>Ga0209444_10000077_pt1 | contig 52370 bp, 48 predicted proteins | sample LauGreFaBDMM15DN_2_FD_188215 | JGI IMG/M metagenome (GOLD analysis project Ga0209444, IMG submission 188215) | Freshwater lake microbial communities from Lake Michigan, USA - Fa13.BD.MM15.DN (SPAdes) (version 2) | ecosystem: Environmental > Aquatic > Freshwater > Lake | place: Lake Michigan... | reverse complement strand
ACATAAACAGCATCCAGACACGAACCTCAACCACACAAAATAAAACTTCGCGTCTTAGCGTCTTCCCGACCTTAGCGTTTAATCAAAACTTCTTCTATCAAACATTATGGGCAAACCAACCGGATTCATGGAATTTCAACGCGAGCTACCAGCGGACCGCTCGCCCCTCGCACGCATCAAAGACTGGAAGGAAATCCACCTTCACATGCCAGAGGAAAAGCTGCGCACCCAAGGCTCACGCTGCATGGACTGCGGCGTGCCATTTTGCCACCAAGGAAAGTTGATTTCCGGCATGGCATCGGGCTGCCCGATCAATAACCTCATCCCCGAATTCAACGACCTAGTCTATCGTGGACTGTGGCGTGATGCGCTCGATCGCCTTCACAAGACGAATAATTTCCCCGAGTTCACCGGGCGCGTCTGCCCTGCGCCCTGCGAAGGATCCTGCGTGCTCGGCATGAACAATCCCGCCGTTACCATCAAAAATATTGAGGTCTCGATCATCGATAAAGGCTGGGATGAAGGCTGGGTCGTCGCCAAGGCCCCTGCCAAGCGTACCGGCAAACGCGTAGCCGTCATCGGTTCCGGCCCCGCCGGACTTTCGGCCGCCGCTCAGCTCAACCAAGCTGGCCACAACGTGACCGTTTACGAACGTGCTGACCGTCCCGGTGGATTGCTCATGTATGGCATCCCCAACATGAAGCTCGACAAAAAAGAAGTCGTGCTCCGCCGCATCAGCTTGCTCGAAGATGAAGGCGTGAAATTTGTCTGCAATGCCAACATCGGCACCGACATCCCCGCTGAGAAACTCATCAAAGACTACGATTCCGTCATCGTTTGCACCGGAGCCACCAAGCCGCGTGACCTACCCATCGAAGGCCGCCAGCTCAAAGGCATCCACTTTGCCATGGAGTTCCTCTCCGCCAACACTCAAGCGGTACTCGATGACGCGCCATGTGAAAATTTCATCACCTCGGAAAAGAAAAACGTCGTCATCATCGGCGGTGGCGATACCGGCACAGACTGCGTAGGCACCTCCCTTCGCCATGGTTGTGTGAGCGTTTGCCAGCTCGAGTTGCTGCCCAAGCCACCCAACGAACGCGCTGCCAACAACCCTTGGCCGGAGTGGCCTAAGGTTTACAAAATGGACTACGGCCAAGAGGAAGCAGCAGCCGTGCAAGGGAGTGATCCACGGATCTACACCACCACCGCCACCAAGTTCGAAGGCGATGAAAACGGCAACGTCAAAGCCGTACACACTGTGCAGGTCGAGTGGACCAGGAATGAACAAGGACAATTCGTGCCGAAAAACATCCCTGACACCGAAAAAATCATGCCTGCTGAGCTCGTATTGCTCGCCATGGGCTTCCTCGGCCCTGAGCAACCACTGCTTGATGCCCTCAATATCGATCGCGATGCCCGCAGCAACATCCTCGCCGAGCACGAAAAATATACCACCAGTATCCCCGGCGTCTTCGCTGCCGGCGACTGCCGCCGTGGCCAATCACTCGTCGTCTGGGCCTTCAACGAAGGCCGAGGAGCAGCCCGCGAATGCGATCGTTACCTGATGGGGAGCACGAATTTGCCATAAAAAAACGCGAGCTAATAGCATTTTTTTATTGCCTCAGCAATCAATCGAGTCATCGAATTTTTATAGCTTCCAGCTCCAAGAAATTCTCATCAAAAAAACTCACCCTCAAACCTGACCATCGAACGGACAGGCCGGTGATGAGTTTTCGCTTTTGGTGAGAAAGATTTGCTTGGATGGTTACGCAGTTGTGTAACGCAGTCATACCATAGCCCACACCCATTATGCACTTATCCTATCGAACGATCTCCCGCATATCCTGCGTTTTACTTGCTTCGAGTTTTCCGTTCCTCACCCTAGCAGCACCTCAGGCCGAAACGGTGGCGTTGTCAGACGCTGGCCAGAAATTCGAAGCTCGCTACGCGAACGCTCTGAAGTCCCTGCTTGCCGATATAGAGAAATCTTTGCCGAAGTTTGATGCGCGGATTATGACCGATTTCAAGCGGGCCCGTGAGGCGGCGAAGGCGGCGGAAAAAACCGCGCTAGAGGCTCAGCAAGCATTAGGACTGTTGGCGACCGCACAGGCCTTGATCGGCCATGCCAAGGGCAAGTGGATCGGCGGAGCGGAAAAGAGCATCGCTGCGGCGGAAGCGGCTTTGAAAATAGCCAGCACTGATGCTGAGCGCGAAGCCGCCAACAAAGAGATCGCCAAGTGGCAGGCCAATAAAGAAGAAGGCCTCAAGGCCCTGAAGGAGCGTCAGGAAAACTACGACAAGCTCAAAAAGGACGAGAAAAACCTCATTCACAATAACGATGCTGCCCGCGAAGCCTTAGCCATAGCGAAAGCAGCCGAAGCCACAGCATCGAAAAAATTGCTCGACACCGCAGGAAAAATCATCGCCAGCGATACGCTCGATGCCAAGTTGATGACCTGCATAATCCTCGTCGACGCGACTCCCGCCAGCCTCGCAGCCTTTGCCGAAAAAAGCCCCGAGCAAGCGGCGATGATCGACAAACTTTTTGCTGATGCACCGACGATGAAACAGATGCTCGAAGCCGGTGGAGCCAAGTTTGGCAAATACACCAGCGCCCTCGAAATCCATGCCGCGATCCAAAAAATCAGCACCAAGCCGAGCGACCCGGTGTTGCAACGCTTGGCCTTGGCGACGAGTCTCGAGCACGCCAAGCAGATTGAGCAATCCAATGCAGTCGATCAGACCGGAGCCGCCGCGACTGTTGATCCCGTCAAGCGCTATGTCCATTATGAAAAAGCTTATCTTGCTGGCGAACTGGATGCCGCTTTTGCCTCGCTAAACACCTGGCAAATGCGCATGGTCGTAGGCTGTGATGCACCTGACGAAATTCTCACCTGGGGACGCCAAATGCTGCGAACCTATCGCCCTGATCATATCTACAACCTCGATTACGGCTGGCGTTATGCCTCCACCGTGCGCACCGAGGTCCCCTACGGATCGCAAAACGTCCAATACGATCTCCCCACACTACACAAATACCAAAACATCCCCAAAAATGGCGGTGTTTGTGGACGTCGCGCGTTTTTTGGTCGATTCATCTTACAAGCATTCGGCATCCCTACCTGGGGTGTGACGCAGCACAAACACGCGGCCTTGAGCCACTGGACACCCAAGGGCTGGGTCGTGAATTTCGGCGCCGGATTTGATCATAGCTGGTGGGATAAAGACGAAGTTCCACGCAGTGGATCCGACTTTTTGCAAGAAACACAAGCTCGTGCCCATGGAGGCGAATACCTCAAGGTGCAGCGTGCGCAATGGATCAGCCGCATCCTTGGAGAGACGCAATACAATCATCGCAAGTCCATCGAAGGTGGGTTCTGGAGTCAATTAGCGCAGTACCAAGCTCAGTCGCTCGCCTCCAGCGCCGTCGATCTTGACCCCCTCGGCAAGGAATTGGCCGAAGCGAATGAAGCCAAGGGCCAGCAAAAAATCGACAACGCCAAGGTATCGACCGCAGATCGGAAAATCGTCATAGCCGCCGATGGCACGATCACCATTCCCGCCGTTGCTCACAGCAATCCAGCAGGAAGTTTTACCGCAATGAAAAGTTTCACCTACAGGATGCAACTCCACATCACCGGTGGCTACAAAGCCGAGTATTTTGTCGATGTTCCACAGGCAGGCAAATACACACTTAGTGCTCGCATGGCCACGCTGCAAGACGGTCAAAAACTCTGGATCGCCGCCAACAATCCGCAGCAACCCATCGCATTTCCCGTGCCTTACACCGTCGGACTATGGCAAGCCAGTAAACCGATCGAACTCATGTTAGCAAAAGGAAAAAATACTTTCCACATCGTATTGGAGAAAGAAAGTCGCGGCGTCAGCGTGAAAGAATTTCAGCTCAAACCAGCGCGCTGATTGCATCTCTGCCAAGTCCGTGGCATAAAAGCGCACGCCACAACCACCTTGCACCTCTCCATGTCTCCTGTTTCCATCTTCAACGACGTCATCGGCCCGGTCATGCGGGGACCTTCCAGCTCCCATTGCGCCGCCGCCTTGCGCATTGGGAGGCTTGCCAGGGACTTGATGGATGGCGAAATCGAGCAGATACTGGTGGAATTTGACCGCAGTGGCTCACTGCCCACCACCCACGATAGCCAAGGCAGTGACATGGGGCTTTTCGGTGGCCTACTCGGCTGGGATGCCGATGACGAGCGCTTGCCGAACTCAGATCAAGCGTTACAGCAAGCAGGCATCGCCTTGCGCATCGAAACCGTGGACGTCGGCGACCCACATCCGAATACCTATCGTCTCACGCTCAGTAACTCCAGCGAGCAACATTCGCTCATCGCCATTTCTACCGGCGGCGGTATGATCGAAGTTTTGTCGATCGATGGGCTCCCCCTGCAGATGGACGGCGGCTACCACGAGACCTTATTGTGGTTGCCCAAAGATGCTCCCGAGCTGGACTTGGAAGCCGATGAAGTCATCCGCCACAGTTCTGGAGAAACTACGATCTTGCAGGTCAAAGCCCAGACTTTTCTTGCGACGGAAGTGATCAGCCAGCTGCGACCACTGGCGGCGAAATATCTCGCCCCCGTCCTTCCCGTGCCATCGCGGAAGAACATGCAATTGCCATTCGATAGCTGCACGGCCATGCTTGAGCTCGATGCCGAAAATCACACGCCGCTCTGGCAATTGGCCATCGACTACGAACGCCATCGCGGCGGTATTGGTGAGGAGGAAATTCTCGCCAAAATGGTCGATATTGTGCGCATTCTCCGAAAATCGATCGCCAGTGGCATTGCGGGGACACAATACGAAGATCGCGTGTTGCATCATCAGAGCGGAAAATTTCAGGATCTGATGAACGCGGGTCGCTTGCTCGATGGCGGAGCCTTGAATCGTGTTTTGCTCTATGTGGCCGCCTTGATGGAAGTCAAAAGTAGCATGGGCATCATCGTTGCCGCCCCCACAGCGGGAGCTTGTGCCGCCTTGCCCGGTGCCGTCATCGCGATGGCCGAAAGCATGCAGCTCGATGAAATGGAAATGGCCAAGGCGATGCTCGCAGCGGGCTTGATGGGAGTATTTATTTCTACTCGCTGGACCTTCGCCGCCGAAGTCGGTGGCTGCCAGGCCGAGGGCGGATCGGCATCGTGCATGGCCGCGGCCGCTCTGGTGACCTTGGCTGGCGGCACACGTGACCAAGCCATAGCCGCCGCATCCATGGCCTTCCAGAGCATGTTAGGCCTGATCTGCGATCCTATCGCCAATCGCGTGGAGGCTCCCTGTCTCGGCAAAAACATCATGGCCGCTAGCAATGCTCTATCTTGCGCCAATCTCGCACTCGCCGACTTTGATCCACTAATTCCGCTCGACCAAGTCATCGATGCCGCCAAGGCCGTATCGGATCGAATGCCACGGGAACATCGCTGCACTTCACTGGGTGGCCTCGCCGTTACGCCAGCATCTCTTGCCATTGAAAAACGCCTTACCGAGCTCAAGATCTCGCGCTGCGGTTCATGCTCTTGTTGATTTTTTTGGTTAGCAAAATTTGTTAGATCAATGAAAACAAAAAAGCGAGGAGTTCTTCCGCGCATTTTTGCTGATGTGCGGAATGAATACCGCGCTCCTGGATCGAATCAAAAAGGAATGTCGTCTTCTTCCTCGTGGAATCCAGATCCTTCGGCAGATGAACCGCCCATGGGCATACCGGAAGGTGGACGAGATTGCTGCATACCCGCCGAAGCAGGTGCTGCACTGATACCTCCGCCCGCATTTCCTTTGCCATCGGGCATGAATTGTAGATTCTCGGCAACAACCTTGAGTTTGCTGCGTTTTTGGCCCGAAGCTTTATCCTCCCAAGTGTCCATTTGCAGACGACCCTCGATGAAAACACCGCGACCTTTCGTGAGATACTGCTGGGCAATTTCGGCTTGACGCCCCCACAAAGTGATATCCACAAAAGTGGTTTCCTCTTGCCGTTGGTTCTGCTCGTTGTTCCAAATGCGATTGATCGCCACGCCGATATCAGCCACCGCAGTTCCCTTCGGAGTGTAGCGTAGCTCAGGATCGCGCGTGAGATTTCCTAGCAGAAGTACTTTATTGAGATTTGCCATAACGCTGAAGTTCTACCATGTGGCACCAACGGGTCAAGAAAAAAATGTTCAAGAGAACATCTTACGCGCGTTGATAGTATTGCAAATGGATTTGGTTGTTCAGACGCAGACGACCTTTGATTTTCTCGATGGAAGATGGCTCAGCGGTGAACTGGAAGTTGATGTAGTGACCGGACTCCATGTGATCCGAATTGTAGGCGAACTTGCGACGGCCCATGTCTAGGGTTTCCGTGATGGTAGCACCTTCAGCCTGCATTTGTTTCGATACTACGCTGACGAGATCTTCTACGCCGCCTTCAGTTCCCTTGGTATTGAGAACTACAATTCCTTCATATTTCCTGCTCATTTGACTTATTGAGTGTTTGATTGCCTTTAGTGTTACCTATTGTGTTATAGAGATTTGCCGCGGCGGCAACGCCTCGGGGGAGTGCATCTTGCACAGCATTTGCCGCCATGGCAAGCATGTTTTGCAAAGTTTCTTGCTCGGATTCGAGAAATTTTCCCAAAACATGGCCAACCATCGCTTTTTCGCCTCCAGATCCGATGCCGACCTTAATGCGCGGGAATACATCGGTGCCGAGGTGCTCGATGAGTGAGCGCACGCCATTGTGGCCACCATGTGAGCCTTTTTCGCGAATCCTCAGTCGCCCGAGTTCGAGCGCAGCATCATCATAGACCACCAACATTTGTTGAGGCATCCATTTGTGGAATCGCATGATTTTGCCAATGCTGCGACCACTGAGATTCATGAAGGTCAGCGGTTTAACCAGCAAGCTTCCATCCTGTGGTCGTTTGGCATAGGCGCATTCCCATTTGGCCGCTGTCTCGAACGGCGTGCGCGCTTGCTGGGCCAGCCGATCCAGCACCATGAAGCCGATGTTATGGCGGGTATTTTCATATTCACGCCCAGGGTTGCCCAGGCCGACGATCAAACGAATCTCACTCACGCTCAGGCTTTTCCTCAATGTTTTCCGGTTCTTCGTCGTCGTCCCACTCGATGTCCTTTTGCAGGCGCTTGGAGATCAACGGGCGCACCAGACCATAGACTAGATAGAGGCTAAACAAAACTACGGGCGCTTGGTAACGGTAGCGCACTAGAAGAACTAGCACTAGCACGATAGCGACTACGGACCAGATCGAGCCCTTAGTACGGAAGTCCACTTTCTTGAAACTTGGATAGCGAACCTTGCTCATCATCAACAGAGAAATCCCAAACATCGCCGCAGCGAGAACGTATTTCCAGAGTCCGAGCTCTCTATCGTTTTCTTGCACGTTGATGATCAAAATCGTTAGTGAAGCGATAAATCCAGCCGCCATAGGAATCGGGATGCCCATGAAATCCCCATTGTCACCAGGCTTCTTAGGCATTACCGCGAGGCAATTGAAACGCGCAAGACGCATCGCGCCACAGAGTAAATACAATAATGCAATGCCCCAACCCACGTTATTCGGCAAAGGAAACAACACAGCCTTAGCCATCAACATTGCTGGAGCCATCCCAAAGGATACAATGTCCGCGAGTGAGTCAAATTCGCGACCAAAGGGCGAATCCTGCCCTGTGAGACGAGCCATGCGACCATCGAGCAAGTCAAAAATGCACGAACCAAAAATTAGCATGATCGCTGTCTCATAATATTTTTTCGCCAAGAGAAAATCGTATGTACCGCTCTTCGATGCTTCCATGACCCCATAAAAAATCGACAGCACCGCAAGAAATCCGCAGCACAAGTTGCCCGCCGTCATCAAATTCGGCAGCAGCGGGATTTTTAATTCATCGTCATCCTTCATCGTCTCCCCCAAATCATGCCATAATTTTTTTCGAAGAAACAGCGTAATTTTTTGCAATTACAGACGATCTGATTATCTTCTGCGGTCGCCACCATGACCATTACACCAGAAACCCCCATGGGAGAAATTCTCGACGCCCTGCCTGGAGCACGGCGCGCCCTCTTTGCCCGCTACCATCTCGGCGGTTGCCAGTCCTGTGGATTTTCTCCAAACGAAACCCTTGGCGCGCTGTGTCTGCGCAATGCTGGCATAGATCCCGATGAAATGATCCAGCACCTTCAAGCTGCCCACGCTCATGATCAAGCGCTCCTACTGAGCCCCGCACAAGTTCGCAATCTTCTGCAACAATCCCCTTCCCCACTATTATTGGATTGTCGCACACGTGAAGAACATGATGCCGTGCGCATCGAAAGCAGCGAATTTTTGACTCAGGAATTCCAGCAACAACTCTTCGCTCACGACCCCGATCAAGCGATTATTCTCTATGACCATCAGGGCAAGCATGCGCTCGATACCTGTGCGTGGTTCCTCGGCCATGGCATGAAAAACACCCGCGTTTTGAATGGCGGCATCGAGGCATGGAGCCGTGAGATTGACTCATCTCTCCCCCGCTATCAACTCGAACTCGAAGCCTAACAATTTTACTCACATAAGATCATGACTACTACCGAACTCACACAAGCACTGCAATGGCGTTACGCCACCAAATCCTTTGATTCCACAATCAAACTCAGCGACGAGCAAGTGGAAGCACTAACAAATGCCCTTCACCGCAGCCCTTCTTCCTTTGGACTCCAGCCGTGGAAATTTCTCATCGTCGAGAATCCGCAAATCCGCGAGCAACTCAAGGCGCATTCCTGGAATCAACCTCAACTCACTGACGCCTCACATCTCTTCGTTCTCTGCGTCAAAGAAAGCATCAGCGAGGCCGATATCAACCAATGGATCGCACGCCTAGCAGAAGTGCAATCAACCCCGCTCGACAAGCTCGCTCCTTTGCAAGGTATGATCCACGGTTTCACCAGTGCCATGGACGCCGCCACCATGACGCAGTGGAATACCCGCCAAGTCTACATCGCCCTCGGTCAACTCATGACAGCCGCTGCTGTGCTCAACATCGATAGCTGTCCTCTCGAAGGCATATCTCCCTCCGACTACGATCAAGTATTAGGACTCTCCGGCTCAGGATACAAAACCGTAGTTGCCTGTGCTCTCGGCTTCCGCAGCAGCGATGACAAATACGCCACCGTCCCGAAAGCCCGCTATCCTCGCGAACACGTGATTAGCGTAATCCGCTAATATCCAGCATCGCACTCCCCCTGTGCGCCTACTCGTGCCCTATCCAATCAACTCCCCCAAAGCATCTTCCAAGCGTGGGTAGAGGAAAACCATGCCCGCATCAACCCACCGCTGCGGCACACACCGCTGACCGCCTAACAAAAAATCTCCAAATTCACCAAAAACCAAACGTAGCATAAAGCCCGGAGCCACAAAAATGGCCGGCCGCCGCAACGCCGATGCGAGTTTTTTTGTGAAATCGACGTTTCTCTCTGGATGAGGAGCGACACCATTGATTGAACCACTCAAGGTTTGCGTCTCGACCGAAAAAATGATCCCCGCGACCAAATCCTCAACGTGGATCCATGGCATCCACTGCCGCCCTGATCCCAAACGCGCACCACCGCCTAACGAAAAAACTCGTTTCAGTCGATCCCACGCCATCCCACCACGCCCGAGTACCATACCAATGCGCACCATCACGCAGCGCACGCCTAACTGATCAGCTCCCGTTGTCGACTTTTCCCAGTCCACACACAAATCAGCCAAATACCCAGCACCCGCTGTCGACGATTCTGGTAACAACTCATCTCCCCGGTTTGCATAAAAACCGACCGCCGAGGCATTAATCCACACCTTAGGCCGTTGCCCTAGCTCCATGGCCGATAACTGCTTCACAATGCGCTGCGTGATGCCCACCCGACTCTCCGCAAATTTAACCCGATTTGCCTCTGTCCAGCGCTGATCAATACGCTCGCCCGCCAAATTTACCACGCCATGCAAGCCAGAAAAATCGAGCACATGCGAGCTCCGCCACTCTGTAACGCCCACACAAGTGCCTTTACCCGCACGGCTAAATCCGACCACCCGATAGCCTTTTTGCGCCAAACTTCGCGCCAAGTAGCGCCCGACAAATCCCGTTACTCCAATCACCCCAATGCTGGCATTTTCCATAACTCATGCATGCCATACATTTGCATGCTTGCAACCGAGAAAATCAGGAAAGCGGAAAAAGACATCGGATTTTTTGACATAAAACATAAGATCTGAAAGCATCACTTCTTCCGCTTATAGCTGACAGTCTTCACTTGGGGCGGTGGTGCATTATCCCGCAATGCTTTGATTTGATCGCGTAGGTGAGCAGCGAGTTCGAATTCGAGCTGCGCCGATGCCTCACGCATTTGCGCCTCGAGCTGGGCGATCACCTGCTCCTTGTTGTAAACCGTTTCACCCTCAGAAACTTTGAGCATCACACCCGCACTGCTACTCGCTTGCGGCACGGCGGTTTGTAGAGATTCTTGGATCGGACGCACGACACTTTGTGGGATGATGCCGTGCTTTTCATTGTAAGCAAGTTGCCGCGCACGGCGTGACTCCGTGATGTTGAGCAATGCTTGAATCGAGTCGGTCACCGTATCGCAAAACAGGTAACACTCGCCATTCACATGACGAGCTGCGCGGCCAGCTGTCTGAATCAGCGAGGTGTCGTTGCGTAAAAAACCCTCTTTGTCCGCATCTAAAATACACACTAACGAAACCTCAGGCAGGTCAAGGCCCTCACGCAACAAGTTGATGCCAACCAAGACATCGAAGGCTCCGGCACGCAGTTGGCGAAGAATTTCTACACGCTCTACGGTATCAATATCAGCATGAATGTAGCGGACTTTCAGGCCCGTGTTTTGGAGATACTCACTGAGATCTTCTGCCGTTTTTTTTGTTAGAGTTGTCACCAGTGCCCTTTCTCCTCGAACTACCCGTTGACGACAAAGTTCAATCGTTTCATCAATCTGTCCCTTGAGCCCGCGCAAGTGAATCACGGGATCTAGCAAGCCAGTAGGGCGAATGATTTGCTCGACGATGAGCGGAGAGCCAGCTTTGTGGACGTAGAATGACTCTAGCGGATCATCAGCACCACTAGGCTTAATGCGCAGTTTTTTACGATCCACATAACCAATTTGATCGGCTCGTGTTTTTACAGCAATGTAGCCTTTGTTGTCTGGGCGTGAGTTCACTTGCTCGAATGCGCTCGGCGTAGCGCTGACGTAGACCCGTTGGTGAGTCATGTCCATGAACTCCGAAAACTGCAGCGGTCGATTGTCCATCGCACTGGGAAGGCGGAAACCATGTTCCACCAAGACACTCTTGCGCGATTTGTCCCCTTCATACATGCCTCCAATCTGAGGAATGGTAACGTGACTTTCATCCACTAGTAGCAAGTAATCTTTTGGAAAAAAGTCGAGCAAGGTATAAGGACGCGCGCCCGGCTCACGCCCCGTGATGTGGCGGGCGTAGTTCTCAATACCTTGACAAAATCCCATCTCGCGCATCATTTCCAGATCATAATCAGTACGCATTTTGATCCGCTGCGCTTCTAACAACTTTTTGTTAGTTTCGAGATCCGCAACGCGAGAATTCAATTCTTCCTGAATCGATCGCATCGCCTTCTTGAGCTTATCCGCAGGGGTGGCGAATTGTTTGGCGGGGAAAAAAATCGTCGAGTCGAGACGCTCGATAATCGCACCTGTGAGCACATCAACGCTGCTGATGCGCTCGATTTCATCACCAAAAAATTCCACACGAATCGCCGTTTTTTCCAGATAGGCAGGGTGAGCTTCTACCACATCACCACGCACCCGAAAATTCCCCCGTCCAAAAGCGATGTCGTTGCGCTCAAACATCAACTGACACAGCATCGAAATCATTTCATCACGAGCGGTCTGATCACCAACCTTGATCGGATACATCATGTTTGAGTAGTCGTCAGGAGACCCCAAACCGTAAATGCAGGACACCGAGGCAATAACAATCGTATCCTCTCGAGTCAGTAACGAGCCCATGGTGCTCAGCCGCAAACGCTCGATCTCATCATTGATCGATGAATCTTTTTCGATATACGTATCCGTGCGCGGAATGTAGGCCTCTGGCTGGTAGTAATCGAAGTACGAGACAAAGTATTCGACAGCGTTGTGAGGAAAGAAATTTTTGAACTCGGAGTAAAGCTGAGCCGCGAGCGTTTTGTTGTGACTCATGATCAAAGTCGGCTTATTAACCCGCTGAATCAGGTTCGCCATCGTAAACGTTTTCCCCGAACCGGTGACACCAAGCAAAGTCTGATGGCCATTACCGGCAAGAATCGAACGCGTCAGCTTTTCAATCGCCTGATGTTGATCGCCGCTCGGTGTGTAATCGCTAGCCAGTTGAAAATCCATGTCCTGACCCAACATGCACACGCAAATGCTTACTCGCAACGAAAATTATGAGCGTCGACTTGAGCTCCAGCCCATGGCCCAAAAAACGAAGCATTGACAGCACAACCTCGCTGGTATTGGCTTACCACGTGCCCGCTCAACACAACATCCGCCGCGCTGCTCATGCCGCCCTTCACGCCTGGGGAAACGGCCATGATTATGCCGAAACCTTGGTGGAACGCCATGCCCAACGCTATCAACTTTCTGCTTCTGACCGCGGATTGCTGAATGCAATCATTTTTGGCGTGTTGCGTCATCGCCGAGTGCTGGATGCCATCATTTCTGAAATGCGCCGAGGTAAGCTCGACAACGACGCCCGCGATCTCTTACGCATTGGACTTTTTCAAATCCTGATACTCAATATCGCCGATCATGCAGCGGTTAACGAAACCGTAGACGCGGGTAAATCAAACATTCGCGGCCTTCTCAATGCCTGCTTGCGCCGCGCCGCAGGACAAAAGGCGAAGTTATTAGAAGCGCTTGATGACTTGCCACCCGCTGAGCTCTACTCTCATCCCGATTGGCTCTACAAGCGCTGGCGCAAGCACTACGGTGCCGATGCCGCGATCGCGCTGATGCAGTGGAATCAAGAACCCGCAGAGAACTACGCCCGCTACAATCCTCTGAGCAAGCAGCCCTGTCCCTTGGAAAATCCCTTGCCTGATACGCCGGGATTTTATCCCATTGAGGGCGCAGTGCCGATGAAGTTGATCCGTGATGGCATCATTTATATGCAAGATCCCGCCACAAGGCATTGCGTCGAAATGCTTTCGCCTACTCCCGGAGAAATCATTCTCGATGCCTGTGCCGCACCAGGTGGCAAAGCAGCGCTGATTGCAGCGGCTATGGAAAATCAGGGCACACTGGTTACAACAGACTCGAACGAAAAACGCCTGCCGCGCTTGCGCGAAAATCTGGAACGCCTCCACATCACCTGTGCGGAAATTTCCCAACACGATTGGCTCGAAGTCGCACCCGATGCTTGGCGCCAGCATTTCGATGGCATCTTACTCGATGTCCCATGCAGCAACAGCGGCGTCTTACGGCGTCGCGTCGATGCGCGCTGGCGCATGTTGCCAAAGGACTTGTCAGACCTCCCCGTCGTCCAACGTAAGATTCTAGAAAATGCGGTGCCTTGCGTGAAATCCGGTGGTCGTATCGTTTACTCGACATGCTCGATCGAGCCCGAGGAAAACTCCATTCTCATCAAACGATTCCTCGTAGATCACCCCGATTTCACACTGATCACAGAGAAACAAATTCTACCAAACGTCGATCAAACCGATGGCGCTTACTGCGCACTTTTGAAAAAATCCTGAGTCTTTTTTCTGCTATGAAACACAGCCGTGCACCACTGATCACCACGATTCTGGTCCTGCTCTTTTTCTATCTGCCCATTCTTCTGCTAATCCGCAACTCCTTCAATGCCTCGCGCTTCGGCACCTCATGGCAAGGTTTTTCCTGGAAGTGGTATGAGCTGCTTTTTCACCGAGATGATTTGTGGACTGCCCTCAAAAACTCTCTGCTGATTGCGTGCTGCGCGAGCCTAGGCGCAATGATTCTCGGCACCTCCGCCGCCTTTGCGCTGCATCGTTTTCGCAGTCGCTTGCAAACTCAGCACCAAATCCTTTTAACTCTGCCACTGGTGTTGCCCGAAATCCTCATTGGCATGGCTTTGCTATCTCTGTTCGTCGCCATTCGCCTTCCTCTAGGGCTATTCACCGTCGGCCTTGCACATGTGACCTTCTGCCTGAGTTACGTGGCGCTAGTGGTGCAGGCTCGGTTGCAAGACTTTGATTTCTCTGTGATGGAAGCGGCCCGCGATCTAGGTGCCACGCGCTCGCAGGCATTCTTCCGCGTGCTCTTGCCATTGCTGGCACCAGGAATCTTAGCAGGTGGCTTGTTGGCCTTTACATTATCGATCGATGACTTCGTCGTTACCTTTTTTGTCAGCGGTGCTGGCTCCGATACTTTGCCGCTGAAAATCAACAGCATGATTCGCCATAGCAAAGAGCTTCCGGTAATCAATGCTCTCTCCAGTTTGTTATTGCTGCTGACGTTTCTGCTCGTCGCCACCGCGCAGAGGCTTATGAAAAAGTCATAATTCGCCATTTCCATGATTGCTTTTTGATTGACGGAAAAAGCACCTCATGCTATTTTTTTTGTCTAATCAAACAGGAGCAGCTAGTGGAAAACGGATTATTACACACGGAAAAAATTTTGGCAGATCGCAAGACTTTTTACATCGATCTAAAGGAAAATGCACGTGGTAGAGTCGTGAAAATCACCGAGGATGTCGGCGGTAATCGAGATACCATCATGGTACCTGCCGAGATTCTCAATGATTTCATCTTAGCCTTGCAGGAGGTAAAAGCGACCGCAGATCAGCTCGATTACTGATTTCCCCCTCCTGTGGATGCCCTCTGGCGTTACCACCTATTTTTCATTTAGCTGCTCTCAGTTGCAATGTCTGGGTCAGTGCCTATGATACCATTGTGAAATACCCTGATTCTCTTTTCCTATGAACACTCCCACCTCGGTCACGATCGCCCGCGTCACTTACGTCCTCGTCTGCGAATTGCTCGCCGTTGCGGTGTCGCTCACTTTCTCTACTGCACTGCCCTTGTGGATCGCCTTGTTTGTTGGCTTGCTTGTTGCGGGATTTTTCATTCTCGTGGAAAGCATGCTTGAGGGATTCACTCTGCGTGGATTTTCCACTGCCACCTTCGGCTTAGGTGTCGGTTTGTTTTGTGCTTGGCTGATTACGCGAGTCGATATTTCCGAGTTGGTCGCGAATATGATTCGTGAGAATGCCCCCATCGCCATCGATGACGAGACAGCTGAGAAACGCCTCATCATCAATGAAAAGGCCGATGCCGTGAGGCTCGCCATCAATGTTGCGCTCTACGCTAGCCTTGGATTCTTAGGCTCTGTGATCGCTCTGCGCAGCAACCGCGATGATTTTGCATTCATCATTCCCTACGTGCGTTTTCGTCAAGAGGGCGTGCAAGGTAGACCTGTGGTGCTCGATGTGGAAGCAGTAATGGACAGTCGTGTGACGAACATCGCCCATTCAGGATTTCTCGGAGGTCGTCTGATCATTCCACGCTTTGTGCTACACGAGCTGCAAACACTTTCCTCATCTCAGACCATAGCTCATCGCCTACGCGGGCAGCGTGGCCTTGATGTGCTTGAACAAATGCAGAGCGATGCCATGACGCATGTCACCATTCACGAATCTGGCACAGCGTCCTCAGAGCTCACCTTGCATTCTCGCTTGATTGAGGTTGCACAGTTGTTAGATGCGCGACTTCTCACCAGCGATGAAAACCTCGCCAAGGTAGCGCGCCTGCAAGGTGTATCTGTTTTGAATTTACTCGAACTCACTGATGCACTGAAACCCTCGATTGTCGTTGGGGAAAAAATGCGCCTTGCATTGGTTCGCCCCGGCAAGGATGAACACCAAGCCGTAGGCTACCTCAGCGATGGCACGATGATCGTCGTGAATCAGGCGATTGCCCTGATGGGCACTACACAAAGCGTACACGTCATCAGCACGCTACAAACCAGCAATGGTACCATGGTTTTTGCAGAGCTAGAAACGCCAGCTTGATTGCTACAATGCATAAATTCTGTTAGCCTAGTGGCAATCTGCTAATTGGATTCATCAATCGCAAAGATTATGAATACAAAAAATCCCAAGCAAATGACTTGGGACAAAAACGGCAGAACAATGTGAGCAGATGAAACTTCTGAAGTGGCTCATAGTGAAGAAGAAGAAGAAGAAGTACGAGGACTGGGACTCGAACCCAGGACCAATTAGTTAAAAGCCAACTGCTCTACCAACTGAGCTATCCTCGCTTTTTCTTCACCCCGTGCGGGGGCGCACTTGGTAATCCAATTTCACGAAGTTGGCAAGATATTTTTTGCGAAAAATGCTTTTTTTCTTCTAACTACAGAATCATGCGGTTTATCGCTTTTGAGGAGTTCCCTGTGGACGAGTGGAACGTCTATGCTAATATTGCAGCACCTTCTACGCATGCAGCTACTTCTTGATAACATTCTCACTCCCGTCGTTTTGTGTTTTTTGTTAGGAATGGTGGCGAAATGGATCAAAAGTGATCTCGCACTACCAGAGCCGATCTACCAAGGGCTATCGATCTATCTACTACTGGCCATCGGACTCAAAGGAGGCAGCGCTTTATCTGCCACACCTGCGATGGTGTTCATGAAACCGGCAATTGCGACGCTGGTCATCGGTCTTGTCAGTCCAGTCATCGCCTATTACTTCTTGCGCTGGATCGGCAAACGTAGCCAAATCGATGCCGCCGCTGTTGCCGCGCATTACGGCTCAGTCTCTGTCGTAACTTATCTCGCCGCAGTCGAGGCGGTCAAACGTAGCGGTCTTGCCTCAGAGGAATATCTTCCGGCATTGGTCGCACTGCTGGAGGTTCCGGGCATCATCGTTGCCTTATTATTCGTGCGCACCGATGGTGCCAATAGTTGGAGTAAGGCATTGCACGAAGTCATCACTGGCAAAAGCATTGTGCTTTTGTTAGGTGGATTGTTCATCGGTGCACTTTGCGGCAGCGACAAGTTGGTGGACGTGCAACCGTTCTTTGGCGCCGCCTTCAAAGGTGCGCTCTGCATATTTTTGTTAGAGCTTGGCTTGGTTGCCGGTAAGCGACTCAAGGATGCTGGAAAAGCTGGGATGCGCTTGCTAATGTGTGGTATTTTGCTTCCACCCCTGCTCGGCACCCTCGGCGTGATTGCCGGACTCCTCAGCGGCATGAGCCCCGGCGGATCTGCGATTCTGGGAGCCATGGCTGGCTCGGCATCATACATTGCGGCCCCTGCCGCAGTACGAATCGCCCTGCCTCAGGCCAATCCCGCTTACTATCTCACACTGGCACTGGGCATAACCTTTCCATTTAACCTCGCACTCGGCATTCCTCTTTACCTCAAAACCTCACAACTCTTTTCCCTATGGCTCACAAAATCCGCTTGAAAAAAGTCACTATTGTCGGCGAACGAGTACTTTACGATGACTTAATCGATTTACTCAAACGCCATCACGTCAGTGGCTGGACCGCCAAAAATGTCATTGGTGAGGGCTCACGTGGAGTGCATGCGTCGGACTGGGAAGGCAGCAATACTCAAATCTACACCCTAGTAACGGAGCAGATCGCAGATGCCATTATGGACGAGATCGCAGCACTGTATTTTGAAAACTGGTCGGTTGTTGTTTATTCACAAGACGTGGAAGTGTTGCGTGGCAACAAATACCAAGCTCAGTAGTTACGCATAAAACTCTCTTCCCAGGGTGCCTCAGACTCGACACAAGACGCTGATTGCAAAATCACCTGAGTTGCCCCACGTTCGACAGGAAATGTTACCGTGCCCGAAATTTTGACCCAAGCATTCTCTGCGATCGTGGGCGGTGTTTCCTTACCAAAATCAATGATAATAGGCACTGCCCGCGCATCAGCAGCACAACAAGTGATGAACAGGCGATACAATCGACGCCGATTTCCCGCCTCGTTGTTTTCTTTTTCCATCACCAATCGTCCCTCCGTTTCGACTTTAAAGCCATTAAGCAACTTCTGTATCTCAGGATCTCCCGCGGCGAAGTATAACTCCATGAGATTGAATTCATAAAAACCCGCCTCACTTTTCTTGTGGGTTTTTTCGATGTCTGCCATCGTCAGTGGAGGCAAATTTTCAGCCAAAAATACATTATTGCTCAGAGGCTCGTCGAAGAGTGATTTTCGCGACAAAGCAGCCAAGGAAAAGCTATCCTTCGTATTGGCCACGGCAAAAAGTATCGGCACAAGCATCAGAGCCATCGAGGTAAAGGGATTCATGTCACTCGCCTCATGGTCATGCGGATCTCCCTCGCTGTGATCATGGCCGCATGACGATTTCTCGCCCGCCGTCAGTAACACAAACAATCCTAAGACGGCCAGTCCAAGGCCGCCGTATAGCACCAATGGCCGAAAATCAGGTGCGAGATATTTGACAATCCTCCCACTGCCAAAGAAGTAAAGAAGCACCGCCGCCCAGGTGAGAACTACGAGAGAGAATACGATTCGTTGCAACTTCACATTCATGGCACAATTTGTTGATTAAGGAACCATTGGAAATAGTATGCCCCGAGGAGGATCGTAATGAAAAGCCCCACAGCCATCCACAAGATGAATTTTTTCCGCAACACGGTTTGATAGAGAAATAGCAACTTCAAGTCGAGCATGGGACCTAAGACCAAGAATGCCAGCTTCGCACCATAGGTAAACTTATCAAGCGTTGCCGCGATGAAGGCATCCGAGGTGCTACAAAGACTTAGTATGAAAGCCAAGACCATCAGCGCTGATGGTGCGAGAATTTGTCGATTGGCAATGGAATCCAGCCAGGCAGCTCCGGGCGCGATGCCAGTGTTGAAAAGAGCTGTGATGGCGATGCCGATGGAAAAATATACCCCGACATCCACGAAGTCTTTAATCGCCGAACGCATCGCCGCAACGATTCTTTGAGAGCCATCAGGCTTGTGCGCATGAATGTGCTCGTGTGAGTGATCGTGTTCACAGCACGTGTGCGATGATTCCACGTGCTTGTACGAATGCTGCCCACTGTGATCATCTCCGCAGCAAGCATGACCATGCTCTCCAGCCTTGTGATCTGGCATGTCATTCTTGAGTTCATCCACCAAGCGCTTTCGTAAAACCCAAACCATTGGAATGCTTGCCACAACCCAACCTAACAAGACCGCCACCAGGAAACCCAGGCCCATGCGACTCACCGTCATCACCAAGTTAGCCTGCACCGTTTCGCCATAAATCATCATGACAGGGCCAGTAAAAGCTTTCCATGTACTCAAAGCCGTAATGGGATTCACAATCGGTGCCGCTAGCATATACGTCAGCGCACAAGAAACGGGTAAGCCTTTTTTCACTAATCGACGTATCACCGGCACTACGGCACACTCACAAACAGGAAACACCGCACCGAGCAATCCTGCCATTAAAACCGCGAGAAATTTATTTTTCGGTAGAAATCGGTCCATCATGCCAGGCGGCATATAGATATCGATGAAGCCACTGATGAGCGTGCCTAACAAAATGAACGGCGCTCCTTCGAAAAGGATGCTTAAAAAAGCAAATGCGAAATCTTGTCGTGCCTCACCTGTCATCCGCGTCAAACTACGCCGTGCGTTCATGATTTCCAATCATAAAATGATGCGACGAAATGATTCGGTGCTCGCCCTCTCATTTTTGAGGAATTTTGTGTTGTTTTGCTTCAAACAAATCTAAGCTACATCAACTTACCGCACATGGCCGACAAAAATTTTTCAGCGAGCAATGCCAAACGTTCGGGGAAACCTTCCCGACTCGATGCTGCGACTTTGACACTACTGGATGAAGTGCGAGGCATTTACCAAGAGCTAGCATCACGCCCGAGCCACGGAAATTGCATCGGTCGCGCCGATTGCTGCCGCTTCGGACTCACCGGAAAAACACCCTATCTCACTCGCGGCGAGGCTATGGTCGCTGCGCAAGGATGGAAATCACGTGGCCGCAAAAATCTGGAACTCCCCGCAGATCGCTCATGTCCTTTTCTTAAAGTCAACCGTTGCCAAAACTATGAGGCGCGCCCATTTGGCTGTCGCACGCATTTTTGTGATGCCGCAGGGGGGCCCACTCCGCGTGGTGAGGTGCGTGACTTGATCCAAAAATTGGAAGACATTGACCGCAAACTCGGAGGCCACGGTGCGTGCAATCTCCCCGCAGCCCTGCAAACTTTGTTTCCCTAACCCCATTTTCGCTTTGCTACATAACGAAAATGATCCTACGCTGCACCGTGTGAAGAGACACTTGCTCATCATGCCCTTGCTCACCTTAGTCGCCATGATCATAGGCGTTTGCTGTACGCCAGTCGCCCCCATTGGTGGCCGAGCTGATCGCCCTATCGAATGGGCCGCTCGTAGTGGCTCCGCTCCCGTTTCCGCAGGCAGTGTTGGCTCGTTGAATTCAATCATGCGTAGCGTAAATCTGCGCCAAGATCTAGTGCCGCGAGGCTCCCACGGGCGCAAAGTTTTTCGCTCGATGTCGCCTCGCTACATCACCATTCACAGCACACAAAATTGGAGTGCCGATGCTTGGAAACATTCACAAGCGTTGAAAAATGGAGCCCTGCGCGCACCAAAACGCCGCGGCGGTAATCGGATCGGCTACTTGATCTGGCATTTCACCGTAGATGACAAAGTAGCAGTACAACACATGCCGACCAATGAGCAAGGCGAACACGCAGACTTTGATGGTCCAGGGAACCGCTACAGCATCGGCATCGAAATGTGCGAGCAACGCGGTAGCAATCTCAACACCACCATGGACCGCACAGCGCGCCTCGCCGCGTACCTCATGATCAAAAACGGCATTCCCTTGCGCAACGTTGTGCCTCATTATCATTGGCCGCGACGAGGAGCCAGCCCACCTCACAAAAATTGCCCACACTTTCTCATGACTAATGGCAGACCGGGTAGCAAATGGCGAGTATTTCTTGGCAAGGTAGATTACTATTACCGACAAATGAAATGAGCGAACATACCTCCCATGGCAGTCCGGGAAATCGCTCTATTTCCCTCGATTCCGAAAACTACTACGTTTGTCAGCGCTGCACTGCTTGCTGCAAATGGCCCGGTGATGTCCGACTTGAAGATGATGAAATTCCCGCCATCGCTGCGTATCTGAAGCTAAGCGAGCAAGAATTTCTCGGTCAATTCACCCGCCTTCGCAGCAATCGGCAAGGACTATCTCTGATTGAAAAATCAAATCACGAATGCATTATGCTCGATGGCAATGCCTGCCGTATCCATCCCGTGAAACCATCGCAATGTGCAGGATTTCCGAATAAATGGAACTTCCCCGGCTGGCAACAAGTCTGCGAGGCAAAAGCCATTCCGATGAGTAACGCAATCGAACGCGGGCTCGTCAAAAATCGTTGATCGAGAAAAGTTCAACGACTCAACTTTGATGAATTCTGCATATTCTACACGTCTCATATAATCTATAGTCCCATGGTTTCCAAAAAAAGCACTATGGTCCAGGGTTGACGAATCAAGAATTTCCATGGATGGTAGCAGCAGATGATTTCCCTGATACTCACCCACCCGGGCAGTGCCCACAAAGATGAATTTCTTGCCTGCTGCCTTCTGGTAGCAGTCCATGGCGTTTCCATTCTGCGACGCGAACCAACACAAGCCGATCTCGATGATCCGTCGGTGATCGTTGTTGATGTCGGCGGCGAGCATGAACCAGAACGCATGAATTTTGACCACCATCAATTCCCGGCAGACTCGCCGCCGATTTGTGCCTTGAGCTTGGTGATGCAGCACCTCGGAATCTACGAGGATGCGCGGATGTTTTGCGAGTGGCTAGAGCCCGCCGAGTGGTTCGACACCAAAGGCCCAGTGAAAACGGCGGAATGGCTGGGCGTATCGCGCGAGTCCTTAGCAAAATTGCAGTCAACGATCGATGTCACCATCCTCCGTCGTTTCGCTTTTTGTCAACGACTCGATCCTGGTCACCTCATCTACGAGCTGATGCAAGTTATCGGCAATGATTTGCTCTACTACCTGCGCACCATGCGCGAACGCATCAAGGTGTTAGAGGGGAATTTGCACTTTTGGGAAATGCAAAAAGCGGGCGAAACTTTCAGCGCTGTGTTCCTGCCACGTACGGAATCGACCATCGATGACCCATCAGGGGCGATGTCGCGCTACTTGCGTAGCATCGGTCGCGATACCGAAGTGGTGGCAATGATTTATCCGGACCGTCGTGGCACAGGCTATGGACTGAGCCGCAACAACGATCATCCTCGTTTGGATTTCACGAAAATCGAAGCCTGTGACGATGTGCACTTTGCCCATCCCCGCGGATTTGTGGCAAAAACGTCCACCACTGATGTCTATCGCTTGCGTGAACTTCTCTATGCATCTTGGGTCTAACAAACAATGAGCCACGAGTTTTTCCAGTCTGAAGCCGCGACCACGATTCTCAAAAACGTCTCGCGCTCGTTTTATCTGAGCCTGCGCCTACTGCCTCGCGGCATGCGCGATGGTGCCAGTTTGGGATACTTGTTAGCCCGCGGTAGCGATACGATTGCCGATACCGCAAGTGTCTCTGTGGCGGATAGAATCTCGCTGCTCGATGATTACGAACGGGCCGTGCAAAACGGCGAACCATTCATCGCACCCATTTTTTTGTTAGAATCTTGCACCGATGCCGAAAAAGTTTTGTTAGAAAACGCACCAAGCATTTTTTCATGGCTACAGCAGATGGATGTCACCGTGCAGGTTTTGGTGCGCGAGGTCTTGCACACCATCATTTCTGGACAAAAGCTCGACCTCCAACGCTTCGGTAATGCCAGTGCGGCACAGCACATGCAACTAAAGGATGATGTCGAGCTGTTAGACTACTGCTACCGTGTTGCCGGATGCGTGGGCGAGTTCTGGACCAAGCTCGGATTTCACAGTGAAGGTCGTGAATTTTCACGCGAACCGATTGAGGTGATGCTGCCATGGGCACGACACTTTGGACAGGCCTTGCAGCTAGTCAACATTCTCCGCGATCTCCCCGAGGACTTGCGCGCGGGGCGCTACTACCTGCCGCATACTTCTTCACTCACGATCGGAGAAAACATGCTGGTGCAACAGCACCGCTGGTTGTCGCATGCACGTCATTGTTTGACCGATGGCATGCTTTACTGCGAAGCTCTCCGTGGCAGGAAACTTCGCGCCGCAACGGTATTGCCCGCCTTGCTCGCCGGGGAAACAATTGATCGATTGCAAAAAGCCACATGGCATCAGTTAGAACAACGCGTCAAAGTCCCCCGCTCTACCGTCTTCCGCTGCCTCGCCGAAGCGATGTTGTTTTGAGTGAACGTGGCGTCAATTGCTTAGCTCGCTCCAATAAACGACTTAATCTGATGCACATTGCAAGAGATAGGTAGAAATATTAAAGAAGGCAAAAATCAGGATTTCAAAAATTTTCCTACCATTCATTTTCCTACCCCAATTTCAAGAGATCGTAGTGAAGGTTTCAACTGGTCGCTATAGCTTCCGATTTGAGCACCAACTTGAGTGTTTACGTCACGCGAAATCTATTGCATCGTAACGCCGATGTTACGCCTTAGCACCACGGATTCTTTGTCCACTTCTCGCGCGCCCTTGCACCTTGCCCTCGGTGTTTTTGATGGTGTGCATGCTGGGCATCGCGCGGTGATTGGCTCTGCACAGCAACAAGCGATAAGATCTGGCGGACATTGTTGTGTAGTCACTTTTGATCCTCATCCGATCCGCGTGCTCGCGCCCGAAAGAGCTCCACGGCAGCTATTGGCATCACTCGACCACAAAGCACGTTTGCTAGAAAAGATCGATGTCGATTTTCTGTTAGCCTTGCCATTTACTCAGGCCTTTGCACAAATCACGGCAACAGATTTTATCGAAAGCCTAGTCCGCCATCAGCAAGTAGTCAGCATTTCCGTGGGCGAGGATTGGCGCTTTGGCAAAGGCCGCGAGGGCGATGTCGCCTTCCTGCGCAACGCTGGGGAACGCCTCGGATTTCAAGTCATCGCTCTGCCTCCGGTGATGCATCAAGGGGAACGAATCAGCAGTACCCGCATCCGCCAATCGATTCGCGATGGAGCCATGGCCAATGCCGCGGAAATGTTAGGCCGCCCGTATGGCATCGAAGGACTCGTCGTCAAAGGCCAGCAACTGGGTCGTACACTGGGATTTCCCACGGCAAACATCGCACTCGGCGAAGAACAACTGCCGCCCGATGGCGTCTGGGCTGTGCGCGGGCATGGCGAAGGTCACGCTTGGCAAGGCGTTGCCAATTTGGGCAACCGACCCACGGTCGATGGACTCACCCGAGTATTTGAAGTGCATCTCTTCGATCACAATTCCGACCTCTATGGTATGATGTTAGAAGTAGAATTTGTCAAGCACTTGCGGCCCGAGCAAAAGTTTCCAAACCGCGATGCCCTACGTGAGCAAATTGCCATCGATGCCGCAAATGCACGCGAGGTGTTTTCCTCATTCCGATCTTGACTTCAGACCCGCCCCTAACTCAGTTCACATTGTACATAGATTACATCCCCCCCCCAGATCACAGATACGATTCCCACCTGTCATGCCGCAGATTTTATTGGAAGAATGTGTAGCCAGTGCTACGTAAAAAGAGTAGTCCTTTCGCCACAACTGCCCATGGAACGCTTCGATTTTCCCATTTCTATACCTTTTACTCATCGTGTGTGCTTCACCCGCGAAGCCTTTGCCGTGAGCAATCCTCTCGTGCAGGATCTGCTTGTGGAAGGTGGAGGACGTCGGGCCCTAGTCTATTTGGAGCGTTCGGTGGCCGATGCTTGGCCGATGTTAGAGGGGCAAATCAGTGCCTACTTTGCGCAAGCGAGCCTCGAGCTTTGTGGCATCGAGATCAAAGACGGTGGCGAAGCGGCTAAGGCGGATGACTCGCTTGTGCGGGCGGTGTGGGATAAGATCGAGAAAGAAAAAATCGACCGCCATTCCTACGTGCTTTGCATTGGTGGTGGAGCATTTCTCGATGCAATTGGCTTCGGTGCCGCTACTGCGCATCGCGGTGTGCGCTTGATGCGCTTCCCCACCACGACCCTGTCGCAAGATGACAGTGGCGTCGGGGTAAAAAATGGCATCAATGCCTTTGGCAAAAAGAACTGGGTCGGATCGTTTGCCGTGCCCTACGCCGTGGTCAACGATTTCCTTTTCCTACGTACGCAAGACCCCGAGATTAGCCGCCAAGGATTGATTGAGGCGATCAAGGTGGCACTCGTCAAAGATGAAAATTTTTTCGCCTGGATCGAAGAAAACGCTGCAGCATTGGCACAACTCTTACCCGATGCCCTTGAAGAATGCGTCAAGCGTTCCGCTCTCCTGCATGCACGCCACATCGCCCTCGGTGGCGATCCTTATGAAATGGGCAGCAGTCGGCCGCTCGACTTCGGCCACTGGGCAGCCCACAAGATGGAGCAACTCAGCAGCTTTGCTCTCAGCCACGCGGCTGCGGTTTCCGTAGGTCTATGGCTCGATGTCAACTACTCAGTCAAAGCTGGCCTGCTCGATGCCTCATCGGCCGCACGCATCGGCGAGGTGTTAGAGATCATGGAGCTGCCGATGTTCCACGAAACCTTGTTGCAGCGCGATGCCCATGGAAAACTCAAAGTGCTCACCGGGTTGGAAGAATTCCGCGAGCACCTCGGCGGTCGCCTCACCGTGCTGCTCCTGCGCGCTCCAGGCATCGGTGTCGATGTCCATGAAATGAACGCCAACTTGATAGAACAATGCATCGAAGAAATGCAATACGGGGCGTTGCAAGTGAATGGTTAAGCATCTCTGGTTTAGAGGAGATCAAAAATCGAGCTGTTTGGTAGCTTGTTGCCATGGATCACAAGATTTCAAGATTTTCATGAGGGACAAGAGCAACTGTTGTCGAAAAAAACTTAAAAATCTTACTCTGAACTTTGCGCCTTAGCGCCTTGGCGATCTTTGCGTTTGATCGAAAATTCTCAACGCTCCAGATTTCCCGATAGAGCCTCTCGCAACACTCCCCGCGCACGAAATAACAAGCTTTTTACGGAGGAGACACTCGTATCCAGAGCCTTGGCGATGTCTTCATAATCGAGCCCCTCAAAAGTCCTTAGCACTACGGCCAAGCGCTGTTGTTCTGGCAGTGCCGCGATAGCGGCATCGATACTGCGATGCAGTTCTCGCTTTTCCATGCCTTCATCAGGGGAAAGTCCTCCATCAGCACGCATTGCCGCAGGATGATTCTCCTCTTGCTCATCGAGCGAAATTTCTTTTTTGCGCGATCTACGGCGGCTCTCGTTGAATACCAAATTGCGCATGATCGTATAGAGATAGGTGGTAAATTTCGCCTCGGGGCGCCACTTGGGTGCAGAGTTCCACAGTCTCACAAACACTTGTTGCGCGATGTCTTCCGCTTCATGTGCATCATTCAACATCCGCGCCACCGTGCCGATCACCGCATGCTGATGGCGCTCGATCAATTGGCGAAATGCGCGCTCATTGCCCTTGGCTGTTTCTAGCATCAATGCCACGTCCACTGCGTCGTCTGCATCGACGCCGAGGGCTTGGTTTGATGATTGATCGGGAAAAAATCCAGGCATGGAACTTGCTGCCGTCATGGTCCATGGAATCAAACCAAGAAGAAAGGCATAAGTTGCGAAAAAATTGGCTTGGTCGCAGGAAAGTTCGCGAATAGGCTTCGCACCGAGCACTATGCCGCGCATTCACGTACTACCCGATATTCTGGCGAGCCAAGTGGCAGCGGGAGAGGTCGTGGAACGTCCTTCGAGTGTCGTCAAGGAATTGGTGGAAAACTCCATCGATGCAGGAGCTCGGGAGATTTTGGTAGAGGTCGAGCGCGGTGGTATGGCACTGATCCGCATCACCGATGATGGCTGCGGCATGGCGCAGGATGATGCTCTCCTTTCGTTAGAAAGACACGCCACCAGCAAGCTACGCCAGACCAGCGACCTACACAGCATCATGACCCTGGGATTTCGCGGCGAAGCCATTCCCAGCATCGCCAGTGTCTCGCGCTTTCGCATGATCACCCGTGAGCGCGCGAGCGTAGCAGGCACCGAAGTCATCGTCGAAGGAGGAAGAATCCGTGATGTTCGCGAGGCTGGATGCGCTCCAGGAACGACCATCGAGATCAAGCAACTGTTTTTTAACATCCCCGCGCGGCGAAAATTTCTCAAAGCTGAGACCACCGAGGCCTCACACGTCGAGCTCGAAGTACGCCTTCATGCACTAGCAGCCGAAAATGTCCGCTTTCGCTACCGCCGCGATGGCAACGAATTATTTGACCTCCCGCAAGTCGCCAGTAAACAAGATCGATTAAGACATTTGTTAGGAGCCGAAACTGCTACAGAGTTGATCGAGATTCCCCTCTTTCATGGCAATGGGTTTAGCGGAGAAGGACAAATGCTGCCAGCCGTTCACGCTCGCAAAGGCCGCCGGCATCAGTGCGTTTTCCTCAATGGTCGCCCGATCGAAGACCAAGCCATCTCGCGCGGTCTTGCCGAGGGTTTCAAAGGTGGCCTGATGGATGGCATGCACCCAGCTGCATGGCTATGGATCGAGATGGAACCACAGCTTGTCGATGTCAACGTCCATCCCGCCAAACGCGAAGTGCGCTTTCACCGCAGTCACGATCTGCGTGATAGCATCGCCCTCGCGGTGAATCAGGCATTACAGAAACATCTTCGACGCAACGAGGCACCTGCTGCTGAGCTCTCAGCACCACGCAGCGGAATGATCAAGAGCGCGATGAGTGCAGCCGTAGCTTTTACCGAGAACAAAACAAGCGAGCCTGCTCCGCAACTAGCAGCATGGAGCATGGCCAACCGTCAGTGGCTTCCACAACAAACACAAGAGGTCATGGAACTGGCTGGTGAAGAGTCCGCACCGCTAGAAACTGCCGCAAAAGCCAAAGTTCACGGCGCTGCGGCATTTCGCGTCATTGGTCAGGTCAATCAGCGCTTTATCGTGCTTGAAAGTCACGATGGGCTAGTTCTCTTCGATCCCCGTGCGGCACGGGAGCGCATTTTTTATGAACAAATGCTGCGCGCTGAGACCCTGGGCGTAGAATCCCAAGGACTGCTGGTCCCCATACTTGTCGAAGTTGATCCACGTGAACATGATCTCGTCATGCGCAATCACGATCGCTTTGCTGCAGCGGGTCTGGAGCTTGGGGATTTTGGCGGAGGCACACTTCAAGTCCGCAGTTTTCCTCCTTTTTTACGCATCAAAGATCCGCGGAGCTTTGTGCACGAAGTGATTGATGACCTGATTGCCGGCGGCGCAGGAGGTTCCAAGATCGCCTTTGAAAAACTCGCGAAATCATTGGCAAAAAAGGCCGCTACAGGAGAACCAGCAGACGAGAGTATCGCTATGGATCTGCTAGATGAACTTTTCCGCTGCGATCTCCCCTATTGCGCTGCTGACGGTCGCCCAACGCTCACAGAATTTTCCCTCCGCGAGCTAGAACGTCGTTTCGGCAATCGTTAGTGACTGAACTACCATTTACTTACGTGGAATCACCAAGGACTTGCCAATTTGCAAAATCGTACCACGTATGCCATTGGCACGCTGAATTGCAGAAACCGAGGACTTGTAGCGGATTGCCAACCCATATAGCGTATCGCCTTTTTTCACTACTACACGCGTTGAGGGAGTAAGTTTCGGCTTAACCACCACTGGCTTGGGCTTCACGGTAGGACGCGGCGTCGAACGCGCAACGGCAGGCTTAGCTGTCGGCTTAGGTGCTGTGCGCGCGGTGGAAGTCGTGCTACGTGATTTGGGTAATGTGCTTGCCGTAGTCATAGGGCGCACTTGCGCAAACTCAGATTTCGAAGCAACAGCGGTGGGCAAAGGAGTTGCGTCGCGCGGTGGAGTATCGTTCGAAGCCATCGACGAATTGATCGTCGAATTGCGACGCCATTTCGATGGATCATCGGCCCAAGCCTCGACGTAGTTGCCGCTGCTATCAAAAGGACCATAGCCCGTATCGCCGGCTCCACTGCCGCCCGTAGCGCAGGAATTGAGAAATAAAGACCCGATCGAGAATGCGCAGAGAGTGAGAGCGGAAAGAATCGGTTTGGAATAAATATGGAAAGTGATGAGCGAACGCTTCATAAAAAAAGTTGTAAGTGTGATGAAAAAAGAAAGATAAAATTCAACCAAAATCAACTAGCAGATCACATTCCATAAAGAGAAAGAAATGACATCGACTCGTGATGGCACAAGGATGAGATGATCGGCGAGATGGGAGAATGCAGGAAAAAGATAATCACCAGAACTCAAAAAGCTCAAACGATGATGAAAAAAAGAATCAATAGAATCAAAAAATAAGCAGCAGCAGTTTCTTGCCAGGTGGCGTCGCGGAGAAATAATCAGATCATGAGCCGAACATGCCCTTCATCTTACTAAGTAAACCTCCGCTGAGGCTGCCAAGATCTGGAGATTGGCCCGACAACAATTGATCGATAACGCCCTGAAATTGCTCAGGCATTTTGGATTTAACAAATTCCCCCACAGCTTGAATCGCTTGTGAGGCCATCTCATCCGACAGCCCGAGGCCTGTCAATTTTGCTTTTAATTCGTCCATTATGGTAAAAATGCTAGTATTCAGAGGGAAATCAGACGCTGAGAGCAACGCAATAGCGCACTACGGAATCACTATTTCCCGCAGCAAATTTCCCACAAATCCCCAATCATACAAGCCTTAAATTCCCCAATCTACGCATTTCCGAAATAAACTCGCAACTCATATCGAGCAAATCGGGTGACTTTTGTTGCAAAACAAAAAGCCACACTCCAGAGAGTGTGGCTTTTGTGCGTAATAAGTACCGGGAACAGGACTCGAACCTGCACAGATGAATCCACTTGAACCTAAACCAAGCGCGTCTACCAATTCCGCCATCCCGGCGCGGGCGCAGTGTGATCAGGTTTTTCCTGACTGGCAAGTAGCGAATGCAAAAAAAATCGCGGAACTTGCTGATGCATCGGAACAAAAAAACGCGCACCCAGATAGAGCGCACGTTTTTTGTTAGAATTTTTAATTATGCCAAAGCAAGGAGCTTGGCTTTAAGTTGGTCTTTGGTGACATTGGCGCCAACAATCTGATCTTTCACTTCGCCGTCTTTGAAGAAGAGCAAGAAGGGAATGGAGCGCACGCCGTACTTCACCGCGAGGTCGCGGGCGTTATCGACATTAACTTTGCCAACTTTTGCTTGCCCCCCCAACTCATCGGAGAGCTGATCAATGATTGGGCCGATCGCTTTGCAAGGACCGCACCATTCGGCCCAGAAATCGACAAGAACAGGGGTGGAGGATTCGATGACTTCGCTTTGGAAGTTAGTATCAGTGAATTGAAGTGCCATGCGAAGAATATGGACGTATTATTGCAAAACGTCAAGAGCCGCTCGGAAAAAAATCCGAACGGCTCTTTGCTAATGATTTGATCGTCACTTCTGCGACTGCAGTATTACGCAATGGGAGTCATCCAAGTAAGGATGGCTACGGCCAATGCGCCTGCGCCGAGAAGGATGTTGATGATGGTAAGTGCCATAGTAGTGAGTAGTAGATCGTTAGATGAAAAATCAGATTAGAACAGTTTATCCCAGCCTTCCCAGAGATTTACGGTCATGCACTGAAATGCAAGAACACCGCAAGCGGCGAGGAAGCCAAAGATCGAGAGAACAGTAGTAACGGTGTCTGAACCTTCTTCTTCATCTTCCGATTGCAAGGTTGCCATTTGGGTGGCCGATAGCGAACCTGTTGAAAGTGGTTGAGTCGGAGGAGCGAGTTGCACGGTGGCTTTCGGAAGAGCCACGGTGTTCGCAGGAGCGCCTGGAGCGAAACCAGTCAGCGGAGCAGTGCGGAGAGGCACAGTCGGAGCGCCAGTGGCTCCAGTGTTGAGCCTGATGGTAGGTGCAGGCGCTGGACGGGCTGTTGGTGGACCGGCAGTTTTGAGAGGAATCGTGGGAGCAGGCACAGGAATGCTGGCCGAAGGAGCGGGTACCGTGGCCACTGGTGGCGCAGGTGCGCTAACTGTTGGAGTCGGTGGCTTAGGAATCATAGGAGCCGATGGTGGAGCAACCGGAGCGGGTGCTACTGGTGCGTCACTGGCTGTGAGCGTGACTCGCACGGTTTCCTTTTTCAAAGGAATGCTGGAAGTCTGTTTGGAAGGCGTTGTGTTTTGTTCGTCACTCATGGATTAGGGTCTTATGGTGTGTGCAATTGAGAAAACCGAAATTTGGCGGGGATGTCAAACAAGGAAATCAATCTTTGTGAAATTTTTTCGATTAACGGAATGTCACGCCGAGCGTCTGCACAAGGGCATCGAGCACTTTTTTATGAGCGGCATCGATTTCTTCGGTCTTTAGCGTGCGGTCGGCGGCGCGATATACGAAGCGATAGGCGATCGATTTTTTCGCGGCATCAAGCTTCTGGCCAGTGGGATCGGTAAAAACATCGAAGCATTCGAAGCTTTGCAGCAAGCTTTCTCCAGCCTTGCGGATGGCTTGATCGATCTGCAAGGCTGGCAAGCTGGCGGGCACTTCCATCGCGGCATCGCGGCTGCTACCAGGGAATTGCGACAATTCTTCGACCGCTTGGCGGCGACCGAGCAGTTTGCGCAATTTGCAGAGATCCAGCTCCAAAAGCCAAACGGGATGTGCAAAGTCGAGTTGGCGTTCGCGTGAAGGAAGCAATCGCACGACGACACCGATGGTGCTATCGCCGACAACCACATCGCAGCCGAGAACAAAACCTGCGCGTTCTTTTGGCACAAATTGCACCTCGCGGCCGGGCAAGAGCGCAGCGACAATTGCCTTAGCATCGTACACAGAAGCAGTAGCTGGCTGGCTGGCCCAGCCTTCGGGCTCGAGAGGTCCGGAGAGCAAAATCGCCAAATCCTCGGACTCGATGTCACGGGCTTTGCCTCCACCATTGTGACGAAAGACCCGTCCCATTTCGAAGTAACGTAGTGATTTAACGCCTTGGCGCACATTTCGCTCCGCTGTCGCGATCAGGCCAGGAACCAAGCTCGGACGCAGAATCGCATGGTCTTCGCTCAAAGGGTGACTGACCTTAACAACATCGCCATTTTGCAACGGACGCAAGGACAGAGCATCAATCATTTGCTTTTCGGAAATCAATTTGATGGTCTGAGCTTCATAGAAACCAATGGCAGCGAGGCTGCGGCGCATGGCCATGTCGAGATCGGTGGCGGCATCGATGTCACTAGCGGCCACAAATGTCGCGCGAAGCCGTGAAGGCACGCGATCGAGCCCGTGTACACGAGCAATTTCTTCCACCAAATCGATGTGGCGCTGAAGATCGGCGCGGCGACTGGGCACTTGCCATTGATTTTCGCCAACATTGGTGAGACCGAGACGTTGCAAAATACCCTCGGCATCGGACAGTGAAATGCTACCGCCCATGAGTTGATCAAGGCGTGCTACATCGAGCTCAACGATGCCTGTAGTCTCAGGCAAATTGCCGACCACTGCGGTGTCGCCTTCGATGCTGCCGCCTGCGATTTCTAAAATCATTTGCAGCGCGCGCGAAGCTGCTGGCAAAACATTTTGTGGATCAACGCCACGCTCGAAACGATACGAAGAATCGCTCGTCAAAATCAAGGCACGCGAAGTAGCGCGGACTATGCTTGGATCGAAGTAAGCCGACTCTAACAAAATCGTCGTTGTGCTAGCGGTAACACCACTGGTGGCTCCACCCATCACCCCAGCAAGAGCAAGCACTTCCCCTCGATCATCGGAAATTACAAGATCTCCCGCTTTGAGTTCGTACTCACTGCCATTCAACGCCGAGAATTTCTCGTTGGCTTTCGCACCACGCAGATGCATCTTCACACCGACCTGTGCGGCATCGAAGGCGTGCAGAGGTTGACCCATTTCATGCAGCACAAAATTGGTTATATCAACGATGTTATTGATCGGACGCAGTCCAATCGAAACCAAGCGCTCCTTGAGCCAATCGGGGCTATCTTTGACCGTGACGCCCTTCACTTTCGTGAGTGAATAGAACGGGCAGGCATCGGGTGCATCATTTTCGATCCATTCGGCTCCGTGGACGGTGGCAATCTCAGGAACTTCAACTACTCGATGCTCCTGCTCTAACAAAGCTTCCAACTCGTAAGCAAGTCCGCGATGACTGAGCAAATCTGGACGGTTTGGCGTGACCTCGACCTCTAACAAAACATCGGACGCAAACAGCGTTTTCACCGGTGTGCCGACCGCAGGATCACCTTCGAGAATCAGCAGGCCATTTTCTTTATCGGTTAGGCCGATTTCCGAACCCGAGCAAAGCATGCCCTTCGACTCAACGCTGCGCATTTTCGTTTCGCCGATGGTAAATCCGTTCGGCAAAGAAGCTCCAGGAAGCGCACATGGCACCTTGTCGCCGACTTTGTAGTTCTGCGCACCGCAAACAATTTGCCGCAGACTCCCCTCACCTGCATCCACCTGCGTTACCTTCAGACGATCCGCATTCGGGTGCTGCACGGCTTCCATGATCTGTGCGACCACGATTTTATCCGAGCTCACACCCTTGCTGTGGATGCCTTCAATTTCAATCCCGGCAAAGGTCAGCAAGTCATCCAATTCCTGCACGGATTTCCCCGCGAGATCCACATACTCACTCAGCCAATTCAAAGAAACATTCATAAATCAATCTAACAAAAATTTTCAAATACACACCATCACCTCACGCGAACTGTCGTAAGAAACGCACATCATTTTCGATCAGCAAGCGGATATCGCGAATCCCCCACTGAATCATCGCCAGGCGCTCCAGTCCCATGCCAAAAGCAAAACCAGTCACCTCATTCGGATCAAAGGCTCGATCTTTACGCGATTGGCAAACAGCCTCGAATACAGCAGGGTCGACCATGCCACAGCCCGCGACCTCGATCCACCGCGGCGCTTGTCCCTTAACTTCCAGCTTCACATCGATCTCGAAACTCGGCTCGGTGAATGGGAAAAAGTGCGGACGAAAACGCACCTCGGTCTGCGAACCGAAAAGCTCGCGCAAAAAGGCCTCAAGCGTGCCTTTGAGATCGGGCAAGGAAACATCGCGGTCGACATACAAGCCTTCAAGTTGATGGAAAGCCGACAAGTGTGTGCTGTCGATTTCATCGCGTCGGTAGGCCGTGCCAGGTGCGATGATCCGCAGCGGCGCGACATTTTTCTCCATCATCCGCACCTGCACCGATGAGGTATGCGTGCGCAGAAGCTTTCCGGAGTCAAAATAAAACGTATCCTTCACGTTGCGCGCGGGGTGATCGGCAGGTGTGTTGAGGGCATCGAAGCAATGAAATTCATCTTCAATCTCAGGACCATCGGCAAGAGCAAAACCCATGCGACGCAAGATCCCGACCGCGCGCTCACGCAACAAAGTCAAGGGATGCAAGCCACCAGTTGGCAAAAATCGCGCAGGCAATGTCGGATCGATGCCTGCCAATGCCGCACGGTCCGCGGCCTCTTCGAGTGCTTGTTGTTTTTGTTCCAAAGCTGCCGTAATCTCAGTGCGAGCAGCATTCAACAACGCACCGACTTCGCCTTTTTGCTCCTGCGGCACATCCTTCATCCCCATCGACAAGGCCGTCAATGCGCCCTTTTTACCCAGCGATGCCACCCGCGCCTCATCAAGGGCTCGCGCATCCTCTGTAGCAGAAATCGCCAACAATGTATCATTTTGCACTCGTATAATGTCCTCTTTCATACTGTAATATCCGCGCTTCATTAACCGTATCAATCACAAAGGTCAAAGCAGACCTGCGAAAAAACCCATATTTTTTCAGAATCTCATCCCACACCGAAAACTTCTCGCACAATGACATCATCCCGCTCTTTGACACTTCTCAGTTCCATTTGCTTACTAAGTATTACTCTTTTTCCTGCCTCCGCTCAACTCCAATCCAGCTTCTCCCCCTTAGATGCACCCGATCAGGTTCTCGATCGCCGCGTCGATCGCCTTCCCGCAATCTTTCTCAAAGCAGGTGAAGCTCCCTCTGCCTTTTTTCCCGCCGCATCCGCCGCGAAAGGGTTTCGCAGCACCTGGACCGGCAAGCTCAAGCTCGCCAAACGCCAGCGCTTGATTTTTTCCTTCGAAGGCCTGGGCGAAGCGACATTACTCATCGATGGCAAAGAAATCCTCACCGAATCAGGCACCTTGGGCTCAGCACGCTCCAAGCAAACGCGCATCAACCCCGGTGAACACGAAATCCTCATTCGCTACTCCAGCAGCGCTGATGGCGCCGCCCATTTTCGACTGTTTTGGGAAGAACGCGGATTCCCACGCCAATCGGTGCCGCCTTCGGCCTTCAGCTCGACAACGGATGAGCCCACTTCCGCAGCACTTTTGCAACGTCGCGGACGCGAACTTTTTGCCACCCAACATTGCAGCAAATGCCACCAAAGCGAATCCAACATCGGTGCCGACCCCATGCAGGAAATCAATGAAATCGCTCCGCTCTTGATCAATCCCGGAGATCGACTCAACGAAACATGGCTGCGTGCGTGGCTTGCCGAGCCACATACCTTGCGCCCCGGCACCACCATGCCACAACTTTTTGACATGAAGAAACCCGAGAGCGCCCAGCAAATCGCTGACCTTGCCGCATTTCTCGGTTCCATGAGTGCAGGCAGCGCCGCACCCGCAGAACCCGCCACCGATGAAGCTACGATCCTTGCAGGTGGCGCGCACTTTCATAAACTCGGATGCGCCGCTTGCCATACTGCGCCGAGTCAATCGACTCCCGATCTCGAAAACAGACGCATTCCTTTGAACAACGTTGCCGCCAAATTCAAGCCCGGTGCCCTCACCGCTTTCCTCAAAGACCCCAGCGCCTACGCACCCCATCGCGGCATGCCGAACTTCCAACTAAACGACGAAGAACGCCGCAGCCTATCCGCATTTCTCACCGCCAAATCCACGCCCAAGCTCCCCGCCGTCGCCGAACTCAAAGGCGATGCCGCGCGCGGCAAAGAGGTCGCAGCTGCTCACCACTGCTTCTATTGCCATGCCGGATTGCCAACTCCGAGTGAACTGACAGTGCCCAGCATGCAGAAAATTTTCGCCGCCGATTGGAGCAAGTCCGGTTGCGTATCTGCATCCGAAGAACAAGGAAAAGCCCCTGCCCTGCATCTTACCGAGGCCGATCGCCAAGCGCTGATCGCTTTTTCCAAAACCGGTACTGATTCCCTCGGCAACAACGACAAAGCCGAGGCCGCTGAGCGAAAGTTCCACTCCCTGCGCTGTGATTCCTGCCACTCCCGCGATGCCATGCCCGCATTGCTCGATCGCACACACAGCGAAACGCAAAGTCTCACCGCGCACATTGCCGGTGCTAACGAAAAAGTCGATCAATCTCGACCACATATGAGCTTCATCGGCGAAATGCTGCGCGCCTCCTACATGCAGTCCGTCATCTCCGGCTCACTGACTACCAAGCCGCGCCCATGGCTGGACATGCGCATGCCGGCATTCAGCAGTCACGCCGCCTCGCTCGCCGATGGCTTTGCCCGACTGCACGGCATCGATCCCAACGAAGAAATCACCAGCACCATCGATCAAGCGCTCGTGCCGATTGGCAAAGACCTGCTTTCTGCCGACAAAGGATTTGGCTGCACCACCTGCCACGGACTCGGTGACACCAAACCAACCGCCGCTTTTGAAGTACAAGGAATTTACCTCGAACACATCAGCGCCCGTATACGTCGCGAATGGTTCAATCGCTGGATGGATAACCCCGCCAGCGTCACACCCGGCACCAAGATGCCGCAATACGCGCCCAACGGCCAATCTCCCAACCCCGCCCTCAATGGCAAGGCTGATGATCAATTCAACGCCATCTGGCAGTATTTGCAATCAGTGGAGAAGAAATAAGAGAAAGACAGGGTTATTGGTGAATCGTTATTGGTTATTGGGGGATTGCATTTCTTTTGCGACTCTTGCGTTATTTTGCGGCTAAGAAAATCAGTGCATTCAGTAGTTCAAAAAGCTCTTAGCTCATGATCCGAATTTCCCTTTCCCACCTTGACCGCCGCGGGCAGTTCTGAGCATACTCATGCCGTGCTTGCTTACGTTCATGATTTGGATCCGGTGATTTGGGACATTTGGCGCGGAGTGAAATTGCGTTGGTATGGGTTGGCTTATTTACTCGCCTTCGTCGTTGCCTATTACTTGCTGTGCTATCTCTCTCGCAAAAAGCTGTGGGTCATTGTGGAGAAAAACATTGGTGATTTCATTGCGCTGCTTGCCATGATCGGCGTTTTTATCGGTGGTCGGCTCGGCTATGTGCTGTTTTACATGATTCCTGAGCACGGATGGGGACCGATCGCGCAAGATCCACTTTCGATCATTCGCGTCTGGGATGGCGGTATGGCCAGCCACGGCGGCTTCCTAGGAGTGGCTTTGTTCGCTCTTTATTACGCACGAAAACACAAAATTTCATGGACCGGCATCGGTGATGGTATTTGCATCGTCGCGCCACTCGGGCTGATGTTTGGCCGTCTTGCCAATTTCATCAATGGCGAGCTCTACGGTCGTGTCGCGGCACAACTCCCGTGGGGCGTAAAATTTCCGCAAGCCTTTCAAGAAGAGAGCTATCTAGTTCGTGAGACTGTGATCACCGAAATCGCCGATCGCGCACCGCTGATCTACGAACAAATGAACCAGGGCATGGAGCTGAGCGAAGCCGTGCGACTCTCGCCAGAAGTCAAGCAAATCTGTGCCGAGCACCTCACCGCGCGCCATCCATCCCAACTCTATGAAGGCTTTTGCGAAGGAGCGTTTCTCTTCGGTCTGATGTGGTTTCTGCGCGTCCGCTATCCACGTGCACCACATGGCATGATCTGTGGGATCTTTTTCATCCTTTACGGCGTGCTGCGCACGATTGTGGAACACTACCGCGAGCCTGACTCATCGCGGATCGGGCCGTTCACCAAAGGTCAGTTCTATTCATTGTTCATGGTGTTGGCCGGTGTTGGTTTCCTTACCCATGCTTGGAAGAACCGGACACAGGTGAGCTGATTTCATTGAGTAAAGCACCGATAGGTCTCATAGGACTTATGCTGACCAATAACACAAAATCGTCTACAAAAATGAAGCGGTCCGATCAGAATACCTAGGAAAAACCCAAAACCTAGTGCTAATTGATCGGACCGCCTGCTAGTCGCTCTGCGACACACCAAACATATCGCAAACCGTGCAGGAGTCAATGCTTTTTTGCGATTTTTTGAAGCAAATTTTCTTTTCTCAATAAACAACTGACAATCAAGGATTTATTGCGTGAAATTTTTCATTTGTGGCGGCATTTTCCAAACGCTAAGCCTAGAGAAAATTCTACGTTGGTGCTAGGCGTTTGAAAAACGCCGCCACACTTCGTTTTCCTACATTATGCATCGAGCCGCAGAGCAGCTTTTTGCGCTGCCGTCTTGGCTTCGGTTTTACTGTTATTGGTATCTCCTGCTTGCGTCAGACGCATGCCTACGGGCTTCGATACACCGAATTCTTCCATGGTCACCCCATACATCACATCGGCGCGAGCCATGGTGCGTTTGCTGTGGGTGACGATGATGAATTGGCTATTATCAATGAAGCGATCGAGCACTTTGACGAAGCGATTGATGTTGGATTCATCAAGCGGCGCATCCAGCTCATCAAGCACGCAGAATGGACTAGGTTTGATCATGTAGATCGAGAAAAGCAGCGCCACCGCTGTCATCGAGCGCTCACCACCAGAAAGTAGTGTGATCGATTGTAGCTTCTTACCTGGTGGCTTAGCAATCACCTCAATGCCGCTTTCAAGAGGATCATTTTCGTCGACGAGCATCAGGTCAGCTTTAGCAGTTTCACCGAAGAGCTCCTTGAACATTTCTTTGAAATTCTCGCGCACCTTCGCAAAGGTCTCACTGAAGCGGCGCTGTGTTTCCTCATTGATGCGCTCTATGATGCTGAGTAATTCGGTTTTCGCATTGGCCAAGTCATCGTGCTCGGAGCGCATGAAGTTGAAACGTTCTTCGAGTTCTTCAAACTCCTCGATGGCATCAAGATTGACGGGGCCCATGGAATCGAGTCTGCGCTTGAGATCCATGACGATGCTTTCGACAAATTCCCAATCGGGCTCACCCTCGCAGTCGCCGGGGATGACCGATATTTGCGGCGCAATAGCACGCTCGCTCGCAGCTTCATTGTAAACAACAACATCCGGTTCGTCTTCGCTGTCCTCGGCATCATTGGCGATGCGACGAGCGCCATCTTTTTGCTGGGCTTTTTGGGAGACGATGCATTGCAATAAGGCATACGCATCAGGATCGAAGGCAGAAAGCTCGACTTGGTGGCGCTCATGCACCGTTTGCACCAAGCTTTCCAGTCGGAGTTCGATCTTGGTGGCCGCCACTTCTTCGCGTCCGCGTTGCTCGGCGAAGCGAGCATGCTGACGGCGGACTTCTGAAAGTTGGGATTCCGCCTCATCGATGCGACGCATGATTTCCTCGCGCCCTGCGCTGCGTTCTTGTAACTCCTCGGCGAGATCTTCCGACTCTGCCGTATGGGTCTCGATCTCCTCAGCGAGCCGCGCATTTTCGCCATCGGCGGCATCGATGCGCTGGGTAAATTGTTCGATTTCCGCCTCGCGACGCATCGAGATTTCACGCAGCTCTAACAAACGAAGTTCCATCGGGCGCTGCTGCTCTTCCGCAGCCTGCTTGGCGCGTCGATCCACCGCGAGTGTTGTTTTCATTTCATTCAAAATCGTCGCCAGCTCTGCTTCATCGCGCAGTGAGGAATCCAACTCCATTTGCGAACGGCGTTGATCACTATCAATGGCTTCGAGGCGAATCCGCGCGCCATGCAGTTCTTCTTCGAGACCCGTGCGACTATCAGTAGCGATTTGCTCGCGTTTTTCCAGTTCGCCACGCTCCCAAATGACGTTTTGCAATTTCGTTTCAAACGATTCCACCTCGCGCTTGGCAAGTGACAACTGCCCTTGCAGCGTAGAAATTTCGACCTTCTGGCGTTGCAGTCGCTCACGAGCCACTTCGACGGCTTCACGGGCTTTTTCCAATGACTGTGCAAGCTCGATGAGCCTCGCTTGAAATGCATCATCTTCCGCACGGAGACGATCCACTTCCACGGTCAGATCGCGGACTTCGTTTTGGCGTTCGAGCACGGAATTGCTCCCCTCACCTGCGGCGCCGCCCATGATGGTGCCCTCAGATTTGATGATTTCGCCTTGCAAGGTAACGAATGTTACCGCGGGCAAAATCAGGCGCAAGTTGATTGCAGCCTTGAGGTCTGCCACGATCATCACATTGTCGAGCAGCTTTTCCATCACGGCGGAAACACGACGATCTGACTTCACTCGGTCCAAGGCCCACGCGATGCCACCTTCGGGCACGGCTTCCATTTGCGTACCTGTGGGGGCGCCGATGAAAGTTTCCGGAATGACTGCGGCTTTGCCCAATTTCTGCTCGGTGAGTCGATCAACAATAGCGGTGGCGAGTGTTTCATTTTCCACCAAAACGGCCTGCACGTGAGAGCCGAGAGCCGCCTCGATGGCACGAGCACATGTGCTATCGGCTTCAATGAACGAGGCCAAAACACCGTGAATGCCAGCGCCAAATTGCGCGGCATCTCCCAAGCCTGCTAGCACCTGGCGGGTGCCTTTTTCGTAACCTTCACCACTTTTCACCAACTGGCTCACAACCTCCAATCGCGAGGAGCGTTGGGCAAAAAGTTTGTGCGTTTCGGCTGCCGTAACGCGTGTGGAGTCAAGGTCGCCGCGCAGATGCTGGAATTGGCGTTCGGCACTTTGGAATTCTTCTTCGCGATTTTGCATTGAGCCCGCATGCTGATCGAGATCCTGAATCACGCGGCTTTCCTCGCTGCGAAGTTCTTCGAGCGTTAGGCGCAGGCGCTGTTCTTCATCAGAAAGCTGGCGTGCGCGATCGCGATTGCCTTCCATTTGTGAGACCGAGCTTTCGATCTTGGCTTGCGATGCGGCGATGATCGTTTGCGATTTGTTCGCCTCCATGCGGCTGTCGCGCAAGGCGGATTCGACGACTTCGCGGCGTGACTTTGCCGCCATCGTGCGCTCCTCATGCTGCTCCACTTCCATCTCACGCTCGATGATGCGTTTGGTGAGACTTTCCAGTTCGGCGTGGCAATTTTTGAAATCAAATTCTTGCTGCGTCAGCTTTTGGCGGGTGTCCTCAACGTCTTCGCGATTCTGGCGAATGCGGCTTTCCAGCTCGCTGCGACGCTCCGCATTGAAGGCGACACGGCCTTGTGCCGAGCTGAGTTGGTTGCGGTGCTCGTTGAGCTTTTGACGCAACTCCGAAAGTTGAGCCTCGAAGCTGCGAGCCACCGTACGAGCCTCGGCGACGAGTTCCTCCTTGGCGGGCATTTGCTGCTCGATCTCGGTTTCCTTGACATCGAGCGATTTGATCGAGGTCTTGAGTTCACCGAGTTCCGCGGAGAGTTCGAGAAATTTTTTGTGGCTGAGATGAGTGTCGAGGACTTTAACATCGATCGCAAGCGCTTGATAACGACGCGCCTTGGCGACCTGGCGACGGAGCGAGTTCATGCGGCGCTCTTGTTCTGCTAATACATCGCTAACGCGCAGCAAATTCGCCTCAGTGTATTCCAGCTTACGCAGTGCTTCGCGTTTTTCACGCTTATACTTGGTAATGCCCGCAGCTTCTTCGAATACAGCGCGTCGTTCTTCGGGCTTGGAAGAAAGAATCTGATCGATCTGCCCCTGCGCCATGATCGAGTAAGCCGTGCGGCCAATGCCCGTATCCATAAACAAATCATGGATATCCTTCAATCGGCAAAGCGTGTTATTGATGCGATACTCGGATTTGCCATCGCGGTAGACCCGACGTGTGATCGATACCTCGTTGTAATCCACCTTTAGCGATGCTTCACAATCGGCCATCGTCAGGATGACCTCTGCCATGCCCTGTGCCTTGCGCTTTTCGGTGCCATTGAAAATGACGTCTGCCATCTCACCGCCGCGCAGCGCCTTGGCTGAGGTCTCGCCGAGCACCCAACGAATCGCATCCACGACGTTGGATTTGCCACAACCATTCGGCCCGACGATCCCGGTCACACCGGTCGCGAATTCGAAAACAGTCTTATCGGCGAAAGACTTAAAGCCGTGAATTTCGAGAGATTTGAGATACATAAAAAAATGGGGACGAAAACGAATTATCGCACAAGCATTCGCGCGAAAGTCATCTTAACGAACCCTTAGAAAAGATCAATCGAATAAACGCAAACAACACTACATGTGGTGTATTTTATTTTTAAATAACACTACCTGATGAGCTTTGTGAAAATTAAGAAATTCAAACAAAAATGCAAAACGAACGTTTGATTAACAGGATTAACCATCATTCACCAGCTCCACCCTGATTGACAAATTCATCGGTCTGCGGGCAACTAACGAGGAACGAGAACTGGGGCTCGACTTCACGTAATACGCGTAAAGGCCTAGCCTTACAGAACCTGAAAGGAGGGATGGGCGCTACTACTTGGATTTTTTGGGCCATCGATAACCAATTACGCTGGATTTTTAGCAATGACCCATTTTACAGGCTTACCGAGTGTAATAAAAAGCAACCCCGATTTCTGAAAAAAGACTTGCGTAATTGGGTCACAGCGACTACCCCCATCTCCGATGACTACCGCTAATTCTTCTCTCGAAACCTCCCTGATCCTCTTCAAACCGGACGCTGTGGAGAAAAATCTCGTTGGCACCGTGCTCGCTCGTTTCCAGGCCGAGGGCTTCCGGATTCGTGGCATCAAGATGATGCAGCTCGATCACGCCATCCTCGCTGATCACTACGCACACATCTGCGACAAGCCCTTTTTCCCTGATATCGTCGAATTCATGAGCAAAACTCCTGTTGTGGCTCTTGCTCTCGAAGGCGAAAACGCGATTGCCCGCGTGCGCGATTTGCTCGGCCCGACTGATTCGAAAGAGGCAGCCCCAGGCACCATCCGCGGTGACCTCGGCGAGGACAAAATGGTCAACGTTTGCCATGCCTCCGATTCCACCGAAGCCGCAGCCGCCGAGCTCAAGCGATTCTTCAAAGACGGCGAAGTTTTCGCATAATTGACTAAACCTGTAAAATGGGGTCAGTCCTTGGATATGAGTATTTTTTCATAACGCGCTATCAATTTCCTGTCCTGCTCACTTTTTCGAAAAAACCTTTCTGCCATGCTCATGCACAAAAGATGACCCATTTTTAGTCGTTTAGCAATCCATTCGTTGCTTACAGCGCAGTGTTTTTCTAACCATTATGAATGGGGTTATTACCATTCGGATCATTGTCTCTCGTGGTAACTAAATAGGCTCAGTCTCTTGGCAAAAGCCATTTCCACGCAATTGCTACGATGAATGCGACGGCGGAGACGGCAGGAAGCGTCATGGCCATGGGCGCGTCTAGGGCGTCAATGGTTCCTGCGGTGGCGGCAGCCCAGAGGAAAGGAATGGGGAAAAGCAGGAGGAACCATAGCGGCCGTTTCGACATCAGGAAGATGCCAAGCACAAAGCAGATGGTGGGATCGGGCGACATGCCGAGGTATTCCGCTCCTGTCAATTTCCGCTCGGTATCGAGGGCGAGAAACGGATAGACCGCGAGACCAAAGACCGCGAGCGCAGCTCCGATAATCGCGGGTATGGTGGGGCGGAATTTTCCAAATGGCTTTCCCGCGAAGCCCCATAGCAAGATGAACGCGGCTTCGATGAGAAAGGCCCAGCCGAAGTATTTCCCCAAGGGCGTTAGCTCCGCGTAGAGTTGGAAGTGGAAAGTGACGGCACAAAAGACAATCGGCAGAGCGAGCGCAACAGCAAGCGCTCGCGATTTTCCCATCCACGCGAGGACGAGGATGATCACGCCGAGCAAAAGCATCAGCGGATGCACGGGCCACCATTTCTCAAAATGTCGCTCGAAGAGGCGAAAATACACCTCATCTCCGAAAGGGATGAAATTTTTGACCGAATAGCTGCTGATGTTGTCGATCATAGTTTCGTGATCGTCTCGATCATGCGCTTGCGGGTTTCCTGATCCGGCATCGTACCGAGGCGCGCGGCCATGTTTTCCTGCATGTGGGCAACCTTGCTGGTGGCTGGGATGGCGCAGGTGACGGCAGGATGTGAGACGATGAACTTGAGGAAAAATGCCGCCCAGGTTGTGCAGTCAATTTCCGCCGCATATTCGGGGAGTTTGGCGTTCTTTGATTTCACGAGGTTGAATAGCTCAGCACCATCGAAGGGGCGGTTCGCAATGATCGCGATGCCCTTTTCCGCCGCGACTGGGAGCAAGCGCTCTTCGACCTCGCGGTTGGTGATGTTGTAGGTGAGTTGCACAAAATCGAGAGGCTCGCTCTTCATGATTTTTTCCAGATCCTCGTGCCGTCTGCCATGGGAGGTGGTGATGCCGAGATAACGAATCACGCCCTCTTCCTTCATTTTTCGCAGAGTGGCGAGGTGCTCCTGCCATGCCACGAGATTGTGGATCTGCATGAGATCAAAGCTCTTCACGCCCCACAACCCAGCCGACTCGGCGGTCTGTGTGCGGGTTGCCATGCCGTCCTCAGTGAAAATTTTCTCGGCACAGAAAAGGTTCTTCGGAATGCCGATTTTCTTCAGCGCGTAGCCGACCACTTCGCGGGCGGAGCCATACATCGGCGAGTTATCGATCATGCTGCCGCCGTTGGCGAAAAACGTCTTGAGGACTTCCGCACAGCGGTCGCGCAGGACGGTATCACTGCCGACATTGAAGGTGCGCCAGGTGCCCATGCCGATCACAGGAATCTCTTCGCCGGAGGATGGAATTTTTTTCATAGCTCCTTTCGCCTCCTCTGCGAAAACGGTGGTGGGCGAAAAGGCCAGCGCGGTGGCTCCGCTGCTGAGAAGTTTGAGTGTTTGTCTGCGATTCATGGTATTGATGCGGTTGTTATTGTTTTACGGCGTAAAGCGAAGGTGCCGAGGATCAGGATAAAGCAGGAGAGGACGAAGATCTTGTTGATGAACCAGTTCGTCCGCCAAATCGTCCACTCAGGTTCCGGTGAACGGAGAAAGTGATAAAACAGCGTGACGATAATCACAATCTCTACGGCGGACATCACGATCGCGAGCCAAGCGGTGTAGGGTTTCCATCTCAGCAAAACCCAAGCGAGCCACACGTGGGCGACTGGCCAGAGATCCCAGGCAATGTGGGTCGTCAGCGGCAGCCCGTAGGCAGTGGCATGAACGATAGGAAAAATGTATTTGATCACCAGCGTCCACGCGGAAAGAATGATGAGAAAATGCGCAAGGAAAATGATCCATGCGCTGGGTGCTCGATCTGTGGGTGGGGAATGCGTCTTCTTCCCTATGGCGCATGAACTTTTCACTTAAAGACCAATACTTAATGCCAGCATCAGAGTCAATCAAATAGATGAAATGGCACAGCCATGGCGATCAAGCTAGAGATAAAACGAAACGCGTGAATGGGGTCATGGGCGTTTTTTGTGTGATCCGTCGGTTTCGCCGCGATACAAACCATTCCATAGACTAACCTAACAGCATCGAGCAATTTTCCCGATCCTCTGTGGCTGGCATTTCTAACCATTTCGCATCTGCGCACCTTCCGCGTAAGCTGGGCGAGAGAGAAAAGGCAGCGTGCACGCCTTCAAAGATTTTTGAAATTGATTGGAACACTGCCCTTTCGCTCACTACGCGAGTCGATCGAGCAATTTCTGATGAATACCGCCGAAGCCGCCATTGCTGAGAACGGCGAGGACATCTCCTGGTTGTGCTTTTTCGGCGACGAGGTCAACGATTTCGGGCACTCCGGGAAGATACCATCCGGTGCCGCCAAAGTCCTTGATGTCTTGTGCAAGGCGATCGGGGTTGAGGCGCTCGGCCTCGGGCACTTTGTGGAGATCAGACATGGCTGCCACCACTGCCAAATCGGCTAGGGCCAGAGACTCGGCGAGTTCTTTTTGGAAAACACTGCGCTTGGTCGTATTCGAGCGAGGCTCAAAAAGCACCCACAAACGCGCGCCTGCATAGCGTTGGCGCAAAGCAGCAATGGCTAGCTTGATGGCGGTCGGGTGATGCGCAAAATCATCAACGACCTTGATGCCATTGACTTCGCCTTTCAATTCCTGACGACGAGCCACGCCCTCGAAGCTGAGCAATCCATCGCGCGCTTGATCGGCACTGAGGCCTGCAAATCGCGCGGCACTGACGGCCATGGCGGCATTGCGCACGTTGAATTCGCCGACCATCGAGATCGAGTAATTTTCGCCATCGAGCGTAAATGAGCTACCCTCTTCGTGATAAACCACATCGCAGATGCGCAGATCGCAGTCCTCGCTCATTCCGACTTTTTTCACGGGGCATGGAGCCTTTGACGCGACATCGAGCGAGTTCGCATCATCGCCGTTGACAAACGCAATCCCATTGCGCGGGACGACATTCAGCAAACGACGGAAGCTGAGTTTGATCTCATCGACGTTGTTGTAAATGTCGGCATGATCGAACTCAATGTTGTTGATCACCACGCATTCGGGCAAGTAGTGAAGAAACTTCGAGCGCTTGTCGAAGAACGCGGTATCGTATTCGTCGCCTTCGAGCACGGTGAGATCAGAGTCCGTAAACACCGCACCGCCGCCCAGATTTTTGGGCAGTCCGCCAATCATGTAGCTCGGGTTGCGGTCGGCATTTTTCAACAACCACGCTAGCATCGAGGAGGTTGTCGTTTTGCCGTGAGTTCCGCTGACCACAAAGTTGCGCTTGCCACGCAGAAAATGCTCCTTGAGTACCTCGGGCAGAGAAACGTAGAGCAATTTCCGCTCCAGAGTTGCTTCGGCTTCTTCGTTGCCGCGACTGATCGCATTGCCAATGACGATGACATCGGCGTCTGCGGGAATGTTCGAGGCCCGATAGCCCTCGGACAGAGGTATCCCCTGAGATTCGAGGAATGTGGACATCGGTGGATAGACATTGCTATCGCTCCCAGTTACCACATACCCACGGGCCTTCATGCCCGAGGCCACGGCTCCCATCGCAGTACCGCAGATGCCTACAAAATGAAAATGCTTGTTTTGTCCCATTGACGTTTTCTCTAACAAATAATAAATTTTTACGAACTCAGAATGTAGGTGCCGCGACACGACCATTCTCACTCTCTTCGAAGCGCTGACGCAAGATGCGATCGGCCACCTCGCGCACCATTTCGCTCATCAGCAACCACAAATGACTGCCCTTGCGATAGTCAGCGGGCGCGATGTGCTTCACTCGGCCAGCATGGGTGCAGAGTTGATAGCATTTGCAGAAACTTTTGCCGCTTTCATCATTCGGATTGTAAACAGCGATCGCTTGACCGCCATTGCGATTCAACACGGTGAAGCATGGAACGTCGGTCGGTCCATCGCCCACATAGACCATATTTTCAAATGGAATCGGCCGCAACTCGGGAGGCATGTGATCATTCACATCCTGATCGTAGCGCAGCATACCTTTGTTGATGCGGAAAAGAAACTGCGTCTTAGTGGTATGGGAGATGGTGCGTTTCGGGAAGCTGATGCGACCCTCGCCATCTTCGCCAAACTCACAACCGAAAATCGCCTTCACATGCGGTTGGAGGCGCGAGCCATCGAGCAAGGCCTTCAAGCCTGACGACACGATGTAATGCTCGACCTTAATTCCTGCGGCCTCATGCTCTGCGGTGAGGCTTACTTTCGGCAAGTCGGTGAAAATTTCCGGCAATCCGGGAAAAAACGACAAGCCTTTGCCGAGTTCGGTCAAGCGCGCATTGGTCACATTGTCCATGCCTAGGTAGTCGAGCAAGCACTTCATGTAGGCCAACTCGCCGTCCCACTTCTGCTCCGTTACCAAGGAATTGCATTTTTTCCAAAATTGCGCCGGATCGATGCCAAATTGCGGGAAAAGCACATCATCTTGCATGTACTTCGGGCTCAGAGTTTGATCGTAGTCGTAAACCAGAGCGATGATGTTTTGAGGAACGGCCATAAAGGGTCAAACAAAGAAAACCTTTCCTAGGATCGGCGGCAAGCCCAAAGTCGCACGCCCGAACGATTTTCCGGCACTAGAGTGTATGAAATCTGCCACATTTTTCAGCTCCGCGAAGGTAAATTATCCACTGGCAAAAATCGCAGAACGCTCTATAATGCAAGTATCGCCAGCACTCGCATGTCAGATCTCCCACCATCGCAGGAAACCCAAGCCATTCCAGAAAACCTGAAAAGGTTGCTAAATGAGTATCGTAGCAAGCTCTGGCGTGCCAAAATTTTCGAGGCAATCTTGGCGGGCGTGCTGGGGCTTTTACTCTCGTTTCTGATCGTTTTCGCGCTCGATCGTTTCATTCAAACTTCTGCCCTGCTGCGCCTTTGCATCTTGCTTGGCGGCACCTCGCTGCTTGCGGTATTCGCGCCTTATTGGATGCGGCGCTGGATATGGGGACATCGTCGCGAAAATGAACTGGCCCGCCTCATCGCAGCCAAGCACCCAGACCTCGGCGATCGACTCTTGGGCATCATCGAGCTCCAAGAGCAAACCGAAGAGAAAGAATCGCTATCCCCTCGCCTGCGGCTTGCCGCCATGGAAACCGTGGCTGCCGATGCCGAAAAGCAGGGCCTTAGTTCGGCGCTTCCCGGCAACTGGATCAAGAAAGCCCTTTTCGCCACCATCGTTCTCAGCGCCGCCGCGGTTACTGCATTTATGCTCGCACCCAAAGCGGGAATCAATGCCCTGCAACGCTGGGCAATGCCCCTCCAAGAAACCGAGCGCTACACATTTACCAAGCTCGAACAGGTACCAAGCACACTCGTTGTGCCTCACGGCGAGGCTTTTAGCTTCATCGTTCAACTTGCAGACGACTCCGAATGGCGCCCTAACAAAGGTCAAGTGCGCTACGGAGCGTTGCCGCCAATCTCTGCGGATTTGAAGGAAAAAGTCTACGCCTTTACCCTTCCCGCTCAGCACATTCCGGGCAAACTCAATTTGTCTATTGGCGATGCGCGACACACCATTCGCATCGAACCCACCCTGCGACCAACAATCGACTTCGCCAACGCAGAGATTGTTTTCCCATCGTATTTGGAACGCGGCAATGAAACGATCGACCTCAAAACAGGAGTCGCCACCGTGGTCGAGGGCTCAAAACTCGCGGTGACGCTCAATGCCTCGCGCAATCTCGCCTCCGCATCCCTTGGTCCAATCACCCACGTCGTCAATCCAGAAGCCGAACCGGGAAAAACTCCCAAGCCGAATTTCACGGAAAACTTGAGCATCGAGAAAAGCACGGCCACCACATCCGCCCTTCCAGTCGCACAAAGCTCATACGATATTCCTTTTACTTGGACCGATGAATTTGAACTCGAAGGAGATAGCACTTTTAAGCTCCGAGTTGAGGCGATTAAAGATACGCCGCCCTCCACCTACATTCAAGGCGTCGAGCGTCAAATCGTCATCCTTCCCGAGGAGACCATTGAGTTCGATGCCCTCGCCGAAGACGACTTCGGACTGAAGGAACTAGGGATCGAGTGGTATGGGGAGGCAAGCAACACGGCCACACCATCAGGCCTCGCCAAAGGCGAAATGAAGCTCATGCCCGGTGCTCCAGCGGAACGTCGTCTCGTAAGCAAAACCGCATTCTGCCCTGCCACGCAGAAAATTACTCCGCAAAAGCTCATACTCCGCGCATACACCCTCGACTACCTACCTAAGCGTGGACGATTGTATTCCGAACCCATCACACTTTTCATTCTCACTCGAGATGAGCACGCACAGATGCTCAAAAATCAATTCGACCGCGTCATCGGCGAACTCGAAGATGCCACGCGTCGCGAACAAAATGCCTACGAGGAGAACCAACGCCTTGAACGACTTGCTCCCGAAGAATTGCAAAAAGAAGAAAACCGCAAACGCATCGAGAACCAACAAAAAGCCGAGCAAGAAAACAAACAACGCATCGAGGATCTCGAAAAACGTATGGAGCAGCTCCTCAAAGATTCTGCCCGAAATGGCGACATCGATAAAGAAAGCATGAAAAAAATGGCCGAGACGATGAAGTCACTCGGTGAGCTCTCCAAACAAGACATGCCCAAAGTCGAAGGCAAACTCAGCGACGCTCAACAGCAAAACAACACTCCTGAGCAGAGCAAAAGAGACGTAGAAAAAGCCGTCGAGGAACAGAAAAAAGTTGTCAAAAAAATGCAACAAGCACTTGAAAAAGCTCGTGATGCGAATAAAAACATGGAGGCTTCCACTTTTGTCAATCGACTCAAGCGCGCTGCCACTGAGGAGGAGTTCATAGCAGCTGCACTAATCGAAAAATCACAACTCGCAGCTGGCATGCCGGCCGCCAAGGTTGACCCTAGCGTTCTCAGCGTTTTGCAAGAAGTCGAAGTTAAGCAATCGAACAATGCCTCTGACATCCGCTGGCTACAAGAGGATCTCGGGCATTTCTTCACCCGCACGAACAAAGAAGTCTACCAGGAAATTCTCGATGCTATGCGCAAAGGCAACATTGATTCTTCACTCGAAGAATTGCGCGAACTCATGCGCATGAATCACACCTTCCGCTCAGCCAATGCAGCCACATACTGGGCCAAAGAGCTTCGCGCATGGGCGAAAAAACTCGAAGGTGAAAAAGATGAAAATGGTGGCGGCAATGGAGGAGGTGGCGACTCCCCCAACCCTGAAGACGAAGACTTTGAATTCATGCTGCGCGTGATGAAGCTGATCCAAAGCGAGCAAGACCTCCGTGCTTCCACTCGTGCTCTTGAGGAAATGAAACGTTCAGCCAAGCTCCAAAATCAACCCTAAGCAATCTCATGAAATATACTGCATTCATTTTTCTCGCCTGCATAGCCTCATTGATCCCGGCCTTTGCACAAGATCAAACCGCGGAGAAAAAGCCCAAGGTCGATACCGCGGAGATTTTATCACAACATCTCAAAGGCGCGGAGAGCGTTGCCGACAAGCAAGATCAATTGGCGGCCATGGTGCAGCAATTGAAGATTGAGCAAACCAACGGTGACGTGATCAAGCTACTCGACGAAGTGGAATTCATGATGGATGACGCGACAGAAATGCTGCTCGATGCCGAGACTGGTGGCGAGACTATCGCCGCGCAAACCGAAGTGATTGAGAAAATTTTTGAAGCAGCCAAGAAAAAGCAAGGCAGCGAAGGCCAAGGGGCCCAAGGCATGATGGAAATGATGAAGCGCATGATGGGCGAAGGCGCCGAAGGCGATAAGAAAAAGCCTGGCAAAAAACCCGGTGACAAACCAGGCGAAGGCACGAAAGGCGAATCCGATACTGCAAACTCCGCTAATGCAGGCGCTACCAATGGCCAGAAGGTAGAAGAACGTCGTGTGCCCAAGGCATCAGGCCTCACCGATCAAGCATTCCCGGAAGAATATCGCAAGGCACTTGATGCATACAACCGTAATCTAACGAAATAATCGCATGGCCTATCTCGAACTCCGAAATCTCCAAACACATTTCCGCAAAAATGGTGGATCGATTTTTTCGCCCAAGGTCGAAACCATACGCGCCGTCGATGATGTTTCCCTCTCAATCGAAAAGGGCGAAATCCTCGGCTTGGTCGGCGAATCCGGTTGCGGCAAGTCCACTCTCTCCCGCACCGTGATGCAACTGCTGCGTCCAACTTCAGGCGAGGTGTTCTTAAACAATGAATCACTGACTGATCTGAGTTCGATTGAAGTGCGCAAACGTCGCTTGGATTTTCAAATGATCTTTCAAGACCCTTACGCCTCACTCAATCCTCGGATGACGATTTTTTCGACCATCGAGGAAGCCATCAAGCAACGCCATCCGCTGATCAAAGGCAAAGAGACCGAAGAGCGCATCATTCGCTTGATGGAAACCGTAGGACTCGATCCTGCAGTGATGAAAAAATACCCACACGAGTTTTCCGGCGGTCAGCGCCAACGCATCGCCATCGCCCGCGCCTTAGCACCCGAACCGAAATTGATCATCGCCGATGAACCAGTTTCTGCACTGGATGTTTCGATCCAATCACAAATTCTCAACCTTCTGCGGCAACTCCGCGATGATTACCAATTGACGATGATTTTCATCTCCCACGATCTTGGTGTCGTGCGCTACATCGCCGATCGCATCGCCGTGATGTATCGCGGAAAAATCGTCGAATACGGCGAAGCCGAAAGCGTGTTTCACAATCCGCAACACGACTACACCAAACGCCTCCTCAGCGCGATCCCCAAGCTTCCGGC
>Ga0209444_10000076_pt1 | contig 52532 bp, 40 predicted proteins | sample LauGreFaBDMM15DN_2_FD_188215 | JGI IMG/M metagenome (GOLD analysis project Ga0209444, IMG submission 188215) | Freshwater lake microbial communities from Lake Michigan, USA - Fa13.BD.MM15.DN (SPAdes) (version 2) | ecosystem: Environmental > Aquatic > Freshwater > Lake | place: Lake Michigan... | reverse complement strand
GCATTCGACTCACATGGTGTTTCCTGTCGTCTCGGTTGCGTGCTTGTGCGGCGCAACGCTGATGACATTTATATGCAAAAAAGTATGAATGATAAATCACGTTCTCAATCCCTTGCACTTGCTGCGGTTTTTTCTGGTTACGGTCAGCCGTTTCGTCTCGAAGAATTTTCGATCCCGCAGCCGGGTCGTGGTGAATTGCTCGTGGACATTGCTTGTAGTACGATTTGTGGAAGTGATTTGCATACTTGGCATGGCAGACGTATGGAGCCAACGCCGTGCATTTTGGGGCATGAAATTGTGGGATGCATCGCGGCATTTGGTACTGATGCACCGCGCACTGATCTCAGAGGGCATAGTTTGCAGGTGGGGGATCGTATTACGTGGACGATTGCGGCCTCGTGCGGTGAATGTTTTTTCTGCAAAAATGGCCTACCGCAAAAGTGTGAGCATTTGTTTAAGTATGGGCACAATGCGATTGCTCCAGGCAAAGAATTCAGTGGCGGATTCGCGGAGTGTTGCATTTTGACTCCGGGTACGGGGATTGTGAAATTGCCCGATGGATTATCTGACATGATAGCAGCTCCGGCAAACTGCGCGGTCTCTACCGTGGCGGCTGCCTTACGGATGTCGGGAACGGTGGAAGGCACTACGATTGCGGTATTAGGCTGTGGTGTGCTCGGCGTGAATGCCATCGCCATGGCACGCTACTTGGGTGCTGCGCAGGTCATTGCCTGTGATGTGAGCGTTGAAAGAAGTGCGGTGGCGGGACGTTTCGGGGCTACGGATTTTGCTGAGCCAGATGACTTGCGGGTGATGTTGCAAGATCTAACAAGCGGCAGAGGCGCGGATATTTCGTTAGAGTTTTCGGGCGCTGCTGCGGCGGCGGCTGGTGCGATTGCAGCAACGCGTACGGGTGGTGTGGCAGTGATTGCGGGAACGACGACTCCAGGTGCGAATTTGCAGTTGGATGCGAATGATCTGGTGCGGCGCATGCTCACCATTCGCGGTTTGCATAATTATGGGCCACAAGATTTGTTGACTGCGGTTGATTTCCTATCGGCTACGGTAGATTCGGTGCCTTATGATGATTTGTCGGGTGGCTCGTTTGCCTTGGATGATATTGAAAAAGCCTTTGCTGCATCATCTGAGTTGCCGGGACGTCGGGTTGCAGTGATTCCGTAAGTTTTCCGTTTTGTCACTCCTCAGTCGCCGTTTGTTGGTAGAAGGTTGGTGTGGCACTGGGCGTCGTACTTCCAACGGTGGCGTGAATCCAGCCATGTGGGCCAGGCATCAGATGCAAGAGGTGGTTTTGTGGTGCGTTCCAATCCGTAAGATTGGCGGCTTGTTTGACCTGATAGAGAAGGTTTTGGCAGCGGTAGGAGCTGAGGATGTCTCCCGTTCCGTTCGGTGGAACAAGAAACGAAATGCCGTAACCGGTTACGGCGGGAGTTGAGAGAGCTCCATCAACTCGCAGTGGATCAGCACCGAAGGCGAATTCGGAAAAATTGGTGTGGCCATCGCCATCGGGATCAGCCTTGGGGCCGGTGAGCGATAAACTCGGCTACTGACCCGAATGGCGCCAACTACAACCCCCATTTCCCCTCCCTCCGGTCCAAACCAATGGCTTTTTCAGGGTTACCAGACTCTGAGTCTTATCTTATTTTACTATCCGATAACACTTACATCTCAAGTGGAATTGCTGCCAATTTATTGAGTTCTCTTGCCCCTCTCCGCACAATTAAACGAGTCTCTTTATCAAAGGATACCGTCAATGTATTATCGGGATGGTCATCGATCACGGGTTCCTTTTCGTCGATCACTGGAACAGATCTCGGTGGTGGCTTGAGTTGGGATAGGTCTCTCCTCGGTTCAACGGGTGACTTGAAAGTAATTCCTGAGAGCTCAACGGCACTGCTCAGTGGTCTTGGCTGCTCTGCTTGTGTTACGCCGCCGTCGCGCATAATGTGCATTTCTGCAAGCATTGATTGGCATCTTTTCATTGCCGATGTGAGTTTTGCCAACTACGCTTCATGCCGATGCCTAAAACGAACAGCAACACAAGATCGGCCGATGAGCAGAGCTCAGGTCTGAGGCCTAGCCTTCGCAGATGGTTGACAACTCAACCTTATGCGCTCGTGATGGTTATGGCCTCAGTGGCGGCGTTCTCGGCCTACTTTTCGATGTATGCCTTTCGCCGACCATTTACTGCGGCGACATTTGAAGGACAAGTGTTTGCGGGCGGTGTGATTGGCTTAAAAACGGCGCTGATTTTGAGCCAAATTCTTGGCTACACAATCTCGAAGTATATTGGTGTGAAAATTTGTTCGGAAGCAAATGCGACACGGCGAGGTCCACTTTTGTTAGGCTTGATTGCGATGGCATGGGGCTCACTGTTGTTGTTTGCCCTGCTCCCTGGTTCCTGGAAAATTACCGCCATTTTTCTCAATGGCCTGCCGTTAGGAATGGTTTGGGGATTGGTGGTGGCCTACTTAGAGGGGCGACGTTGCTCGGATATGTTGATGGCGGTGTTGTGCGGATCGTTCATCATCGCTAGCGCGGCAGTGAAGGATGTGGGGCGTTGGTTGATGAGTGGCTGGGGCGTTTCTGAATCGTGGATGCCAGCCACCACGGGGGCATTATTTTTGCCGGTGTTTGGCATCGCCGTCTTGTTCTTGGCCTGCTTGCCGCCACCTAATGAAGCCGACATCGCTTCGCGCAAACCTCGTGTGCCGATGGATCGTGCAGCGCGTTGGGGATTTTTGCGTCGCTTTGCGCCAGGGATGATCTTGCTGATTCTGTTTTATTTTTTCCTGACCGCATTTCGCGACTACCGAGATAATTTTGGCGTCGAGATTTTCAAAAATCTTGGTTACGGCGCAGAACATTCCGCATTGTTTACGCGTGCGGAAATTCCCGTAGCTGTTGTGTCATTGCTGGTGCTGGCGTTGTTGAACATGGTGCGCGATCACCGTCGCGCGCTGATGCTGACTTATGGCTCAATGATGTTAGGTATGTTGTTGCTAGCGTCATCGACCATGGCGATTCAGCAGCAAATGATCAGCGGTCTGACTTGGATGATTTGCACTGGTTTAGGTGCTTATTTGGCATACGCGCCGATCAATGCAGTATTGTTTGAGCGCTTGATGGCGGCCACAGGAAGTGCTGGTACGGCGGTATTTGGCATTCAGCTTGCGGATTCGGCAGGCTACACAGGCTCGGCTTTGATGCAGGTGTATAAAGATCTTGGCGGTGCGGCGAGTTCGCATCTGCTTTATTTTAGTAACTTTGCGCTAGCGCTTGGAATCGGCGGTTTTGTGCTGTGTGCGCTGGGTGCTGGGTATTTTGGCAGGGTGACAAAAGCGGGGCAGAATGAGGGAGAGAAGTAGAGAATAATCGACCTATCAAAAAGTGAAATCGTCAATTTAAATTGCATTTTATCAATCGACAGAAAACCTGAAGAAGATTATACTCAATTCAGATGAATTTACGCGCTTATGGATATTTGAGCATGCTCTTTTTGCTCGTCTCGACTGAGATGGTCTTGTCTCACCCAGCAGGCCCCGAGCCGCTGGTGGCGTATGATTTCCACCGTGATGCCATCAAGGACGGTGTGCTGACACCACGTTTTGGACCAGCATTGACTTTAGGTGGTGAGCCTATGGCTGATGTCAAAGGTTTGGCGGGTTTGCGATTCAACGGCTTGATGCAGCCGCATCAAGCAAAGGCACCAATTGCGGAGTGGAAAAAGAATTTGCCGACGCGTGAGTTCACCATCGCGGCATGGTGCTCGGTGGATGTTCCCAAGCAATACGGTGCGGTATTTTCATCGATCGAAGACAATGGGGGTGCAGAAGCGGGTTTTGCCTTGGGCTATGATGATTCGCGTTTTACTGCATCGCTCGCCACCAAAGGCGCGGACGATGGCAATGGGCGCATGACGATTTTACGAAGTGCCAAGCCATGGAAATCTGGCCAACTTCACCAAGTGGTGGCAACCTACGATGGCGCAGTATTGACACTTTACATGGATGGGGAAGTAGTTGCGACATCGAAAGAGCAATCCGGTGAGCTCTTGATTCCAGACGACACGCGCTTGGTCGTGGGTGGTTATCTGGATCGTGATGAAAATTTTCCGCACGATGGTCGGCTCGTGAATGTACGACTCTATGACAGTTGCGCCAAGGCCGAGTGGGTGACGCATGATTTCGAGCATGGCGAAGAGTGGCGGCGACAAGAGGTGGATGCCGCACCGCCCGTGACACCAGAAATTTTGGTGCAGCCGTATTTGCAGTGGATCACGCAAACCGAAGCGACGATTCGCTGGGAAACGAATTTTCCTTGTGTGGGTCAGGTGAGCTGGGGGGTTGGGGTGAAAACAGATCAGCTTGTGTCGGAAACGGAACCACGCATGTTTCATGAGATCAAGTTAACGAATCTTGAGCCGGAGATGTTGTATTTTTATAAAACGATCTCGAAAGCTGATGGGCCAGCAGTGGTAATGAGCGATGCCGGAAAAGCGTTAGAGACGGCTGTTTCTACATTACAGACAGCCAATTTGCCTGATACGCCTTTTGGCTTTGTGGTGTTGTCTGACACGCAATGGCAGCCAAAGGTAGCAGGTTCGTTGGCGAATGCAGCGTGGGACTTACGTCCGAATTTCGTGGTGATTGCAGGAGATCTGGTCGATGCGGGAAATTCGAAAAAACAATGGACCAATGATTTTTTCGGAGCGTTAAAACCACTCGTCGAGCGAGTGCCATTTTATCCGGTGCTTGGCAATCACGAGCAGGATACACGCTTTTATTATGACTACATGTCATTGCCGAACCCAGAATACTACTATACGTATAGTTTTGGCAATACGCAGTTTTTCATGCTCGATACCAATCGCGATGTGCGACCTGGAACCGAGCAATTCAAATGGCTTGAGAAGGAATTAGCAAAATCAACGGCGCGCTGGAAAATTTGCGTGCACCACCAACCGCCGTTTACCTCGGATGATGATTACGGCAATGACTGGAAGCTTCCGATTCGTCGTGCGATACTCGGCGATATGAAATCAAAACCATTGGTCGAGCTCTATGATCGCTATGAAATCGATATCGTTTGGTGTGGTCATGTGCATAGCTATGAACGCACTTGGTTGATCCGCAACGGCAAGCCCGTGGAAAAAGATGGCACGCTGTATATGGTTACAGGTGGTGCAGGTGGCCCGCTCGAACGGCCAGGACCTTTTCGCCCTGGATTCCAACGCCATTTGAAAACGGCACATCACTTTTGCTACGTCACGGTGCATGGGGGACAATTAGAAATTCAAGCGTATGACATCGACGGGAAATTGTTCGATTCTACAAAATTATTAAAACAGGAACCCGCGAAAAAATGAAACAGAATATGCGTCACACCGCCATCATTGGCAGCGGCATCGTCGGTCTCGCTCACGCGTGGGCCGCGGCGCGGCAGGGTGATCGCGTGACGGTGATTGAGCGATCCGACAAAGCACGCGGAGCATCGGTGCGGAACTTTGGGATGTTTTGGCCGATTGGTCAGACGCTGGAATATTATCCCATCGCCCTGCGCAGTGGGGAATTGTGGACGGAGTTCACGCAAGCCATGGGCATCACGCAGCGGCCCTGCGGATCTGCTTGCATTGTGGATCGTGATGACGAAGCCGCCGTGCTCGAAGAGTTTGCGCAATTGGCCCCTGACCTAGGAGTCGCCTGTGAGTTGTGGACACGCGCGCAAGCGGAATCGCGCTGCCCCGGCGTGCGTGCTGGCATTGCCAAAGCCGCTCTTTTCAGCCCAGCCGAATGCAATGTGGATCCTCGCGAATCGCTGGCCGCTTTGCCGATTTACCTGCAAGAAAAATACGGCGTTCGTTTTCGATGGGATACCACCGTGACGCATGTGGAAACGGATAAACTGCGCATCGCCTCTGGGGAGTCATTTTCTTTCGATCAAATCATCATTTGCTCTGGCCACGATTTCCAAACACTGTTCCCTAACGTTTTCAAGCAAGCGCCAATCATGGTTTGTAAATTGCAAATGCTGCGCACGGTGCCACAACCGCAGGGTTGGTCGCTCGGTCCGATGCTCGCGAGTGGGCTGACCTTGCGTCACTACGATTCCTTTTCCATCTGTCCCTCGCATGCCGGGATGAAGCAACGCATCGCGCAAGAGACCCCCGAGCTCGATCACTATGGCATCCACGTCATGGCATCTCAGGACAAGAATGGTGGCTTGGTGTTAGGGGATTCTCATGAATACGACAGCGACATCGAGATTTTTGACAAAGCAGAAATCGATCGCTTGATGCTACGCGAACTCCACCGGCTCTATGATTTTCCCGACTGGACCATTGCCGAGCGTTGGCATGGTATTTATGCAAAATGCACACAGGGTCCTATCTTCCGCGCTGAGCCATTGAACAGAGTGCACATCGCCACCGGCACTGGTGGTTCAGGCATGACCTTGTCGTTTGGTCTTGCCGAATCGTTTATTCAATCACAACTTTCCCCTATCTAACATATTATGTCATTCGTAGTCAACAATCGCACCTATAACCCGCCGAACCAGCCGATCGCCGTCATTTGCCTTGACGGTTGCGCCGATGAATATCTTTCCACAGCCATGGCCCTTGGCAAAATGCCACGTCTCGCAGCCATGGCGCGCGATGGATGGCGTGGCTTCGTCCGCGGTGCCTTGCCCTCATTTACCAATGTCAATAACACTTGTATCGTCACGGGGGTGATCCCTCGCGTGCATGGCATCTGCGGAAACTTCTTTCTCAATCCGGAGACCGGCGAGGAAGTTATGATGAACGGTCCTGAGTTTCGTCGTTGCGGCACGATCCTTACTGCTGCTGCGGATGCCGGACGCAAGGTTGCTTTTATCACGGCGAAAGAAAAACTCCGCACGGTGTTGGGCGATGGAGTTGTCGAGCGCGGTGGCATTGTGTTTTCTTCGGAAAAAGTTGATGAAGCGCGCAAAGAAACGCATGGCATTGACAACGCGATGGAAATCATCGGCAAGCCAAGACCTGAGATCTATTCGGGCGATGCTTCAATCTATGTTCTTGAGGCTGGAGCAGCCCTCGCAGAACAAGGCGTTGCAGATTTTCTCTATCTCTCGACCACCGATTACATGCAGCACAAGTTTGCGCCCGAGGCTCCAGAGATCTTGGATTTCCATGCGAAAATCGATGTCGCAATCGGTCGATTGCTCGATGCCGGCTGCACCGTGGCACTCACGGCGGATCATGGCATGAATGCCAAAAACGATGCGAACGGCAATCCCAAGGTGATCTTTGTGGAATCCTTGTTGCATGAAAAATTTGGCAAAAACTTGCGCGTGATTTGTCCGATCACTGACCCATACGTGTTGCATCACGGAGCGCTTGGTTCCCTTGTGATGGTTCACTTGGAAGATACTTCGATCCGTAGCCAAGTCGCCGACTATCTTTTCAATCTCGATGGCATCACTGAGGTACTCACCCGCGAGCAAGCGGTCGATAAGTTAGAGCTTGCGCCCGACCGCATCGGTGATCTTGTAGTGCTCTCAGGCCGTGATGTGGTGGTTGGAAAATCCCCTCAGCACCACGATCTCAGCGTGCTCAAAGGTGGTCTGCGCTCGCACGGTGGTCGCTACGAAGAAATGGTGCCATTGCTTATTTCTAAGCCACTCACGCCCGAACTCCGCCGCATCGCCGAAGGTGATCCGCGCAACTTCGATGTATTTTATTTCGCCTGCAACGCATAATGCAATCTGTGGCGGCGCTTTCCAAGCGCCATGCCTATGATTGTGAAAATTCCTACAAATCATGTCCTGGACACCCATTCACTGCCCTGCCTACATCGCAGGCCAACCCGTCGAAACGGGAAAAACGCTCGATGTCCGCTATCCCTTCGATGCCTCACTCACGGGCACCGTTACGATGGTCGGTCGCGAGCATCTCGAAGCTGCCATCAACGCCGCGCTTGCTCCTGAAAACAAAACGCTCAGTCGTTATCAGCGCTCGATGATTTTGCGCAAAGCCGCAGCCTTGCTGGCTGAACGACGTGAAGAATTTGCTCGTCTAATCACCCGTGAAACCGGATTGTGCATGAAGGAATCTCGCTACGAGACAGGTCGTAGCTCTGATGTGTTAGAGTTCGCGGCGATGGAAGCTTTGCGCGATGATGGCCAGGTGTATTCCTGTGACATTAGCCCGATGGGCAAGGCGCGCCGCATCATTACCACGCGCTATCCCGTCAACTTGATCGCGGCGATCACTCCCTTCAATCACCCGCTCAATCAAGTAGCGCACAAGCTCGCCCCAGCCATCGCCGCTGGTGCGCCGGTGATCCTCAAGCCCTCCGAGCGCACGCCGCTGACCGCGCTGAAATTTGCCGAAATTCTCTTCGAAGCAGGCCTGCCCGGTTGGATGCTTTCGATGTTCGTTGGTTCGCTCGATGAAGTGATCAACCCGATGATCGAAGATCCGCGTACGGAAGTTGTCACCTTCACGGGCTCTGTCGAAATCGGCAAAGCCATCGCCAAGCGCGCAGGTTACAAAAAACTCTGCTTGGAGCTCGGCGGAAATTCTCCGCTCATCGTGCTGGCCGATGCCGATCTCGATCTCGCCGCCAAACTTGCTTGCGAAGGATCATTCCGCAACTCAGGACAACGCTGCACGGCAGTCAAGCGCATCTTGGTCGTGCCTGAAATTCAAGAGGCCTTCACCGCGAAGTTTGTGGAGCTTGCCAAAACCTATCTCTCCGGTGATCCCGAAAGTGATAGCACGGTGGTCGGCACGGTGATCACCGAAGACTCGGCGAAATTGTTAGAGCGTCGCGTCAACGATGCCGTCGCCATGGGCGCGAAAGTTCTGTTAGGCGGGGGTCGCACAGGTTCTCTGTTAGAGCCGACAATCCTTACCAATGTTCCGCGCGAAGCAGAAGTGGTCGACGAAGAAAGCTTCGGCCCGCTCGCGCCGATCGTCACGGTCAAAGATCTCGACGATGCCATTGCGTATTACAATGGGGGGCGATTCGGCCTCAGCAGCGCTGTGGTGACCAACGATCTAGCTGCAGCGATGAAGGCGGCGAAGGAACTCAAGACGGGCACCACCAACATTAACGAAGTACCGGGATATCGACTCGAACACACGCCCTTCGGTGGTGTGCGCGATTCGGGTCTTGGCATCAAAGAAGGCGTCACCGAGGCGATGAAATTCTTCTCGCATGTCAAAACCTTCTCCCTCCCTTGGTAATTTTTTCCCCTTTCTGATCTCAGATCATTTTTATGAATCTCGATAATCTCTACATTCTCCTCACCCCTGGGCCGCTGTCCACATCACCCACCGTTCGCCAAGCGATGCTGCGCGATTGGTGCACTTGGGATGACGACTACAATCTCGGCATCGTTACTCCGATCCGCGAAGGCTTGGTGAAACTGGCCACACAAATCGCCCCCGAACAATACACCGCCGTGCTGATGCAGGGCAGCGGCACATTTTCGGTGGAAGCGATGATTGGCTCTACCGTGCCGCGTGGCGGAAAATTGTTAGTTCTGGCGAATGGCGAATACGGCAACCGTTTGGGTCGCATCGCGATTACCTTAGGCATCGAAACGCTCATTCACGATTCTGGCGAACTCGCTCCACCCGAACTCGCGAAACTGGATGCCGCACTCGCTGCTGATCCGAGCATCGGCCATGTCGTCGTTGTCCACAATGAGACCACCACTGGCATGCTCAATCCGCTAGCAGAAATTGCGCGAATTGTCAAAGGACATGGTCGCATCTTCCTCGTCGATTCGATGAGCGCCTTCGGTGGTATTCCTCTCGATGTTGCAGAACTCGGCATCGACTTCCTTGTTTCATCCGCAAACAAATGCATCCAAGGCGTGCCGGGTTTTGGCTTCGTGATCGCCCGCATTTCTGAATTGGAAAACAGCAAAGATCGTTCGCGTTCGGTCTCGCTCGATCTCTACGATCAATGGCAAGGCATGGAAAAAGGCAAGGGCAAGTGGCGTTTTACCTCGCCGACCCATGTCGTCCGTGCCTTTGCGCAAGCGATGAAAGAACTTGACGAAGAAGGCGGAGTCGCTGCCCGATTTGCTCGCTACACCGAGAACCAACGTCGATTGGTGGTAGGGATGGAACGTCTTGGCTTCCGCTGTATTTTGCCGTACGAGCTTCAGAGTCCGATCATCACAGGCTTCCATGATCCCGAATCCTCCGAGTATAATTTCAAAAAATTCTACGATCTTCTCAAGGAAAAAGGCTTTGTGATTTATCCTGGAAAAGTCACTGGCATCGATAGCTTCCGCATCGGCACCATCGGTCATGTTTTCCCCGAAGACATTGATCGACTGATCCTCGCGATCGAAAGCGCTCGCTACTGGGTCAGTGGGTTCTGATTTCGGGCTATGGGGCCATTGCGGCACGATTAGTTGAGTGCTTAGCTGCTTTTCGCATGGATGTCGTTGCGATGCGTCGTAGGCCGCGCGGCGATGAATCAGTGTTCATGGGTTTGTTAGAAAATTTCGGTAATGAATCTGCGGTGGCGGATCATGTGATCAATATTTTGCCCGAAAATGCGGAGAGCCGATCCTATTTCAGCGCTTCACGATTTTCTTTGCTGAAGCAAGCCGCGGTGTTTTACAACATTGGTCGAGGAACGACGGTGGCTCAAGAAGCACTGGCTGATGTGTTAGATTCGGGCCATCTTGCTGCTGCGTGGTTGGATGTAACTGACCCCGAACCCTTGGCACAAGGGCATAGCTTGTGGTCAGCGCCGCATTGCTACATCACACCACATACAGCAGGTGGCCATACTTTTGAGGCCGGTTCACTAGTTCGGCATTTCCTCGGCAACTTGCGGAGATTTGAGCGATCAGATCATGGGGGCGTAATTTCGTTTCTTGCAAAAAAGACAACGGCTGTAATTAACTTCGTCATTTTCCCTTCTAGGATTAAAGGCCGTTTGTCGATTCTTCGATGGACTCGATGCGCCAGAAGCGTCTTGGCTCATTCGTGAGCCAAGTTCCTAAGCCCTGCCAAGAGCCGTCGCCGGGGAGGCTGACGACGGGTGCAGCGCTGAAGTCGAGATTGGTTGAGGTTTTGAGGTAATGCCGAAAACCAACTTTGGTGAGTGCAGAAACCGTGGCCTCACTGCGGACTGTTTGGGTGTCTACTACCCAGCTGAGCGGGCTGTTGAAGTAGCTATGGGCGTCCCATTCGAGAACACTGACACGCGTGGAATTGTTCGATGTGCTGTAGCTCATGCCCATGCCGGGGAGTTTCTGATAGAGCATGTGGAGAACGCCATCGGTTTTCCAGCGGTTTTCATCATAGGTTGCTTCCCATTGTCCAATGTTTTCGAAGGTGAGATTCATTCGCGACCAATTGTTGCGATTCGGGTCTTGCGCAAGAGGTTTGGAAAAAACCACGGTGATGCCATCGACACGGTTGTCATTGTAGAGAACGATGATTCGGTCTCCTGCATCGGTTAGCACGATCGGTCGGCCCATGAAACTGGAACCCAATTGCGCTTCGGAGTATCGGGTGGCTGGGTTGTCGATATTGCGTGCGGATACGGTGCGTTGCTGCCACGTGGTGCCGTTGTGGAAAAAGATGTGATATTGCCGGGTATGATTTCCCGTAGCCGCTTGATCCGCCCACCAGTTGGCGATGATGGGGCGACCTGTGTTGTCGGTCGTCATGCCCGACTCGTTCATGATGCTGTGACCTTCGGCGAGGTTCTTGACGATTTCCGGGACATGGTTAGCACCGAGGTTTTTGAAGCTGGCATCCTCCACGATCGGAACATTGATCGAACTGCCATTGGATCGTTGCCAAGTGGTTCCCCCATCGGGCGAGCGTAGATAAACATAGCGATGATTGGTTTGGTAGCCCGATTGTCCTGCGGGCGAGTCGCCATTGTAGCGAAAAACACCTGCGAGGTGGATCATGCCATCGGGACCGAGCGCGATGCGGTCGGGGTAAAAGCAGTTGTCGGGCACATGACCGAGGCCGAGCATGAATGGTTGAGCAACGCCGCTGCCATTGGTGTGAACGGGTGACCAAGTCGAGGTGGCCACCGAATAGCGGTTGAGATACCAATCGCCGTTTCCCGAACCTCCTTCGCGGAAAAGGAATAGGACGTCGCCATTCGGCAGCGTTTGGAATTTCGGATAGGTGACACCATTTTCCTGCCCCGTCATGCCTGCGGTGCCAAGACTTGTCATGACAATCGGTGTTGTGCCGAGGACGGATGCCGTGCTTTTCGCATAGAGCAGAGCATTCACGTGCATGCCCCAACTCATGTGAAGGAATCCGTTCCCGTCAATGGCGCAACTGATCACGTTGTGGGTGTCATTGATGTTAAACGATAGGAAATTGGTGGAGAAAAATTCCCACTGCAATTCTCCGACGTAGCGTCGACCAATGACGATGGTGTTATTTGCAGCGTTTGCGGTATCACTGGCGTGACGACGGTAGTAGGCAATGATTTGGCGATTGCCGACGGTGATGAGATTGTTTTGCGCAAAGGCGATCGAATTGATCGCTGAGCCAGCGTAGCCATTTTCATCCGTCGCAGGATTTCCATCGCTCACCGGACTGAAGGAGATCAGTGGTTGCAATACGGGTGCGACAGGATCAGACGGACTTTGGCTGAGGGAAAATGATAGCAAGGTCCCCGTGACGGCGGTGTTTGATCTGGCAAAGCCTACTGAGGTAATGTCCTCATCGAGCATGGTCGCGGTGGGGCGAACCATGGTGTATGTTGCATCGGCAGGACGTTTTGCATACCATGTAGAGGTCCATGTGCCGGGGCCGTCTGTGGTATCGATTACGATGCGGAGTTCGATGGTGCCGCCGGTGCCACCTGTCCAATTTGCCCAGACGACGCCATTGGCCGTGCCGCCACTCGAAGTAGAGCCGTTGCCAAGAAAGGACGAGTTGGTAGTAGATGCTGGCGTAGCAGAACCTCGCATAAACATCCATGATCGGCCCGTCACGTTGGTGCCGATGAAGCGTTCATTTGCCCCTGCGACGGTGCTTTGACCTTTGGCAAAACCCAGCGCGAGCCAATCGTTATTGCCGGCAATAGCTGTGGCGGTGAATTTCGCGTCCAAGGTATAAACCTTTCCTTGCTTCGGGATGAAGGCGAGAGTTGCACTACCACCATCAGTACCGCTAACGTTGCCGTTGGCGCCGAATTGCGGAGAAGCGAGCCACGCAAGATTGCCTGGGCGGATATCGGGCATCGCTCCGTGAAGAGTGCCGCTGCCGTCAAAATTGTCCGAAAAAATCACGTTGCCGGCAAGAGGCAAAATAGAACTGATCAGGAGTGTGACAGCGCGGAAAATCATTTCATGGATCAATAAGCGACGAAGCATCACGAATCAAGTGATTTTGGAGCCATGCAATTCCGGGATTGTGCGCGATCATTCGATGAACAATTCGGCGATTTTTTCGCGTAAGCCTTTTTCATGAAAAATGGTTTCGTTGCTCTTGTAGCTTTTGCTTTTCTGTTTCAGGGCGTGTTTGCTGATTCTGTTGCGACTGTTGCGGGCACGGGCAGCAAAGGGTTTTCGGGCGATCGTCGGGCGGCGACTAAAGCGAAATTGAACAACATCTATGGCATTGGTCGAGGGCCTGATGGGTATCTTTATTTTTGCGACATGGACAACGCGCGGATCCGACGAGTGAGTTCTGCGGGAAAAATCGAAACCTACGCCGGCAACGGCAAGCGTGGGTTTGACGGCGATGGTGGCTCTGCTGAGCGGGCATCCTTGAGCATGCCCTATGAAATGGCCTGGGATCATCAAGGTAATCTCTATGTGGTCGATCTCGGCAATCATAATGTGCGTCGGATCGATGCCAAAACGCGCAAGATTTCGACGATTGTCGGCACGGGAAAAGCGGGCTTTGGCGGTGATGGTGGGCCTGCTGCGGCAGCGCAACTGAATCAACCGCATAGTCTCGCATTTGATGCGGCGGACAATTTATACATTTGCGATATCATGAACCATCGGATTCGCCGAGTGGATCGCAAAACGGGCATCATCAGCACGTGGTGTGGCACCGGTGAAGCAAAGACGGCAAGCGATGGTTCGCCGATTCAAGGATCGCCAGTGCATGGGCCGCGCGCGATTACGTTTGCTGCCGGTGGCAGCTGCTATCTCGCCCTGCGCGAGGGCAATGCGGTGCTATTGCTCGATCCGAAAAAAAACCGCATGCAGCGCATTGCGGGAAATGGCAAACAAGGCTTCACGGGAAATGGCGGACCGGCGTTGCAGGCAACTTTATCGGGACCAAAAGGCATAGCGCTCGATGCCGCAGGGAATGTCTATCTCGCCGATACCGAATCGCATTCCATTCGCGTCATCGACATGAAACGTGGCATCATCGATGTCATCGTCGGTAACGGCAGTCGTGGAGACGGCCCTGATGGTAATGCTCCAACGGATTGCAAACTCGCCCGACCGCACGGCGTTTATGTCGAAAAAGACGGCTCAGTGCTCATCGGTGATAGCGAGAATCACCGTGTTCGCGTGTGGCGTAATGAATGAAAAAATTCGATACCGAGACAGTGGTGGGATTCATGCTGTTCCAGTCATTGCCCTTTCTCTGGCTCTAGAGCGATCTGGTAGATCTTGGGCCAGCATTTTCCTGTGACGAAGAGTGCTTGGGTCTCCGTATCGTAGGCGATGCCGTTGAGCACGTGGTCGGGATGGGTGATGGATTCTTTCGCTTGGATGTCCGTGAGGTCGAGGGTTCCAAGGACCCTGCCAGATTTCGGATCGATCCGGATGATGCGATTGGTTTGCCAGATGTTGGCAAAAATTTCGCCTTCGATGAATTCGAGTTCGTTCAATTGATCGACTGCTTGGCCGTCTTCGGTGACGGTGAGTTCACGAACGACGCGGAAGGTTTTGGGATCGATGAATTGGAGTTTGGCGGAGCCGTTGCTCATGATCAAATGAGTGCCATCATCGGTGAGTCCCCAGCCTTCGCCTTGATAACTGAAGTTTTTTTGCCAATCGAGCGTTGTGGCATCGTAGATGAATCCTTGTTGGTTTTGCCAGGTGAGTTGGTAGAGCTTGCCCTTGAGTTCGGTGAGGCCTTCGCCAAAAAACTCGGCACTGAGTTTGCGCTCGATGAGAATTTTTCCTGTTTCGACTTCTACTTTCCGTAGCCAAGTGGTGTTGTGGCCACCGGTGCTCTCGATGAAATTTCCCGCCTGCACGATGAGTCCTTGTGTGAAGGCGCGGGTGTCGTGGGGCAGTTCCTTGATGACGCGATAGCTCAGATCGCGATGTTGTTGCCAAGCGGGTGCAGGTCGCGCAGTTGCCGTCGCATTTCCTGCAGTCGATGTTTCTTCAGATGTTTTTTTTTGGCAACTGCCCAGAGTGAATGGGTAGAGGAGAAGCAGGAAAAAAAAGCGGCGCATGGCGGTGATGGATGATGATGAGCGACTGCGGTAGCGCGTGCTGATCACTCGTCCACGCCGAATAGTTCGAGGATGCGCTGGAGATCGTCGTTGCCGTAGTATTCGATCTCGATTTTGCCTTTTTTGGGGCTGTGATTGATGGCAACGTGCGTTGCAAAAACATTGCGCAAACGATTTTCGAGCTCCTGGATGTGGGGTTCGAGATCGCGCGGTGTGGGCGGCGAAGTTTTGCTAGTCGCGCGGGATGCTGGGGGATTGAGCAGCTCTTGCACGAGCTTCTCCGTGGCGCGTACGGTGAGTGTCTTGCGGATGATTTGATCGGAAGCAAGGAGTTGTGAAGCGGGGTCTTTCAGGGCGAGCAGTGCTTTGGCGTGGCCGACGCTGATGCGTGCTTGGGCGACTTGAAGTTGCACGTCATCGTGAAGATCGAGTAAACGCATGGCGTTGGCTACGCTGGCGCGGGACTTGCCGACGCGGCTGGCGATTTCCTCTTGCTTGAGGGCGTATTCTTTTGCGAGACGAATGTAACCAGCGGCTTCCTCCATGGGGTTGAGGTCTTGGCGCTGCATGTTCTCGATGAGCGCCATCTCTAATACATCTTGGTCATTGGCTTCGCGTTCGATGACAGGAACGGTAGCGAGACCGAGTTTTTGCGAGGCGCGGAATCGGCGCTCGCCGGCGATGAGTTCGAGCTTGTCGCCGACGCGGCGGCAGATGAGCGGCTGGATGATGCCGTGTTGGCGAATCGATTCCATGAGCTCATCCAAGGGAGCCTCGACGAAATGTTTTCGCGGTTGCAAGGGGCTAGGCACGATCATCGAGAGCGTGACATCGCGCACGAGTTTGCGCTCATCGGGATGGATGGTCGCTTCCGGCACAGCATTTGCGCCGGGCTGTTTTTTGATCAGCGCGCCGAGTCCTTTTCCGAGTGCAGGTTTGGTAGCCATGGGACGAGAAGTATGAAGAAACGTTGGATAAAAATCAAAGAGGATTTCCAGAGTAATGATTGTTTGACCCACAAACCCTTGTGGTTGCGCGATTTGTGCGTGAAAAAAATTTTATTGTTTGGAGAAAAGCAGGCAGATGGGCGAGGGAACACTGAGTTTCTGGCTGGTGGGGCTCAGTTTTCCGGATTGTGGATCGATGGCGAGGACGTGCAAGCTATCGGAGTCTTGGCCCGCGACGATGAGGAATGCCGCCCCAGGGGCAATCGCAAAATGGCGAGGAGTTTTGACATCGGCAACGGTTTGTCCGAGCGCTGTGAGTGCTCCGGTGGTGGCTTCAATGCTGTAGCAAGCAATGGATTGGTGGCCGCGATTGGAAGCGTAGAGGAATCGACCATTCGGATGGATTTCGATCTCGGCGGTGGTGTTCGGTTCTTTGTAGTCGGCGTGCAGAGTGGTGATGGACTCTTTCGCGGTGAGAGCATGGCCGTCGCGCACGAAATGAGTCACCGTGTTGGTGAGTTCATTGACGGCATAGACCCAGGGCTTGGTCGGGTGAATGGCGAGGTGGCGAGGTCCATCGCCAGGCGCAGAACTGGCGTGAGGAGGTGTGGCTGGTGAAAGCTTGGCGGTGGCCGCATCGAAGGTGAAAGCAAGGGTTTGATCGAGGCCGAGGTCGGGCACGAAGAGAGTGTTTTCGCTGAAATAGACACCATGCGCATGAGGGCCTGTTTGGCGTTGAGGATGTACGCTTTTGCCTTCATGTTGGATCAGTGAGGCATGCGGCGCGGGAATGCCTTTTTGGTCTAACAAGAAGGAACTGGTGCTGCCACTGCCATAGTTGGCGACTGCGATCATTTTGCCAGTGGGGTGAATGGCGAGGTGACAGGGACCTTCTCCGCCGCAGGGGACATCGCTAAGAAAAGTGAGGTTGCGATTTTTCTCGATGGCGAAGGTGGCTAAAGTGCCGGTGCCATCTGGCCGTAAGCCGATCGAATAGAGAAGTTTTTTCTCTGGGTGCAGGCACAGGAAGCCGGGATCCTTGTAGGTGGTGGCGAGGCGGAGATTGCTGAGTGCTCCGGTATTGTCATCGAAGTCAGCGAGGTAGATGCCCTCGCTATCACGGTCCGTGCGGGTTCCAATGTAAAACGAATGAATGGCGGCCATGGATGTGTGGGCGGAGAAAAGCCAAAATGTAAGAAGTGCGAGTGGTGCGAGCGATTTCATGGGTTGAGATACATGTTTAAAGCGATTGCAGCGGGGTACGTCGAGCAAAAACGGATGGGGGAGGTAATGTTGACAAAGTTTGTGGGGGTGATGTCGTCGCTAGTGCTTGCGGTGGAGCGCGATGGCTAGTACAGTCGCGACGTGACTTCATCGAACAACGAAAAGAATTTTGGCATCGGACTGGCTGGTTGCGGCACAGTGGGTACGGGTGTGATCCGTGCGTTGCAGCGCAATGGCGAATTGATTCGTCAACGCACAGGCGGGCAGATGACCATGCAGGTGAAGCGCGTGCTGGTGCGTGATACGACCAAATCTCGCGATGAGGCGGTGGATGCTACGATGTTGACAACTGAATGGCGCGCGGTGGTGGAAGACCCAGCGGTGCATTTGGTGGTCGAGTTGATCGGTGGCACGGGTCTAGCATTTGAGATCGTGGCGCGTGCGCTGGAACTCGGTAAGCCTGTGATCACAGGGAATAAGGCGTTGTTAGCGGAGCGAGGCGTGGAGCTTTTTGCGTTGTCGAAAAAACACCAAGTGCCGATTCATTTTGAGGCGGCAGTGGCAGGGGGGATCCCGATCATCAAAACAGTGCAAGAAGCCTTCGTCGGCAATCGCATGACGGCGCTATGCGGAATCATCAATGGCACCAGCAATTACATTTTGCAGCGGATGTCGGAAGCGCGCTTGGACTTCCAGACAGCACTGGGAGAGGCGCAGGCCTTAGGTTATGCGGAGGCAGATCCGACACTCGATGTGAATGGTTGGGATGCGGCGCATAAGGCGATTTTGTTAGCCACACTGGCTTATGGATTTCCGATTTCGCCGGCAGATGTGCACGTGGTGGGGATTGAGCAAGTGAAGCCGATCGATATTGATTTTGCGAAACAACTGGGCTATGTGGTGAAATTGTTAGCCGTGATCCGTGAACACGCCGATGGAGCGGTGGAATTGCGCTTGCAGCCATCGTTTGTCAGCAAAACGCACATTTTGGCATCGGTAAATGGTGTTTTCAATGCCGTTGCGGTGCATGGTGATGGCGTTGGTGATGCGTTGTTTTACGGTCGTGGCGCGGGGCAAGATCCGACGGCCTCGGCAGTGGTGGCGGACCTTGTGGAAGCAGCGCGCTCGTTGTGTCACGATCAAGGGCACCGCGGATTTTTGCCATGGGCTGCGCAGGGTCGTTTGTTGCCGATCGAGGACACCAAGACGGCGTATTATGTGCGCTTTGATGTCACGGATCGCCCCGGTGTGATTGCAGAAATTGCTCGCGTGCTAGCGGATCACCGCATTGGCATTTCGGGGACGCACTCGCCAGTGAATCCGGAGAATCCCGATGCCGCATTTGTCGATATGGTTTTCCTGCTGCACAGCTGTCCGTTTGGATTGCTGCAAACAGCGTTGAAGGAAATCTTTGCGCTGGATTGTGTCAACTCTGAGCCCGTTGTGTTCCGGATCGAGCAACTGTGATTGCGTCCTTTGGACTGCGGCAGCCCTGCTGCCGCAGTCCAAGGCGTGCTTATTTTAGGCGAACTTCTAACAATGCCGTGGCGATGCTTGAGCGATCGGCGCGTTCTTGCAGCGATGTCTCGATGGCTTGGGCACTGCGCGATACTTTTCCGGAGAAGACTTTTTTGCCATTCCAGGTAACGGTGATTTCTTTGTCGAGATCAAGCAGTTCGTCGGAGAGTCGGAGTGTGATCGCGTCGTAGTCTTTGGTCTCGATGCTGATCTTTTGTCCATCGCATCGGGCGTCGATTTTTTGTCCGGCTTTGGCTTTTTCCGCGTCGATGGCGAGCCAGTAGAAGCGGGAGGAAGTGGCATCATCTTGCAGCCAAGTGATGGCCTTGGGCCACGGATTGCGGGTATGCTTGAGCATCCAAGGAACGGCGACAGCATCTTTGAGTTCCATCCAGTGACCGCATTCGGGATAGCTGTGGAAAAAGTGTTGGTAGGAGCCCGGGTTGGCTTTTTCGAGCGTATCGAGTTGAGCTGCCCAGTCGGCCGTGACGGTGTTGCGCTGGTAGGCTACATCTTTTCCTCCGACTTGTAGGGCGAATGGCAGATTACGCAAGCTGTCTGGCTTGGACTCATTCGGGTGGCCAGCCATCATCGCAGCAGCGGCCCAGCGGTCGGCCATGCGCGGACCAATCTGATAGACACCATCTCCACCAGCTGAATAGCCCATGACATACACTTTGTTTGGGTTGATCTGATGGATGGCGATGCAATTGGCGATGAGTCGATCAAACAATCCATCGATGTGTGCTTCGTGCCACAGGTTCCAGGTATCGGTCGGCGCACGGGGAGCGATGTAGAGGGAGCCCTCGGGTTGATAGAGGCGAATTTGGTTTTGCCATTGTTGGTCATTGACCTGTGCGGGAGCTCCGCCTCCTCCGTGCATGGAGATGAATAGTGGACGACCATCCTCCGGTGCTTCGCCGAATTTTTTCTCCAAAAAGCGCATGGTTTTGCCGTCGATGGTGATCGAGCGCTCTTTCATTTCTGCTGCACGATCTTGCGCTAGGTGCTCACGAAGAGTGGTCCATTTTTCTTCAGCCAGTTTGGAGGCTTCGGCTTTGCTCAGGCCTTGTGCTTGGGCAAAAATACCCAGTGCTGTGGTGAAAATAAAAGCGAGGATTTTCATGGTGCGGTGCGGGGCGGTGGAAGGAGATGGGCTTTATCGGGAAAAAGCTCAAGAAACATCTCACGGGTGATGGGTTCGAGGAATACTCCACTGACATTGACAATGGTAAATGCTACGAGGATGAAAAGCACCCAGCGCCATACCGAAATAGGAAGAGTGGTGATGCGATTGCCTGCTGGTCCATCCCACAACGAGGCACCGAATTTTTTGCTGAACCACCATGAGAATCCGTGACAGAGAGGAAGTAGGATGGGATGAACCATGCCCATGCCCATGACAAAAACTCTTGCGGCACGCAAGATCGACGCACCTACGCTGAGCCGTGATCCATCGGCGCGATGTACACGCAAACCTAATAAAAACTTGCCAGGGGATGTTTTCCAAATGTGAATCGTAGCGCAGTCTAACAAAATCCAGGCGACCATGATCGAATACTGGAACCATGGGTTGACGAACAACGCTTTGAGGTCTGCTCCAGCTAGGATGATCGCCACGAAAATCGAATTCGTGATGAGCATGAAATCAAACCAACGCGCGAAAAAGCGGCGGACGATTTCGACGGTTTTTTCGCGTGGGGTGAATGGGGGGATGTTCCAAGCTGCAGCGCGCGATGTGGGCGCTTGTGTGTTTGTGCTAGAGGGCAAGGGTGGCGGTTGTGGTTCTAACGAAGTTTCCGCTGTCGACGGGGTGGCTTTGCCGTTCACGCTGGCTACGGCATCGCTGAATTTTGGCATTTGTGACAGTGGTTGCCATTCTTTCATGCCCTCGATCCAGCCGTATTGCTCGGGCTTGAGTTCGCCGGATTCGATGCGTCGGGCGACTTGTGCGATGTCGAAGGGTCCGGTTTTTTCACCGTCGATGATGATCCAGGTTCTCATGGTATTACAGGTTGCGCAGGGATTTTGCAGCATCGCTGCGGGAGGCGAAGAAGGCGGGCACAAAGGAGGCGAAGACACAGAGGATCAAGCCCATCAGTGCGATGAAAAATTGCTCACGGAAGTCCATGTGAGCGGGCAAGACATTCGAGCCAGTGACTTTGCTAAAGGGATCAAATCCTGCGTGGCGGAATAGCTCTTGGATGCCGCCACGGAAGTAAATGATGAGATTGCCGAGAAGGACACCAAGCAATGATCCGGCGAAGCCGAGGATGGTGCCTTGGTAGAGAAATACGCAGGTGATTTGGCCGGGAGTAGCACCTAGGGCTTTCATCACACCGATTTCTTTTTTCTTCTGAATCGTCACGGTGAACATCACGGCCATCATCGAAAATGCCGAGATTAAGACGATGAGGCTGAGTACGAAATACATCATCACACGCTGTTGATTGATGATGGCGAAAAAGGACGCATACTGCTCCGACCAGGTGGTGAGAAACCAGTTTTGGTCGAGCTGGGGAAGGATTTTTGCGACAAACTTATCAGCCCTGTAGGCGTCATCGATGCGTAGGGCAATGCCCTGCACCCCTTCGCCAAGTCCAGACAAACCTTGTGCCATCGACATCGGCATGAAAATGTCAGGCATTTTTACCATCATCGATGCTTGATAGACACCGACGATTTCTGCCTCGCGCGGCAAGACCAATCCCTTGATGCCTTTGAGCACATCGGCATCAATTTTGTCTTGTTGATTTTCTAACAGAGCGGTGAGATGTTGATCCAATTCTACTTGAGCGCCCTGATCAAAGTGAAACGTATCTTTGGCGGGATCATGCGAGGCTTGGTCGAAAAGCTCGAGTAAAGCTTGCAGTGAATCTTTTTCGACAGGACGCAGGTCAGTGAGCTCGTAGATATCATAGAGAGCATTGATTACATTGGCTTGCGCGCGAGAGATCGTGTAGCCATCAGGGGTTTCCTTCCACTCCTCGCGCAGGAGTTTTTTTAACGCGGTGATTTGCTCGGGAAAGCGATCGCGCACGAGCAGATTTTCGGTGCTTTTGTATGCCTTGAGCACTTCGCGGAAATTGCGCGTCGAGTAAAGATTGATCTTATCGCCGAGCTTCCAGCGAAATTGATCGGCCAAGAGCGAGGAGACCACCACGCGATCATCGAGCCCGAGATCCGCAGTGGAGCCAAGGTAGTTTTCGTGATCGAGAATCTTGATGATGCCCTCCATTTGGCGCTCATCATTGGTCTCCACGGCTTGATAGGTGACGGGCCGCTGGTCATTGTTCGAGTCCAGCATCGCATTGTCTTCAATATGCGGATAGGCGGACTGGATGCCGGGAATCGCTTCCATGCGATCAACCATTGGGCCCCAGTCGTTGATGGTAGTGAGGGTACTCAGATTCTCACTGTATTGAAGTAGGATGTGTGGAGAAAAACCGAGCAAGCGTTTTTTCTGATCGCGTTCCAAGCCCGAATAAACAGCCATGACCACGACGAGAACCATCACACCTAACAGAACGCCAAGCACCGAGATCATGGTGATGATCGAAATCCATGCGCGGCGCGGATTGAGGTAGCGCCAAGCGAGCATCAAGCTGAAGGATTTTTTCATCAGATGATTCGTCGGTTATGAGTCCTTGGCCGCAGGGATGATGATCCGTGGGAAGACTGGCTCAGGCTTGAGAATGCTGTGATCGTTGGCGAGCATACCCCAAGCGAGATCATCGAGCTTGAGCTCTAACAAATCGTGCATGTTGAGCTGGCCGGCGAGCTTGGCGGCTGCAGCAGGCAAGATCGGTGAGAGCATGACGGCACAGTGGGCGACACTTTCGGCGAGATGATACAGCACGGTGGCAACGCGTTGTTTTTTCTCGGGATCTTTGTTCATTTCCCATGGTTTCATGCGCTCAGCATAGACGTTGCAGTTGACTACGTGGCGATTGATCGCTTCGAGCCCTTTGGAGACATCGTAGTGATCCATGGCCTCGCGGTAGAGATTGATCGACTCGACGAGCGAGTGCTCAAGGCCGAGATCTTCTTCTTCGAGCGGGAAGTAGCAATGCAGCACGCCAGCGGTGAAACGTTGGCTCATGTTGAGCGCGCGATTACACAAATTTCCGAGTTCATTCGCAAGCTCGGTATTGTAGAGCATGACGAGGCGCTCGACATCGAAGTCGCTGTCTTTGCCAGTGGTGATGTCACGAGCCAAGTAGTAACGTAACGCATCGACGCCAAAGGAATCGGCCAATTCGCTGGGGTCAACGATGTTGCCCAATGATTTCGACATTTTTTCACCGCGGATGTTCCACCAACCGTGAACCAACAAGGTCGGCATTTGCTCATCTGTGAGGCCCATCGCGTGGAGCATGCAATACCAGTAAATACCGTGCGCTGGCACCATGATGTCCTTGCCGATGACATGAACGGTGTTGTTCCAAGTGCTGGCAAAATCTGGTAGGCTGCTTTCTTTGCCACCGTAGCCCGCGAAGCTGACGTAGTTGATGAGAGCATCAAACCATACGTAGGTCACGTAATCCGTATCGAAGGGGATCTCGATGCCCCAGCGCAAGCGATCCTTGGGCCGCGAAATGCAGAGATCGATGCCGGCATTGCGGCTGAGCGCATTGATCAGTTCGGCCTTGCGGAAATGCGGTTGGATGACGTCATTTTTTTCCAGAAAATCTTGCAACCACGCGGTGTGCTCGCTAAGCTTGAAATACCAGTTTTCCTCCTGGATCTCGACGACCTCGCCCCACTCAGCGCCGAAATTTCCGTGTTCATCGCGATCGCGATCGGTGAGAAATTGCTCTTGGCGCACGGAGTAATGGCCATTGTAGGCTTTCTTGTAGAGCTGTCCTTTTTCCTTAAGCTCGGTGAGAATATCCTGCACGCATCGCATGTGGCGCGGATCGGTGGTGGCGGCCCAGCCATCGTATTTAATGCCGATTTTGTCCCACAAGGCGGTGAAGCGTGCAGTGACTTTTTCGACGTATATTTCCGGAGAAACACCCTCCTTGGCTGCGGTTTGTTCGACTTTTTGGCCGTGCTGGTCCACTCCCGTGAGGAAATAGACGGGCTTGCCGCGCAGACGTTGGTAGCGGGCGAGGACATCAGTTAGGACTTTTTCGTAGGCATGGCCGATGTGCGGCGAGCCGTTGGTGTAGTCGATGGCAGTTGTGAGAAGCATGGTCGCGGAAACGGGATAGATCAGGAACAGTTGTGGGGGAGGGGTCACCAGAGGTGATTATTTTTTGTCGAGAATGGAATTCCAATGCTCGAGATTGTCCTTTTGGGATTCGAACAGAGCGGTGCTATCGTCGTGAATGGTGATCGAGGTGATCTTGTCGCCGACGCCGTTGTGTTTGCAGCCTGACTCGCCGGTGTTGTTCTTGCCAGTAACATTGCCAACAACATCAAGAGGGGAAGTGACTTCGCCGAAAACCGAGTGACGGTTGTCGAGGAAAGGAGTGGGGACGGTGGTGATGAAAAACTGCGAGCCATTGGTGCCGGGGCCAGCATTGGCCATCGAGAAAATGCCAGGCTTGTTGTGACGGAGTTCGGGGTGGAATTCATCGGCAAACTTGTAGCCTGGGCCTCCACGACCTGTTTCAGTCGGGTCGCCGCCTTGGAGCATGAAGCGATCAATCACGCGGTGGAAAGCGACGTTATTGTAGTAGCCACGCTGGGCGAGGTTGAGGAAATTGGCGCAGGTCAGTGGTGCCTTTGATGCGAAAAGAGTGGCGCGGATGTCGCCTGCGGTGGTGTGGAGTGTTATGGTAATATCGGACATGACGTGCATCCATAGCGCGGAAATGCCCTCAGGTAAATGGCGGATTTGCTTTTTTCGCGCGAAAACGAGCACTCGGCTAACTCTTGGGGCCGAAAAATTTCAACCAATCCACCCGGCACGACATCGTTCCAGCCGGATCACTGTGATTGCCTCCTTGCCACTGCTTGCCGATTTTACCATAGCGTACCGTCGTCGGAGTATCAGGAAATTCTGCACGAGGAAATTCTTTGATCAGCTCCCAGTTGCCTTCTTGCTGCTGCGCGATGAATTGCACCGAGGTTGCGCTCAAGCGAAGAGCTACCACTGCCGCTTGGTGAGGCAAATGTTGACCCTCTAGCAATTCAGCACCGTTTTTGCAAATGCCCCATCGGCCATCAGTGCGCGCATTGAGTTGCAGATACTTGCCATCCGCCCACGCAACTGCCATGCCGATACCCCACGACTGGCCGGCATCTTGTTGTGGATCGATTTGGGCCATTGCCACCGTCGCACCCTCAGGCCAAGGAGCGTCTTTGGTGCTGCTGACATTCGCAGGCACTCGGATCTCAAACGGACCCACCGATGACAGTGGCGACAAACCGAGCGATGGATTTTTCAATTGTTCAGGCATCTTTACCTCGCGAGGTTCTTCGTCGAGGATCAGAAAAACTCCTTGATTAGGCATTACTTGGATCGCCGAACCTGGTGCATAGACCAACTCGTCCTGCAATCCATTGCAAGGCGGCACCCACAACGAAGCGCGCTTGGGAGCAAGCCCGAGAGCTGTCCAATCAATTTCTAACGAAAGACTTACTTTCTGCTGCGCCCAACTCGCGATGGCGACAAAAGTTTTCCCCGATTTCTGAAATACTGACACCTTGCAATCGGGGTTACTCGATTTGACAGGGCAAGCGGGATCCCACCAGCCGATGAACTCTGCGTCTTCGATGCCAAACTCTCTTTCCTGTTGCCACTGCGCTCGCGGGTCTCCGCTCCATGGCCAACGTGTGCGCATACCAAAAACCATGCCGTGCCACGGGTTTGGGTGATCTAACATTTCGCTCATCAGGCCAAAGGGAATGCCAGACATTTCGACTAACATAAAATCGGGTGATGAATTCGCATTGAATCCCTCGCCATGCCACAGACCATCAAAATAAGGATACAATTCCATGAATGCGATGGAGCTGTTCGACCATTTTGCCAGACCATTAAAATGATTCCACGAGTGCATACTGACGCGGCGAGAGGTGTTGCCATCTGCATCCAAAATCCGACGCGCGCGCTGCATCGATTTCCGATCCAATGCGGTATCATCAATGTAGAGACCATCAATGCCTACCTGCTTCACGAGGTAATCCAATCCTTCGAGATAAAAATTGTTCCAACGCGAATCAGGCGTAGTAATCACAGCGAGGTCGAGCTTTTCTTTGTAATCTGGAAATTTCAAGTTTTCTCTCCAAGCAGGCACAATGTCATCGCCGACGTGCTCGATCAACCATGGGTGCGGACCGCTGCCATTGGTCACAGGCCATGCCACGCCCTCACGGCGCGGTAAAATGATCTCGCCGCCCATACTTTTTAAGGCAAAAAACTCGGGGATGTTTTGCGTGAGTTCTCGTGTGGTGTAGTAAACCGCTACGCGCATGTTGTCTTTGTGCGCTTGTTTAATGAAGTGTTGGAGATGCCCGACCGAATCATCGTTATACGGGTAGTTGATGTAGGGATTGCACAAACGATTGTGATGCACTTCCATGATCGTTGCGCCTTCTTTTTGTAGCATCGCCGTGTCTTCGACAGGTGCTCCCTGACTTGCATGAAAGTAGCGATCCGAAAAGTGCTTTTTGGGATCTAAGGTCTTGAAGGGCGTGATATACCAATCGATTGCGAAGTCGAGTGCTGCTTGATTTTTGGCCAATTCTTTCTGTCCACTATGCGCCACGAGTGTTGTTTCCGCCTCACTTTGTTCCCAATAGATGCCGCCGCTGCCCCATGATTCTGGAAGTATCAATGGTCGGAAGTCATAGTAGGCATTGATCAGTGGGCGCTGAAAATTTTGTCCCTTGAATCGAAGCATCGCACCCATATTGACATCGCCGATCCAGATGGCGTCTTGGTGCTTGGAAACATCCCATTTCCACTCGTGCTTCGCGGGTATCAGTCCACCTTTCAGGCCCAGACCCATAGCGTATTTGGCAACGTCTTTGCGCCATGGCAGCACGAAGCGCACATCGTCTAGTGAAACGTTCGCGTCTTTCGCGCGGAGTTTCATCGATAGCTGCAAATTGCCATCGAACTCCAACGCCCCGCTCACAGTGCAGGTCAAATGAGCCGTCTCATTGACGACGCGCCATTTCAACAAAGTCGCCGAATGTTGTATGACTTCGAGCTTTCCTGGCGACCACACAAGCGCTTTTCCTGCGATCACACAATCCAATCGTGGGCTCTCGAAAAAAGCTTCTCTACCCTGCTTCAAAAGCCTCGTATTGCTCGCAGAAAAATAACTAGTCACTTGCGAGGGGATGCCGTTTTCTCCGAGAGAAATGCGACGACCTAGAAAATCGATCGTCCGCGCCGCATGGTCAAAGTGAATCGCTCGAAACGGCCTCGTCACCACGGTATCACTCTCGCCGACTGTTGAGTCTAACCATTTTAACCGCGCCAATCGCCACGCCTCTGAGGTTCCGCCATCGGCCAAAGCAGCACCAGCCACCCGAATCGAAAAATCTAAGTGCTCAGGTAATTCTTTCTTCTCGGCAGTGGTGTTCGCGTTCTCAAGAAAGCGAATTTTTCCCGCATACGTTCCCATTGTTGCATCTAACGGAATATGAATCCCGATCCAAATGCTCGTCACCGCGTTCGCTTGGTTCGGCATCATCGCAGGATGAGAAACCACCTTGGTTTGGGCTTGTTTAAGCGAGGAAAAATCTACTGCGCAATCGAGGTCCAGCGCTGTCTTCGATTGGATCAAGCAAACCTGAAATACATAAAACTCTCCCGGCTGCGCTTGACCGGAAAACTGCTGAAATTGGCGCGCGCCATTTTCGAACCAGTGAGCTGGTATGATATTCTTGCGCACCGCATATTGCCGATCTTCGCCGAATGCCCAAAAACGCTGCTGCGAGTGCTGTGCTTGAAAAGCTGCCAAGACTGGAGGACTCACCGCCGTCTCCATTTTTTTCATCACAGCATCCGCCGGCATTGTCGCAGTCACCGCATCGGGCATGTTGTAGCCTGCGGGTTCCGCGCAAATGCTGGCAAAGCAAAGAAAACTAACAAAAAAACGTGAACACATAAAATGAATTACGTTTTCTCATCTCAGGACCTTTCAGCGTCGCTGAAAATCTGCGCTGGTTACCAGAACAAAAATAAATCGCTGCGAGCAGGCAATCTGTGCATTCTTATCGCGCTTAACGCAATCTTTACAAAATTCCCATCGCCAACTGACAAGCAGATCGGCTTCAATGATGCATGCGCCTCGTCTGCGGATCTATCGATATGAATCTCAGAGTCTACTGCTTTGTCTGGATTTTTCTCGCATGTAGTATGCCCGCATTTGCTGCTCGAAATGTGCTGTTGATCATCGCTGATGATTTAGGCACGGATAGTTTGCGACTCTACAATTCGACTGCGGGAGCTGCCGCGCCAACGCCGAACCTCAACGCCCTGTCCGCGAATGGAATCCGTTTTACCAATGCCTATGCCTGCCCTGTGTGCTCGCCAACGCGTGCCGCAATGCTGACGGGCCGGTATGGATTCCGCACAGGGGTGGGAAATGTGGTGAGCTCAGCGGCAGGGAATGCTCTGACTGCTGCAGAGATTACCTTGCCCGAGGCCATAGCAGCGCATTCTGCGCTCGGCATTCGTTGTGCTTCATTTGGCAAATGGCACTTGAGCAGCGGAGGTCCTTTGCAGATCGCGAATGCTCCGAATGCCATTGGTGGTTGGCCACATTATGCTGGCTCCACGGCGGGGGTGATAAGCAGTTATACCAGTTGGACCAAGACCACAAATGGAACGACATCTACCTCTACGGTCTATGCTACTACGGATGTAGTAAATGATGCTGTCATATGGATTCAAGCACGCGCGTTGGCGAATCAGCGCTGGATGGCATGGGTGGCCTTCAATGCACCGCACACGCCATTTCACACTCCACCCGTTTCTCTCCATAGCTATGGGGTCGCCCCAGCTAGCAATTTGCTTAAGTATCAGGCTGCGGTGGAAGCCATGGACACGGAAATCGGCCGATTGCTCGCAGCTGTGAATCTCACCGAAACGGATGTGATTTTTATCGGCGATAATGGCACTCCTAGCTCAGTAATCCGTCCTCCTTACGACAACTCGCATGCCAAGGATTCGCTCTACGAAGGCGGTGTGCGTGTGCCATTGGTCATCCGCGGTCCTGCCGTCAATCAAGCTGGGCGCGCTACGGATGCGCTCGTGCACTGCGTGGATATTTTCCACACGGTTTTGGATATGTTAGACGTTGACATTCCTGCTAACACGCTCGACTCTAGGAGCATGCTACCCATTCTGGGCAATCAATCGAATTCGACTCGCTCTCGTCTTTACAGTGAAAAATTTGATCAAAGTGATGCCGTGGTGGGTGGCAGAATCATTCGCGATGATCGCTACAAACTGCTGCGTTCCAATGCGGGTAACGATGAATTTTATGATCTCCAGATCGATCCAGCGGAAACGACAAATCTGTTCACTGGAGGTCGTACTGGGCTCAATGTCACCCAGCGTGCGCGCTATGATCGACTCCGGTTTAACTTTAGCGATTTTTCTTCGTTGAGTATTGTCGCTCCTGTGACTCATGGCATGACCAACGGGAATTTTTTTCTCAGTGTTGCTGATTTAGCAAATTACCGTGAAAGTCTATGGACTTGCTCGGATCTGGATTACTGGGCCCCAGCGGAAAACGTCGCCAGCTCTGTGCAGGGTGGTCATGCGACATTCTCGCAGGCAATTGACCCTGCTATGCCGCGCAAGTTCTTTAGCGTGTTGCGTGAGAGCGAGTGAATACCTGCGAGATGCGGAGCAAAAGCCGCAGCACGGTCAGTCTGACAAAAAAATACAGGCTCTGTGCTTGTCAGGCATCGATTCTGCTTCTACTCTAGCCAAGAGAATGCAGGAAAGCACCACAACACCGGTCGAATGGGTGATCCGCGGCGAGTCATTTCAAATGGATGGAAACGGCTCTGCCACGGATTTTCCTGCGATTTTGGCGCATCTCATTCGCCAGCGAAATATCGTCGGCTCGGAGGATTTGGAGCGTTTTCTCGATCCTAAGCTCAAGGATCTATCAGATCCCTTTCGCATGCCGGACATGGAGATTGCCGTGCAGCGCTTGTTCGAGTCCATCGACCGTGGAGAGTCGATCAGCATTTTTGGCGATTACGATGTCGATGGTGTGACTTCGATCTCGGTGATGCGCTCGATCTTGCGCGCCTATGGGGTGGAGCCGAAATATTTTGTGCCCCAGCGCAGTGCAGAGGGCTATGGACTCAGTGAGGCGGCTCTCAAGCGTTGTGTCGAAGAATGTGGTGAGCCGGATCTTTTGATCGCAGTGGACTGTGGCACGGGATCGGTGGATGAAATCGCGGGCCTTGTTGCGCGGGGCATCGATGTCATTGTGCTCGATCACCATGAACCTGGACCACGAGGTAGGCCAGATGTCGTGGCCTTGGTAAATCCGAAGTGCGGTTCTGAATTTCAGTATCTTTGCGCGGCCGGTGTCTGCTTCAAGGTAGCGCATGCGATGCTCAAGAGGCGTCCTCTTGCAGACTACGATTTAAAAAATTTGTTAGACATGGTCAGTGTGGCGACCATTGCCGACATCGTACCGATGGTTGGCGAAAATCGCTTGATCGTGCGTCATGGACTCAAGCGTTTGCCGACTACAGCCAACTTGGGCTTACGCGCTCTGCAAAAAGCGGTAGGCATGAATGGCAATGCCACATCGATGGATGTAGGTTTTCGCATTGGACCGCGTCTCAATGCCGCTGGTCGCATGGATCAACCAGAAATGGCGCTCGCTACCTTAATGTGTGAGGACCCTGCGGAAGCAGAACAATTGGCGCAATTGCTCGATGATTTCAATCGTGAGCGTCAGACCATGGAGGAACGCACCCGCCGTGAGGCTCTCGAGATGATGAAGGATTTTGAAAATGATCCGGTGATTGTGTTAGGCTCGCGCGATTGGCATCCGGGAGTGGTCGGCATTGTTGCCTCGCGCTTGATGCGCCAGTATCATCGTCCTACGTTTATCATTTCCATCGATGATCAAGGCGTCGGCAAGGGCTCTGGCCGCTCGATCCAAGGTGTTTCTTTAGTTTCTGCGATCGCGGACTCGCGGCATTTGCTGCTGGCTGGTGGCGGTCATGAGATGGCCGCGGGGATTTCAATCAACGAGGAGATGATGCCCGAGTTTCGCAAAAGCTTTGCTCAATACGTGCTCGCTCACACCACGGAGGAAGAGCGGGCTGCGCGCATTCATTTGGATGCCGAGCTTTCGTTTGATTGGCTATCGCTCGATTTCCTCAAATCCTATGAGCTGCTGCAACCCTTCGGCAGTGGCAATCCGCAGCCGGTATTTTTTGCGAGAGATGTATTCATCAGTCGCCCACCGATGCATTTGAAAAACAAGCACCTGCGGCTATTCCTGCGCCAAGGCCAAGGCGGGCTCAATGAGCAATCCGCGATGTTTTTCAACGGCGGCGAACGGCAATTGCCCGACCCGCCGTGGGACATTGCATTCACCATCGACCGCAATACCTTCCGCGGTATGAGCAGCCTACAAGTGGTCATCACTGATGTGCGTGCCGCGCAGTAGAGCGTTACCTCAAGTCTCACTTCTAATGTCTCCTAATCTTGGGTTTCTCGCAATCATGTCAAGCCACAGACTTCCAATTCGCAATGAAACATCGATCGATGCTTTTGTTGAGTGCAATTTTTCTCTTTTCAGCAGTTGCTTTTATCTGCATGCACTTACAGGGTAAAATTGATAATGCGTTGAACACTAAGTGGTATAAAGTAGTGGGCAGATGCAAAAAATACTCGATTCCAAGAAACCTATCCACGCCCCTCAGCCAACGCCTCGCGGTCTTGGAGAAGTTGGCTTGAATGGATTTGTTTCCGATTACTTTCTCCGACCGCGTCTATCGCTTTTCGTTTCATCGCGTTGCCTCTGTGGCGCGCTGGTTTTAGTTGGAGCGCCGTTGCTAGCAGCCTTCGTTGGCGATTTCCTATTGTCTGATTTTTGTGGAGTTTTGGCAGAAAACTTGGTGTTTTTTTGACCTTTTACTGCTGTCGAACTTGATGATTTTTTCTTGCCGCTTGATGCGTTTTTTTCTTCTCTGCGGGATGTTCTATTACTCTCACCAGCGATGGTGAAATCGACAAATTTGCGGGCGAAGTCGACCTTTCCGACGTTTAGGGCAACGGCTTGGCCGGAGCGAAATTCCCCACCATCACGCGAGGTGTAGCGCAGTCGAGTGGAATCAAAATACCAATCACCAGTAGGCAAGTCCTCGCGCTTGACCACGCCTTTCATGCCAATCGCGATGGCCTCTACGAAGAGTCCCATCGATCGCACCTCGGTGATCATGCCTTCGAAGGTTGGCGGATCTTTCATGTCGCCCGCTTTGGCGAGCCACTCCATGAGTTTAAGTTGCTTGGTCTCACTTTCTGCTCCTGCGGACGTGCGTTCGGTTGTGGAAATGTGGCGCGAAATTTCGGTTAGATCTGCTTGTGATGCTGTGCGGTCACAGGGCTTCGGTGCATTGCGTAGCAATGATTGCAAGGCGCGATGAACGACAAGGTCGGCGTAGCGACGGATCGGGCTGGTGAAGTGGCAGTAGTCCTTTTTTGCCAGCCCGTAGTGGCCCAATGGATCGACATCATACGCGGCGCGCTTGAGACTTTTCAGTAGGCCCAGTTTGATCACGTGCTCATCTGCATTGCCCTTGGCTGAATCTAACAACTGCTGAACATGCACACGATTGCTCAGATCACCGACTTGATAGCCGAAGCTGCGAGCGACCTCGGCATAGGAATTGAGTTTCTCGAAGTCAGGGTCCTCGTGAACCCGATAGATCATGGGTTTCTGCTTGCGCTTCAGCGCTGAGGCCACTGCATCGTTGGCGGCGAGCATGCACTCCTCGATGAGTTGGTGGCTGCTGGTATGGATGACTTCGCGGACTTCACAGGCTTGTCCTTTGTCGTCAAGGATCACGCGAAATTCCGGAAACTCCAGATCGAGCGAACCATTCTTAAAGCGAAGGGTGCGCATGCGCGTAGCCATGTTCCAGGCCTCGCGGACCATGGTCGTAGCCCCGGCATCGCCGCTGTTATCGCCATCGAGCATGGCCTGTGCTTCTTCATAAGAAAGCTTGGCACGACTATGAATCACGGCATCAACAAACTCCGTCTTGGCAATGTGGCCATTGTGATCAATCTCTAACAGTGCGCATTTTGTGAGCCGATCGACATCGGGCTTCAGCGAGCAAATGCCGTTACTCAGCTCTGGTGGGAGCATGGGCAGAACGCGATCAACAAGGTAGGTGGAGTTGCCGCGCTCGCGAGCTTCCTTGTCCATTGCGGTGCCAGGTTTGACATAGTAAGAGACATCGGCAATGTGCACCGCGAGCTTCCAACCAGTTGAAACTTTCTCCACCCAGATGGCATCATCGTGGTCCTTGGCATCTGCGGGGTCGATGGTCATCACCAATCGATCACGCCAATCCTCACGGCGGTTGATTTCCTCCGCAGGGATGGTTTCATTGGTGGCATGGGCTTCTTTCATCACGACATCCGAAAAACTCGTGCGTAGGCCATTGCGGTGAATCACGGAAAGAATATCCACCCCAGGGTCACCCGGCCAGCCTAAGACCTCGACGACTCGGCCCTTTGGCGTTTGTTGCGGTTTGTCCCAGCGATCCAGTTCTAGCACCACCAGTTGTCCATTTTGTGCAGTACTATCGACGCTGAGATCGACATTGCCCTTTAGAGCAACATCATCGACCTCGACCCAAGTGAACTTTGCCTTTTTGCGGAAAATTCCGATCACCTTGCCACTGCGACGTGATACCACTTGCACCACCTTGACTTTGGGCGCTGTTTCCTCGGGTGGCAGTTCCTGAACCTTGCCTTGGCTACGCAAAAATTTCGGTGCCGAGAGAACGGACACTAACACCTTGTCGCCATCGAGTGCGGTGCCGCAATCGCGTTGCTCGGCGCGGAAGCGATCAAATTGCGTAAAATCCCAGCCAACGTTATCGGGGGCCTCAATGTCGGCATAGACCCACGCAAAGCCACGTGGTGCAAAACGGATCGTACCGACGAGTTGCTTAGGCGTTGTTCCCGCTTTGGCTTTGCCTTGGACTTTGGTGATGGCGTAGCGTGATTGAGCCCCCCACGAGACCTTTCCGGTCTCGGTCAGTAGACGCAGAATATTGCGCAGTTCGACACGATCTTTGGAGCCAATACCCATCGCACGTGCGAGTTGGGATTGATCCATCGGGCTGTAGTCTGGTGCGCTCATGAAGCACAGCACAGATTGTTCGTTTACTTTCATGGTAATACTATGCGTGATTTTTCCCTATGGGGCAATGTTTTTCCGTGTGAGACGAAATTCTAACAATGGTGACGCCGCAAAGGGAACACCTCTACGTTTACGGTCTCGGCACTGAATACAGACTCGATGGGGAATTCCAATCCATCCCACAAAGCGGGCAGGGAAGAGAGCACTTCACAGCGGGCCTCGCGAAAGCGATAGGGGCTGTGATGCACATCACCCGTAAAAATGTTACCCGCTTTGTTAGCAGAAAAAAGCCGATAGCGCTCTAGCAGAAAATACTCCAGTGTGCCCGCCGTTGCTTCTCTTCCTTCGCTGCATGGTTCATATCGATAGTGCGCAGTTTCATGACAACCATCGCGACGGCATCTGTAGTCGATCATTCCATCTAGGCGTGTTGCGTGCATCTGCGCGTGCTCGTAAGGTAGGTGAAAAATGTTTTGTGCGATCTTTACAGCCAGAGTTTGATTGCAATCTAACGAAAAAAACCAGACGCCGGGGTTGCCTGCATCGTCATGGATATAGGTGCGCACATTGAGTTCGAGAAACCACGATAGTCTAGGCACGGCAGGCAGGTAGCAGGGCCGTATGCGATTCATGAAAAACGGCACGATGCCGACCCATGCTTCGTTTTCAAAAGTATCGATCCACAAGCCCGCTGGTAGTCGTTTTTGTAGTGCCTCGGCATCCATACGGCCGTGAAGAAAAAGCAAATCAGCCCACTGCTGCTTCATCACAGCGGGTCCAGAAGGCCGCTGTTGCATGCGCTGTCGATACGCTAGATTGGGTGTGATCATTTTCTGAGCATCCACTCGCATCAGAGTGACGTCAAGGTGCATTTGACATGAAATGATCCGCGTTCGTTCCTGGATGCCTGCGTTGACGTAGCGGACATTTGCCCTTACACTGTCGCCATCTCATGATCCGCTTTCCATCTTGGCTTTTGCTTTTTTTCTGGTTCTCGCCCTTGTTAGCGCAAGGACCTGATGCTCCGTCGCCACCTGCTGAGCTGTCCAAAGTCGAGGCGCTAGAGGCTCTCACCCTTGCTCTCAATACCGAGGTGAAAGATCGCATTACGCAGCGAGACTTGCTTAAGAAAGCAGTCACCGATGAGCAAAAGGCTGAGATTAGTGCCGAGATTGATCGCACTAGCGCTCGCATCAAGGAGTTCAAAAAAAATCTCACCACCACGGCAACGGGCATTGTATCAACTGATGCCGATGCTGCCGCAGAAGCTGCTCTTTCCTTAAACGAAGAGTTGAAAAACATCTTCCACCCGTTGATTCGTGAGTTGAGGGAGGCTACAGCTCAGCCACGTGAGATCGAAAATCTCGCCATCGAATACGCGCGCTGGAAGGCCAAGGAGCAGCTTGCTAATCAAGCAGTCCTCAATGTCGAGCAATTGCTCTCAGAAAAACCCAGCGCGGCACTTTTGGAGGAATTGCAGTCGATCAAAAAAAGTTGGGAGAAGAAACGCCAAGAGGCGCAAGGGTTCGCTGCCAACACGAGTTTTCAGTTAGAAGAGCGCAAGCGCAATGCTCCCTCGGTGGTGAAATTAATCACCAGTTTGCTCTCGAATTTCTGGAAAAATCGCGGGCTAAGTTTGTTGCTCGCTTTGATCGCGTTGATCGTTGTATGGTATTGCAGTCTGACGATTTATCTGCGCTTGCGGGTTTATAGCCCGGTGCATCGTAAGCAAAATGATTCATTCGGCACGCGTTTGCTAGACATCCTCGCGAAGTTTGCTGCATTTTTCGCTGGGATCTTTGCCGCCGTCATCGTGCTGTATGTGCGCAATGACTGGCTTTTGCTTACCGCGATGCTGATCTTATTGTTCGGGCTCATCTGGGCCTCACGCACAGCTCTGCCACCATACTTTGAACAAATTCGCCTTATTCTCAATCTTGGCACCGTACGCCAAGGAGAACGTGTGATCATTAATGGCTTACCCTGGCGTGTCGATGCGCTCAACTTTTTCTGTGTTCTCACCAATCCAGATCTCACAGCTGGCGTTCTGCGTTTGCCCGCCAAGGCGATGCTCGCCTACCACTCTCGCCCTACCATGCCCAAAGAGCCATGGTTTCCCTCGCGCGAAAATGATTGGGTGAAGCTCGACGATGGCGTATTTGGAAAAATCATTCAGCAAACGCCCGATCAAGTGGTCATTGTCAAACTCGGTGGCTCCTACAAAACCTACGTCACCAGCGCCTATCTCGCAAAAAACCCCGAAAACATCACACCGCAGTATCGCGTTATTACAGTTTTTGGCCTCGACTACCAATACCAAAAACTCGCGACTACGACGGTTCCCTCGATCATCCGCGATACCATCTACAAGTTACTCGTAGAGCGTTACGATAAAGAAAATATCAATTCGGTAAACGTTGAGTTTGACTCGGCATCCGCATCTTCGTTAGACTTCCAGATTTCTGCCGATGTCGATGGCTCACTCGCCTCGCAACACGATGTGATCAAACGTTTGTTGCAACGCGGTGCCGTGGATGCCGCGAACGAAAATGAATGGGTGATTCCTTTCCCGCAGCTCACATTGCATAAAATCGATGAATCAAATCCGGCGCCAGCACGTCCAATTTCGCAACAACTATGATGAAACACATTGTTCTCACATTGACCTCGATGTTACTAAACGCCGTTACAGCCGAACCGCTGCGTGCGATTGTCGTTGAAACTCCCGCGCCGCGCTTTGTGACGACTACACTGGGTGGGATTGCGATGCAGTGTGTTAGTTTTGACTCCCGCACACACTTCATGCGCGTGCTCGATCAAGCTAACGGCCCGGGCACGCAATGGGCTGATGCGCAAGCTGCTGCTGTATCAGTGAGCGGCCTCGCTGCGATCAATGCTGGATTTTTCACACCACAAGGAAAACCGTTAGGCGTGGTGATCGCGAATGGGAAAAAAGCAGGCGGCAACAATCATTCCTCATTGGGCGCAGGAGTCTGGTACGAAGCGCAGGGTAAAACGGCAATCATCCGGCGTGAGCGCTGCAACTTCAACGCGCCTCACTTGATGCAAGCGGGTCCATTTCTCGCGGAAAAATATTCAGCAGTCAAAGGATTGGATGCTGCAAAAACCAGTGCTCGCAGTTTCATTGCCTGGGATGGGGGCACGATGTGGATGATGGCGCGTACCGCACCATGCTCGCTAGCGCAATTGGCCAAAGCCCTTGCTGGTGCCAGTCCCGCAGGATTTCCGATACAGACCGCGCTCAATCTTGATGGGGGACGATCCGCCGAAATGTTCGTGTCCGATCAAGTCGCTGGTGGCGGAATCTTCAACCGTCCGATCTGGAACAATCCCGTCCGCAATTTCCTGATCTTACAAAAACGCTAAAAGTTTTAAGTTTTTCAGCTCGCCTAGGCATGGTTCAAGCATCCTTTACTCACTCGCATGAAGTTCTCATGGAAAAGTTTCGTTCAAGTGTAAACTAAATCATAAAAGTAGCAACAAACGAAAAAGTTCGAATTTATTGCAAGATTCGAAGATTTTTTAGGATTTCCAAGAATTCAAAATCTATAAAACTTGTGGTATGATTTTGAATTTCAGTTAGCTCCGCTACGCTCTGGTTTTGCAATCTGTGGTTAAAATCATCTTCGGTTGAAAAGTCCTATGAAATTTCCGAACCTTGAGTCTAACAGGGAATTAAAATGTTACCGTGTAAAGGGCTGCAATTGAAAGTAATGGTCAGGTGAGAAACTCTCCGCAATCTGCTCAGTCCAGAGAAACGGGCTTATCAACAACTGCAGCTACTGAATTCCACTGATTGATCTGATCATTGATAAAGAAATGACTCACGCAGAGACGCGGAGACGCAGAGATTCCGTGATCAACCTATAACAAATCACCTAGTAACTCCTGCATTCTACTCAATTCTGAAATTTTGAAAATTCTGAAATTCTGTTTCAATTTGCCTCCATCACGACTAATTTCCCTATACTCTGGGATATAGGCTAACTTAAAATTTTTGCAAGCCTGCCGCTTGACCACTAGTTTCAGTTACACCCGTGTAAAGTCTGACCCGAAGATGCGCGCAAGGACATAAGATTCATTTTTTTCCCCTGCTGGTGCCTTGGATGCAAACTTTGCGGAAGCGCCCCTTATCGTCGAATGAACCGAGTGCGATTAGCCCCCAAGATAAGGATTTATCGCGAGCTGTGAGCGCTGGTGTGGTGTCTTGATCAAACCATACGCCGATGTCGCCGGTTGCGGCGTTGCGGATGACTCTCACCTGATGCCAGGTGTCTTTTTTCCATGGAGTGCCAGCATTGCGCCACGTGGTGATCGGACTGCGATCAGCTTTGTTAACGATGTGGATTTGGTGATGTGCGGCATCAGCTTTTTCGCCAAGATGCACGTAGTAAAATTGATCAGCGCCATTTCCTCCAAAGGCGATGCAGAGATCATTGTTGCCTTCGTTGAAGGCATTGAGTTGACATTCGAGGGTTAGTTTGAAACTGCTCCATTCGCGCGTGGCGAACCAAGCAAGATTTGTCGGACTGCGGAATGGGGGCTTGTAGTCATTTTGTTTGGTTAGCGCTAGGGTGCCACCAAGATCATCACTCCATTGCCAAGCTGTTGCGTCGGCGAATTTCCAAGCCAATTTTTCGGCAAAAAGATTCATCGGGACAGCAGCTGTGCGCGAGCTAGCAACGCAACAAGATGGGGGCTCTATGACGGAAGGTTGAGAAGCTTGCTCAGCTAACGCATCAGCGCAAAGAAAAATAGAACAAAGGTAAGCGCTGACTCGATAGAGAATCTCATTGCGCTGATTTTTTTTAGACATGGATCTTGTAGGATCTTCTTGATCCGCTGCTTTTTCTTTTAGCTTATAGCTTATAGCTGACAGTCTTATCTTTTATCCATCATGGATTCAAGCCTTGATCCTCGGTGGTAATGGTAGCTTTGGGCATCGACTCATCAGGTAGAATTTCATTTAGTAAGCGATCGACGCCACTCTTGGCGAGCTCGCTTTGAGGGTAGATGTTTTGTGCCTTCAGATACCAAGCCATGGCTGAACCGGTTTGCTTGGGAGTGCGTTTTTCAAATTGCTGTGCTCGATCGAGGGCCTTGGTAAAGTCGGCAACCTTTGGCGCGAGCAGCTCGATCTCACGACCAAGCTTTGGATCATCGGGGAATTTCTCACGAACTTGAGCCAATTGCTCATAAGCGGCATAGTCTTGTCCCATTTTTGAAAACTCGTTCGCCTTGCCAATGGAGGCTTCGATACTGGTAAGGTTGGTGATGATTGTCTTGAATGCTTCTAGGCGTTGCACATCGTTTTGAATTGCGGGGGCGATGCGATACTGATCAGTAAAGATCTGACGATAGTTATTCTCGGAGAGAAGACGATCAAAGTCATTTTTTGCAGTCACCAAGGTGCTGCCGGCCTCTACGAGTTGATCGAACTCGGTGAGCTTCGGATTTTGCGGCCACACTTCCATTGCTTTCTTGATTTCCTCTCGAGCTTTGTCGATCTCATTCGCGGCGACGTGCGTCTTGGCGGTCATGATGTGCATGTTAGAGACGCGGGTGTAAGTTGCGATTGCGGCATCGGCTTTGTTACCATTGAAATCGCTAGCCATGGTTTTCATGTTGGCAGTGATTTTTTCGGCAGTGGTGTAATCCTTGACGTCGATTGCGGCGAGAAGCTTATAGGACTCACGCACGAATTCTAATACCTTGCGCTTGCGATCGCGCGGTAGCGTACGGATGCCAGGCATAAACTCGCCGACAGCATAGGCCTCGGATAAGCGCTTGGCGGCGGACTCAAGTTCTCCTTTGTCCGCAAGGAAATTGAAGGCCTCCACACCTTTATCGCAGTCGCGGATGAATTCGGAGGAGAAAGAATCAAGACTCGCTACGGTCGGGCTGAAACCGACGGATTCGTTGAATAGCTTGGAAGTATCTGAGTTTTTGTCGAGGTACAACTTGCTTTCGCCATCGGTCCAGATTTGATTGTAAAAGCGCGATGCCATGAGCACGTGCTGGAAGCGGCGTTGCATGAAAAACTGCATCATCAGAGCTTGATACTGAATTTTCGCTTGGACGATCTGCACTTCGCCCTTGAGTTCGTTTTTCTTTTTCATCGCCTCAATTTCTAGGATGCGGCGTTGCATGTCGGCATAAGCAAGTGATTGCACGCCGCGCCCGGGATCTGTAGCTGCTCCTGAGCGTGTGCCAGGACCACCTTGTTGCTGTCCGTTCTGACCACCGCCGCCTTGTTGTGCTTGTCCACCCGGTTGGTTTTGACGGCCAGCACCGCCACCAGTTGTTTCGCCAGTTTGATTCAGAGTAGGGTCTTTTTCATTCGCCGCTTTCCAATCAGCATCACGAATGACACGCTGTTTTTCGTCCTCCAAGGATGCCATCAGTCGTTTGGCGCCTTCGACGTTTTTCTTAGATACCATAGCGACATAGACCGCTTGGGAGAGGGAGTCGCAAAGCTTGGCATCACCCGGATACTGCGAGGCTTTTGGCAAGAGCTTGAATGCCTCGTAAAGCTGCGGCCCATTGGGGTTATGCGGAGATACCAAGGCGAGAATTTCATCAATGGTCTCGCGGTATTCCACAGCGGCAGCGGAGTCGTCCTCGGGCTCATTGAGGTAGCGCTCGAAGCGAGCAGCAAATAGCCGGTTGTCTGCTATGGCAAAATTTCTCCCATTAAATGTTACGGTCTCCGCGGATGGATCGATGAATGGCACCTCATTGCCTACCAGCGGTGCTGCTTTTTCCTGAGGCGCTCGGTTGATGGTGGTGTCATTGCTCTGCGGTGCTTGGTTTCCACCTGCCGTAGGTGGAGGCGTGTAAACTTGAGCTAAGCAAGGCAAGCAAAGGGCGCAGAGAAGAAGGGATTTTTTCATAAGATCGTGGACGTATGAGAGTTAGGAAAAGTTATTGGCGGGCGATTTCGGTTGCCACAGGCACGCCGCCTTCGCGGAATTTGACTTTTAGAGTGAGTTTTTGCAGTCGTTCAATGTTGACGCCATCGAATGTAGCAGGGATTTCAATGCCGATCAAATCTTTGCTATCGTCAACGAGTAACGAGACAAGCTGGCCATTATCGCGCGGCCAGCGTTGATCGACAGTTCCTGAGACGACGTATTCATTGCCGCGCAGAGAATTTCCATTATCGAGAAATTCTTGCATCGAGAGCGGCGTGCCGCCTTTCATCTTATCGGACTTTCCGCCGAGAAAGATTTTTGCGCCGACGAGGGCGATGATGACGAAGGCCGCGATGCCGATGATCGCGGAAATATTGGGTCCTGAGCTAGCGCGTCTTGCCATAAAAATGTTTCTATCAGTAGAATGTTGGCTTGTGGAGAAAAAAATCAATTATTCCCATTGGTGGCGTTTGGCTCCGAACCAAGAAATGAGCAGACCCACCGCGATGTGAAGTCCCAAAAGGAAGAAGCACATTTGCTGTGGCGTGATGCTGGTGGAAATCACCGACTTCACGGCGAGATTGCGAGTCGTCGCCAAGGCTTCGACGGAACCAGACCAGGCCCAATAAGCGGAAATGAATGGACGGGTGATCGCCTCGATCTTCTCGGGCAGAGCGAGAACAGCGCCCGATAGAGGTAGCTGGAAACCGACGAGGTAGATCGACAGCAGTGATGCTTGTTCGGCAGTTTTCATCATCGCAGAAATGCCGAGGCACACCGCCGTCATCGCGCCATTGCAGAGTAAAAGGAATACGGCGTGCTGTCCGAAGGAACCATCGAAAGGTGAGAAAATGTTCACAAACACCGCCATCCATAGTGACTGCGCTACAACGAGGCAGGATAAAAAGGCGACCTTGCTTGCGAGGTAGGCCGTGGGGCTAAGACCACCGAATTTTTCCTTCTCGTAAATTAGACGCTCGCCCGCGATCTCGCGCGCCGAGTTGTTCGATCCCATCAAGCCGAGCAATACAACCTGAAACATGATGATTCCCGAGAGCGCCGAGCCAGCCTTCATGGTATCTTGGCGCACACTTTGTTGCTCTGCAAGCTCTGCCATCACATCGTTTTGACGCATGTCCGAGAGCGAGCGGATCGGCACGTTGGCTTTGTCGCTGAAGAGTGATACCAAAACGGGGAAGCACAGCATGATGGCCAATTGCAAAAATACCTGACCCCGATCGCGGAAAAAAATGCGCCATCGCCGCGAGAGTAAAGTTGCAAACTGACTGATGACACCGGGTGTGCGCACTGCGTCTTCATCGTCTTGATCTTGCTCCTTGGGATTCTCTGGGTCGTCATCGACTACTAACTTCGCCTCGGGAATGTGCAGTTCACCCTCACGGATGAACTTCGCGCGGAGTTTCTCGATTTTTTCGTAGTAGGCCTCACGATGTTTCGCCCATGATGACTGCCAGCGGTCCGAGGGTTGAGTTGCCAAGCGTGGATAGACTTCCTCGGTATCCTTGACGGAAAAATAATGCGTTAGCATGTCTGGTGGACCATGGAATGCCACGCGTCCTTCGTGCAATACCAGAATGGAGTCGTATAATTCCAAATGCGCCAGTGAGTGTGTCACCGAGAGCACGATCCGACCTTCCTTGCGCGAGAGTTCATGAAGCAGCTTGACAATCTCACGCTCTGAGCGCGGATCGAGCCCAGAGGTTACTTCATCGCAGAGCAAAATTTTGGGATCACTCACCAATTCCATCGCCAGACCAAGTCGGCGTTTTTGTCCACCGGAAAGAACTTTCACCGGACGATCTGCAATGGCGGCTAAGCCCGTCTCCTCCAAGGCGCGATCAATCCGTGCATCGAGATCGGCAGAGCCTGTGGTGCGCACGCGCAAGCGCGTAGCGGCCTCGATGGATTCATCGACGGTTAAGGGATCATAGGCAATGGAAAACTGGGGCACATAGCCGATTTCTGAGGGCTCAAAGTCATGCCCATCCGACAAGCTCTTGCCATTCCACTGCAGTGTTCCCGCGCTCTCCGCATTTAAGCCCGCGATGGTTTTGAGCAGGGTGGTTTTTCCGCATCCCGATGGTCCCACAATGGCCATAAAATGCCCCCGCGGCACGCGGATGGAGACGCGATCGACAAGATTGACCTCGTCGCCGTCTTTTTCAATGGAAAAACAAACTTCCTGTAATTCAAGCATAACTCTTCAAACGCAACAAAACAGAAAAGTCTTTCGCTGGCGAGGCGTATTTTTCGGGTTTTTCGGCATAGAGTTATCTTTCTTGAAGGTCTAATTATTGTTGTTAAACGTCTCAGTCGTAATAGTAGAATGACTAAGGATCAATCTAGCTTGCGTTTTGGACCCGGTGGCTGTGGTACGGCATCAGGTTTGGGCGCCGGCGGTTGCTCCAAGCGGTTGACTTCAAAATCTAACGGTTCTTGGTAAGCATTGCCGCCGTCGATTTCCCAGCCACAGGGGATGTTGAGGCTGTCGGCGATCTCGCGAGCCTTGAGATAGGTGGCGAAGCTGTCTGGGTTGACCTTGAAGATCACCACACAACGCGGAGTTTGCTTGATGTAGTTACAGATGTTGTGGAAACGTCCTCGCGGTTGCTCACAATCAGCGAGAGTGGCGTCGCCCTTGGCGGGATCAAAAGTGACACACATGTTGAGTCGCGTCCACGGTTTGTTGTGCGGCACAGTGATACTTTGATTGCGTACTTTGAGATTTTTCGTGGCAAAAAGTTGCACAGTTTTTTCCTGATCGTAGATTTTGATATCGGCCTTCTTGGGAATTTTGCGCAGCTCGCGGAAAAGCGCGCGCTCGTTGCTCTTGAATTCGCCCATGATCATTTTTTTGGCCTGTGGGGGATCGACGAGATGAATTTGATCCCTGATGGTGTAAACGTAGAACAGCACTGCTGATTCGGCAATGTCGCGGCTATTCGGAATCCTTACCACCGTCGATTGCGGTGCTTTAGGGAGCGGAGTTTCATCGAGCAAGGCCTTGATGCGATTGATTTCTGTGAGTATGGCATCGGTCTTGTTTCGCTCGTCGACTTCGACTTTTTTCTCGACCTCGACTTTTTTCTGCAAGGCTCCGAGTTCCATCAACGCCAATTTGTTTTCCTTGATCGAGTTTTCTAACAACGAAAGATCCGCTTCAATTTTGCCTAATTCTTGCGGTGTGGGTTCAGGCGCTGTGAGGAGATCTTGCTGCTTTTTGATTTCATCAATGAGTTGTTGCTTTTGTTGTGTTGCAAGTTGCACTTCTTCTTTGGTGGCGGGCTTGAGGTCGTTGAGGAGTTTTTCGACAGCTTGCTCGACGTCCATTTGCAGTAGAATCAGAATCACGATCAAAACAGCGACAACGTTGGTCAACGCGTCCATGAGTGAGTCCATGCTCACGCCTTGTTCGTCGGATGATTTTTTGCGGGCCATGATGCAGTGAAAATTGGGTAATTATTTGCGAAGGAAAAGGGAGAGATCGATCTCGCCTTGGGTGGGGATTGGGAGTTTCCCAATGCGTAGGTTATAGTTGGTTTCGGCATAGCCACCTGCGGTGCGGAAGGTGCCGTGACCGTCGGCGCGCATCAGAAAAAGAACGAGATGCTCGCGCACCGATTTGGTTTCGTTAAAAATACCTGCCAGTGTGCTATCGGTCGGAATGGTAGCCGCAGAGACGGGCGTTTTTTTGCCTGATTTGTCAAGGATGACGAGGCCATTGGCATTGCATTCGATGAAAACCACTTGGGTATTGGCGGAAATGCCAGAGCCCGCAGGGTTGATACGCACAGGTTGCGGTTTGGTATCGGGTTTGATCTTGCGCTTTTCGAGTTCTGCTGTGAGCTCGGCGAGTTGTTTTTCTAAGGATGGGCGTTCGTTTTTCAATGCCGCGATTTGATCGATGAGTTGCTCTAACATTTTTTGCAAGGCGGCATCGGATTGCTTAGGTGGCGTCTTGCTCTCGGCGAGTTGTTTGCGCAGGATGATGCGTTTGTTTTCAAGCTCACTTAGTTCGACCAAGGCGGCATTGCGTTCCTTAAGTGTGGCTTTGACTTTTTCAAGTTCGGCCTGTTGCTTTTTGATGTCAGCGCGGAGCTGTTGGTGTTCTTGAGCTCGTGCGAGTTCTTGTGGGTCACGATTGCTTTGTTCCTGCGCTTTGATATCGCTAATGATTTTGATCATCATGGTCAAGACACCAATGAGGCAGCAGAGAATACTCAAGAACGGGAAGAGTGAGACTCCGGCTCCGGCAGCACTGGACTTACGACGTGACATACAGTAAAAAACGTTAGATCAACGAGAGAAGAGACCTTTTTTCTTAATAGTAATGGTTTCTCCTCCGAGTTGTTTAAGAGTCTCGTTGAGCGATTCCACGCCTTTGTTGAGTGAGGCGAAGTATTCATTGAGCTGCTTCGTCGGCTGGACAAAGGCATCGCGCGTTTCAGAAGTGAGCTTATCAACCGCGTGTTGGAAAGTGCCCTCGACTTTGGTTTGGTGCGCATCGAGACGAGTTTTCAGCGTCTCTCCAGCATCGCGTAAGATCGTGGAGGCATCTTGCAATTTTACTAAAAAGACCTCGTGTGCGCGAGAAAGTGAGGCCGCAAAAGCCGGGATATTCTCGGCTTGTGACAGCAGAAGATCATCGGTGGCGCTCTGTGAGTCGTTGAGTTTGGGTAGAAGTTTTTCTGAGCAAAATGCATCGATCTCGGTGAGCATTTCTTCTTCTTCCTTCTGCATCAGGGCCATGGGGAATGACATGATCATGGAGAGAATGAGACCGAGCAAAGTGGTATCAAAGGCCACGCCAAGACCACCAGTGAGGTTATTGATCGATGCCTTGAGCGCCTCAGGGTCGGTAGAACCGGCAGAGAGTGAGCCCACAGCAACCGACAAGCCTTGCACTGTGCCAATGAAACCAAGGATCGGAATTGCCCAGAGGAAAACTTTGAGAAGAGTGTAGGAGCCGGAGATGCGGTTGGAATCGATGTCCGACTGCGAATTCATGAAAGTCGACACCTCACCATTGTTGTTGCGTTTTTCGAAAAGTTCCAAACCTTTGCGAATACGATTGACCATCAGGCTATCGCGAAGGCGATTGGGGAGCTTGTAGATGTGCTCGATAAAACCACTAACGGTATGCGATGTGATTTCGCTGCCGAGCTTGGTCGGGACGATATCGAGTAACATCGCACGACGCTGGCGTTGGGTTTTTTTCCATTTCATCGCGAGGATCACGAATCCCCAGATGAAAAATAAAACTTCAGCATAGTTGACCCAGCCACGTTGCAGGAAAATGTCCGAGATGTATTTCCCCTTAAAAGGAAGCAAGGTGAGTAAGAATAGTGCGGTAATGACGACGCCTGCGCCAAGGCTAACGAAAAAATTGACGTTGGCGTGATCTTCCTCGTGCCAGCCGCCGCGCTGACCTTGCGGTGCGCTAGCATTGGATGCGGCCGTTTTTGTTTTGGTCGCTGCGGTGGGCAGAGCGGGGATTTGAAACTTGCCGTTGCAGCCGGGGCAGGAGACGATTTTTCCGGCATGTTCTTCTTCAGCAGTCATGCTGAGCTGGCAGTGTGGGCATTGGAATTCCATGGGTCGTTTGGAGTGAGATCGTTGATGGGTGTTATGCTACTTCCGCTCGCGCAGAAAATTCGTCGCACAACGATGGAAATGACATCAAACGCGTCCTAGTCAAGCGGATTTCCTGTCAGGCTTTGTTGACTTGGGTGCTTTTTTTTAGATTAGCGATGATTCTAATCATGCTACTACCGCTTTGCGCTCTTTGATGAAAATCCACGAGGCGATGAGCAAAAGCAGAAGCAGGATGATCCAGTAATGATAGAATGGATCGCCGCTGCTATGGGCTTGCACGGTATTGGTTTGAGCATCAGTAAGTTGGTTTTCGCTGGCGCAGAAACTGAAATCGGCCTCGCGAGTATCAGCAAAGTAGGCGGCACTAGTGACGAGAATTTCTTCGCCGTGGCGGACTTGGTAAAATCCTGGCTCTGCGGGGGCGAAGAGCGGCTGGTTGGGGGCGATTGATTGGCTCGCCAGCGTTTTACCTTGGGCGTCAAGTCGATCGAGGAAAAGTGCCGCGGTGCTGGGTTTGATCGCGATGTTGATCGGTTGGGCGCATTCCCAATTTTCTTGGGATTTGGCGATTTTTTTGCTGCGAATTTGCTCGGCGAAGCGCAGCAAGCAGACGATCAATGCGGGTTGGGTATCGATGTTGGAAAGGCGGGGATCGAAGTTGAAAAGCAGTTGCTGGCTCGCTGCTTGTGTCGCAGTCGCAGGGGCGTTGCGGAGCAGGATGAGTGGTCGCTCGGCTTGGCGTAGGAGAACTTCATCATTGGCGCGGATTTCGAGAGAAATCGTTTCACGAATGAGCAGGGACTGCCAGTTGATGCCATTCATCAGCGGGTGCTGGGTGGCGATGAGGCCGCCAGCGAGATACTGACCTCCTTGCGTGGCATCGTTGGAGAAAATGACAGCATTGCCCTCGGCAAGCACGGGGTCGAGCGGATCGTAGGATATTAAGGAAAGATCGGCAGCCTGTGTGCCGACAGGTTGCATATTTTCGATCGAGCGGAGGATCTTTTTGCTCAAGGCTTCGAGTGGCGCGGCGGTGGAGAGAAACAATTGCTTCGGATTGGGTCGCACCAGATGTAGGGTGTCGTCGAGCGGGAACTGATCAGCCGAAAGGATCAGCTTGATGCGTTCAGATTTGCTGGGAAAATTTGCTTGTAGGGTGAGTAAGGAACGCGGTTCGAGGGTGATTGACCTAGGTGGGCTGAGCTGGCCGTTACCGGAGTCGATCTGCCAGGTGCGAGTGATTTCCTCGTCCGCATAATTTTGTAGCGTAGCGCGCCAGAGTAGGGTGCCGTCTTTTTCTTCGAAAGCGACTCCAGTGAAACCGCAATTGCCGATTTTTTTACCTGCTGCTAAAAGGCGAGCATCGAAAGGCATGCCTTCGACGGGAGTATCGGTCACGAACAACACGATCCCATCGCGGGATACTAACGAACGAGCGAGACGCAGGGCGAGTGTGGGATCAGTTAGTGGGGCCAGTGGCTGCCATGCTTTTAGTGCCGCGAGAAGATCTTCAGTGCTCTTGCCGGCGTAGATTCGTGGTTTGTCGGGGATCGATTCAAGCACGGTGTATTCGACATCGCTGGCGAAGCCCTTGAGAGGAGGTAATTGCTCGGCGAGAGAGGTGATGATGAATTCTTTGGAAACCGACATCGATGCTGAGGAGTCAAGCACGATGGCGATGCGCTGGGTGCTGCGCTCCATCGGGAATCTAGGTTCTGTCATCAGCCAAGTGATGAGAAGCACAGCGAGCAGATGCATCCATAGCGGGATGGAATTGGTTAGTCGATCGAATTTGCGCCCTGTATTGGCTTCGCGATGCGTTTTTTCTAACAGAAACAAGGTGGAAACCGGAAAAGATTGTGCTTTGCGTTGAAGGAAATGGATCAGCAGGACCGCAGGGATCCCGAGAAGGGCCCAGAGTCCGGCTGGATTCACGAAGCTTGGCATGGCAAAGGATTACGAGATTCGGCATGGGATGGCGAGTGCAAAAAATGTTGGGTTTGCGGGAGGGGGAGCAGTTGGATGAAACGCTAAGGTCGCCAAGACGCTAAGTTTTCAAGTTGGAAATTGGTAGAAATGATGAAAAACTTCTGTGCCTAGGCGACCTTAGCGCCCTTTGCGTTTGGTCTAACTTCTAGGATCTTTTGGACCATTCATTTTTAGGTTGAAAAGAGAGCGTGCGTTAGCGGTATTTTGTGCTGGGTTCTTGTCAGGGGGAACGAGCTGTGATATAGTTTCTTCACAATGCGACGCAAACCTTGGCAACTGGTTTTTAGCTGGCTTCCCCAGCCTGCTACTGCGGTGAAAAAGCGCTTGGCGGCTCAGATGCCGGATGAGGTGCTGACGATTTGGTGCAGAGAAACTGCGGCGGCATTAGGCTTGCCCGAGTTGGCACGCCGGGTGGAAGTTTCTTGGAATAATCGTATGCAGACGACGGCGGGCCGTGCTTGGTGGCCAGCGCGATTGATCGAGCTGAACCCGAAAATTGAAAACATTGATCCCGAGCAAAAGTGGCGCACCTTGCGGCATGAGTTGGCGCACTTGATCGCTTATGAGCGAGCTGGCAGAAGAAAAATCGAAGCTCACGGCGCAGACTGGCGCCAAGCTTGTGCAGATCTTGGGATTCCGGGGGAGTCGGTGTTTCATCAACTCCCTCTCAAACGCCGTAAAATTCAGCCCAAGTATATCTACGGTTGCCCGAACTGCCGCAGTCAGTTCAAGCGCGTCAAAAAAATCAGTAAGCCGATGGCCTGCTATCCTTGTTGTAAAAAATACAGCAACGGAAAATACGATGAGCGTTTTCGTTTGCGCGAGGTGAAAGGCGAGAAATCAATTTAATTGAACGCCTGTGTTCATCTGCAAGAGTTGAATTTTTCTGAGGTTATTACCAGTGATCAGTGACCCCAAGCCAATGCTCTAATACTTCAAAATCGAATGAATCGGACATGGCGGCATTTTGGCTCGACCTGCTAGGTCTTCGAGTTCGATGAAAAAGCTGGCACCTACGAGGGTGGCTCCGAGTGATGTAATCAATTCGGCAGCGGCTGCAGCGGTGCCTCCTGTGGCGAGTAAGTCATCCACGAGCAGGACTTTTTCTCCTGGTAAAACGGCGTCTTCGTGGAGTTCGATGACATTTTCGCCGTATTCCAATGAATAAGAGAGCCCGCGCGTTTTCCATGGTAATTTGCCGGCCTTGCGCACGGGCACGAAGCCTACGCCAAGGCGGTCGGCGACGGCGGCGGCGAAAATAAATCCGCGTGCATCAATGCCGACCACTTTATCAATCACCTGATCACCCGCGGTGTTGCAGAGCAGTGTGATACAGTCATGAAACAATTTTCCATCGGCGAGAACGGGTGTGATGTCCTTGAAAAGAATTCCCTCTTTTGGGAAATCAGGAATGTCACGGACGGCGGCGCGCAGATGATCAGAGGATGGCATGGTCGTTTACGGTTTGCTCTCAATGAGAGCGTAGGCGTTGTGATTGTGAATCGACTCGAAATTTTCGGCTTCGATTCGATACCAGGTGATTGTTTCGTGGCTGTTGCTGCGTGAAGCGATGTTACGGACCAGGTCTTCGACAAAAACGGGATTATCGTAGGCTTTTTCTGTCACGTATTTTTCATCGGTACGCTTGAGTAGGCTGTAGAGCTCGCAACTGGCGGAACGTTCGACTAGGGCGATGAGGTCCTCGATCCAGATCGGCTTGTTAGAGCGGATCGAGTAGGTCACAAGACCGCGTTGATTGTGAGCTCCACGGTCACTGATTGCTTTAGAGCAAGGGCACAATGTGGCGACGGGAACAAAAGTGGTAAGAATGAAGTCGGAGCTGCCATCGCGATGATATTCGATCTCGAAGCGGACTTCAAAGTCGACAAGACCTTCGCCACCACTGACAGGTGCTGTTTTTTTTAGGAAAAAAGGAAACTGGAAGGTGACATGAGCGCGTTGGGAATCGAGGCGCTTGAGTAGCTCTTTGGGAATGGTATTGATGGTATGGACGTCGAGGCAGGTGCCGTGTGCATTGAGCACTTCCACGAAGCGACTCATGTGAGTGCCTTTGTAGTGTTGAGGCAAATCAACGGCGAGTGAGACGGTGGCGACTGTTTTTTGCATGCCGCCGGATTTTTCGCGGACTTCTACGGGAAAGCGCAGATTTTTTACGCCGACGCGGTCGATGGGAATATTGCGGTCGTCTTTTTCGTTTTGGGTGTCGGTGAGTTCTTGCATGGAAGTGTCAGGCCGGAGAAAAATGAAAGGAATGAATTGGGAAAAAAGGAAAAGGGCCTGCCCGGTGTTAGACGGACAAGCCCTGTAAAGCGATCGGTTAGATGCTTATGGTGCGAGGTTCAGAGCGCGAGCGCGCTTGATCTCACGAGTGATCTTGCGATGCACTTTGGCGGGCACTCCGGTAACGCGGCGAGGAAGAATCTTTCCGGTGGTGGAGGTGAATTTGGCCAAAAGATCGGGATTGGTATGATCGATTTTGTCAACAGGGATGTCCTGGCGACGACGGGTCATGCGACGGTTCGCTTTACGGAAAGCAATGCGACGCTCGACAGTTTTCGGTTCTGTTTCTTGCATATACGGTAGTGTTAGCGGAGTTCGCGATGAAGAGTTCTGCGCTTAAGGAATGGATTGAATTTCACCTTTTCGAGACGACCCGGAGTAAGGAGACTCTTTTTGTTGCGGGTGGTCACGTAGCGGGAAGTAGGTTTACCTTCCGCTTTCGCTTCGGTGCATTCGAGGATGATGATATCGCGTGGCATGGCTTGGTGTGATGGGAGGGGGAAAATAGATTAATCTTCGTCTTCGTCAAGCGAAATTGTGTCAGAATCTTCATCATCGTCAAAAATTCCTCCTCCAGAGAAGCCGACGCTACCACTGGGGCGGAATTTTTTGGTGCCGTATTCCTTTTCCCACTGGGCTTGGCACTCGACGGTGAGGCGGGCGAAGGGGATGGCTTCGAGGCGGGCGATGGGGATGCGTTTTCCTGACATTTCGCAAATGCCATAGGTGTGTTTTTTGATGCGCAGGAGGGCTTCTTCGATTTCGTAGAGGGCATCTTGGTCTTTTGCGAGGACGCTGAGGGCGAAGTCGCGGTCGTAAGCATCAGAGCCAGCATCACCTTGGTGCATGCCGCTACCGGAGGCATCTGAGCCTTCGGGTGCACTGCGGATGGCCTCGCGTGCGGAGCCGGTCATGGCGTCGACGATGTCATCGCGGAGGTCGAGTAGGCGTTGCTTTTGCTTCTCGGCAAAAGCGATAAATTTTGGATCGGTAATCGGTTCGACGACGATGGAGGGAGCCTCAGCGAAGGGTGTGAATTTTTTGGCGGGTGGGACGAAAACTCTTTTTGGCTTGGCGGCAACTACTGGCGCTGCTTTGACCGGGGCGGCAGCTTTTTTCACGAGAACAGGAGCTTTCGCGGCGGGCTTAGCAGGAGCTTTTGGGGCGGGCTTAGCAGGAGCTTTCGCGGCGGCAGCTTTTTTCACGAGAACAGGAGCTTTCGCGGCGGGC
>Ga0209444_10000073_pt1 | contig 53746 bp, 59 predicted proteins | sample LauGreFaBDMM15DN_2_FD_188215 | JGI IMG/M metagenome (GOLD analysis project Ga0209444, IMG submission 188215) | Freshwater lake microbial communities from Lake Michigan, USA - Fa13.BD.MM15.DN (SPAdes) (version 2) | ecosystem: Environmental > Aquatic > Freshwater > Lake | place: Lake Michigan... | reverse complement strand
ATATCTGGGTTCTTGTTTTGAATCTTGCTGGCCACGCCGCTAACAGTTTGACCACCAGAGGAATCAATAAACCAAAACTTGTCCCTCATGTTTTCAATGCCCTCAATAATTTTAAAATATCTGGCTTGCTCTTCATCTGTTAAAGAACCCGTCATCAAACGCCTATGTGAGATCTTAGCTTTCATAGCGTAGTAACGACTCTTCTGCTCCTCATTGCTCATCTCAAAAGAATAGAACATAGGAACTTTACCGGCTAGGTGACAGTTCTGTGCAATCTGCAAAGCAAGTGTTGACTTACCCGTTTTAGGTGGAGCAATAATTACAATTAGTTGACCCGGTTGTAATCCAGATGTTGCCTCATCCATTGTAGGAAACCCTGTAGGTAAACCAAGCAACCCAGGATTGTTCTTACGGTGTTCGTACTCTTCTTTTGCGGACTTGGCGGCTTGTGTAACTTCAAGGTCATTAGACTTAGTTAACCCATCTTCCTCAAGTTTAATAATGCCGCGCTCCATAGCTTGAAGCGCACCCTCATGGTCTTGGCTTTTTTCTATAACCTCAAGTGCAGATCCTAAAGTTGCAATAATTCTTTGTTTGCGTCTTATGTTAACTAAACAATCAATTAAATAATCGGTGGAGTCAGCTACCGGCATTGGTAAATACATAGGAAAGTTTTCATTAATTACTTCAAGACTTGGACACTCTCTGTACTTTGCATTATGAGAAAGTAAAAAACTAACTACCTTTCGATCCGCAGGATCGGAAAACCAACCATCTGTAATATTATTTTCTAATAATGGGGTTAGATCGCGTGCTTGTACGACCTTGCTAAGGAGTTGAGTCTCGTGATTCATAACTGATTAAAATCCAATCCCCAATGGCCGTATTGTGCCGTTCGAGTGGGTATGTCTATCACACCAATCACTTCTGGTCTATATGGTAGTTCTGCAACAATATCTTTCAATGATTTATAAGAACTAAAGTATCTAAACGGATTGGTGCCCATCCTGTCAAGTTCCTCTACAAAGAAGGTCAAATCTTCTTCGTCCATAGTAAAAGAAACAAGCTCTAGAGTAATACCTTGTTTTGTTGTATACAAATACAAGTAGCTTAAAATGTCTTTACGTACTTTTTTGTTAGCTTTAGATAACGTAAATATTTTTAAAACTTTTTTAGGCGTGAGCTCTACAATTAAGAATACATCTTCTGTAACTAATATTCTCTTGGGGAGCTCGTTGCTGATATCCCCATTACGCATTAGTTATATAACCTCAACCTTGCCAAATTTTATAATAAACTCTCGAAACTCTTGATTTGATTCTCTAGCTCTTTCAGCATCATCTGGGGTAGCGCGGCTTGATATCTCTAACGGGTAGTTTCCATTATTGCTTTCAATTCTAGCTTTTACAAAATTTATGTGTTTGCACTTTAATCGACTGGAAAATCCGGGACAGGTGCAGTAAAACTCGTTTGGATTACCGACAGATACTTCGTATATGCCTGGACCAGACGTTGTTGTATTAGGGAGGAACACTTGCACTAACTTTAGGTCATTCCGCACTTTGTTCTCTTTCATTTTCGTAAATCCCCTCGTGATGATTCTACTGGTAAGTAGCCGAATATTTCATGGACAAAGCTTGCTGTTGAATCTCCGTAAAGACCCGCCCAGTCCTCACGACGTATGTTAGTCGTAATTATGGTAGGTAGGCCATTGTTAAATCTAGTCCTAAGAACGTGGTGCAGGGTGTTTCTTTGCCACTCGCTGTCTGTAGAGTGCTCTCTACCTACGTCGTCTAAAACTAAAACTCGGATGTTGTAAGCATCATTTGGGCAGTTGCCCAATATGCCCTCCAATATCACCTCTTGGTCGTCTGTGATAGAACCACCCATTTGGGTGCCCTTTAACTCCAGTAAGCCGTGATATGTAATAAAGTAACAGGGCCGAATAAGGGTTCCGCCCTCTTTTACATCTAATGAGTCTAAAGACATAGTTGTCATGATCTCTTGAATGGTAGACAAAGCAATTGTTGTTTTGCCTTGCCCTGGAGTACCAAACAACATTAAACCTTTTCCACAGTAAGGCTGACCGGCAGAACGGATTACGTGCTTGTCCTTTACGGCCTTTAACCATTTGCTAATGGTGGCTATATCTTTTTGATCAGCCTCAGAACAATCTTTTAAAGTCCAACCAAGTCTAGCTGTTGGTATACCAGCCATCTTGACCCAACTCCTGCGTCTAATCTTAAGCTCATCAAGTTTAAACATTGTTCAACCAATCTAAAGATTTCTCGGCTTTAATCTTTTCCGTAACCATATCATCCGGAGTAATCATAAGTCGACGGGCTTCAGTCTGTAGGTTAATAAACTGTTTAATATATCTTTTCCATATATGCTCTGGATCGTTAATCTCAGTGCGGTCACGTATTTGGGAAAAATATAAATCCATCATCTTCATCTCAATGTCGCCGGTTGTCCCGTGAACTTTACGGGATTTAGCCAAGGCTATTTTAAAACGAGATCTATCCATTACCCAAGGCTTGACGTGCCAAAGGTCATTGCAACGCTTTACAAACTCTGCGGCAGATTGATCTGGACTCCAATGTTGAGGCGGGGTGTCGGCTTTATCTTTGATTTTATTGTCAAACTCCTCAGCCTTAAAAGCGTCGTAAGCTTTCTGCCTACGCTCTCGGGCTTTGTATACGGCCTCTTTTTTATCCTCTGGGTCAAAGGGCATTGGTGAGTCGTCGTATTCCGGGAAGTGCATTTGGCCTCCTGCCTGTAAATCGACTTGAATGTACTCTTCGCGGATTTCATCCGCTACTCTTTCTTGCTTCTTGCTATATAAGCTATTAGTACTTAATAAGCTATATAGCGGTGTGTGCTGTAATAGAAGGGCCGTTTCTGCCCTCCAGTAATGGGGCTCCACAACATTACTTACTGTCATAATCCTGCCATTTATGTGAACTTTTTTTGTCTCAATTAAGCCCAATTCTCTGAGCTCTCGAAGGCAAGACCTTATGGCCTTATACCCTTCGGGGAATAGCCTTGACAAGCCTTCAGCGGTTATCTGAGGCCTTACAGTGAGTAGATACAAGTAGAGACCTATGGAACGTAGGTTAAGCACTCCTATTTGTCTTCCTTGCCCTTTTTCATTTCTTCGACGATGGCTTCCGCGAAGATTTTGGCAATGGCTTGGATTCCAAAGTAGAGATTGTCCATGTCTTCTTCGTCAACACTTTCTTCCTCTTCTTCGCCATCTTCTTCGTCATCCTCTTCCTCGGCATCTTCATCCTCCTCAGGTTCTGTAATTTTCTCTTTTGCTGGAATTGTTGGCTCGACTGTAGCTTTAATGTTTTGAGCCGCGTTCAAGGGAATCAATCCCTCCGTTAAATCAAAGCATGGGATTTCCGCGTCTTTGCAGGCCGCTAAGGTGTTTTGGCAATCCTTGTCTTCATCAGCCCATAGAAGAAACGTCGAGGCATTTAAACCTTTAAGGTGGTCGACTGCGTTTTTAATTGGGTTGTCAGAGATGCTGACACTGGCTGGCGGTATTCCGTCAAACTTTCCAGACTCTGTTGTAAAGACTAAAAGATCTTTACCTTTGTCCTTTGCTAACTGAGTAGCAAACGTTTGTCCTTGGCTCGGTCTATCACTATAGGCTAGAACTAAAGTGCCGTTAGCTCCATTGGAACTTTGAGCATAATAATAATCTTCCATTAAAGCTTCTAGATTTGCGCGGGTGGTTGATCCATTGCCGGCGACGAGCACATAATATTTGTCCATGGGACCTCCTTGGTAGGGGAGGCACAGACTAGCCTATGTTTGAGGCTGCGCCAAGTAGACTGAAACTGGAGTGCCAGTAACAACGTTTTCTGAAAGCTTTGAACCAATAAGTCGACTTATTACAGCAAATCTATTTTTGTATAGGTGGCTTCTGGCAGAGTTTGTACTTCCACCTTCCCAATAAAGATCAGCAGGGGAGCATGGCCCATTGCTTCCGTCAAAGAAATCTAAAAGTCCCGCTGAGTTTTCAAACAAAGATGAATCAAATTTAACGGTACGGGTGTTTGCTGTTGCCCAAGCCATCTCCACCGCAGCATAGGCGGCTGTAGCTGGGGCGGTTGCAGTTACGTATGGTCGTATCCAATCTTTGTCGGTAACTGTAGGGGTTGCTGTACCACCGGTGTTGTAAAGACCGTTAGCGGCAGAGCTGATAATAAACTGATCTTCTGTACAACTAATAATTGTAACGTTAGACAAATTGTAAGTAGCGCCACTAATCATAGTAATTCCGCTAATGGTTACCACTTGACCAACTGTAAAAGTATTCTCAGCTTGATAGGTAACACGTCCGTTAATTCCAGAGACGTTTGTAATGCTGGCTGTTAGCCTTGCTACTCTTCCTGATACAGCTGATCCAATTTGAGTGTGGGAAGAGTTGTACCATTTGATAGACGGGGTAAGCGTGTCAGCTGTATTTAACCCCTGTGCATAAAGGCTAAATGTGTATTGAGTATTTGGGTAGTGAATTGGCATTAATTGATTGTTAGTGGTTCCGTCCCAAGACTTAAGCACCACTGAAGAGCCCGTAGCTGTAAGTTTAAGGGCGTTGCCTGCAAAAAATATTGAACCTGAACAATCAGCTTCTGCTTGATTAGCAATTGACTTTGCAAAGGTAACAATTTTTCCACCGCTACCGGCTGTTACCGTGTAAGTTCCGTTTAAATCTCCACCAACCCAGGTAGATCCTGTAATAGATATAACGTCGTTAACTTTAAAATCATGGCTCACTGTAAGAGTTAAAGTAACAACGCTGTTAAGCGACGCTGCCCTAGCAATCTTAAATACTGATACACCTGGCTCTTGGCTAGTAGCATCAATTGTGTTTGTAGAGTTGCTGGCTGTCCAAGGAGCAATAGGGCTTGCAAAGTGAGGGTTTTTTAACTCATTGATTCTTGTTGCTTTAATAGTTAGATGTACTTGTCGAGCCTCATCAAATGTTGTTGGGTTTGCATCTTGTTCAAATTGCAAAGCGTCAAAGTAATGAAACTCGCTGCCAGCAGCTGAAGCTACTTGAATATTAGGTACCGCATAATATGAACCAGCGGGGGCCGTGTCAGTAACAAATTTACGGCTACCGCTTACCAGCTCACCTGTAGCGTTGTTGCTTGGTGTTCCTGAAGACTCAGAGATAAAAACACCAAAACGTGTGTACCAACTAATACCCATAGTTACCGATCTAGCTGAACCGCCAGTTACTGTGTACCCGCTAAAGCTATAAGAAAGAGCGGCCGTTACAGGTATACCTCTTGTAAGGGGGTTAAATTTTGTTATATCCCCGCCAGCGTAACCGCACTCAAATTTAATTGTGGCTGTAGAACCAGATACATTTTTTACCGATAATACTCCTTGACGTTTATTAGGTGTAAAAGTTGAAGATGTTGGTTCAATCCAAGCTGCTGGATAAGGTTTAATTGTTGGGTAAGCTTTAAACACTTTATTGTAAACATCTGTAGTTGGAACGTCCGCCCCGGTCAAGTTAAAAGATATAGTTTTTGCACCAACCGCGGTAACAGTAAATTGATTGGAGATGGTATTAAATAAGTTTAATGGGAAGTTGGAAGTTGTAAATTTGTCTCCTACACGATACCCATGTGTTTTTTCTAAAGTAATTGTAGCCACATTGGATGTAATGCTAGCTTGGCGTACAGTCTGTGTTCTAACTGAAGAAAGAGAAGCTGTTCCGTTTAATGATCCCCAGTGACCAATTCCCTCTTCAAAAGAAGAGTCGTTGTAATCGAGCATTAAGTTGTGTCCCATAGTTAAACCGTTAACTGAAGGATTAGGCTCTGTGCCTACAGGTTTAGTAACAGCGTATCCAGCAAAAGCTTTAATGTACTCTCGCAAACCTTGGCTACTACCTTTTTCTTTATTAATCTGTACAGCATCACGTACTAAAATACGAGATTGTTGGTATCCAATTTCTTTTTCGTAGTCATAACCAAGTTGTTGTAAAAACAATGGCACTAAGGCGCCGTTACATTTTTGCACATCATATTTATTGTTAAGTAGGTTTACCACTGTGTGAGCATAGCTAAGCTCAAAAGCAAATAAAGAAACAAAATTATACAGATCTTTATTGTCGTAATTTCCAGAAGCGTCGTAGGCACTTTTAATTCTAGCAATTGCTGGAAGACCTTCATACAAGTTGTTTATATAGCCGTAGTCTTTTACGGAAACACCAGTGGCGTCTCCAACACGAATCCAAGTGTAAGTTACGGTTTCAAATACAAAAAGAGAGTAATAGTAATACGCGTTCTCAACAAGTTGATACGTGTCGTCATAGAGTGTTGGATCTGTTTCAATAGCCGCCTCCGCTAAAAGATCCCCATCCCAAGGGTTTACCGGAAAACCAAAAGAATTACGAACAAGGCGTAGCTTTGACCAGGTTCCGGCAGGGCTGTTCCACTTAATTTGTATGTTTTTGTAACCTCTAGGTTTAGCTGTAAACGAGGTTGCAATATACTGAGAAGCGTTATCCGGACCGTAATACGCTAAATTATAATAATTAATACCATAACGTGACATTAGACGGTAATGCCTCCAGTTACAGTAAGTCCCCAACTGTATGAGGTTGCTTTTTGTGGGATTTCATTAAGCTCACATAGGATGTCGTTAACTGTAAGTTTAGTAACGGCACCAGCGGCTACAGCCGTAGCTGTAATTGTTGTACCGGTACAAACGTAAGTAAACGTGGTTGTTGAGGGTACTGTTGTTACTATAAATACGCCGTTAAAGTCGTTGTCAACGGCTGTAACTTTAATTGTGTCACCAATTTTTAAACCGTGTGCTGCGGTTGTGCGTAAATTTGCCACACCGGATGTTAAAGTTTTTAAATCAACGACCTTTTCAATATTTTGATCGCTACGCACAATTTTTGTAGGCTCAACAAATGCCACTCCAGGAACCGAGTTAATAGCAGACGTAATATCGTTAATTGATATACGATCCGCAAACATAACGTTATCAAATTGGAATAGGGTGTCTAGTTTAGAGGTTACCTCAGACAAGACGAGGCTTTGCTTGTACTGAGGCAACACTGTTATGTCTCCATCAATAATTACGTTTATATATGAAGGCGGTTGAAAGGTAATAGTTGTATTAGCGGGAATTTTGTTATTTAAGTAAGACGTTAAACTAGTAACCGTACTGTTAAATACGGCTGAGGGAGTTACTCCGTCATTAGTAACTCCTTTGTCTCCAAATGGGGCAAAGTAAACGGTGACGCTTGTATAAACATCTGCAATTGCCACAGCTTTAGCTGCTCCGCCTTTAATACACAAGTTTGCGTAATCTGAAAGAGAAACAGCTCTTTCTAGTGTACGAACGCTTAATGGGGCGTTAACACGTATTGCGTCTGTAGACTCAAGGTTACCTCCGCCAGATGCAACACCTGTGTTGGCAGCATTAATATACTGGTTGAGTACGCTCAAGCCGGAAGCTCCATTAGTAAGAATAAACTTAATGGTGTTAACTCCAACGTTTCCAACCTCGCCACCACCAATACGGTAAGTTGCTGTAATCTGGGCGTTTACCGGTGGGATACGACCACTTACATTGTCGCCAAATAAAACATAAGTTACCCCGTCAGAGTTTGTATATGTACTAAATACTGGGTCGTAGTTTTGATAATCAATAAGGTACGGAACCTGAGTGTAAGTAACCGAGTTTACTGAAAGAGTAACGCTATTTTGAATAACAGGATTTTTTGCTAATTTAAAGACCTGACTTGACTCACCATTAGATGTGCCAATAACTTCACTTGCTACAGTTGTTCCTTGATTTGCAACAACTGTAGTAGATGAGTTTGCGGAAACTGTTACTGAGCTGGCAGTTTCAAAAACCACCTGTGTAGATGTGCTGCTTGTTATGTTACTTGTAGCTACTTGAGTCAGAGCCGGTACTGTAATTGAGCTCGCTGTTGAGTTCTGAAAAGTTAAAGTGACCTTTGAGGCTGTGTTATTAGTAGCCTGATAGCCAAGTAGACGAGCAAGCTGAAGAACGCTGTCTCTTTGGCTAGCTGTAGTAATAAATGATTCATTTGCGGCGCGGTCAATATAGTAATTAAGTTGGTCGCCCATATACGCAAAAGCTTCAAGTATGGTAATACCGAAGTCTGCCGGGTCGCGATTAGTCCAGTTAGGAGCAAAATTAGGGATAAGAGAGATTAAGTCTTCTCTAATAGAGGTATAGTCCCTAGAGGTGTAATCAATCTGTGGGACATATTTTTTAACGGCCACTTCGTCCATTTCCTTCCACTATTAGATCCCCGCTTCTGGAGAACAATCCGGTTTTAATCTTCACGCTTTGAGGGGTGTCCTTATCATTATAACGGTAAAACACCTCAATAACTATGTTTCCGTCTACGGGATCAACCGACCCGCTGACTTTTTGCAAAGAAAGGGCTGGAAGAAACTTTGTAAAAGCCCCCCCAATAGTCTGTTGTATAAGGCTTACGGAATCGTTAACATTTTCAAATAAGGTAGATGCAACGCTAGTGCCAAAGGTAGGACGCATAATTCTCTCATTGAGGTTGGTCATACATACAAGGACTACGCGGTCTTGCCAAATTTTCTTTTCATCTTCTACATAAGCCACTGATCCAGAGGTGTCAAAAGAAAACGGCAAAGCAATTGCTTTTTGATATGACATTATGCTATTTCTCCTATCCATAGAGGGAAGTTAGGGTCTCCCGCTATATACATAACGGCAACTTTTTTACCAACAGTGCTGGCTGATCCTTTTGTAGTCTCGGCCCAATTAGTTTCTTCAAACCCAGTTACTTGCGGAACCTGTAATTTAGCTCGGTACCTAGACTCTGGATCAGTTACGTTTGTAACTAAGCCCTCGTAAACACCGTAAAATCTTTTATCAAAACTCATAGCGCCCTCATTCTTGCCAAACGGTCAATAACAAATTGTTCAACAACTGGCTCAGGTCTTACAGGATTTAAAGACTTGGTGCCACTTACCCATCGCGCTGGGGAAGTGTCTCGGTCATCAATACTGGGTTTAGCTCGGTTTTCAATATTGCCAAAGCTACCTCGTTGAGTGCTATTAACTGGCACAGTAATCCGGTTTAAGTAGGTTACAGGGCGGACTGTAGTTTGGCGAACGCCAGGAATAAGTTTTCTAATTGGTCTAGCCGGAGGAGTTGTGATATCGCGGCTATCTGGACCAATACGGGTTTCACCTAAAGAGTCTGTACCAAGATGCAATACACAAGTATACCTATGCCGGTTACTTTCTTCTTCAATAATCATATGTTCTACTTTTAAAATAGTCCAAAATCCTGAATAGTTAGGACCAAGACCGTTTAAATAAACAGGCATATCTGGACGCAAAGATGGAGAGCCCAATACTTCAGCAATTGCTCTATAAGGGAATACAATTAAGTTATCAACAGCCTCGCTTTCATAGCGAGCTATCTCTGGAGTAGTAGCAACAGTAGATGTGTCAAAATCATCAAAAAACTCAGTTTGTTGTTTTACACGGGTAGCTCTATAAGGTTCTTGTTGTGTAACAGCCATAGGAGTATTTGTAAATCTATCAACACCTGATATGGCAATAGCTGTGTTAGCCCCATCAGCATAATCTAAAGATTCGCTGACAATTGGATTAAAATAATAAATAGTTGATCCGGCAGAGTCATTAGCCTGACGCATAGTAAAGGTCATAGCCTCTTCTTTGTACTTGTTAAAGTCTTCAAGATTAGGTTGAAAGTAAAGTTCTGTATTTGTAGCTCTTAGGGTGTAACCAGACTGTTTAGCCAATCGAACAAGTAACTCCCAGTCTGTATGCCCTGATTGAGCAATTTGAGGGTATACGCGAGGGTGAGGAACGGTGTAGCAGGCAAAGTTATGTTTTTCTGCAATTATTCGGGCAACTTGATCTGCCGTTATGTCTTTGTATATTGCTTTAGAAGCTTGACGGAATGGGTAAGACGCGCCAATCATTATCATTTCTGTAAAGTTTTTTCCAGGAGTTCTTTGTTGTTTAACGCTGTGTATGTATCCGTAGACGTCTTTTTTCTCAGTAACGCCTGTAATTGTAAGCTGCACGGGAGATCCCGGACTTAGTACCTCATAGGATATATCCCAGTCTTTAAAAACAACTTTAATCATGTCGTGCTTATATTTTTCCTGTGTGATTTCAGCAGAGTAGACAATAGTTGGTCCAGATTCTGCGTCAGGAAAAGCAATACGTATAAAATTAAACATTTGGAACCCTCAAAATTGTTCCTGGGGTAATGGTTGTAAAGTCGACAATTTGAGGATTATATTCTGCAATAAGCCACCAAGATTTAGGGTTTTGGTAGTACTTAGATGCAATTTGATCTAATCGCTCACCCTTTACATATTGGTGTTCCCAATAACTTAAAAGACCAAGTTTTGAGAAGGTATAGAAAATTACAGGCTGTTCTGATTTAATAGTTTTTGTACTAAAAAAATCAACAGTAGAAAATTGATAGCGGGACCCTTTAAATATCATTAACCAGCTCCAATTCCTGTACCAGCAAAGCATTCAATTGAGATGGTAACGGTAGTTCGCATTGGAATCATATCTTGAGTAAAAGAGTTGTGATTAATAGCAATATTAGATAACCAACCAACGTAGGAAAGGTTGTTAAGGCGATCAGGGCCTAACGAGATACCTAAAAGGGTTGGCTGTAGGTAACCAAGGTTAGCTGTGCGTTTACCCATTAAGGTTCCCCACTTTTCAACACCCATACCTGAGCCGTTAATTGCTCTAAAAAGATATTCAAGATCTGCCATAGTGCCTTGACGCATTAAAGCTTCTAATTGCTCACCAAACGCTTGTTTTCCTTGACCGGGAAACACCGCGGTATAAAACCTAGAGTAATCGTTAAAATCTTTAATTTTTGACGATCTAATACAAGCAAAATCGTTAGTTCTATCAAGCAAAATGTTAAAGTTAACAGTTTCTTGTCCCGGAAACACCCCAGATACAACTCGTAAAGTATCAGCAGCTGACGGGGTAATGTCCATGTTTCTTGCTACGTTAGACGAAATTTCAGACGGGTTCCAAAGAAATTGAAAGCCCCACCTGCGGTCATCATTCTTAAGTTCTACGCCCTCTGTAGTTTTAGTTAGCTTAGATATAGAGTCAGCAAGGCTTTCTACCTTGCCCGAGTCTGTATTAAACTTTTGAAGAGCCGAGGCTGAGTGCCAGTACCAAATACGTCCACGACGTGTTCCATGAAAAGACTCAGGGGTGCTTGATCCGCCAAAAGCTTCTGTTGGAAGATAGCCAGTCTTGTTATTAAGTGTTCCTACGTCTTTAGGTTGTAACTCAATTGGGCGAACAGGCAAACTCCAATTGTGAGGCGGCAAATTAAACTTATAACCAATAGGGTCTGGTACACCAACTTCAATGTCGTCTCCAGAGCTGCCTCCAGCACTTGTTTTTAATGAGGCTTGTGCTGTTTTTTCAGCGTTTATCTTATCCTCTTGAGCTGCTCGTCTTTGCGCCTCTTCTTTAGAAGCTGTTTCAGCCTCAAGTTGTGCTTGAGTAAGCTTTAATTGTTTTTCAAGGCGTTCGGCGTTAGCAGAATCGTTAAGGTTTGTTGCGGATACGGTAGTTGCAAAACCGCCGCCACCATTAAGGTTTGCATAGACCATTATTTACTCGCCGCCGCTTGCATAAGTGCTCCCTCTGTTAACAACTTTTCAATTAATTTAGAAATTTCATTGGCACTTGCAGCAGCCGCATTAATATTAATAGTAACGCCTCCATAATTATGAGCTGTTGTTGGTTTATTTGCATCAAAACCTGATGATCCAAAATATTGGCTAAGTTGAGAGCTGGTAAAAGAAGATGGGTCAAAATTAGCAAGCTTTTTTTGAAGTTCTCCTGAAGCAGCTGCGGCCCCAAGCTGGGCTATGTAGTCCGGTTGACCATTTTCTTGTGTAGGAACGCCAACGGCCTCTTCAACCGCTTCTGGGTTTGGAGAACTTCCGCTTTCTACACCGGTAAGTCCTAGTTTTCTAGAGGTATTAACCCAAGCTTTATCCCAACGCCCACCACCGCCATCAAAGATTTCTTTTGCAGCTTTTGCGTTTGTAAGAGGGTCGTATAAACCTAAAGGTTCGCGCTTTGGGTCATTAAATTTCTTATAGTCTTTAAGGGATCGAATTTGAAATAGACCAATACTGTAATCCCATGTGTTGCTGGTTAGTCCCTTATCACCTTCGGCATTTGTTCTAAAATTAGACTCAGCTCTAGCGACATCAACCGCGTTTTCTAAATCTTGTCCCTCAAAACCAGCTTGTGCAAGAATGTTTCTAACTTCTGCTTCTTGTAGGGTTTTACCTTCGTGTGCGGCGTGAACACCACCTCCTTGGTGTCTATTACGTCGACCAGTAAGGTGATTCGGAATAATAACACCATCAGTTTTTGGAATAAATAGCTCTGGGCCTAGCTCACCGACAATGTAAGGTATCTCGTCATTAACTTTTCCGCCTTTAGCTTTTCCGCCTAATCCAAGAATTGATAGTAGGCCTTTAGCTAAATCTTGCCCCATACCGTTACCGCCATTAAGCATAGTTTCTGCAAATGCCTTTACGTTTGTTGCGCCTTTCAAAACACCAGTTACATTGTCCAACTGGTTCATCAAAAGACCACCAATTGTTAATGTTTGTGATGCGGTTTTAAACCCAGCTGATCCAGCTTTTGCTACTTGAAATAAACCTTGAGCGGCAGTTGCGTTTTGCTGACTCTTGGCTACAACAGACTCAGTTGTTGCCCCAGCGTCAAGTGCTGTTTCTTTTGTAATAGCTGCGCCACCGGTACGCGCTTTATAAATTAAACCGTTAATCATCATTTGACGAAGAATTGGGTCTCCACCAAAATAAATATCAAGCATTGAATACAACGAGTTACCTGGCTGTAAACCAATCATTACTTCGCGCTGGCTAGGTGTTTTGCTTGCGCCGTACGCTTGAGCATAGTCTTTACAAATCTTTTTCCAGATATCATCAATTATCTGATCTGGCGGTTTCATATTGCCGTCTTCATCACGAATACGAATACCTATACCGCGAAGCATATTTACATTTCGAGCAGCTTGTTGCGCTCCATATGCTCTTGTTGTTCCTTCAATTCCCGCACCCGGCAAAATGTTAGAGACAGCTGCAATACCACCCATAACGCTGCCCTGTAAACCGCCAGCTGCGCCTTGTGTAAAGTTAGCGCCTGTAAGTCCATAGCTTTGAGCGGCAACAAGTGCCGTCATAGCGTCCATCTTATTGTTTACTGTACCTGTACGAGATATATCACTTTGAAACCGGCCCATAGTTTCATAATCTTTACTTCCGCCGGTTCTAAAGTTTTTAAAATTTGGACCAGGAATTGGGTATCCCATTTCCACGTTTCCACTGTATTTTCTATCTCTACCGTTGTAATCTCCTGAAAAGAAAGCCGCACCCTGCAACATTAACTCTGCTTGTGTGACCTCTTCGGTAGAGGATAAAGCTCCAGCGCCAACAGCGCCTGCATAAAGCATTGCAGCGGCTGGGTTTTGTTTTACGTAATTAGTTAAATTACGCCCATAACTAATAGGTTGTTTAAATACTTTATTATCGTCGTCGTCGTCCCCATACCCAAATCCACCAAATGATCCAGGTCCGCGACTACCGCCTCCGCCTCCGGCAACTGGAACAATTGGAGTAGCTGGCGGAGTAAAACGTGGGGACGGTGCAATTTGATTAGAGCTTGTAGATCCACCGCCTTGATAAACGGCAACAGCGCGGCTTTCAGTAGTATTTACTTTTTGCAGGACTCCGCCAACGGCTGAACCGGCATCGAGCGCAGCAGTCTTTATACTTGCAAGGCTTTGCAAAGCTCGTGGTGCCGGTAGGTTCATACCGCTTCTTGGGTCTGCCACAGCTACTTCCTTCCGTTAAACCGTTGCGCTCTTTCTAACCAGTTTTGTCTTTCTCTAACTGAAAGGTTTTTAATCTCTGTTAAAGTCCAACCCGTAAACGTTCTAGTCAAAATCTCATAATGATCTAAAAGTAGATCGTATGTGACTTGGCTATAGACGAAACAAATCTACAAGGCTAAGTGGGATTTCAATCTTTTCCTCACATGCCTTGCAGACCTTGCTCACCTCCCCAAGGCGTGGGCCTGGATTTCTTTCTAATATTGAGTCAATAATCTTTGAGCGGTCTGACATACCCAAAGCAAGAGGCCCAGCGTTACCAATAGACATCTCTCCATCAATTGATGTGATACAGCCAGCTAACAAAATAGTGTTTACTTCTGGAACGCTCATTTGAGTATTTTCCATAAGCTTTTTTTGAATAGAACCTGTTGGTAGACGAAGAGCTACTTTTCCTAATTTTGTTTCAACAACCCAATTACGATCATTTACTCTGTCTTTAAGACTTTTAAAAGGTACATCGTTAAGCAGATGCACATCGGATTGTTGTTCAACGTTACAATTTGGGCAACGAAGTTTTAGGTCTAACGCCTCACCAAAAGTGACTCTACGGATTCCAAGAAGAATTGCGTCTCTGTCTCCAGATAGCAATAGATCAATGTCGTCCCTAGTAACCTCTTTATCTCCAAGCTTTACCAAACCACGCTCTAAAAGAACGTGAAGAGATTTAGCTGTAGATCCTGCTTTTGCAATTGCTTCCTCATCAGCGCCGGTTAGTTCCCTAACCTCAGCGGTAGTAATAAGGACGCCATCAAGGGTGATATACCCTCCAGGCAATTCAACTTCAGAGGCGGAAGGGGCCCGAGTCTCTACGAGTTTCTCGGGCTCCTTCATAGCCTTTTCAGCGTACTGTGATACAAGTTCTGCGTCGGTAATTATTTCAGCCACTTTTTATACTCCTATTTGATTGATTACGCTAGTGTTGATCTGCTAATTGGTGTGAAGTTTGCATCAGTAAAGAATACTGACAAACCTTCGTGAACAAGAGCCATTGATTCGTAAAGAATAGCTCCGTCATTTGCGTTTAGATCTGTGTAGTTTAACTGTGTAATCCAAGCGTTACGGATGTCAAAGCCCATTTTTGGGGTGTTTGCATTTGTAGCGCCAGCATTTGGGTGGTCCATTACATAGATCTTCATGTTAACGCGGAAGCTCTTAGCTGCTACTGAAAGTCCATCTCCAGCTACAGCTGCAAACAATCCACGCATCCAAGCCTGAGCTTGGTCATTTCCGTAAAGCACACCACGTTGTAGCGTGATTGGGCTAAATGTTGTCATTCCAGGCACCTGGTGAACAGTGGTGTTATAACCACCCTCACGGTACTGAATTGATTGAGTAGTGATGTTTAAACCACTGATTGAGCTAAAACCGCCTACCCAACCGTTTGACTGTCCACTTGCTGTTGTAGCAGAGTTAGACGTTTCAATCTTGTTTGTAAATACGTCGTCTGTACCCACTTTGTTGAATTCGACATAAAACCGAAAGCTACGTAATGGATCAGTCGCTAATGTTGAGAAGCGATTAATAATACTGCTTGGCATTTTTATTTATCTCCTTTACGCCACAGTAACGGTGGTTCCACCGTCAAACTGACCGATCTTGATGACAATGAATTCCGCTGGACGCTGTAAGGCAACACCAACCGCAATGTTAAGTTCACCATTGTCAATTGATACCTGCGGGTTGTTTCCTGCGTCAGCTTGGACGAAATAGGCCTGTTGAGGTGTTGCACCTGCGAGACCCCCTTGTGACCAGAAAGCTGTGAGGAAACTGCTAATTGTTGAATTAACACGACGCAGGGTTTCTGGTGTGTTTGGCTCAAAAACAGCAAACTGAGTAAGGTCTGATAAAGCCTTCTTCAAGTAGATAAGTGTACGACGAGTTGGAACGTATTTGTCTAGAGTTCCCGCTTTTAGTGTGCGAGCTCCCATAACACAAATACCAGTACCTGGAACAAACTTAATTGCGTTTACAGGTGCAGCTGTTGAGTTCATAAGATCCAACTCAGCATTAGTTAAGCTGGTAACCGCAACTGCTCCAGAAACTCTAGCTCCAAGACCAGCAGGTGCTTTAAACACTCCGCGAGATGAATCTGTTGCGGCATATAAACCAACAACAGCGCCTCCAGCTCCAATACTACGTACTGCGGTAGAAGAACCGCCAACTCCAACTGTTGGGTCAGCAATAATTATACGTGGGTAGTAGACAGCGGCAGCCGAACTTGGTGTGTAAGTTGATGCAAGGTTTAGCTGTGTGCTAGATGTTGCAGCGTTTCCTACCGGAAGGTCTGATCCGTCAATAACAACAAATATATCTCCGCGAGCCTCTGCATAAGTAATTGCTGCGTTTATTGATGTAGCGTCAGTACGACCTGCAACATTAAGAGTTAGTGAGTTAAGTATTGTGTCAAAAACAGAATAGGTGCTGATGCTGGCAATGTTTCCACCGTTTGCACCAGTAGCTAACACTCCGTTAGCAACTAATGCTGGGTTTCTAGTTCCACCAGTAGCAGCTGAGCCTTGATCTAAAGCAATTACAAAGTTAGATGTGCTGTTAATTACAGACAGCGCATAACGAGCATTTGATGTTGTCATTGATAGGTCTGTAAATGTTTCAACAATCTCAGCATCTGTATTTCCACCTTTAAAAACAGTTAAGTTAAATAGGTTAGCTGTTGTTGAGTCTGTAATTGAAACGTTTAAATCGTTACCCCAAGTACCAGCATTAAGAGCCTGAATACGAAGAGTAGCGGCTGGTGTACCTGCGCGGTCGTTAATGGTTCTAAATGCAGATACTGAACCCGCACCTACGGCACGAGCAACGTATGCACGGTTTCCACCGTTTTGAAAGAATGTGTACAGCGCTAGAGGAAGTTCATTTCCAGCAGTTGTATTGTAAGTACCAAAAATTTTTGTGTACTCACTCCAGCTATTAACAAGAGCTGGTGTTAATGGGCCTCTGTCATTGGCGCCATAAAAAGCAGCAATTGTTGTTGATAGTGGTGCAGCAATAGTTTGAACGGGATTAATCGTCTCTTGAACGTAAACCCCAGGGCGACTAAATGGCATTAATTTATCTCCTTAGTTATATACATAGGTGCGAGTTATTGAACCGGATTGTAGTTAGAAGGGATGTTCGAGTTTGTAGTGTTCACAGAAGCGGTGCTTACAGCCAGTTTAGCGGTAGCCTGCTCAGCAGACATCTCACTAATTACTCTAATTGTTAGCACGTTACGGAGAAGGCGTCTGTTTCCAGTATCGCTATCTGCCGTATCCCGTTTTGTAAATCCATCAAGGAACATATGACGTCGGGAACTTTCGGTCCCTAGTTCATTAGGTACAACCAAGTACCCGAACTTTGATGGAAATTTTCTCATTAACTGGAGCATAATTGCTCTGTCATGTCGAGGATGCCTAGCGTGAGACATGATTTGGTAAATTAGGTCGTAAGCAACAGGCACGTCGTAGGTAAAAAGATAGTTGGCAACAGGAGTTTGAGTTCCTCGGTTGTCGGTATCAGAAAAACGACCCTGTGTTTGGCGGTCGTTTGCCGGGACAATGTCAATAAGATCAATAGTAATAAACGGAAAGTCTTGAGTTCTAACCTCAACGTCAGGGTAGCCAAACCAAATTTTAACTTGACGAGCGGCGTTTTTTTCATCCGACACGGTCATACCGTTAAGTAGAGTTTTAATAGCTAGGTCTTCGGCAACAATAAAAGGATTACCCATTAGAGGCCCACCCCTTCTTCTAAAACATACATAACAGATTTTAATCCAATTATGTCTGCAATATATTTGTCAGCTCTATCGGCAAAAGGTCGTAGGACGGCGTTTGGGTTTCCACCATCGCCGTACTCTAGGTTTTGGATTGCCTCAAAAGAGGCTTCATCTGAGCAGCTGATGTAGAGAATTCCATAGTCGTAGCTAATTTCTAGGGCGTCTACAAGATTTACAGGCCAGCCTGCGGACAGCGAAAAGTCTTTAAGACTTGCTTTAAGAACTGGAAGCATTTCATCTACAGCTTCTTGAGAAAGGAAGTCGGCTTCTTTACTTGTTAGTAACACGTCGAAGCACTCTTCCCGCTGTATACGCACCCGCTAAGCCATACCAAAGTTTTTTACTATCCTTTGCCGACATCATTCCTTGAGTTGCAGCTTTAATGAACTCAACAGTGTCAGGACCATCTACTTTTTTATCGTAGGGCATGGCAATCTCCAATCGGAGTAGGGCATCGTAATACGCAGGGGTAGAGCTTTGATCCCGCACGGAATCAATTAAATCATAAAGCAAGAAGCCCCCTTTCGGGGGCTAATCGCTTACTTCTTTTTAGGCTTACTTGCCGTAGTTTGTGTTGGACCGTCAAAGTGAACGGTCTTAGTCACAATTTTTTTAACCTTTGGGCCACCCATAACCTGAGTAGAACTCATGTTCCTAACAGGCTTTTTGGCGGCTATTTTTATAGCTTTACCAAGCGATGACTTTAACCCATTTTTGTTGTTCATTTACTTCTTCTTAATCTTCTTAGCTAATTTAGCGTCGTTCTTTTCATCTTTTTTCTCAAACTTTTTCTTTTGAGCAGGGGTCATGCCTTTGGTCCACTTTTTGTCATCGTGTGCCATTACATGCCCTTCTTTTTAACCATAGAGGCTTTCTTAGCCTTTGCAGGTGCAGCCTTCTTGGCAGCAAACTTCTTGTTCGCCGCCGTTACTGTCTTCATCCCGTGCTTGTTCTTTGGATCCCCACAGCCGCAAGTCGCGCACATTACATACCTTTCTTTCTGTTCATAGAAGTCTTTTTATATGCAGGAGCTGACTTCTTATACACAGGTGCCGCCTTCTTAACTGCGGCTTTTTTACCCATGGCTTTTTTCATATTGCCCATACAGCCGCAAGTAGCGCACATTATTTCTTCTTCTTTGCACGAAGGGCGGCAAAGTCAGAGCGCTCTAACTTGCCATCTTTATCCATATCAAGCTTCTTTTGCTTTGGTGACATCTTCTTTGCCTTACATGATTTACAGGTACCGCAAGTACAAGACTTCTTTGCAGTCTTCTTGCAAGCGCCTTTACATCCTGGCTTTGAACAGCCGCATCCACATGATTTGCACATTATTTTTTCTTCTTTCTGGCGGCCGCGGCGTTGTCAACAAGATTAGGATAAGGGCGGCCTGCTGCCTTAGCCTTTGCTTTAGCAGAGGACTTCTGCTTCTTATTTAGTTTACTAGTAGATTCTGGTGACGGATCCTTCTTGTCCCAGAAAGCTTTTTTCTTAGGTGCCATTAGAACGTAACCGCCATAACCGCTACGGAAGGTGTACCAGAAGCACTTATTGCATATAGATCTGTTCCAGCAACTACCGGGTCAATAATTGTAGTTTCTCCAGAATTAAGACGAAGGCCTGTGGCCGCCGTTACTCCTGTAATTCCAACAAATACATTTATGGAAGCATCAAGGTTCTTCACATAAATCTTATAATGGGAAGACGGGGTTCCTCCAACCGTATTGATCTTTGTAGCCGTGCTTGAATTAAGCGCAATTTGCGCGGTTGCTAGTGCCATTGTGTCTCCTTAGTTAGCAAATGATTGGAACTGTGGATCATTAACCATTTCTTCTGGCATAATTTGTTGGCAATCAACCACTAACAAAGTAAACCGTTCAGCGACAATTCCGCGTTGTTGAACGCCGAACGGTCTGTAGACTTGGTTTTTCCAGACTATTCTACCCCTATTTTGGAAATCTGGATTCGCTATAACTCCGGGAGCAATGTTATTTACGTCTTCAATATTTAAAGTAAGGTGAAGCTGATCGGCGTTGTAGTAACCGCCCTGGCTAGTTCTTGCTTGACCTTGTTGAATAACGGCTCGGACTACGGGTAACTCAAATGGCCCTGTCCAACGCTTACCGCCAAGAGTTCCACTTATGTCTTGACCCACATCGTAAATAGGATCAATAACAGAGGTTGTAGCATCGTAGACGTACCAAAGAGCCTTAGTTCCTACAGGGTTCTTAAGATCAGTGTCGACTCCTACAAGGATGTCATCTGTCTCAAAGTCTGCGTCAAACCGGCCACCGGGAGAGTAGGACCGCATTTAAACTTATTCTGCTACTGCTACGAACTCAGGAAATTTTTCTTTAAGTTGAGCTATACCGTCACGAAGACGTTCTTTCATTCGCTCATCTGTAGCATTATCTAGCTCAGTTGTAAGAGTCACAAGAGCTGCATCAAATAGAGTCTGATCCATTTGTCCCATCCTTTTCTTTATAGAACTCAAGGTTACGCTGTAAACGCTCATCTGTCGGGGTTACCGCTAGAGCCTTTTCTCCGTAAGTAAGGGCAAGCTCGGTTTTACCAAGCCAAAATGCGGCAATAGCGGCGTAATCATAGGAGCGGAAATCCCAAGCCCACGGCTCACAGAAATAATTTAAAGGTTTCTCGGTAAAGGTAAGTGCAAGCTCGGCGTACTTTAAGCACTCTTCCCAGCGTTGATTATTGTAATAGAACTCAGCGGTCTGTACGTAGCTTTCACGTCTTGTTGGGTCTTGGCTAATAGCCTTTAAGTTCCAGTCTTCAGCATTGTCCACATCTACCAGAGCAAGGTACCGATGAGCCGCAGCGCGTTCCGGTAACCATTGAGCTGTAGGTAGCGCAAGGTAGCGTTTAAATTCTTCTGTGGATTGTTTGTGTTGGCCATAGAAGAATAGCTCTCTAGCATGGTAAAAAGCATTTCTATCATTATGGGGATCTTCTTTAACTGACTGAGCTAGAATGTCTAGGTATTGAGACCTAGGCTTAGAGTTGTCAGCGTGGTGGTGAATCTCTAGGTTATTCCAGTGCTCAACTTGTTCTATACGATCAGACATCATTACTTCGTGAACAGGGTGCTTCCAACGGTAGCCGTGACGGGAGTGGATCTTATCTCCACCGTACTGTAGGCCTGGGCTGCCATCAGGATTCCAATTCCAGGTGTATTTGTATCTAGGTCGAGTAGCTTTTTCTTTAAATGATTTTTTTAACTCTTCTCGCCACCCTGGGAGCAGGACCTCATCAAGATCTAAAGCAATGCAGTAATCAATATCTGAAGGAATAACGGCAAGGCTTGCATTACGAGCATCATCAAACCGCCAAGGTTTAATTGAAATCTCAACTACATTTATACCAAGAAATTTAGCAATCTCTACAGTGCGGTCGCTAGAACCAGTGTCAGCGATAAGTAAATAATCAGCCTCTTTAGCACTTTGATACCACTGTTCTACAAATTGTTCTTCGTTGAGGGCAATTGAGTAAACAGCAATTTTTAGTTTTTTTGTATCCATACTTGTAGCCCCCTCTCTAACAATGTAAACTCATGAGAGGGTATGCAGGAAAGAACTGCGTCAATTGCGGGTTTAGGGTCATAGAAAGGCTCTTTACCAAGAGTCCACATATAGTCATCAAAAGCTAAAATACCGTTAGGTTTTAAAAAAAAGAGGGCGTTTATCCCATCTTTAAGCACTGACATTGCTTTGTGATCGCCGTCAATATAGATAAAGTCAAAATAAAAAGCGTTCTTGCTAAAGAACTCATCACTAGTAATTTTGCGTTTGTAAAGACGTTTTTCATTTTGATACAAAAAGGTTTTTAAATCATAGGTCTCTTCTACGCTATTCCAGTTCATCTCTGCATGTGCTGGCTCTTCAGAACCTTCCCACGTATCAACGTCAGTTAAAGTTGAGTTAACATTTTTAAAAACGTTATTAAATAACCACTCAGTGGCGTCTCCTGTGTATGCACCTATTTGTAAACAATTAAGAGTTTTTTGGGAAAGGGGTAAAAGAAACTTTTCAAAGTTTGCTTCCGCCCCACCTGATTTAAACCAGTTTGGGTAAACAGATACTTTCATTCATGGCTTTTTCTTGTCCAATGAAGGGATTTATATAGCCCACCTAATGAACGTTGAGTGTCATAAGCCATCTGCTGTATTTCTTTTTGAAGTTCTTTATTTCCTTTTTCAGAAACCCAAGACTCCCTTTTATAGGGAAAAAGTTGAGCAATTGGTGTGCCGGTTTTTATAATTCCTTCAAAATCACTTCTTAAAAAGAAAGGAATTGTTCCACTTGGATAGTAAGAGTCGCTATCCATTATTCCGGAAAGTGTAGTAAAAGGTAAATCAAATCTATTTGCTGGGTGTGTTAAAAGTACACTGTACCCTTTTGGTACTTTTATAGCGAACGGGCTTATCCAGCCGTAGTGCATTTCATCGTGTCCAGCTGGGCGCGGTATAGTCTTACCGGACCGTTGATCTCTAATAAGTAAAGGGTCCGGGTGTGATAGCCAAGTAAACTCTGCCTCATTGTTGATATCTCTTTTTACTTGTATATCTGTCCATAATTCAATTATATAACCAGAAGTCATAACATCTAAAAAAGGAATACAGTGTTTTAAACCTTGATTAGCGGAATAGTTTTTTATTTCAGCTTTGTCTGAACCTAACCATCTTTCAGATTTGTTGTACCAATCTGGCATATGTGAAGAAGATTTTTTAGGAATAGGTATTTCTAATTCAGATGGCGCACTACTTAGTCTATATGGAATTGGTTGCCCTGTAAAGATTATTTTCTTACTCATAATTCTCCAATTTTATTATCCGATTACGTTAATATTACCTGTCTGTCCAGAGTTTTGCTGTGATTGATAGTACAACGTGCTTGGTGCTCCAGCGTCAACTGTCCATAGAATACCACCTACAGCAGCTCCGTTATTAGTTACACCTAAGCCGTACTGGTTAGATAAACCAATACCGGAGGCAGTCTTAAGGAAGAAGTTACTTCCAGAGGCGTTAATAGTAAAGAAATAAGAATAGCCGCGAACAACGGTAAGGGTTGGGTTAGTTGCACCGTTAATTACATAAGAGACAGTTCCGCTGTTTACTACGTTAAATGTGTCAACAATAGTAAGGCCGTTAGTTCCGGTTGCTCCTGTTGGTCCGGTAGGACCGCCAGAAGGACCCGTAGGACCAGTAGCTCCCGTAGCTCCGTTAGTACCAGCGGTGCCGGTAGCGCCTGTAGGGCCAGTTGGTCCAACGCTGACAGAGGTGTTAAACGCTGATCCGTTCCAAAATGAAGTGGTATTGGTTACCGAATTAATCCAAATCTCACCAATTTGAGGTTGAGTTGGGGCGGTAGATTGATAGCTAACAACTTGACGACCAGTAGTTTCATAAAGACCAGTTACGACAAATGAAGCAAAAGCCGTGTTAGCCGCTACTCTAATTGAGTCCCCAGTGTTTAATGCAAATTTAAAAGTTTCAAATGACTGCCCACCAGCAATAGATATATTTTTTACAACGTACCCTGCGGTTGTTAAAGTCTCACCAGAAGGTACAACAGCAATGTCTACAAGCGTAGGGTTAGAGCCTTTGTTAGCGGCAATAACTGAAACAACATAGGCTTTATCAGCCGTGTAAAGTGTAGTATCTAAATTAGCCGAAGGGTTAGCTATGGCAAGGCGAGCTACTGGCATTATTCACTCTCCTTAGATTGCACTTAGTGCTTTATGAGTAATAGTACCAACCATAGTACCGTGATTGCTACAGATATATCTATAACCACCAGAGGCTGCTGTTAGAGGTACCTCCCAATACAAAGTACCGCTAACTTTTCCTTGAGCACTTGCGTTAGTAGTCACAGTTCCAGAGGTAGTCACATGAGTAAGATGAGTGGAAATATCTACAAAACCAGATCCAACATCCTCTTGTAGTTTAAATGGGTGGCTGGCTTCAGATAAATTGAAGGCAATTGTTGCTCCGCCAAGAACATAAATTGTTGGGTCATCCCCTGTGTAGTGGCTATTAAATTGATATGCGGCTGTTCCGTTAGCAGTTACAGTTAATCTTGCAATAGCAGGTAGTAATTCGTCAATAGTAATTGCCGCAGCTGTTGCATCTGTAGTTCCACTAAAAGTTGCAGATCCTGTAGGCCCCGTTGGTCCAGTAGGACCAGCTACTGTTGAGGTAGCTCCCGTTGCGCCTGTAGCTCCCGTAGCTCCTGTTGCGCCAGTAGCGCCAGTAGCACCAGTTGGTCCAGTTGCACCCGATGCACCTGTTGCTCCAGTTGGTCCGGTCGGACCGCCAGCAGCGCCAGATGCTCCTGTAGCTCCTGTAGCTCCCGTAGCTCCTGTAGCACCAGTTGGGCCAGTAGGGCCGCCAGCGGGACCTGTTGGTCCTGTTGGCCCTGTAGCTCCAAAGCCAGTACCTAGCGGTTCGTAGTTACCGGCATTATTTTTTACCTCTAATGCGTCTAATTCTGTATTAAATCTTAAATATCCAGCTGTGGCTCCAGCAGGTCTAGAAGCAGTATTATTTTTTTCTACTGTAATAGTGTTTAAATTTCCACTAATTGTTTTGTTACTAAAAACAATAGGGTAGTCTCCCGGGCTGTAGTTATCAGCTTGAATAAGTCCATTAACTGAAAACGATATATCTGCTGTAGTCGATCTTACATATAAATTATCGGCGGAGTTAAGCGCAAACTTAAAAGTTTCAAAAGATTGACCTGCTTGAATTTCTAAGTTTTTTACTATGTAAGCATATTGTGATTCTTGAGATGCTTGGGACGGCACAATGTAAATATCAACTGTGGGTAAAATATTAGTGCTTGTTGATTTATTAGCAACAACTACTGAAGCTAGGGTTGCATAACTTACTGAGTATAGAGAAACAGGAGTGTTTGCGGCAGGGTTCGCAACTCCAAGACGGGTTATGGCCATGGGTGCCTCCTATGCCTGAGCTTCAGTCCAAGTTAACTTTGCTGATGTAAGTGTAGTGCTACCGGTCAAACGCGCTACCGCGATAGTCAAGATATCTGGACCATCAGGGAACACGCTGTCTCCACCAAGGATGGAGTTACCAATATCGTACAGATCAGACAAATCTACGGTAGATGCAAGTTCGGCAGAGCTTGCTCCACCAGATGCGCGGAAGTTGTAGATCTGAGTTCCGCCAGATACAGTGTCATTAAGCGTATGCTGAATGTACTGAGTAAGTGATGGAACGGGTGCTCCCGCAAAGTTAAGGTTGTTAAGGCGTGGATTGATAAGAACCTTAACATCTACAAGGTTAGTTGTAGATACCGCAAGCTCTTTAACCGCTAACTGCATACGGTTGATAACGTCACGGTCACCAAGTTTACCTGTCAAACCAGAAGATACTGATGGTGATAGGCGTAGAGACAATAAAGGCTGGTAGTTAGTACCAGAGGTATTGTTTGAAGAGCCTAGTGGGTATAGGTAGTAAGTATATTGAGAGTTACCTTGACCAGCTGTGTTGTTGGTAAAGGAAATAATGTTTGTACCACCAGCGCCTACAGATCCTATGGTTCCCGCGTCAGCTAAAGTTGGGTGTAGCTGAATAGTGTTAGCATCAAATACTCTTACAAACAAAGTGCTGTTGTTCTGCAAGTTAGTGTAGTTGGAATAGAGGGCTTGAGCAACAATTGTAGGGTTTTGTGCGTTAGATCCTGGCTGACCATTTGCTTGCAAAGACAAGAAGGTAACAGCGTCGCCGGTTGTAAAACCGTGAGTTGAAATACTAATACGCTCGTTAGTAGTATCAATAGCCTTAGATCCAAATGACTTAGCTGTTGTACCAGTTACTTGAAGGGTCTGGCTATTTTGAGTAAATAGGTAAGCTTTATCATCATCAAATCTACCGTCCATGATAACCGAAGTACCCCAGTGGAATAAGAATGGGATGTAGGTTGGTGTATCAAATGTGGCTACTTCATATCTAGTAGGCAAGTTACCTGAGCGGAAATATGACTCAAGTTTAATGTTGTTGTGGATAAACTCGTGTACGTATTTAACTTCACCGGTTTGGTCCTTAAATCCAAAACGAATCTTTCCGGCGCCGTACCAAGAGTAGTCAATATAAGCCATTTGAATCTTTGTAAGATCAAGGTTGTAGCCTGTTGGACCAGTTCCATCAAGCTTATCAATAGAGAACTCATCTTGAGGTACTTTGGTATCAACAGTCTTAGTGATGATAATACCGCTCTTAGCTGGTGTAAATGAGTGAGGGGTTCCAACGCCAGGATCTGAAAGAGTTACGGTAGTGCTGGCATCTGGTGTTGCTTTTAAGGCAAAGTTGTTATTATCAACTAAGCTAATGTAGTAAGTACGGCCATTAATAAGACCACCAATTGGTGACCCATCAATAGAGTTGTACACAACTGGTAGTAAATTAGTTAGGCCATGGCTGTTAATAACAAATGTGCTAGTAGCAGTTCTGACAACACCGGTAGTTCCGTTACCTGGGTTAAACTCAGTTTCAGTACCAGAAGAGCCTTTATATTCAGGCTTAATAGTTAGGCGCGTATTACTAATAACGCTAGAAATCTTGTAAGACTGACCACGCATAACAATCATGTCACCTGCATCAAGTTGTTTTAAGAACTGTGTTCCAGTTCCAAATACAAACTCAGAGCCTTGAAGAGCTGAGGCTGTACCGGCTAATTGCTGTGTTGAAGAGCGTCGTACGCAATATAGTTTTTGACCATCAAACTCAAAGAACATACCGTTCTGGAAGTCAAACATACCGGAGCGAATTGCACCATTTGACCAAGAAATTACGTTAAATTGTGGGAATCCGTAAGCTGTAGACTCTGTTCCAGTAGGTATAGTAGAAGTTGCAATACAAGTAAAGTTAAAAGAATCTAAAACAGTTACTTGGAAGTTACCATTAAACACTGTGCTGGTAGATCCTGTTGAGGTCTCTGCTTCAGATATTTTTACAGTTAAACCACTAATTAAACTGTGTGGTCTACGTGTAGTGCATTGGAACTGGGTAGAAGATACTCTAACCAAGTTTTCAATATCAATAGTTGGCTTAAAGTTAATACCAAATGATGTCTGTAGACCCTTACCTGACTGATAACGGAAGTACTTACGTGTTTGACGGATAATCTGGCCAAAGGACGTATTTGTACCAACGGACATTTCAACTCCACCATCAAATGGGCGGTGTAGTGAGTAACCTTGTGGACGAACGTAGATAAAGGTTGAGAAGGAGTAAGAGCGACCTGTGTAAGTTGTAGCGTATGGGCGATCAACGGTAATCTGAGTGTCCGAACCAATAGCTGTAATTTTACGAATAATTGGAGCGTTAGGTGTATTTTTTGCAAAACTAAATGTTCCAGAACCAACGGTTGTAAAGGTTACAGGGTTTATGTTGGATGACGCATCTGAGGATGTGTTAAATAGTTTTATAGTATTATTATCTATTTTACGAACAAAGTAGTAATAACCAGCAACTAAACCTGTAGGGGCCGTTCCTGTGGCTTCAAATATTACGTTATCGCCTGTAACAAATGAGTGAGCGGTAATAGTAAAGGTATTTGTTGGGTTTACCAAAACAGCTGATGTTGTAATTCCAGTGCTAGCCACAACCGTATCTGCTGGGAACAATCTAAATATATCACCGTTTTTAAGGATTTTAGAGAAAGCTGTTCCGGTACCGGTTACAAGAGTGGAGCCAGAAGTGGTAGCTACTGTTCCAGAGCCTGTTACAAAGCCGTTAATTTGAGGTGTAGTAAGAGAGTGTGCGATACCAGAGCCCCAAGAGGTGAGGACAACTGGCACACCAGAGCTTGCGTTTTCCGCTGAAGTGGCAAGGCGAATGTAGTCTTTAGTTATATTAATAGCATAATAATCTGTTCCGCTAGTTAAACCACCAATGTTTGTATCTCCACCATGTGAATAGGTAACTTTAGTTCCAGTAATAAATCCATGAGATAGGATTTGAAGTGTGTTTTGTTGTATGTTAACCACGCGGCGCGGGTTAAACGATTTAACAATTGTTGGCACAAAACCGTTAGCGGTTACTGTAAATGTTGTAGTTGAAGGCACGGAGGCTACAGTATAAGTTCCATCTGGAGATTTGGTCAAAGACAAAATCTTATGAGTTCCTACACCAGCTGTAGTTAGATTAACTTTGACCGTATCAATAGAGTTCTGTAAAGTTGATGCCAAAGCAATGTTGTTACCGTCAATTAAAATTATATAATATGGGTTACCAGAAACTAGGCCACCAATAGCTGTCTGTCCAACAGAGTCATACTGTACTAACTCACCTTGGCTAAATCCATGATCAGGCACAGATATAACATCGGTTGCAAAATCAACTGCATTTGTAGTAAGTGTGTGGTTTCCAGAGCCAAGAGTTGTTAGGTTAACAATTGATCCACCAACAGTTGAGGTAAGTTTAATAATGTTGTCATCAATTTTAGAAACAAAGTAGGCGGTACCGTTAGTTAATCCACCAATACTGGCTCCACCGCCGTTGCCGTATACAACCTTAGTTCCTGTTACATAACCGTGACCTGGTATGTATAAGCTGTCTTCAACTAGGTTTACCACAACATAAAGGAATGAGTGGCTTGTTCCTAATCCGGAAGATGTAAAGTCAATAGCTGGACCGTTAAGAGCCTGGCTAAGTTTAATATTATTAGCATCAACAACAGTTTTTACGTAGTAAGTTGCATTGTTTTGTAGTGGGGCAATAGCGGAGTTTACGGCCGCAGTACCAGTTCCAGAGATAGAAATAGTTCCGGAAGTAGGGGTTGTGTAAGTAAATGTAGTAGTGCTTGGTACTGAGGTGATTGTGTAAGTTCCGTTTAAGTCACCAGAAACACCAGCAATTAACACTTTTTGCCCATTAGTAAAGTTATGAATAGTAGAAGTTACTGTTACAGTGGTGCCGCTTCTTGCTGCTGTTGAAATTGGAACATTATGGTTTCTATTTGCGGTTCCACCAGTAATTGAAGATAGTGTTCCGGAAGTAGTTGTTACGTAAGTAAAGGTGGTTGCCCCAGTGCTTGTTATAGTATAAGAACCATTTAAATCATTATTAGCTGAACCCTCTATACTGATAGATACGCCAGTTGCAAAATTATGGTTAGTTGTTGTAGTTGCTGTAGCTGTTGTTCCGGATCGACTAATTGAGGAAATAGACTTTAAAGTAGAACCTGATACTTGATAGTTTACAGGTTGGTTAATCAAGAAACCGTGGCTTGGGATAGTAATAATATCTGTAGCTGTGTTTACAACAACTTTACCAAATAGTTCAGATACGGCAGAAGCTGGCTGTGTAAAGTCAACAAAACTTGCTAAAGCTGGATCTGAGCTTAATTTGTAAGTGTAATTGTCAGTTTTACTTACATAGTAAGTAGTACTATTATTTAAAGGTACAGCCGCGGCCCCAGTAAAATTATAAGTTAAAGCATCTCCAGTACTAAGTCCGTGACCAGCAGGTACATTTATAGTGTTGTTTTCAAGATCTAAAGCAATCGGAGTAAACGCGTGTGTTGCACTACCAGCTGGAGTTAAACTAATTATATTGGTTCCAGCGGCAGCTAAAGCAGCTGTAGTGTGTAAGGTAAATCCGGCCCCACCGCTTGAAACTAAAGTTGCAATAACTGATCCCTCGGTACCAGACGCTGTAAACGCGTTAAGGTTTGTAATAGCAACGCCATTAAAGGTTGATGAGCCGTCGTAAAGGCCTGTTGAAGTTGCAACATTTGTTGCAGAAGAAATTATGTATGAACCGCCGTAGTTACCTGGAGCGCTTCCTTGGTTATTACCACCAGCGCCTCCAGAATATCCACCAGAACCTCCTGGACCTCCAGCGATTGTTTGGTCAGCTCCGCCACCACCACCAAATCCTCCTTGGCCACCAACACCAGAAGGTGTTCCGCCAACAAGACCTGCTTGGAAACCAGCTCCACCATTACCAGCTTGTGAGTTTCCACCAGAAGATAGGAAACCTCCTCCGGCGCCGCCGGCCCAGCCACTTGCTCCACCAGAACCGTTAGTACCGCCGGCGTACCCACCACTTCCACCAGCTGTTGTTATTGCTGGGACTGCTGGTACACCCTGTTGGTGAGATGAAGATCGACCTCCACCAGCTATAAGTAAAGGGACATTTCCATTTTTACGAACAATAAAAGTTCCGCCAGATGCGCCAGGCCAGTTTGTATCATTGCCTACACCGCCTCTTTGACCAACAACAATAGTAATAATTTCGCCACCAATAAGGGAAACGCGGCCTTTTACAATTGGACCAACACCAGCAGTTGGTGAAGAGCTTGATCCGCGTCCAGAAGGACCGGCAACAGTAAACTCATAAACTCCAGAGCTTGGAACAGTCCAATCTTGGTAACCTTGGAAAGCGCCTTGATTTAAATATGTAGCTTTCCAAGAATCAGCTGTTGTGTAAGATGATCTAAGAGTTGCAATTGTTGGGGCAGTTCCACCAGTTGTTCCAGCGGTTGTAAATGTATGAGTGCCGCCTGTTAATGAATACAGACCGGCGCCGCCAAAACCAGCATTTGAAGTTTTAGCATAGTAAGTAGTTCCAGAAGTTAAGCCCGTAACAGGTGTACCAAAGCTGTAATACTTAACCGCTTGCTGGTCAGAGAAACCAATTGTAGGATGACTAATAACATTATTATAGACATAAGGGAAATCCCAAGTTGTAGTTCCAGTTGTTACACCCGTTAAATTAATTGCAGTACCACCAGAAGTAGTAGATAAAACTATTTGATTACCCGCATTTATTCGGGTATAAACCAAAGTATTAGTTGTTAAACCTAAAATAGCGCCTGTACCACCTCTATAAATAAATGGGGTATTGTTAGTAGCAAAAACAGTTGGAACAGTTCCGCCGCTTTGAGTATTAACATAAATAAACTCATCTTCGTAATTTATGTTAGTTTTTGCAAATTCGTGGGTACCTGCGGCACCCGCTGCTGAAATATCAATTGCCATTATGCGGGCCACCTTACGATTACGATACCGCTACCACCGGTACCACCATAGTTATTAGAATTGTAGTGACCACCGCCACCGCCGCCGCCGCCAGTATTAGCACCACCATTACCACCAGGAGTATTTGTCCAAGTACCAGAACCGCCACCGCCACCAGCAGAACCATTATTAATACCAGAACCACCAGAAGTAGAACCTACGGATCCACCACCGCCGCCGCCTGCTCCACCATTACCACCGATAGAGCTGTAGCCAGAACCGCCACCGCCACCAGCCCAATAATAATTAGTACCATTAATAGCGTTTTGAATTCCATCGCCACCCTTACCAGGGTTAGTGGAACCAGCTTGACCAGCGCCACCGCCGCCTGATGGATACCAATATCCTCCACCTACGCCACCGTTATTGCCTTGGCCAGATAATCCATCGCCCCAACGTCCTCCACCGTAACCGCTACCACCTTGAGCACCACCGCCACCGCCAGAAGCACCACCACCAGATCCAATAACGTTACCAAGATTGTTAGTTCCACCAGCTGGATTACCTGAACCATCGTGGTTAGAAGCAGCACCGCCACCGCCATAAGCAATAATATTTAAAGCATTTCCAACAAGAGAAGATTGAGTTCCTTCATAACCACGGCGTTGACCTTGCCCAGAAGGGGCGCCAGATCCACCTGGACCAACCGAAGCTGTGTAAGTTCCCGTAGTTACTGCAACAGCTGTTCCTGCGCGATATCCGCCGGCTCCGCCGCCACCGCCCATGTCGGATCCACCACCGCCGCCACCGCCAACTACTAAATAATCCATTGTGCCTTGGCCTGAAACCGTAAAAGTACCAGTGGATGTGAAAGTTAAAACTTTGTAATTAATGCCGTTAACGTTAATTGTTGTTGGGCTAACAGCAGAAGAAACTTGTAAACCAGCACTGGATTCTAGTTGAAAATTATTATTATCTAATCTAGTAACATATGCGTAGTCTTTTGTAAAAGACGTCAATCCAATTTTACCACCGGCTGGGTAACTGTAACGAACCATGTCTCCGCTCACAAACCCATGATTTACGGCGTGAATAATATCTTTATCTAAAGAAACGCCAATTTTACGGAATTTTTGAACTCCGGTTCCCCCAGATACTGTGATATCTGAACCCCCGATTGTAGCAGAAACTTTAATTTGGAAAAATCCTGGAACAGATGACCCAGCAGGTTCGTTGTAATAAGTAACAAAATAAGATCCGTTATTAGATAAACCTGAAGCAGCGGACCCAGTAGTAGTATAGAGAACCATAGCTCCGACGTACAATACTGGAGATACGGATGTTCCAGCGTCATTATTTAATTGAATAATTGTTCCACTATATGTGTTTACTGTGCTTAAAGAGCCAGTAGTATTGGAACCATCAACAGAAATTCCAGCATTTTGAAATACAGATAGGCTGTACTGGTTAGATGTGTCATTATTATTTCCAGCAAATAACATCGCTGCGTTAGCTTTTTGAAAAGTTCCATTTGGGTAAGATGGAATATCAAGTGCGACGTCTCCTGGTGAAGAGGATACAGAAAATGTTGAAGTTGTATTTGCTGCCCCAAGTGTATTACTACCGTTATTAGCTAAATAAACAATTCCTCTTGGATAAGTATTAAAATATCCACTAGCTGCTAAAACGTTATAGTATAAAGGAGCTCCTATAGATAGACCAGAAAAACTTTCTGAAGTGTGGGTTACCGTAATTGTTTTGTTTGTTGCATTAAAGGTTGCAGTCGCACTTGTTGTTCCAGTAGTTAATGCTTTATTATTTAAATCTATAGAATAAGAAGTTAATGTATTAGAGCCATCAAAGCTTTGAGCTGTTGCGCTGTTAGATGAGTCAAAAGTTTTAGCGCCAGTGTTAGATGAGTCAAATTGCTGGGATACAGTTGAGTTGAGGTTAAGGAAATAGAAAGGCGTTCCTACTTGAAAACCGTGAGGTGAGTCTGTTTGAACAGTAAGAGCTGATGGTGAAGCCGCATTAGTGACGATACCCTGTGAGTCAGATATTTTAATCTGTGAGCCTTGGAAAAATTCACCAGTAATAATAGATGTATAAAGATCAAAAATGGACGCGGTTGTATCTTGGTTTTGCTTTGCAAGGTAAGTAAAAGTTTTAGAATCTGGAATAGAGTTAATAATGTAGGATCCGTCAGCTGTAATTGACTTACTTCCGCTAACGTTAATTGGAATACCAACAGCAAGTCCGTGGTTTTCTGAAGTAATTACTTTAATTTCACGTGAAGTTGCGGTACTAACCATAGAAATAATTCCGGGAATGGTTGTATCACCGCTCTTTGAAAAGAAAGAGGGGGTGTTGTTGATAAGCTCAACGGTTTCCCACTTAGTAGGCTGAAGGCCATACTCAAAGTCGGTATCAATCAGCGTTTCTGGTTGGGAAACGCGAAGCTTAGTTACCGGATCAATAAACTCTGTTGGGAATTGGATTTCTCCGCCGGTGCCGCTACCGCCGCCACCACCAAGAAAACCAGCCATTTACTCTTCCCTTCTTAGATCTAAGCGCTAGGTACTAAGATACCTACAAACTTAGATGATTAACTGCTATAACTGAATGAAATTAAGAACCAAACCACCAAGAATTAGATAAAGCATAGAAACCGGCAGGTCCTGTAGGCCCCGATGGGCCAGCGTTACCGGAGGCAACTTCTACAAATGCTCCGCCAAAGTAAACGTATGTTTTTGCAGTGTTTGTGTTGAACCAGGCATCTCCTGTTGTTGCTCCAGCTGGCTCGGTTGTCGATGCCGTAAACTTTCCAGTATTACCTGTAGGGCCGGTTGGTCCTGTAGGTCCCGGAACTGTTGAAGCCTCTGTTGATGTGGGTCCTGTAGGTCCCGTAGGCCCCGTTGGTCCGGTAGGACCAGCTACTGTGCTAGCTGCTCCAGTAGAACCAGTTGGTCCCGTAGGTCCGGTTGGTCCAATAAATTGACCTGCGTCAACCCAAGCTGAGCCTGACCAAACATAAATATGATTATCGTTTGTAACAATGTAGGCATTACCAGCAGTGTTACCTGTTGGCGGAAGGTTTCCTACAGTTGCAACAGTTCCTAAAACGTTAATAGATGTACCAGCGTTACCAGTAGCGCCGGTAGCTCCGGTAGGTCCTGTTGGACCCGCAACTGTAGATGTGGCACCAGTAGCGCCAGTTGCACCTGTAGCACCAGTTGCTCCAGTTGCACCCTGCTTTAATGTAAATTCAAATATAGCTGCGGAAGAAGTTCCAACATTTGTAACAGCGGCTGTTCCTGTTGGACCTGTTGCTAAAGTGTTACCAACAGCAATAGTTGCTGCTGCACCCGTTGCTCCAGTTGGACCTGTAACAGTTAGACCTTGTGGTCCAGTATTTCCTTGAACGTTTCCAATTAAAGTCCATGCGTTAGAAACCCAAGAATACAAACTACCATTTGTTGTTATGTAAGAATCGCCAGTTACGCCAGTTGGATAAGCGGCTTGTAGTGCTGCTAGATCTGCGTACTCGCCTTTAATATAACCAACAGAGCCAGTAGCACCAGTAGGCCCAGTTGCACCTGTAGCTCCCGTACTTCCTGTGGAACCAGTTGCTCCTGTAGAACCAGTTGCACCGGTTGGTCCAGCTACTGTTGAAGCAGCTCCGGTTGCTCCGGTAGCACCTGTTGCACCTGTCGCACCTGTTGCACCTGTCGCACCTGTTGGGCCAGCTACAGTGCTGTCTGCGCCACTTGCGCCAGTCGCGCCTGTTGCACCAGTACTTCCTGTTGCGCCAGTTGGACCAGCTACTGTTGAGGCAGTTCCGGTAGCACCAGTAGCACCTGTTGCGCCCGTGGCTCCAGTAGCTCCGGTAGCTCCAGTTGCGCCAGTAGCTCCCGTTGCTCCTGTGCTTCCTGTAGCACCTGTAGATCCAGTCGGGCCGGTTGCGCCAACAATTTGTCCAGCGCTATACCAAACTGATCCGTTCCAAACATAAATATCTCCATTTGCATCAACAATGTATGCGTCATTAACCGTGTTACCAGTTGGTGGTAAATTAACAATTGCAGCAACAGCGCCTATAAGTGTTATACCAACACCTTGTGGACCAGTTGCGCCTGTAGAACCGGTAGGGCCTGTAGGACCAGGTACTGTGCTAGCTGCGCCTGTGGCTCCAGTTAATCCTGTGTTACCTGTAGGACCCGTAGATCCAGTTGCGCCAGTGGCTCCTGTAGCACCTGTTGCGCCAGTAGCCCCGGTTGCTCCAGTACTTCCGGTTGGACCGGTAGTTCCAGTTGGACCCGATGGACCTGTAGCACCGGTTGGGCCTGGTACAGCTACTTGATCAATTACCTGAACATTAACATACGGTTCAGGCGTTACAATTACTACTTCATCTGGCATTTTATTGGTCCACCGTTACTTGTTCGGTTACAAAAACTTGACCTCTAATGTAGGTCTTTTGAAAAGTTGCATCCACTGTTGATGTAGCTTGAAGATCCCAAGTTCCACGCTTAGGAAGGTTTTTAGTTACGCTGCTTGGTAGAGATAAACGAATACGTCCCGTTGCGTTGTTAATAACGGTTACTACCATATCAGCAATAATAATTGGTGCTCTTGCGTAAATTCTAATCTGCGCTTTAAATACAAGGTTTGTAGTAGCATCTGGGAAATCAAGTTCAATAGTAAATGAGTCACCTTGGTAGATAAGAAGATCGTAGACAGCCGCTGTTGTAGGGGTTGGATCAAAGCCTTTAAGGTTGTTCTCAATGTATACGCGCTCTGGATATCTAGCGTCCTCAATCTCTTGAGCCATATAAATAGGAACCAATCTGTTTGTATTACGTGAGACGCGGCGTAGTGTGCCAAGCTCAAGACGCCACAACCCGATGTTAAGAGCTGATGAAAGCTGCTTGTATTGCTCCATACGCTGTTGAATTATTCCTGTAAGCTGGCGATAACGCTCAGAGCGAGGAATTGTAACTCCATCTGGAGCTTGAATATCAATGTCAAAAGCTGAGTCTGTAGCAAGACACCATAGGGCTTCAATAGCTGCCAAGATAGCAATTGGATATTCTTCAACGGAATCAAGATTATTTACTGTGAGTCGGCGTCCAAATTTGTCAGCGCGTTGATGGATGTGTTGTTCAACAGCTGTCTCCACAAAACGTTCTAAATCTGAGTCGCTAAAGTATCTATAGGATGTGCCTGTAATTGTCACCGTTGCATTAGCAGCTGGTGCGGCGTTAAAATGAAAAATACCAAGATCTTTTTCAACTGTATAGCCGGCAGGCGCTGGAATTGGCACAGTGCCTTGAGGACTGCTCACTTGAACAACAAGTAGGTATGGCTCAACCGGTTTAATTTTTGTATCAAATACTTTTTGGGTGCCGGTGCCAGGAGCAGTATATGTGAATTTTTTAGGCATATCGCCGAGCTCTAATCGGGCTCTATCGACAATTTGGGAAACTCTGGCCACTCACAACCCCTATTCACAGTCTTTATCTAATGGTAGCGAGTATCTATAAAAAATCTTTACAAACGAAGAAGCGGGCACAAATGCCCGCCACCCCGCCTAGTTAAATATTAGATAACGCCTGCTAGGTATCCCTTTTCGCGCAAGTGTGTAGCAACCTCTTGAGTAACTGAGTACTTCTGACCAGCCCTAAAAGTGTAGTTATTACCGGCACCAAGGGTCATGTTTTCAATGTCTTCAATAACTCTAATTACTACAGTTGCATCTGAGCCGCCAACCTCAATTGTTGAATCAACAATTACTGTCTGACGGTCTGGAACTGTTGCATCAATTACTTCTGTCTCAAGCTTGATCTGCGCTGTGGCTGTTGCCATAGACATAGAATTTGCTTTTTCTTGCATTGCTTGAGCATTTTCTTCTAGCTGTACTGCGCGGGCGCGACCTGTAACATCGGTCGGTTTGACTTTACTTGCCATTTGTATCCTCCGGTTTAATGTATGAGTGTTTGTGTTGGGCGGGGGCTTTTACACCCCCGCCTAACATTTAAGCTATTTAGTTGTATTAGTTGGTTTCTGCAATAACAACTGACTGATCTGTAATTAGACCAAGTCCAAAGATTGAGTACCAAGCAAGTGCGTGCTCACGACCGAAGTCAAGAATACCGCCATCGCGAAGTTCAACTGGTAGAGAGATTGCGTGACCGAATGCGTTATCTCCAATGAAGATAGCTGCATAACGATCAGCTGCGCCGTTACCTGTCTTTGTTGCAGGAGTGATGTATCCACCACCGGCTGCTACTGTTGGGTTAGCAACAGTTGTATCAGTTGTGTAACCAGCACCTGCACCGCCAGCAACCTTGAGAACCTGTGTGGTCTCAATGAATACTGTGTCGTACAAACGGCCGATTTCACCAAGCATGAAGTTACCTGGAGCTGCGTACTTTGTGACTTCAATAAATTCTGGATTGTCACGAAGCTTACGGCTTTGGTGTGGGTGAATGAAAGCAACATATGTCTCACCAAGGCGAGGAATGTTCTTTGTTGCAAGTGTCTCAACTGCATCCTTGACTGTCTTAGGTGTCAAGTTAAATGCACCTGTCATAGAAGCACGGGTTGTACCCTTTGTACCATCAGCGTAGAAGTTATTAACTGCTGATAGGTTAGTGCGGTCTTCACCGAAGATTGTTGAGGTTGCTGCGTAGAGGGTGTCGCGTGATAGCTGATCTAGGTAGATAGCCATGTTACGACCAAGAAGACGTGAGGCTGAAGCCATTACGTCATCGAATGAAGCATTAAGCAATAGCTCTGATACAGCAAGAGCATATCCATGCTCTGATACTGTGATTGAGAACTGCTGTGCTGTCAGTGCGTTTGTCTGCATACGAACACCTTCGACTAGGCTCTGTGCGAAGCCAAGGTTGTTGTAACGCAAGAAGTTAATCTGAAGACCTGGTGCAACACCTAGTTCGGTCTTCTTTACTGCAAACTGCTCAAAGCGAAGGATTGGCATGGCCTGGAAAAGAATTTCCTTTGACCAGATAACCTGAATCGCTTGAGTCAGCTGTGTATTCGTACCTGAATACGCTGTAGGTGCAGCGGCTAGATTGCCGGTACCTGTAATGGATGATGCCATTTTAGCTTTGACTCCTTATTTAGAATTTGGGTTTGAGTTTTTGTTTAGCCTAAAAGCCCTTGAGTCTTACCTTGAGCTCGTGAGCTCAATAGTCGACTACGGTATTTTGAGTATTCGTTCATCGGCATTTCCGCAATTTCTTGCGGTGTGAAGTTACGTTGTTCCGAATTGGTTTCCAGTGGCCCATTGGGAGGAGTGGTTACACTCGTTCCCTTCATTTCTTTTCTAGCGTTCTGCATTGCAGATTGCGCTGATTCAAGAATACGTGCCGAGCGATCTTTCAGATTTTCCACACTAGCCTGAACTTCTTCACGGGTATTACCCTGAATAAGATCTACTAGTTCCGGAATAATGCTGTCACGCTCTTGATCGAGAACTTGCTGGCGATAAGCCTGAAGGTCTGCATAAGTCTTTTCACGCTCCAGAAGAGCGAAGGCTCGTTCGCGTTCGACACGCTCACGCTCCAACTGCTCCTGCAACTCAGATAAACGAGCATCTGCATAAGACTTGGAATCTAATTCCGCTAATGCTTCTTCTCGAACCTTTGCAGCAACTGCTTCCGCATCTGCTGCTCTTAGAGCTGCTTCTTCTTCTTTCTCCTTCTTAAAAGAGAGAAGTTCTTCCTTCAGACTTTCAATCTGTGGGTAGAGCTTTTCTTTTTCTTGAGAACGTACTTTTGCTAGATCATCATCTGTATAAAACTTCTGATTACCTCTAGCGGTTTCTGTAGTAGTAACAGCCGACGCGTCAACGCCCGACACATTTACAACTGGAGCTTGTCCGGCCTCTGCTTCAAAAGCAGTTGCCATTGTTTCTGCATTGTCCATGCTTATATCCTTTTCATCCTAGGGGTCGTTTTCCGAATGCCCTTACAGGCGTAGCACAAGTGACCTAACGTTTGTTACTATGTATTTTCTCTATTCAGTACGAAATTGTCTGCCTAAGCAGGTTTATTTATCGTACTTTTCTTCCGGAGGCCTTCTACGAGGTAGAGCGGTTCCGTAAGCTTGAGTTACAAGGTTGGTGCGGAGTGCCGCTTCACCTTGCTGGGCTTGCATATCTGCCCCGTCCATAATTGGTGGTACTCCGGCAGCTTGTAAAGCGCCTCCTCCACCAGCAGTCATAGCTCCACCACCAGCAGTCATGTCTGCGCCTGGTTCCCCACCCATTCCGCCGGTGAGCTGAATAATTTCTTGTTCAATCTGTGTTTGAAGAAGCTTTAATGCGCCATCTGACTTGGCATCTTCTAGAAGCTCCATACGAATTTCTTGTAGCTTTTCAGTAGGGAACTCTTCGCCTAATGTGCGAAGTGCGCCTTCTTTAGACTCAAGTCCTAATGAAAGTAGAGATTGAACTTCGTTTAGCGCAATCAACTTATCTAATGGTAGAGGCTGTGGGAAATGAGCATAAGACTGGTAGGTAATAGGATCTTTAGGATCTAGTCTGTCAATTTGACCGCTCTTAATAGGTGTGTTTGTTTCAGCATTCCAGATAAAAGTTTCAGGCTCTTTGATTGCCAGGCTGATAAGGATGAGCTCATTAACGCGCTCTAAGCCGCGGGCATACTGAATAATCTTTTGATGGTAGTGGTTCATCAAAGGTTGGAATTGAATTGAGAGGGCCACACCTGAAGTGTTAGAGATGGGTTGTGCTTGACCAAGAGCGGTCTCGGGAACACCAACCATTTCGTGCATTGACTTTTTAATAAGAGCTAAGAACTCCATTGCACCTTTAAGGCCTTGAGATCCGCCCTCTAGGTTTTCTACCTTTGCGTCTTTTGGTAACCCGCCCCAGACTTTATTAGCACCTTTCTCAAGCTGAGAAGCTTTTGCACCGATGATGATGGTGACTGGCGCTGCGTGGTAATTAACAATGTCAGCCACGTCTGTAGCAGTTTCATTGTAAGTGCGGTTAATATTGATAATGTCATTGCAATCAGAAAGACCCCAAGGGCTACCACTAATACGCTTATTTGCAATATGGATAACAGGGATTGTGCCAAGAGGGTTCGGGCGCGAGTCAATAAGTTCATCATTAATGTACTCCTCGATAATGTCGTCAGTTAAGATTTCCGTGTAGGTAAATACCTGTCGGGTTCCTTCAAGAGACGTACCCCAAAAACGATACTTTAATTTAAAACGAATTAAGCGCTCGCGGTCATGGGGGTGAAACTCTGGAAAACAAAAACTTGAGTTAAGGGGCAGAACGCGTACACGTCCTGGGTGCGGGCGACCTGAAGGATCTACCCAAGCTTCTTCGTAAGCAACCTTAATAAAGCAGTCGCCTGATACTCCGCCTTGCTGACCAATTTCCCACAATACGGTAGCTTTGTTGTTGTCTACCTCCCAAACTCTTTCTAAAAGGTCTGGAACAATAGCTTCTGTCTGCTTTGGTGATCTGTAGTTAACACCCTTGCCAAATGTAAAGTTAAGAATAAAGTCTGTAAAAGCTCGATAGTAATTCATTACCATCTGGGTTTCGCCCGTTTGACGGCGATAAGAATAATGGTGGCCTAGATACATCGCCCAGTTTAAGGAGTAGCGATTTAGGCGGGGGCCGTGTACTTCAAACTCTTCATCCGCAAGTTCTACAAGACCTAGCGGGGAGATTGAGATTGTTAAATCAGAAGAGGCTGCCCTATAACTGGGAGGTGAGAAATCAATACCACTCACTAAAATCCCCTTCTAATACTTGTACGCATATACTAACATAAAAGTCGATAAAGCGTTTTAAGGTCTAAATGACTGTCCAGCTATCAAACCTCTACCTACGGGCTTGGTAACCTTTTTTTTCATTGCTTTTTCTTTTTTCTCTTTTTCTTCTTCTACATAATCACGAAATCTAGGATCAACATCTTTTTTAGAGCGGACCATCTTGCCACCCATTTGGTTGTATTTGGCGTGAATCCAGTGGCCTCGTGCAGGTGATTGTTTTGTAAAACGTGCCGCAGCTTGAGCCTTAATCATGTTGTACATTTTAGGGTTTGCCGGGTATTCCGTTGGTCCTTCTTTTACTTCTTGACCTCTAATTAACATGTTTAATCCTTATAAAGAAGTTCTCGCCCCCCGCAGCTGTCTACATGCTGAACGGGGGAACGAGAAGCTTGATTAAATTAGTCCTGGACTACAGCAGGATTTACAGCACTCTGACGAGCACCGTTAAGAAATACCTCTTCAAAGCGATTATCGCCATGATCAGCAAAACCACCAGCTGCAAAGCCGGTCAAGTTCTGTGGTGCTTCTACCCATGCTGTTGAACCTACGTGTGCACGCTCACGCATTGTTTCTTCTGCTGTCTTTGTGAAGACGTTAGCATTGCGGTTAGCGCGACCTGGTGCAGGCATGTATCCTTGCATTGCTCCATTTGTGAACTGCTCTGGAACATCGGTATCGGTTGCGATACCTTCTTCAAAACGAAGTGGGCCGCGTTGTCCTGGAACAGCGCCAGCAAACTTACGATCGTATACGTTTCCTACTTTTTCAGGAAACTGTGGGTTTGGTGCAATTGTCATTAATGACTCCTAAATGTTGGTTTGAGGACCTCGGTAAAAGTGTCCTACTTCTAGGGGTTATAAACAGGCTAAAGTAGAAATTATCTGAAAAAGGGTGAGGAAGATACTTCAACTTGGGGCATGGTCAAATCCATAGTTAAAGCACAAGCAATCGCTAGGGCGTCTGCGTAGTCGTCGTGGGCATGTGCCTCATCCGGCGCATGGGCTAAAAAGTTAGGACCTTGAAACTTTGTTTCTAGATCTGTCATTTGTTGGTAAAACCGCTTCCAAGTACGAAGTCGGCGTGTTTTAGCGTGGGCCGGCCAACCAACCATACGTCTGTCAATTAAAGCTTTAAGGTGTTTCCAACGTTTGGATTGTTCCTGTTGACTACTGCCAATAGAGTGAACTTCACATCTAGGTAGCAATAGCTTCATTCTTTGAGCTACCGCATCACCTACGCCGTTAGCGTCTATACCGACAGCTAGTACATCGTAGTTATTAAGAAAGTTAACAATTTGAAAGTATTGGTCTTCCCAGTCATCACCTTGGATCTCTAGCCAGTTTAAAACTCGGTGATCGTAATAGCCAAACTCATCCGGTCTATCCCAATCAACCCAAACAACTGTAACTACTGTTGAGTCAAGTTTTCTTGCTGGGTCAATTCCAACAACAACTGGTGTTCTGTGCCAAGCTTTAACAGTTTCTTGTGAGGTGTCACCGAGCTCATCCATAATAGCTGATGTAACGAACATTCCTCGCTCCAGCAACCATTTGCATGAGTAGGACATCTGAAACTCATCAGAGTCCTCACCTACACGAAGCATTTCTTTTTTAATAAATTTGCCGTAGTTTAGGTTTACTTTAGCAACGTCTTTCCAGTCCCACTCAAAATGATTTTGGCGAGCTGTGCGGCTAGTCTGCCTGCGCTTGTTTAATTGGATTGAACGGTAAAAATTATTCTTACTTGTTGTTGGAGTACCTGTCTTAACCATAGTTCCTGAATAGTAAGCAAGCATAGGGCTAATAGATTTTGATACAACAAAGTCGTCTGCCTCCTGGCACTCGTCAATAACAATTAAATGGAAAGACTTAGATTCAATCTTTGCACGTGGGTTAGCTGTCATCATCATTAAACTGCTGCCTGAGTTCTTAAGTTTAATTTGACGAGTTACACCTGGAACTTTACCTAGTGAGTCATCAATCTCTGGATCACCAAGTATCTCTAATGCACGCTCAGATGTAAGGCGATTTACTGTGCGACCAAATAAAGTTTCTACCTGACCCTCAACAGGAGCAAACATTCCAATCCAAATTCCATCCGCAAATTTACCTAATAAATCTGGATACATTTTTGCAAGGCGTGGAAGCAAAACCATTAGTGTAGCTACAGTGTTTGCAATAGTTTCTGATTTACCAGATTGACGTGCCGCTAAAGCTGTTATCTCTTCACCATCGTTAATAATTACAGATTCAATGATGCGTCGAGCAAGTGGCATTTGATAAGGGTGTAACTCATGACCAACAAGTGCTGTCATAAACTGAATTGTTCTGTCAGTAATTTTATTTACAAAAGCTTTTGAAAGTTCATCAAGCTCTTCAATTTCCTCTTCGGGAGCAAGGCCGTCTTCTTCTTCATCCGCGCCTAGGGTAAAGAACTCTTCGTCGTCGTCTTCTAAAACAATGTTGTTTTCCATATTAACCTTAAGTCTAGTTAAAAACAAAAAGCCTGGGCTATTAAACCCAGGGCCCTTTGCTGCCACCACACGGGGAGAGGAAGAGAGAGGCGGGCTTAGTTTAGCACAAAGTCGACAAATCTATTTAAGGCTTTGCATTCCTTTTGTACAACTCTTCCACAACTGCGTGCAGGGCTTCAGCACCAGTTCTAGCTTCTTGTAAATAGACCATCTCTCGGTTTTTTGTATAACCGGATAGGCAACGTCCAACTTCGTAGATAGATTGCTCCAGCCACATTTCAAGCTCTGATGTAGGGATCTTAGATACCCGTTTTGCAATCTTTTCTGAAAAAGGTTTATCCCAAGTACTACTCTTTGAAAAAGGCATCTTCATAACTGCCGTCCTCCGGTTCCCATATCTTGCGGACTTTCATAGCATCCGAAAGTCGATTGTCTATTTCTTTGTCATCTTCAAACTCTAAGTCTGATCCAACAATCCACTTTCCAATGTAAAACCCAGGTTTTGTAAAGGGCAGTCTAAAGACTAAACAAGAGCCTTTTCTGTAAGGATGATCAGTTTCTTGTGTCCAGCCCACCTCAATAATAGGTAGAGCTTTTCTGTGGTAGTACTCAAGCTTTCCGCCGTATAGTAGTCCGTATGTAATCATAAGATGTCGTTAAATAGTTCCTTTGCTGTAAAGTTCTTAATATTAAAGTCGTCTGGAAGCGGTTTTCCAAGCCTACTACCAATTTGAGCTGTTTGGCTAATTCTTTCTTTGGCGCCAGAAGAAAACTCATCCATATTGCAAGGTCCCATATCAGGCCACTGATCTAAACCAGAAGTTCTAAGGTATTTACCAGTAGAGCCGCTAGCTTTTAAACCTTCCCACATACGAGTGGGGACGTTGTTGTAGCACCACCAAGTATTATCGCGAAACACTACAACTAATTTATTGTCTGTTGGGTGATAGCCAATAGTCCAAGCTCTTGGGCGTTCTTGATTAGTAGTGGGGGCGTTTCTAACCTCAGCACCGGCGTTTTTAAGTTCTTTGGGGACGCTGACAAGCCACTCTGTGTTTTCAAGGACTTCATCGCGGCCCTCTTTAAGTTCACGTTTTGCAACGGACTTAGCGCTATTTGCTTTAGCTTGAGCTAAACCCTCACTAGCGCGGTTCATCCCCTCTAAATAAGCTTTACTTCTTCTAGCCATTATTCCTCACAGACATGATCTTGGGTTTCTGTCTCCAATACCCGCACTAAGCATACAGAACAGCGTAGGTACCGAAGCGGATTAAAATTGTTTTGAGCCGTAGCTCCTAGAGGAAAATTACTACCATCCTCGTTAGCTTGGGGTTCGTAGTCAAAAACAATATCAGGCTCGTCAAACAACTCAATAGGAAAAGGTCCTTTGGGATTGATTGCACTTTTAGGTACTGGGTGTACCTGAATTGCCTGTTTGTTAGTTACCCTCATCTACAGAATCTTCCTCTACAGGAACTTCTGTTTTCTTTTTTGTAACCTTTGGTTTTTCTTCAACAATATCTTTTTTAGGACCCTCGGACCGAAGAACAAAAGCACCTTCGGCAGCTGGAGTTAAAAGCCAGCGAGGAAGACATGAAGAGCAATAATCCACAGGGTTGACCGCAGGCTCAGCTACTGTGTAGACGGCTGGGTATTCGCAGTTAGCACATTTAATCATAATTACCTCCATGTTTAGTATACAACAAAAAGGGGGGCGGCACATAGCCGCCCCCTCAGTTGTAAGGTGTTATTTCTTCTTTGAAGTCTTCTTTGCTGAAGCGGCCTCAGAAGCAATCTTCTTTGTAAGCTCGGCCAGTCCTGCTGTTGCAACCCTGCCAAATGCCGGATCCAGTTTATTAACATAGCGAAGTGCTACGGGGACCAAAGAGGCCCATAGAGCGTTAGCGACTAGTAGCCACTCACCTGAACCGAAGTCCAATGGGGTTGACGAATTGCTTGTTTGCATAACAATCATTACTGCGCCAATAACCTGACCAAGCAAGTTACGGACGTAGGATTCAATTAGTGCCTTATTCATTCTTCTCCTTTTATCCCGCGGTGTGTGGGATGTTAAAAGCGTACTACCATTCAGGAGCCTCGTCAACGTGTTGTTCAAATCGACCTTCAAGGCGAGCCAAAGAGACACGCATTTCCGTGACGTCAGTGCCTATTTTAGTAACGGCGTCACGCATACTTGATCCGCCGTTGGGCTTCAATTCATTTAGGTAGTGCTTGATGGTCCACTTAATACCAAGGATAGTTACGCCGCCTACTCCAAGAATAACGGAGGTGAATGCGGCCCAGTCTGATACGCTCATTTATTGATACTCATTCTGTAGAAGATGTCAAGTTCATAGTAGAAGAGTGTGTTGTCCGTATCAAATAACGAGATGTATGTAGTTAAATTAGACCATCTAAGCGTGTATTTGTCTCAATATAAAAAATATATTTGTTTGGACTTGACCTAAGATGTAACTCTGTGGCAACCTAGAGTTTAGAAAGCACTAGTGATAGTGCTTTTTTAACTGAGAGGAGCAGAAATGTTCAATATCAGAAAACGTAACGCAATGGCAATTGTGATACTTGTAATCTTAGGACACTGTCCGCCAATGGCGGTAGCGTTACCGGTTGCAAATGCACCAGTAGTCATTACGGACCCGCTTGATAAGTACAGAGGAGCAATAGAGCTGTCAGATACAGATTTAGTTGATCTGCTTAGTGCAATTGGTTTTGAGGGAAAAGCTCTCAAGGTTGCCTACGCAGTGGCTAAAAAAGAATCTAACGGTCGCCCATTGGCTTTCAACGGAAATAAAGGCACAGGAGATCACTCCTACGGTGTATTCCAGATTAACATGATTGGAAGTTTGGGAGAAGCCCGTAAGGAAAAGTTTGATCTCACCACTTACAAGGATCTCTTTGACCCAGTTACAAATGCGGAAATAGCTTTCTACATGACTAACGGTGGAGAAGACTGGTCCTCCTGGAAGGTCTATCCAGGTCAAACAAACGGAGCTAGATATGAGACCTACTTAAAACAATTCCCAAAGAACTAAAAATCTAAAGCAAAAAGCCCCCGGTTATTAGCCGGGGGCTTTTTGTTTGTGTTGAGATTATGAAACTGTTGCTGCTGCGTATGGTGTAACTGAGATTGTAGCTGTTGAAAGCACTGAGGCTGTTCCAGCTGCGACTGTCTGAGACTTGATTGTTGCCTCAAGACCAGCAAGGTTTAGAGTTGAGTTGATACCGGTGGTATCTGCAACTGTAAATCCTGTACCAGAAACTGTAATCTGACCAGATGCAACTGCTGTAACGGTAAAGGTACCGACTGCATATGCTGGAGGGTTAACTGGTGCTGATGCAGCTGGTGTTCCTGCAACAATTGTAACCTTGGTACCAACTGGGTAGTTGGTGTTTGCACTGGTTGCGTAAATTGTTGCTGCTGTTGTACTTGTAGCGTTGAAGCGAGTAATGCTTGTACGCAAGTTTGTAGCTGCTGAAGCTGTGGTGATATTAGCTGTTTCGTAACCAGCATCCTTAAGCTCGTCAAGAGCAACTGCTAGCGTATCTCCAACTACTGAAGGTACGTTGATGAAGCCAATTCCAGCGCCATCGTAAGCTGTTAGAGCGTTTGTTGCCTCTACCTTGCCACGTTGTCCTGTAACTTCTCCAGCATTTGCTGCGTTAGTTACTGTGAACTGGTAGGCATTAGCTGTAGCAACTGTTGCTGCTGATAGGTTATAAGCACCTGCTGTAAGGCCTGTAATGTTTACAGAGTCGTTTACTTCAAGCTCGTTCTGTGCTGTGTATGTAACAGTTGTTCCATTACCTGAAGCTGCTGTAACCATGTAGTTAGCCGCTCCTGGTGTATATGATGGGTAACCTGCCCAGCCTGCTTCTGCCACTGTGTGGTTGTTAGTAGTTGCTGCATTTAAACGCTCACCTGTAACAACTGTTGTTGCTGCCCATGAAACGTCTGCGCCAACGCCAGGAAGTCTGTCAATAACTACCTTAGCAACTGCTGTCTGAGCTGTGTCAGATCCTGATGCTGCATTAGTTACTGTAAAACCTGTGCGAGCGCCTTCTGTACCTACAAGAGTTGCAATGAAAACGTTTGAAAGGTTAAGAGCTGCTGTTGCAAGACCTGTAATAGTTACTTTTTGACCCACGTTAAATGCGTTAGCTGATGTGTAAGTTACTGTTGTGCCGTTACCTGAAGCAGCTGTTACTACAGCGCTCTGGAAGGCTTCTAAATTTGAACCTGTTGTTCCGCCAATATTTACAGCCGCTGTTTCTGTACGGATGTCATTTGGCTGCATAGGGTAGTTACCCCATACAAAATCTACTTGGACGTTTCCGCCAGTATCTAATGCCATTGTAAACCTGTTTCTCTAGAGTGGTTAAGCACCTGATCGGGGTGCAGTCACTATTGTCTAAGAGTATTTAGGTATTGTCAGGCTTTATCTCTAAATGAGTTTGTCGTTACGTCAAAATTAGCTGAGGTAACAAGGCTTGGGTCAACGCCGGTGATATCAACAATAATTGGCTCACTAAGTAAGATGGCAGCTAAGCGCTCGTCTGTCTCCATAATTTGTACAACCTCACCATCAATAATAAAAGCAAGCATTGACGCGGAAGATACGTATGTCATTCTGTATACCCAACTTTTACTTGATCCCATTTACCGATGGGGCAGGCGGCGTTTGGTAGCTTTGTCTTAAGGTTCATCAAACACCCACACTCTGTGCATTGGTGGGTTAGGGCGATGTAGTTAGGGCAGGCCCTACAGAGCTCCATACGCTCTTTAGCAATGGTCTCTTCTACTCGGCCTAGGTTCTTGTTGTAGAGGTCCCAAGGCCTAGCTGGTCGTGAGAATGGGTCCGTCATAGTGCTCCTTATTTAAAGGAAAAGAAGTTGTGAGCTAGTATACCATCAGCAAAGTACATGTCATTTTCTTCAACATCTAGGTTTACCACAGAGATCCGGCTTGGAACAAACTCAATATTAAAGACCTCTACTTCTTCTTTATTTTGCCCTAGTAGGTAATCCCCAATTCTCATATCCGCCACTTGCATAAACTGCCATAGGCTGTCTCGTTTTACCAAGATCCAGTGCTCATGAGTAACTTTAATTTTGTTATTAATCTTGTAGTATCTACCGTAGGTTCCGGTGTTAAAACGGCTCACAGTAGTAGTGGCGTTCTCAAAGTTCTCAGTTGTAGCAACAGACCATACCTCTTTAGGAGACCAAGCCTCTGGCGCATCTCCATTTGTAAGTGTTGGTATATTAAAGGTTTTAAGGGAGTCACCCAGCTTTAAATCCTCAATGTTCTTAAATGAGCCATCTGCCATTGTAATCTTTGTTCCAAAAGCAAAGCAAAAATCACCAAAGAACCCCCCAAAGTCATACTCATACACAGGCGCGGGTGCTTCTGCAACCGGCTGAGAAGGTGGAACAGTGGCCGGTGGCGCTGAGTAATCATCGTCTCTGTCATAAACCCCGTTTGGCACAGTCACTGGTGGGGTTGTGGTTGGTTCTGATGGGGTCGAATAATCAAAATTTATGGGCGGTATACTTACCGCTGGATTAGAGTTTGAGGACAGTGAGGTTGTAACCGGTGTTCCATTAGTTTCTGGAAGAAGATAAAGATTTGTAGTGCCATCTGGACTTGTTGTTGAGTACCAAACAAAATTCCCTTCAACAGGATCTGTATACCCGGCGCCATTAGGATCTCGGGTAAGTGTTCCCACAGGAGACTGAGTAGTGGTTACAGGATTGGTTGCAGTGATAGGGGCGTTAGTTGGATTAGAATTAGTTTGATTAGTGGTAGATGTATTGCCTGAACCACCACAACTTCTATTATTTGCCTCAATCATAGATCCAAAGCTAGTAAATGTTGGCTCAGCGCAAGTAATAAATGTTCCATCCGCGCACACTTTTCGTGTTCCCGTGTAGATACCTTGACGGCTATCTTCTCCATCACAGGTAGGAATAATGACCGTATAACTTACGCATGGGTTACTTGAACATCCAGCAGGTGGAGTAGCTGATTCGCAAACTAATTCTGGTATGTCATGACCCGTACCACTTTGTTGGTTTGTTACTGTTGTTCCACACGAGGAAATCATTACAGTATATGCTGCACTGTAGGTAGCGTAATTTGATGACGTTACCTGTGTTCCAGCACAACATCCTGTATAATAATGCGATGTTGGATTAGTAACTACCGCGCTATCGCCCGCAACTCTAGTAGGGCCGACTTGAGCTACATATCCTGGACAACGAATGTCATTGGTTACAGTTGTTGTAAATGCACTTGTAACACAGGGGATTGAAACCGTTGAAAGAAGAATACCATTACAGTCACGTATAGTTCTTGTTCTTGGCGCAACGCTAGTAATTGTGTAGCCGTAGTTAGCGCCTGAACAGCCAGACTGCGGTTGACCGGCTACGGGAGTTCCGCACGGTGTTTCGTACGTATCTGATGGGCATGGCGGCGGCTCCTCTGGTTCTACATATGTATTTTGACATGAAGCCTGTTGTGCGCCAACTAGCGCAGTCTGTTGTACGGTATTGCAGTAAACCTTGCGAGTTCCACGCGCTGTAGTACCTTCAATAACGTATGAAGTGAAAGAGGATTGATCTGAGCCCACAGCGGATGTAAAAACTGGCGCTTGAACATACGCAAAGTTTCTGCCATCTTGTGAAAGACAATCTGAGCTGTAGCAGTAGTAAGTTGTAGTAGGCGGATCTACAACAACAGAAGGAACAAAAGGAGTTATTACATTAGAAGGGTTACTGGGTAGGGAAGGACCATTAGCATTAACTGCAACAACTGTAAAAGCGTGAGGTGTACCGTTTGTTAAACCAGAAACAGTAATAGGAGAACCCGTGTTGTTAGCGCTTCCAGATGGGGAGCCAGTTGCAACATAAGATATAACTGCTTTTCCACCAGAGTTTAAAAGACTAAAAAGAACAAAACCTTGAGTATTACCCTCTGTTGCCACTCCTATAGTTGGCCTAAACGGTACAGTTGTAACTATTACCCCTGTTGATACTGTAGAAATTGGCCCCTCGATAGTTATGTTGTTAGTACCGGTAATTGTAAAAGTTGTATTTATGCCTGTTGGTAAATTTTGAACTCTAATAGGAGATGAATTGCCAGTTGCTACTCGTCCATTACTTGAAGTTACTTTATACGATATAGCCGTATTAACACCCGGCAGAGTAAACGCAACATCTACAGCTCCGTTATCAAACTCTCTGTTTAAGCCTACGTCAGTTACAGAGGTGATAGTTGGAGCGTTTGGTCCAATCTTAGTACCGTGAATAATACCTAAGACTGGCATGTTAAATCTTCAGATCGCCGACAAGAATCCAAGTGTTAGTAGCAATTTTTGTACAGGTTGCCATTGAATACTTGGTACGGAGTTTAAAGCCTGGTGTAGCGTAAAGCAGCACCGCGTTTGTTATTGGTATAAAAGTAACCGTTCCGTCCCCAAGTTGAACAAAGTGAAGCTGTGCTCCTATAGGAAAAGCATCTGTAGCGTTAAGGGGAATAGTGACACCGATAGCTGCGGCGTTATCTAAAGTAGTTAACCTACCGTTGTCTGATAAATCTACTGTGTAAGCATTAACTGTTTGAGTATTAATTCCAACATTAATTTGTGGAGATGATAAAACTTTGTTAGTTAGAGTTGCTCCGCCTGATTCAGTAACTGGTGCAATGTTAAGCCACTTAAGTCCAGTGGCTGTTGTGGAGTCAGTTACAAGGTAATATCCGTTTGCAGCAGTAGCAAGCTTTCCTAATGTTAGAGCTCCTGTGGCAACTGCAAGGTCACCTTTAGCGGTAAATACACTTGTCTTTGCATACCCTACTAGAGTTCCTGTGTTATCAACATAAGACACAGTAGATGACGCAGAGCCACCAGAAACAAAAGTTCCAGTAGCACCGCTAGTAATAACAAAGTTAGTTGGAGTTGCGTCAGTAATTGTTTGATCTGTTAGGTTATAACCACCTGGTGTAATACCTGTAGTTGTTACTTTTTGACCAATAACAAAGTTATTAGCGGCTGTAAAGGTAACTCCGCCGCCTGCTGCAACTACGTTGGTTACAGCTACTGTTTGCTGCCACTCTTGTAGGTTTGCGGTCTGACCCTGGAAGCTACGGATTGTAAAGCCTCTAGTTGTTGCGTTTGTAGGAATAATGACGTTACTGCCATCGGCTGTTTTCTTGATGTATTGTGAGTGGGTATCGGCAACGACACCGGCTTCTACGTTAGCAATACGAGATTTTATATTATCAAAATCTGTTTGTGTTGAGATGAATGTGCTGGCATTGGTTACAGTCGTAGATCTGGCAGGAAGAGTGCCCATGACAGTCTGCATAGCATTAACTTCATCTTGAAGAATATTTGGGTGTGAGGCGTCGATTAAGTCTACGACGTTTGACTTATTAACAAAGACTTTAACTTGGGACGGGAATGTGGCCACGACGATCCTTTCAATGCTGAGTACTAAGGTAGGGTAATTGGTGAAGTTTTTCCGCCTAAACGATTAGTTTTGAGACTCTCCGTTCGGACCTTTGCCGGGGTTCATGTACATTCCTATGCGTGGTCGCTCCTGTGTATTGAGAAATATGCGCCTAATTCCAAATCTGGAGTCACTTACTGTAACAGGTTTGATTACGGCGTTCTTAAACTCTTTCTTTTTACTCATGGAGAATACCTGTTCCATTGTCTAGCTTGTGTTTCTGTGCCGCGAATGGGTCTGTTGTTCTGTACGCGAGTAAGTCCGTCACGACCGGATCTTGTCTTACTAGCCTCTCTGGCAACAGCTTGAGCTCTGTCAGGGGCTACGTTCTCAAACATGCCTCTTTTTTTCTTAGGTTTTGCTGCCATTTTAAAAAATGCGCTCTGATTTAACCTTAATAGGTTCGCTAGGGGCATCATCGGCATCATAGGCATCATCTGCATACGGGCCTTTTTTAAAGTCTTTTACAACCCCCTCCGCCTCTGTCATTGCTTCATCTGAAAATTGACGACTACGAAGATTTGGGTCATCAAAATATCTACCATACTTTTGCGCTGCAACTTTTTCTTGTTTTTCTTTTGTAGCTTCAACGTCAAGTATACGCTCTCCGGCTTTATAGCGTTTCTTTGCTTCTCTTAGTCTGTAAGGGTTATGTTTATTTAACTCACCGGTCCTACGATCATAAACGCCTACAAATGATTGAGGTAGGTTTTTTCCGCCGAGAGCGGCTTTGACATCTGCACCTTTTGTGGTTGCAGCAAACTGCTTTGCATTAGCTACGGATTGGCTCATATTCCAAGTCTAAATGCTTTTGCTCGCACATTCTTGCTAAATCAGGAACCACAAACCGCTTAGAGCATAAAGCGCAGGTATAGCGCTTTATGCGTTCAGCGTCAGTTATTTCCCGCAGGTTGGGCACTTAGCTACTGGGGCTACTGCCTTAAACTTTGGACGACCAAAGCCAACGATTGAGATCATTTCTCCAGCCTTGTTCTTCTTGAAGCCGCGTAGCTTCTTGGAGACCTGTCCGCCATTTCTTTGGCTTCCCTTTTTATCTGGGCTGGTATTGCCTTCAACGCACCAGACAGTTCCATCGCCGTTGTCTTTAATAACAATTCCAACGTGCGAGATTCGATTGACATCATCTGAGGGGAAATCAAAATAGGCAATATCCCCTGGTTCTGGATCTGCAATATCTGCATCAATCCATGAGCCAGCTTTCTTGAAAGCCTGTGCACCACTTGGTGTGTAAACGGTATTAGGTACCTTTACACCAGCTTCGTTAGCACACCAGTTTACAAAAGAGCCGCACCATGGTTGGAAGTTAGCCTTTGCGTAAGCGCCGTACTTTGTCTCATTATCTTTTGGACCTTCAATAGTTCCAAGTTCGGCTTTTGCAACTTCAATAAGTCGAGCTGCTGTTCCTTGATCAGCCATTGGTCTTCTCCTCTTTATCCCAGTCAAGATCAACTGGTTGCTCATCTGGAACTTGTCCATCTGGCTTTCCTGAAGTTGGTGCAATAGTTACTGAAACACCTGATTGATTTGCTTCGACTTGAAGATCAGCAGCTGTTTTAGAATTTACATCAACTGCTGCAAATGCAGAATTAATCTCTGCGATATCAAGCTTGCCGTCATTCATAAAGCCACGTGCTAGCTTTTCTACGACTGCGGCAACTGCTGTAAGACCAGCAACTGTTATTGCGTTTACTGTTGAGATACCGGCAATAGCACCAGCACCAATTACTGAAAGACCGCTAGCAGCAAATGTTGCAACGATTCTCAGAATTATGTTTCCGAGTGATTTCATTCTTCATCCTTTGGGTTTCGTAGTGGATAGGTAACCGCCCACGCAAGTAGAGTTCCCATAATTGCGTACCCCACAATTGTCTTAGCAGAGCCATCTAGCACTACCCAAGCAATAAACATGCCAAGTAGTGTCCATAGCTGATCTACCATGTCTCTTAGTATTCTCACGGCTTACGTCTCCTATTCCCTTTCATATCTCCGGAAGCGCCACCGCCACCAGAACTTCCTCTTCCGCTACCTGTAGATCCACTTGTTGTGGTTCCAGCGGCAGCAGCCACTGCGTTCATAGCAGCACCTGTA
>Ga0209444_10000069_pt1 | contig 54101 bp, 50 predicted proteins | sample LauGreFaBDMM15DN_2_FD_188215 | JGI IMG/M metagenome (GOLD analysis project Ga0209444, IMG submission 188215) | Freshwater lake microbial communities from Lake Michigan, USA - Fa13.BD.MM15.DN (SPAdes) (version 2) | ecosystem: Environmental > Aquatic > Freshwater > Lake | place: Lake Michigan... | reverse complement strand
ACAAAGGAAATATCTATGGTCTAGCCTTCATTGATTCACAGCGTTTTGTGAGTGTTAGTCGCGATAAAACAGTGAAGATTTGGGACGGTCAAACGCGTCAGGTATTGCAGAAGTTAGAAGGTAAAAACGGAGGTCATCGTCAGTCCATAAATGCACTTTGGACAAACAATCAAGGTCAATTTGCTTTTGCTGGTGATGATAAAATGATTCACTTTTATCCTTTTGCTGAACAACTTTAGTTCATTGTCCGTAATTTTAGCTAAAATCTCCTCGTGAAAAAAATACTCTTTCTTTGTTTCATATTCATTGGATTGAATTCGTTCGCGCAATTTCAATTCAATTTTTCTGATTCGATTCTGGTGTTTAAAAACGGAAATGCATTAGATTTAGCATGGAGTGGGGGACACAACAATGCGCAATTTTCGGAAATAGATTATGACTTTGATGGGGACAATGATTTGTTTGTTTTTGATCGAAGCCATGACCAAATTCGCATGTATCGTCATGAATTATCCAACGGACTTCATTACTTCGTAGCGGATCCAGCTGGATTTTTACTTTTTCCTCCAGGCTTGCGATACCGTGCGTATTGTGCGGATTATAATCAAGATGGAAAAAATGACTTATTCTGTTATACCATTGGGGGATTGCGCGTGTATAAAAACACGGGAAATTCCAGCCTAGGTTTACAATGGGAACAATATAGTAATTACATTACCTCCAATTACAATGGACCCCAGTTGAATTTATACATCAGTTCTGCGGATATTCCAGCAATTGTGGACGTAGAAGGTGACGGAGATTTAGATATTTTAACTTACCACATCGGGGGTGAATATTTACAATACCATCAGAATCAAAGTCAAGAACTTTACGGTCACTCCGATTCGCTGATTTTTGATCTGAAAAACTCATGTTGGGGAGGCTATCGTGAGGATGTGACAACCAATGGTGTTTTTTTAAACGATAACTCGGGACCATGCAATGGCTCCAATGTTCCAAATCCGGAATTACCGACCGGGAGTAGTCCAAAAGCACACGCTGGTTCAACGGTTCTTGCTTTGGATTACGATAACTCGGGCGTGCTTGATTTAATCTTAGGAGATGTTTCCTACACCAACATGATGCTTCTCATCAATGGTGGAACGGTTCCGAATTCGAATTCAGATATGATTTCGATGAGTACTACTTTCCCGAGTAACAGCACACCCATAAATATGCAGTTGTTTCCCGCTGGATTTTATGTGGATGTGAATTTTGATGGGGTGAAGGACCTAATCGTTACTCCAAACGCGAATAATGTTTCTGAAAATGAATCAAGTATTCTTTTCTATAAAAATACAGGGTCAAATACTCAGCCAAATTTCGTGTATCAAACGAAGTCTTTGCTGCAAAATGAAATGATTGAGCATGGAACAGCTTCGAGTCCACAGTTGGTGGATTTGAACAATGATGGACTTCTTGATTTAATCGTTTCTAATTTCTATGCGTATAAAGCAACGAATTCCAAAGAAAGCAGATTGGCTTACTATCAAAATACAGGATCGATAAGTAATCTAAAATTCACCTTAGTTGATGTCAATTTCTTGAATCTTTCACAGTCCAACCTTGGATTGAAACTCTTTCCCACTTTTGGAGATTTAAACGGGGATGGAAAGGCAGATATGATCATTGGATTGGAAAATGGAAGCCTTGCTTACTACCAGAATACAACGTCCGGATCCAATCCATCATTCGCTGCCCCAATATTAAATTATGCTGCCCAATCAGGAACGGTGATGAATGTAGGTCAATATGCATCTCCTCAACTCTTTGACCTAAACAATGATGGTAAGCTGGATCTTATTCTTGGTAAAAAAACGGGAGAACTCAGTTATTATGAAAATACAGGAACGATAGCAAATCCAGCCTTCGTTTTGATGAACAATGAATTAGGCATGGTGGATACGGATTCACTTACGCCAGACGGTTATTCTGTCCCTCATTTTTTTAGATTTCAAGATACGACCTACTTATTGTTGGGTTCACATGATGGCACGATTTATTTTTATGATTCCATTGATGCGCATTTGTCGATTGGACAAACATTTCATGAGCGCAGTTCGGACTTTCTCGGTTTAAAAGCGGCAATTGGTGCCTACAGCTCTTGTTTTGTTACGGATTTAGATCAAGACAATCACCTCGATTTGTTTGTTGGTCAGGATTTAGGTGGATTGTTTTATTTGGAAGACGAGCCGGGAAGTACAATGGCTGTTGCCGAACATCCACAAACATTTCTTCACATTTATCCAAACCCAGCGACGATGGAATTGACCATCTTGTCGGATCAAAACATTGGATTAATGGATGTCTATTCGTTAGAAGGAAGGTGGATTTGTACTTGGGAAATTTCCATTGGAATAAATGTGTATTCACTGACTGATATGGATGGTGGTTTATACATCCTGAAAGGACGAACAACAGGAATCAATCAGAAATTCTGGAAACGATAGGTTTATTTAACAGCGAATTCAAAGAAAGTCTTACCGTTCAATTCTCCACGTAACTGATCACCAATTTGTATTGGTCCAACACCTGCAGGCGTCCCCGTGTAAATTAAATCACCCGTTTTCAAGGTCATGAATTGTGAAACATAGGAGATGATTTCATCAATGGAAAAGATAAAATCACGTGGATGTCCTGTTTGTTTTAATTCGTTGTTTTGATAAAAGGAAAATTCCGCTGTTTCGAGATCTAGGTCAGCTTTGTTGATCCATTTATTCGAAATAGCAGCACTAGAATCAAATCCCTTTGCCTTTTCCCATGGGAGTCCATTTGCCTTGCAATGTTCTTGTATGTCGCGTGCAGTGAAATCAATTCCTAAGCTAAATTCTGTATAATATTTATGAGCAAATGCTTTTTCAATGTGCTTTCCTACTTTGTCGATTTTCACAATCAATTCACATTCAAAATGCAAATCTTTGGTAAAATTGGGATAATAAAAATCACCTTCTCGCAGGATAGCCGAATCCGGTTTGAGAAAGTACAATGGTTCTGTTGGAATAGCCGAATTCATTTCTTTCGCATGATCGGCATAGTTTCTACCAATGCAGATGATTTTCATGGTTTATTGAATTTTTGCTTGAGTAAATCGAGTTGATTCTCCATTGGAATGGCATCTTTTTCTGCTTTGATGCGTTCCATTTCTTTACGTAGGATTTGTTTCGTGTACAAAGGAAAATCCGCTTCAAGCATCCATCCATAGTAGCCAGGTTCTTCTTTGAATACTTGAACAACACTTTTGTTTTTGTGCTTTCCGAAATTATAGATTAACTCGTTCTTTGCATTATACGCTAATCGACCAGCGAAATCTGCTAGTTGGAAATCTCCCGCTTTGGAAAAGTCAGCTAGTGCATCAATATCCTTTGCTAGGCTCGGATATTTCTCTAATTGAGCAAGCAACACTTCGTAGGTTGCCAAGGTATCGTAAATTGCATTGTGCGCATTCTCAATGGTTTTCCCACAATAAAATTGGTACGCAGCAGACAAAGTGCGTTGTTCCATTTTGTGAAAGATGTTTTGAACGTCCACAAAGCGACGATTGGATAAGTCGAAATCATTTCCTGTACGAAGTAATTCTTCGGATAAAACAGGAATATCGAATTTATTCGAATTGTATCCTGCTAAATCTGAAACCCCAATAAAAGCAAGAATTTCTGGTGCTAATTGTGCGAAAGTGGACTCGTTTTTCACCATTTCGTTACTCACGCCATGAATAGCCGTGCTTTCATCAGCAATCACCATTTCAGGATTTACCAGTCGACTAAATTCTTCCGTCGTTCCATCAGGGAAAACTTTAAGGATAGCAATTTGAACAATACGGTCCTTGGTGATTTGAAGTCCTGTTGTTTCTAAATCAAAAACACACAATGGACGCTTAAGTTGCAGGCTCATGACAGCTTAAATTGGCATGTTTGGATCGAAGCTCTCTAAGTAATCAGCCACTCGACGAACGAATTGTCCACCCAGTGCGCCATCTACCACACGGTGATCGTAGGAGTGAGACAAGAACATTTTGTGACGGATACCAATGAAATCACCTTCCGGTGTTTCGATAACAGCAGGAACCTTTCGAATCGCACCAAGTGCCATAATAGCTACTTGCGGTTGATTAATAATCGGTGTTCCCATGACGTTACCAAATGAACCAACATTTGTTACGGTATATGTTCCGCCTTGAATATCCTCTGGTTTCAATTTGTTGTTACGTGCGCTATCTGCCAAACCGTTTACGGCTTTCGTTAATCCGATAAGGTTCAACTGGTCCGCGTTTTTAATGACAGGAACGATTAAGTTTCCAGAAGGCAATGCTGTTGCCATTCCGATGTTGATGTCTTTGCGTTTGATGATCGTTGTTCCTGAAACAGAAACATTGATCATTGGGAAATCTTTAATGGCTTTCACAATTGCTTCAATCAAAATCGGTGTATATGTAATGTTTTGCCCTTCGCGTTGTTTGAAGGTGTTTTTTACTTTTTCTCTCCATTTAACGATGTTTGTTACGTCCGCTTCCACGTACGATGTGACGTGTGGAGAAACGTGTACAGACATCAACATGTGGTCAGCAATCAGCTTTCGCATGCGGTCCATTTCGATAATTTCATCACCTGGATTCGGTAGTACAATCGGTTCCTTAATATGCATAAAGGAAGCGTTTGAAGGTGTTGTTGGTAGCGCTGCTTTTACAGGAGCAGCAGTTGTATTTAAAGTCGCAGCAGCAACTGGAGTTGAGCCACGGTTTTCTAAATAGAAAAGGATATCTTTTTTCGTTACTCGTCCGTCTTGACCGGATCCGGAAATTCCTTCTAATTCATTTGCGGAAATCCCTTCTTTTTCAGCGATTTTCCGAACCAATGGAGAAAAGAATTTTCCATTTACTCCATTTTTTGGAATGGCTGTTGTTTCAGATGAAGTCGCAACCGGAGCAGCAACTATCGCAGCTGAAGCAGTAGATTCGACAACAACTGGCGTTTCTTCTTTTGTGTTTTCAGTAGTACTTGATACACCATCAGTTGATAAAACCGCAATCACGTCACCGACTTGTGCAACTTGGTCTTTTTCAAAAAGGATTTTGATTAATACGCCTGCTCCTTCAGAAGGAAGTTCATTGTCAACTTTATCGGTCGCAACCTCCACTAAAGGTTCGTCCATTGCAACGGAATCGCCTACATTTTTCAACCAATTGGTAATGGTAGCTTCTGTCACACTTTCTCCCATTTTGGGAAGACGGATTTCTATTTCGGCCATAGTATACGTGTAAATTGATGTCTTTTACTTGGGCGCAAAGTTATGGAAAAAAATGTGCAAATCGTGTATTTAGTTGCGATCGAGTGAACGGAAATTCCGAAGGATACTGCGAATATCAAATAGCGGCGTATAATCACGCGAGTAAATTAAGAAAAATCGCTCGCGATCTTCTTTTGAGTGAAGATGCAGGTGGTCGAATGGTCCAATGATACTTTGCTTTTGTTTGGATTTGGTAAGTGTCTCTTTTTCAGTATATCCAACAAATGTCTTTTTTCCAATGAACACGGAAAACAATTGATGAATCAACATATTTTTGTTCTGAAAGATCCAGATGTGGAATGGAAGGGTGAGGATAAATAGACCTGCGAATACTACGTCTATTAATCGTTTGACACGTTTGTTTTCCGGATGACTTAAGGAATTAAAATTAAGCACATACAATTCTCCAGCTCGATCGATGGAGTTACTACCAATGAGAAAACTAGTATCTGGTTGCGCGATTTTAAATTCAAGGTCAACAGCGGATGTCTGTGTCATCCAGTGAATTATTTCTGAGGAACTTAAAGACTTTGCAGAGAAAATAACTTCGTTGATTTTATGTACAGAAACGATTTCGCTGAGTTGAGCAAGGTTTCCAATACTTCCTGGAAATTTCTCTTGATTGGAAACCCCGATGATGGAGTCTATCTGTGGATAGGTGTTTTCTAATAGTTGCTTTACACGTAAAAATTCCGCTTCCTCTCCGATTATAGCAAAGCGTTTCTTCGGTAATTTAGTAAGTCCAAGGTTCCCGTGAAATATAAGTTCGTACAAAAATCGAATCACGAAAAAACTAGCAATATAGAGGATCGCACCTAATAAAATGTACAATCGGGAAAATTGCCATTCCTTCGGTAATAATGCATAAACTGTAAGAATGAAGATGGTCCCGAAAAATACAGACTTAAAAATGAGGCGGTGTCGACTTCCTTTGTCATAGATTCCAAATACCAATCCGGCAAACATCCAAATGATGGCATAACTTGGAATTAAATAATTCATCGCGATTTCTGGAAAAAGAATGTCTTTCATTTTCCATCTGTCAGCAAGTAGGTAAAGTCCACTAAGACTAACAGCAAGATCAATGGCAGGAAAGGAAACTTGCTCAATGAATCGGCGAAATATAGATAGGGACGCTCGTAAATAAATGGCTAAATGTATCGCGGCGGAGAAAAGCTTGGCATTATTTTGCGAAAAGTGTTTCTTCGCAAAGATGACCATCGCTCGGTAGAAAACAAAGACATAATTAACAGAACTCTTTTTTGTGCTTTCGCCTTTATAGTGAATGATTTTCGTTTCTGGGAAATAATAATTTTTATATCCACCTAATTGAATGCGGTAGGATAAATCTATGTCCTCCCCATACATGAAAAATGTTTCATCCAAGAATCCAACTTTCTCCAAGGTTTCTTTACGCATGAGCATAAAAGCACCACTTAAAACATCCACTTCGTTCGTTTCGAATTCACTCAAATAACCGAGGTGATAGCGTCCAAAACGTTTCGATTTAGGAAAAAGCTTCGACAAGCCAAAAATCTTGTAAAAAGCGACCATTGGTGTGGGTAATCCACGCTTCGATTCTGGTAGAAAACGTCCTTTTCCATCGACCATGCGAACACCAAGTCCGCCGGCATCTGAATGCTCGTCCATGAACGAAACGACCTTCGAGAAGGTATCTTCTTCAACAACCGTATCTGGATTTAATAACAATAAGTAACGTGCGTCTGAAACCGCTAGTGCTTGATTGTTGGCACGGGAAAATCCGACATTTTCCTTGTTGGCAATTAAATTTATTTGTGGAAATTTGGACTGCATCATTTCAACGGATTCGTCCACACTATTATTGTCCACCACGAAAACTTGAACCTTTAATGTTTTACTCGCTGCCAAAACAGCATTCAAACACTGTTCTAGGAAATATGCTACATTGTAATTTACAATGACAACGCTCAAGTCAAATGTTGGTGTTTGCTTATCCATTTGCTAAAGCTATACACGATATTTCGATGTTCACATCTAGGGGCAGTCTAGAAACCTGTACCGTTTCCCTTGCTGGAGGAATCCCAGGAAAATAAGATGCATAAATGGTATTTACAGCTTGGAAATCGTTTAAATCCTTCAAGAAAATACTCGTTTTTACCACCCGTTCGATATCCAAACCAGCTGCTTCCAATAATGCTTCTATGTTTTTCATGACACGATGCGTAGCCTCTTCAATGTTCCCTATTTCTAATTCACCAGTGCTTGGATTTAATGGAATTTGTCCGCTAATAAACAACATTCCTCCTGCCAAAATCGCTTGACTATATGGTCCAACGGGAGCTGGGGCATTTTGGATTTGTATGGCTTTTTTCATCATATTTTGTTTATCCTTCGGATTAAGCGATTTTTTCTACTTTTGCAAAGTAACAAAAATCAAAGAACGTGAAGGTAGTACTAGTGGATTTTTATGATTCTTTCACCTTCAATCTGTCTCATTATTTTGAACAACTAAACGTAGAGGTAACGGTCATTCGGCATGATTATTTGAATTTGCAGGAATTAAATGCGTTTGATGCCATTGTTCTTTCTCCTGGACCAGGACTGCCAACGGAAAAACAACATTTGATGGAGCTACTATCAATGTACGTCGGAAAGAAACCCGTTTTAGGTGTTTGTTTAGGAATGCAAGCAATCGCTTTGCACCTTGGTGCCTCGTTGGAAAATCAGCAAGAAGTAAAGCATGGTGTTCAGGAAAAATTGATAATTAAAGACCATTTGGGATTGTTTCAAGGACTTCCAGCGGACTTTCTCGTTGGACTATACCATAGTTGGAAAGTAGTGAGTTTGCCAGAAGAATGGCAAACATCTCATTTGGAAAGTGGCGTGTTAATGTCCATCGAAGTCCCAAATCTACAGGTATACGCTGTCCAATTTCATCCGGAGTCTATTTTGACGGAAAACGGACTTCAAATACTCAGTAATTTCATTCAATACGCGAAATCATGATGTTAAAAGTAATGTTGATACTATTTGCAGTGATGATGCACCTGCAACTTTCTGCTCAAAGTTGTTTGGGTTATTGGATCACCATTGATGATGAAAGTGGATTAAAGAAATCCATCGTGGAATTGTACAAAAAGGATGGGAAAATGTACGGTAAAGTCGTTTACATCTATAAAAGAGGAAAAGACGGCCCACATTCTTTATGTGATGAATGCGAAGGATACCTAAAAAATAAACCAGTGATGGGAATGCAAATCGTTAAGGATTTGAACTGGGATGGCAGCGAATGGGAGGGAGGGACCATTTTAGATCCAGACAACGGCAAGGTCTACGATGCGAAAATTTGGATCAATCCAGAAAATTACACAAAACTAAATGTGAGGGGTTACATAGGACCTTTTTTTCGTACACAAACATGGATAAAAACAGAAAAAATCCCTGCGGATTAAAACCTTTTTGTTACTCCTTTGTTTAACTTTTTATATCAAATCACAAACGAACATTAAACAAAATGAAGTCATTTTTTACCGTTTTATTTACCTTATTCATTTTCAGTGGATTGCAAGCGCAGAACGGAATCGTACGTGGACGCGTCTACAATGCACAAACAAATGCATCTCTTGAAGGAGCTAAAGTACAACTCATCGAACAAGCGAAAGGAACCATTACGAAAGTGGATGGAACATTCGAACTCACGGGACTTAAACCGGGTGTTTATTCCTTTAAAGCAGTTTCCATTGGATTTACAGAGGCAATTATCAATGAAATTACAGTGACCAACGCAAGAGCGGTGGACTTAGATTTTGCGATGGAAGAATTGGTGAGTAATCAAAAAGAGGTCATTGTGAAAGCTTCACCATTTGTTCGAAAGTCGGAATCCCCCAATTCTTTAAAGACCTTGAATGCGACGGAAATTGAACGTCTTCCGGGTGCGAATCGCGATGTAAGTCGAGTAATTGCAGCTTTGCCCGGTGTTGCCTCACGTGCAACGTTTCGAAACGACATCATTATCCGTGGTGGCTCACCAGGAGAAAATAAGTTTTATTTGGACGGAATTGAAGTCCCGAATATCAATCACTTCGCCACACAAGGAAGTAGTGGTGGGCCAGTTGGCTTATTAAACGTAAACTTCATTCGCGAAGTGGATTTTTATTCAGGAGCGTTTCCCGCAAATCGTGCGAACGGACTAAGTTCTGTATTAGCATTTAAACAAAAAGACGGAAATAAGGACGGACTTATCTCTAATTTCACCTTGGGTTCCAGCGATGCGGGTTTAACCTTTGATGGACCCTTAGGAAAAAAAGCAGATTTCATCTTTTCAGCGCGTAAATCCTACTTGCAATTTTTATTTATGGCTTTGAAATTACCGATTTTACCTTCTTACAACGATAGCCAGTTTAAAATCAATTACAAAGTCAACGAGAAAAACAAAGTAACGATTATTGGACTTGGTGCTTTAGATAATTTTGATGTGAATACGGACGTGAACGCTTCAGTTACAGATACAGCTGCAAGGGAATACAACAATTTCATCATCAATAACTTGCCGATTCAAAAACAATGGAATTACACGATGGGAGTTAATTGGATTCACTTCTCCAAGAATTCCTACCAAAATATCGTAGCAAGTCGCAATATGTTGAATAATGCCGCTTACCGATACAAAAATCGCATCGAAACGCCGGCTAATTTATTGCAGGATTATCGTTCCTTTGAAGCCGAAAATAAATTCCGTTTTGAACATACCTACACAAAAAATGGATGGAAAGTAAATGCTGGTTTTGCATACGAATACGCGCGTTATTTCTCTTCAACGTATAACAATATAACTATACAAGGCTTTCCTGTCACGATCGACTTTAAATCGAACTTGTTCATGAGTAAAATGGCGGCATTCGGACAAGTAAGTAAAGCTTTCTTCAAAGATAAATTGAATGCATCTGTCGGTTTGAGAACGGATTTCTCTAATTACTCAAAAAGCATGATGAATCCCTTAGATCAACTTTCTCCAAGTTTAGCTTTATCTTATCGAATTACGGATCAAATTGCGCTGAACGGAAGTGTGGCAAGGTATCACCAATTACCTTCTTACACGATTTTGGGATATAGAAACGCGCAAGGAACCTTGGTTAATCAACAAAATGAAGTAAAATATATACAAGCAGATCATTTTGTCATCGGAAGTGAATTCTTAACAAAAATGAATTCCCGTTTTACTTTGGAAGGTTTCTACAAAAAGTACAACCGTTATCCATTCTCCTTGAAGGATTCTTTATGCTTAGCGAATGTAGGATCTGATTTCGGTGTCATTGGTAACGAAGAAGTAAAATCCATTTCACAAGGGAGATCATATGGTATGGAATTCTTGTTCCAACAAAAATTATTCAAAGGATATTACGCAATTCTTGCGTACACGTTTGTGAATTCGGAGTTTCAGGACAAAAATGGAACCTACGTTCCTACAGCTTGGGATAGCAAACACATCATTTCCTTAACGGGTGGAAAACGTTTCAAAAATGGATGGGAAATCGGAATGCGTTGGTTGTTCTCTGGTGGATCACCATACACACCGTATGATGTGGAAACGTCAACATTGATTCAAAACTGGGACATCAATGGACTGGGGATTTTAGATTATTCTTTATTGAATTCACAACGTGAGTCTAGTTTTCATCAACTGAATGTCCGAGTTGATAAAAAGTGGTTTTTAGAAAAATTGACCTTAAATTTCTATTTAGATATACAAAACGCATACGGATACAAAGCAAAACTGGCTCCGATTATGCTAGTGGAAACAGATTCAAATGGAACGCCAATTGTTGACCCGGCCAATCCTGGACATTACAAAGCAAAGTTCATTGCGAACTCCAATGGAATTGTACAGCCAACATTGGGAATCATTGTAGAGTTTGCCAACAAGAAAAAATAACAATCTAGTCATCTAGCCGAATGCATGATCACGGAAAAATCCATACCTTTGCAATCAAATTAGAAAAAAAATGGCAACGAACCGAACTTTTACAATGCTTAAGCCTGATGCAATCGAAAACGGGCACATGGGAAAAATCATCGACATGATTATCTCTGCAGGATTTCAGATTAAAGCGATGAAATACACAACTTTATCTGACGATCAAGCAAAAAAATTCTACGAAGTACACGCTGAGCGTCCTTTCTACGGAGAATTAGTGGAATACATGACTTCTGGACCAATCGTAGCAGCGATCTTGGAAAAAGATAATGCAGTAGCTGATTTCCGTGCCTTGATTGGTGCGACAGATCCAGCTGACGCGGCTGACGGAACAATCCGTAAGTCATATGCAGAAAGCAAAGCGAAAAATGCAGTTCACGGCTCTGACTCTGATGAGAATGCAGAAATCGAAGGACAATTCCATTTTACAGCGGCAGAGATTTTTTAATTTCTGGACAAGCATATTTATGAAAAGACCGCATTGCGGTCTTTTTTCATTCCATAGCATACCATGAAGAATCAAGAAGCCATTGAAAAAAGAAGAACCTTTGGGATTATTTCACATCCCGATGCAGGTAAAACGACGCTAACGGAAAAGTTATTGCTTTTTGGTGGTGCCATTCAATCAGCTGGTGCCGTTAAAAATAATAAAATCAAAAAAAGCGCGACTTCGGATTTCATGGAAATTGAAAAGCAACGTGGAATCTCCGTTGCGACTTCCGTGATGGCTTTTGAATACAATGGAAAACAAATTAATATCCTCGATACACCAGGACACAAGGACTTCGCTGAGGACACGTTTAGAACCTTAACGGCTGTCGATAGTGTGATTCTCGTGATTGACTGTGCAAATGGGGTAGAGGAACAAACGCGTAAATTGATGGAAGTGTGTCGCATGCGTAAAACGCCGGTGATTATCTTCATCAATAAAATGGACCGCGATGGTAAAGATCCCTTTGAACTATTAGATGAATTGGAACAAAGCTTGGACATCAAAGTTCGTCCCTTGACTTGGCCTATCGGAATGGGAGATCGCTTTCAAGGCGTTTACAACATCTACCAAAAAGGATTGAACTTATTCTCTGCGAATAAAACGAAAATCTCGGATGATGTGGTGTCAATAACAGATATTTATGCTGCTGCACTAGATGAAATTATCGGAGAAAAGCCTGCGGAAGAATTGCGTGAAGAATTGGAAACGATTGAAGGGGTTTACGATGCATTTAATCGCGACGCCTATCTTGCTGGTGATATTGCACCCGTTTTCTTTGGTTCAGCCGTGAATAATTTCGGTGTCAAAGAATTATTAGATACTTTCTGTGAAGTTTCTCCGTCCCCACGTGGACGTGAGACTGACAAGCGCATGGTGGAGCCGAGTGATGATCAATTCTCTGGATTTGTATTTAAAATTCACGCGAACCTTGATCCAAAACACCGCGACCGTATCGCCTTCTTACGGGTTGTGTCGGGTAAATTTGAACGCAATACCTTTTACCAGCATGTTCGTTTAAACAAAAAACTAAAATTCCCGAATCCAACGTCCTTCATGGCACAAGATAAAAGTGTCATCGATGAAGCCTATCCAGGTGATGTTGTCGGACTATACGATACAGGAAACTTTAAAATCGGTGATACCCTGACAGGTGGCGAAATGATGATGTATAAAGGAATCCCGAGTTTCTCTCCAGAGATTTTCCAAGAATTAGAGAATTTGGATCCATTAAAATCCAAGCAATTGGAGAAAGGAATTCGTCAGTTAATCGACGAAGGAGTAGCTCAGTTATTTGTGCAACAACCTGGAAACCGTAAAATCGTTGGAACGGTTGGACAACTTCAGTTTGAGGTCATCAGTTACCGTTTGATTCACGAATATGGCGCGAATTGTCGCTTCGTTCCAAGAAATTACTTCAAAGCGTGTTGGATCACCTCCGACAATGAAGAACAGTTGCAAAGCTTCATGCGTGCAAAATCGAATTACTTGGCAAGAGACAAAGACGACAACATCGTTTTCTTAGCTGAAACAACGTTCTTGTTACAAATGGCAGAACAGGATTATCCTGATTTAGTCTTTCACAAAACGTCTGAATTTAAATTGGAACTTTCTTAGTACTTGAGGAAGACTCTTTTTTAGCAAATCCCATAATGTAGGACTTTTTTAGCAGTGCAAGATTTACAATCCTGCGATATCTCTCTTGGAAAATAGTAGGCGCTGGGATTACGAGCAAGCTCGTTTTCCCTAATTTTTGGCTCATTCCAAACAAAAGTCCACTTTGCTGCGCAAAGTTTGGGCTTTTTTTGTTTTCCCGGCTTTTTGAGGTGGATTTCAAATACATGAACAATCTGGGCTCGCTGGGATTACGAGCAAGCTCGTTTTCCCTAATTTTTGGCTCATTCCAAACAAAGGTCCACTTTGCTTCGCAAAGCTCGGACTTTTTTTGTTTTCTCCGCTTATTGAAATAAATTTCAAACGCGTTTAAAACAAAAAAAGTCCGCTTCTTTCGAAGTGGACTTTTGTTTGTGATCCCTCTGGGATTCGAACCCAGGGCCCATACATTAAAAGTGTATTGCTCTACCAGCTGAGCTAAGGAATCATTAAATTCGCGTGCAAAGATATGATTATTCTTTTGTTATCCCAACATTATTTGGGTAATTTTGAATTTAACTATTGAAATAAAAGCAATGGGCTGATTTTCAAGTGAGAATAAGATAATGAAAGGACCAATTTTATTAGTAGGCATGATGGGAGCAGGGAAAACGAGTCTCGCAAAGGCCTTAGCAAAGCAAAGCGGTCTTCCGTTTTTCGATACAGATGCTTTCATTAAGATGCAGTCAGGACAATCTATTCCCGAAATTTTCAGCACCAAAGGTGAAGCCGCTTTTCGTAAAATGGAGGAAGAGTGCTTTCACACATTGACACCGAAAGCGCAATGGATTGCAACGGGTGGAGGATTTCCTTGTTTTAATGATTTAATGGTGAAAATGAAACAACTTGGTACAGTGGTTTATTTGAAGTTGACACCGGAAGAATTATATGCTCGAATTCAAAGTGTTGCGAATCGACCCTTGTTGCAAACGAGTAATCCTTTAAATGAGTTATCTCGACTACTGAACGAACGAGCGGAAATCTATGAGATGGCAGATTTTGTCATTAAGGGAAACGAATCAACAGATAACTTGGTGAAAGAATTTCAGAAACTTGGTTTAATATAAGTCTTTTCTGAATCCAACATTGAAGATAAAGAAGATGTTAGATAACAATTGACTGTTATACGCGGTCTGATTACTCGCTTGTCCAAATAGTAAATATTGTCCGCTTAAATCCGCATAGACGGTACCAATTGCTGGAAAGGTATATTTAACTCCGGCTTGTAAACCTACACCGATACTTAGAACAGTTCCTTCGAGCTCCTCACCAGGACTAAGCGAATAGTTGTTTGCCCAGGTATATTGTCCGGTTGCATCCTCTTTTTCGTAATTATTTTTCACTTTATTGACAATCACCATGAAGTTTGAACCAGAATAACCGGAAAATCCATAATCATAGTCGTTGCCAATATACCTACGTGTGCCTCCTTCAAATAAGGAATAGTTGGTAGACCTATCGAAATTAACAGTAAGGTTGTAAGGATTGACGCTAAAGTTGTTCGCTGTAACATTCGTGGAGAGATTTGCCCCTTCGTTCACCGGAAAAAAGTAACTGAAACGACCATAAATGGATTGATCTGTAGATCTTGGAACTTCTATTCCTAAATGAACATTTGCAAATGATTTCGGAGCACCAAATCCTTTTAATATTCCGGATCCACCATCAAAACTGACTTGAGTAAATGAAAAAAGGGGAGTCAAAAAGAGAAAACTTGCAATTAATATTGATTTCATAGTGTTTTTTTAAGTAGAAACATTGGACAATCCTCGTCATGTGCATCCGCTAACATTCCAATGCTGTATAAGAATTCCTTTACAATTTCTATACCAACAAATTTAAAGTTCTTTTTGAAGAGTAGCACCCATTCGTTCGTATTTTTTAATTCTTGGTAATCAAGCCATGCTAAAAATGACCCATATTCCTTTTTTAACGCAATAACTTGATTTGCATTGTGTATCACCGCTTCAATTTTTCTTCTATTTCGGATAATCCCTGGATTGTCCATGAGCCTGTCTATATCAAATGCTGTATATTTTGCGATGAGCTCGTAGTTATAAGCATCAAAGGCTTTTCTAAAATGTGCTTCTCTCTTTAAAATAGTATCCCAACTCAATCCAGCCTGATTTATTTCTAAAATAAAACGCCCAAATAACTCATAGTCATTGTCGATTTTTCGGCCATAAATCGTGTCGTGATATACCCTATGGATATTATCTAGCGGTAGTTTTAAGCAATATTCACAATAACTCATGAACAATTTTTTGATGGATGATAAAAATACGCGAATTTTCCTTTAAATTTGTTGATATCATGAACAAGAAACAGTACTTCTTCTCTTTTGTTTTGGCGACAATGTCCTTCATTGCAGCACGCTCTTTACAAAAAGCTGGCGTGGAAAATTACTATGTAAAAAAAGCAAGTAATTTTCAAAAAGAAGATGGCTATTTCGATTTGATTCATCCCAATTCTGTTCAAACCCTACCGATGGGTGTCCAGCCATTTTCAGACATCACCTTGTTAGATTCGACTCATTTAATTGGATTGAACCAAGAACTAGGATCTTTGTACATGTACAACTTGGATGACCATACTGTGGCGCCTTTTTTACCTTGGGACCTTGGAGCGAAGATTTGCAATGTCTCCAACCTAGATTCAACCTTGGTTTTGGTCGATGACGCCAAACACATTCACTTTTTGCATGCCCCTTACGATTCGACTTCTTTGACAACTTTGTCCCTAGAGAATGAGCAATTTGAAGCGACAAGTGTCTGTTTGCATAAAGAAACCAATCGCTTGTTTCTGATTTCATCCAATCAAGAACGAGTGGAAGGATACAGTAGTAGCTCCGTTTACGCATACAACTTGAATCAACACAAATTAAATCCGCAACCCTTGTTTACGATTTCCGGCGAGGATGTGGAAGCATTCGCAATTCAAAATAACTTAATCGTTCCTGGATCGGATTTAAGCATCAAAGACGACACCTTGGAACACATCAATTTCACGCCATCTGCCATTGCAGTTCATCCGAAAACGAATGAAATCTATGTCCTTTCTAGCGTGGACCATTCGCTTGTTGTTCTTGATCAATTTGGGAAAGTGGTGAACTTTACTACCTTGGACAAAATAACATTCTCGAATCCAAGTGCGATGACGTTTAGACCAAACGGTGATTTATTGCTTACCAATGGAAACTTGATGAATCCAACAGTGATTCAGGTGAAATGGAACAAATTGTTCCAATCGAAAGCGGGTCACGGACTAATCTTCGGTCGCTAAAATCCACTTTCTGCAAAACGGACCTTCGTTGAAAAGGAGGTCAATCATGGACAAATTTGGCGTAAAAGGCTTATCGTAAGAAAATACTTGTTGATAGGAATCTAAGGTCCAATACTCATGCTGCAAATAAGCATTTTTCGATGTATCCCCACCGATTCCCAAAAATACATCCGTGTATTGAACGGATAAACCTTGATCAAGAACTTCTTCCATTAACCTTAAACAACGTTCGTTCTTCTCCCACAAATACGTATCATCGGAAAAAATAATCGCTTTGATTTCATTCGCGTAATCGTCAAAATATGGAGCGAGCGCATAGGCACTCGTAATTGCGCGCCAATGATCGTTTTTCCATGTCCCGGAATGATCAATCTTCAATTCCTTTAGTGGAATTTTGCGTCCACTTTCGTGAAGGGTAGGGATGCTTAGGCGAAGGATTCCATTTGCAGTGAGTATTTCACATCGTGTGCGAATCGTTTGTTTCTGAAAGTGTTCATGCAGTTCAATCCACCCGACTTTTGCACGTGCAAATGCGTTCAGATAATCAATGGAAGGAAAATAAGCTGTTGGAAAAACAGTCATCAATCAATCATCTTCAAGATGCGGTTCCAACGTATTCCCATGTAAGCACTTTTGGAGAACCAAACGAGTGAAGCTCTACCCACAACATGATCTTCTGGCACAAAGCCCCAAACACGTGAATCTGCTGAATTGTAGCGATTGTCCCCCATTAACCAATAGTAGTTTAGTCCAAACGTATAACTAGTGGCTTTTTTTCCATCGATATAAATTCCAGACTTCGTTTCTTTCAACTGATGTCCTTCGTATGCGGTAATGATGCGACGATACCACGCGATATTTGCTGACGTTACTTGAATACGCTGTCCTTTTCTTGGAACTTGGAACTCCTGGAAGTCCGTTGGTGTATTATTTATATTAAAGTCCTTTGGAAAGTAACTTAAATTAGCAATACGTTCCATCGAAGTTGGTTGATATCCTTTTTTGTGTCGGTATGCAGGCATTAAAAACTTGGAAAGTTTGATGTGAAAATCTTTTTCGATACGTGCTTTTTCACTTTTCGTCAGCGTTAAAATATAGATACCTGCTTCACGGGTTTCGAAATCGGTACGGGTACCATCTGGTGCATTTTCTAAGCCATAACGCGTCATCATTTCTGATGATGATGGGAAACTCACTTTGGATTTCTCAATCGTGTATTTTAAACATTGTCCCGGTGTTATTTTGGATGGTTTTCCATTCACGTACAGCACAGAATTCTCTACACGCAACACGTCTCCAGGAATACCAACGCAACGTTTGATGTAATTCTCTCGCTTATCAACAGGTCGGAATGTCACACCGCCATGCTTTGCCGGCATGCCCACGTGATCTTCTGGTCCACCGGGAAATTCTCCTGCCGCCAATTTCGCACGCGCTTTCTTTTTCCATTGTCCGTGCGTTTCGATGAATAAACTGTACATCTGAGATCCAATGGTGCTATCAATTTGTTCAGCGGAAACTTTCTGTTGTTGCATCAAGTTTCTCATTTGAATGACCTTCGATTGAATTTCTTCAGAGGACTCAAACAAATAGCGTGCTTCCTCATTGACTATTCCATGATAATCATGTCCCATTAAGCCATTTGGTGTGCGTGGATCGACAATTGCCGTGTCTCCCGAAGGATAATTGAATACCACGACATCGTTGCGATTGATTTTTAGGTATCCAGGTAAACGTGTATAGGTTCCTTTCTCTAGGGTTGTATACGATTTAATGTTTACGAATGGCACAATGTTGTGCACCAGCGGATAGGAGAGAGGAGTCACCGGGACTTTCGGTCCATATGCCAATTTGTTTACGAATAAAAAGTCTCCTACCAACATGGTTTTTTCCATGGATCCAGTTGGAATTTGAAAGGGTTCAAATACATAGGTGCGTATAACACTTGCGGCAACCAAGGCCCACAAAAAGGAATCTCCCCATTCTTTTACACGTGTTTTCTCTCCGGGTTTGTCACGACTCACCATATCAAAACCCAAAGCGAGAATATGTCCAACCACCGGCAAACACATGAATAAAACGATGTGATCTCCCCATTTTCTAATTTCCACTTCTCGGGAATTGGACCAGTTTGTTTCATTTCCAAAAGTCGTTTCTGAATGAGCGATTTTCGACATAATCAAATACGGGAAAAAGATTCCTTGTAAGGTGTCTGTAAAAGAGAAATAACCAAAGCGTCGAATGAAGCTTACATTTGCGGCCATCCACATGACTAAATGCACTCCAGGGAAAATTAACAAAAGAGACCACCAAGGTTTATTGGAAGTCATTTTGAATACAATAAAATAATTGTAACCAGGAATCAATGCTTCCCAGGACTCGCGTCCAGCTTTCGGGAAACTTTTCCACCACATCGCTAAATACGGGTGAACCAAAATCAATAAATAGAAATAGAAAAAACTCATAATGTCGTTATTTTAGTACATCTTTCATGGTGAAAACCCCTTTTTTACCGAGCAGGAATTCCGCAGCTAATACAGCTCCTAATGCGAATCCTTTGCGGTTATGGGCAATATGTTCGATGCGAATCGTGTCGATGTCCGATGTATACGTCACTTCGTGTGTTCCTGGAACATTCGGTTCGCGCACTGCGTTGATGGAAATCGCTTTATTTGCTATGTCCTCTGTAGAAAGCTGCCAGGTCGAATACGCGTCGTGTTCCGCGATTATATCGTTTGCCAAGCTAACTGCTGTTCCGCTCGGAGCATCTAATTTTTGAACATGGTGAATTTCTTCCATGCTCACGGTATATTCTGAATGACGGTTCATGATTTCCGCCAATTTTCGGTTCATTTCAAAGAAAATATTCACGCCAACACTAAAATTACTCGCGTGCAATAAGGAACCATTCAGGTCAGAAACCAATTGATTGACTTTCAGTAAATCTTGTTGCCAAGCCGTAGTTCCAACAACAATAGGAGTATGGTTTTTCATACAGATTTCCATGTGTTGAACAGCAAGTTCTGGCTGTGTGAATTCGATGGCTACATCGACATCTTCCCAATTGACTTCTTGGATGGGATGTTCACGGTTTACACGTGCGGTGATTTCATGTCCACGCTCCAACGCAATCGCTTCAATTGCTTGTCCCATTTTCCCGTAACCAATCAATCCAATCTTCATAGGAACAAAAATACGTTTTTCACATTAACGAAATTGAAACTTAAGGTGAATTCCTGCTGATCTGGATCCAAGAAACGTGGGAGTCGCTTGTATGCTTAGTTTATCACTGACATCGAAGTGTAAAAAATGGGCTTCGACACCGGCTTCTGCAATTTGAATAAAGTATACGGCGGCACAGCCAAGAATGGACATGTCGCGTTTGTTTAAATAAGATTGATACAAACTGAGCACCGCTTGATCGTCATAAAGGTCCCATTTCGGATTTAAAATGGAAACATTATCGATCCGATTTTGGTATTCTGTTTTAAGAGATTTTTGCGTTTGATTATTGACGGTTAAAAAATACCCCGTTGTTCCCAAAGCTGCATAAATTAAAGGTACTTTCCAAAACGCATGTTTCGGGCCTTTTTCTCGGTGAATGCTATTGTATACTTGTCCGGCTCCTGGCAATACAGCTGAGTAGATCATTACTTTCTTGTGCACAGGAAAAAGGGAGTCCTTAATCGCCAGTGGCTGACACCAAGCTGACACGCTGGAAAAAAGAAATAAAATGAGTAGGCGAGACATTATTTTTTTAATAGAGCCATCACCCGATTCAGTTCAACTTCAGAGGAGAAATGAACCACAACTTTTCCTTTGCCAGCCAAAGTTTTATCTATGGAAACCTTAGAGCCTAATTTATCACTTAGAAAGGATGTGAAAACTTGTTCACTTGAGCTCAATCCAATTTTCACTAATTTTGACTTGGAAATACTTGTGCTGACAGTTGGTTTCACTAATTGCTCCACCGCCCTCACGGAAAGTGATTCATCGATAATTTGTTGAAAAGCAATTAATTGTTCTTTTTCGTCATGGATGCTTAATAAGGCACGTGCATGTCCCATCGTAATTACTTGGTCACGCACACCAGCTTGAATGATTGCGGGCAATTTTAACAGACGAATATGATTGGCAATATGAGATCTAGATTTTGCTACTTTTTCACTCAATTGTTCCTGAGTCAATTTACACTCATCGATCAAACGCTCATAGGAGAAAGCTACTTCAATGGCATTTAAATCTTCGCGTTGAATATTTTCCACCAATGCCATTTCAAGCATGGTTTGATCATTTGCAATGCGTATGTATGCAGGAACTTCTGTTAGTCCAGCAAGCTGAGAAGCTCGAAAACGTCGTTCACCAGAAATTAATTGGTAGCGATCACGTCCCAATTTACGCACGGTCAAAGGTTGAATAATTCCATGCGTTAAAATCGATTGGCGCAATTCCTCTAACGCTTCTTTTTCAAAGTGTGTTCGCGGATTAAATGGATTAGCTTCAATGAGGTGTATATCGATTAAGGAAACAGACCCAACCGTTGCCCCGTTCATCGAAGTGATATCGGTCTCTGAATTTTGCAGTAAGGCGCTTAAACCTCGTCCTAATGCCGGTTGTTTTTTCGAATTAGAGCTCATGATCAATCTCAATTATTTTATCGTCGTTACCAATCTTGGTCAAATCATTTTTCTGTAACAATTCACGAGCAAAGTTAAGGTAATTTATAGACCCTTTAGAGGACGCATCGTGCATGATGACTGTTGTTCCGTGACTAGAAGCCTCACTTAACGTGGTATTTCGGTGTATAACCGTATCGAAAACTAATTCTTGAAAATGTGTTTTTACTTCATCCACTACTTGGTTGGCTAAACGCAAGCGCGTATCGTACATCGTTAAGAGCATTCCTTCAATTTCCAATGTTGGATTCAGACGTCCTTGAACGATTTTAATCGTATTTAATAATTTACTCAATCCTTCAAGCGCAAAGTACTCACATTGAACAGGAATCATTACTGAGTCCGCAGCAACAAGTGAATTGACCGTAATCAATCCCAGAGAGGGAGAACAGTCGATTAGAATGAAATCGTAATCATCCTTCACTTTTTCCAATGTACTTTTTAACAAATACTCACGGTTCGGAAGGTTAATCATTTCTAATTCAGCACCGACTAAATCCAAATGAGATGGAAGAATGTATAAGTTTGGATTATTTGTAGCTAAAATGACATCCTTTGGATGCATACCATTGACCAAACAATCGTAGATATTTCGCACAGTTTTTGGATCGAAGCCAGTCCCGGATGTAGAATTTGCCTGAGGATCAGCGTCAACGATTAAGATTTTATATTCAAGTACACCTAAACAGCCACCTAAATTTATCGTGGTCGTAGTTTTCCCTACGCCACCCTTCTGATTCGCTATCGCTATTATTTTTCCCATTCGATTTTTCTGAAAGATAAAATTACGAGTTGTAGTCATTTGTTCGACATTTTCAAACAGGAACTTATTAACGAATTACTATTTTTTTTTGTCAATTTAAATGATCTAGGCATTGTTTTGATGGAAATACGGACAGTTGATGTGCTTTTTGTATCTTTGATTAGAATTTACATACGAATATCATGGATAAAATTCATCTTCGTATTGGCAGTGCAAGAGACAATCAATTAGTGGTCGAGTCCATTGACGTTGCACCGTATCATTTAGAGTTGTTTTGTGACACATCGGGAAACGTTTTTATTACGGACCTTAAATCAGAACAGGGCACCTTTGTGAATAATAGAAAGTTAGACGGATTCCAATTATTAAAAAAAGATGACCGGGTTCGTTTTGGTCAAAATTATGTATTTCAGTGGGAGGGATTTCTTCCGCTTGAGAAGAATCAATACCAAGATATAGAGGAACCAATTATACCTCCAAAAACAACGCAAAAAGTAAGTTCCGTTTCCAACGTTGGCAACAAGCAGTTGTATGTAATTTATGGCTGTATTCTATTTCTTATCTTGCTGATGTCCTTGTATCTATAATGGCTAGATAGATAATCATTTTTCTTTCCCGTCAACAATCAAGGATGAAAACGAGTTAAATTCAAAAAATCAGCAAGAAATTTGTTCAAAAAATGGTTGCATTCAGAAAAAATTACTAATATTGCACCCCGTTTCTGTTTGAACGGCAAAAAAATTGTGAAATGAGTATTATCAGAGAAATTCAAAAAGAACTAACAGTAGCAAACCAATTGCCTGTTTTCGGTGCAGGAGATACCGTAATTGTTTCTTATAAAATTGTTGAGGGTAGCAAAGAGCGTATCCAGCAGTATCAAGGTGTTGTTTTACAACGTCGTGGAAATGGTGCAACAGAAACGTTTACCGTTCGCAAAATGTCAGGAAATATTGGTGTGGAACGTATTTTCCCAGTAAACTCTCCTTTTATTGATGGTCTTACCATCGTGAAAAGAGGAGCTGTTCGTAGAGCACGTATATTCTACTTCCGTGAGCGCACAGGTAAATCTGCACGTATCCGTGAGAAAAAGAAATTTACTGCATAAGCTGCAGCAAAATATACAGAAGGGGATTCATCGAATCCCCTTTTTTTATGCTTCATTTTTTGAGTGCCTCAGGACTGCATCGCAGGATTTGTAATCCTGCCTCAAGTAAAACGGATCTATTCAACAATCTCGAACTCCGTACGACGATTCATCGCTCGACCTTCAGCATCTTCGTTTTCGACACGTGGCATGCTTTCACCAAAGCCACTTGCTGTCATGCGTTCAGTTGAAACGCCTTTCTCTGACAGGTATCGTTTCACTTCTTCCGCACGCGCTTGCGAGAGCTGTAAGTTGCTGTCCTCGTTTCCTAAATCGTCGGTGTGACCGTTGACGCGGATATTTAAACTTGAGTTGGACTGTAAATACTTCGCGAAGCCATCCAGAATGACCTGCGCTGCTTTGTTTAACTCATACGAATCGGTTGTGTACAGAATGTCGGCAATTGTGTAGGGTTTTCCGGCCACTAAACTATCGACTTGCATCGCTTTCACTTCCACGTGTCGTTCGCTGCGATTCTGCAACTGCTCGCTGCTCACCGTTTGTGCTTGAAAGGCAAAATTTTCTTTGTTAACGGAAAGGGTGATGTCCTGTTTTTGATCAACTTTCACGACTGCTGCATATTTTCCGTCTTCCGTGTTGACTTTGAAATTGACTGTTTCTCCTGTCTCGTTATAGGTGATATCAATAGTTGCGTTGCTTACAGCATTTCCGGCCTCATCCTTTAGTTCTCCGTGTAAAATGACTACTTCTTTAGGACGAGCAGCCTCATATAGGTCAAAAGAATAAATGTTCCAGTCACCATCCTTGGCGGTGGAGAAATAAGCAACTTTCCCACTGGTGGACACAAATAACCCTAGTTCATCTTGCGGCGAGTTGATCGGATAACCAATGTTCTTCGGTTCGGTCCATTTGTCGCCTTCTTTTCGGATGTAAAAAATGTCGAGTCCTCCAAGTCCTTTGCGCGATTTCGTACTCGTGGAAACGAAGTACAGCGTTTCTCCGTCCTGGTGAAAAAAAGGACTCTTATCCTTCGCTGCGGTATTGACGATATCGAAGGGTTTCGCCATACTCCACGTTCCGTCTACTTGTTTTTCGGAATAGTAAATATCATTGTCCCTAGATCCTTTGCGTAAAGTCGCGAAGAACAAGAGTTTTCCATCCGCTGACAACGAGGGCTGTGCTTCCCATCCATCCTTGGTGTTGATGTTTTGACCCATATTCACTAAAGGTGTCCATTTGAAATCGTTTCCTCCGCGACCACTTCGTGTATAGGTAGTCGTATACAAATCACAATTCAAATAATCCTTATTGTACACCTTCTCCACCTTACAGGCACAAATAATCATTTCACGGTTGTCCACGGACAAAGAAGCGGTTCCATAATTATAAAACGTTCCGTTGTTGAAAGGTTGAGGCAGGGGGGAACCAGGGGAATAAAGGACATCAGACGCTCCTCGTTCTGAAATCGTAAATTCTTCGCGGATGTTCGTGGCAATATCGCCCAAATTGGTTCGGTCCACTTTGCGTGTAAAGAAAAGTAAATCGTTGTCCGGTGAAATCATGGGGAAATATTCGTCTAATTCCGAACTCACGCCTCCCACTTTTTTCGGAATAAAGGGAACGGGATTTTCCACGAGCTCTTTTTGAAACTTGAGGTCATCCACAATGAACTGTATTTCTGCTTTCTGTGTAGCGTAGGTTTCCGAAAGCCCGCTCGGATTAATGCTGTCAAAGGCTAAGAATTTTTCTAAAAACGGAAGGGATTTTTCATCCTCTCCATAATTGTACAGGACTTTTCCGCAGTAATAGTAGCAATCGGAGTGAAAACTTGGACACTTCTGCGTCGTTGTTTGATAGAATAATATGGATTTTTTTAATAGTCCTTCTCCTTCCTCCGAATTCGGATCTGCCTTCAATTTGAAGCTGGCTTGTTGATAGCACAATTGCGCATAGTAATAATAACTTTCCGCATGATTCGGGTATTTACGCATCAGCTCGCCAAATTGCGCAGTTTGACTCTTAAAATCATTCGCCGCTAGTGCTTCTGTCAAAAGTTTACGAATCTTCTTATCATCTGTCCCACAGGGATCATCCTGAGACCACACAAGGGATGTTAGTCCAAGTACTAAGATGAAAAAGAATCGTAATTTTTGCTTCATTTTTTTAATGTGCTAATATGCCAATGTGCCAATGTGCTAATTTTTCCCGCTCTCGCTCTCGCTCTGTTCACTGTTCACTAATAACTACGTCCCCAACCTTTTCGCACGTAAAATCAATATCATTTGTCGAAACATCCAAATGTGTCACGAAACGCAACATTCCTGGTCCAAAAGCCATGGCGAGGATCCCGAAGGACACAAACTGTGCCAATATCTCATCGCGTTTAGCCGGATTTTTCAAATGTACGACTACGATGTTCGTTTCCACACCAAGAACGCTATCGACCCAATTTTGTTTCAAAAACGTTTCTTCGAGTTGCTTGGCATGGCGATGGTCCTCAACTAAGCGTTCGCGGTTGTGTGTTAAAGCGTAGAGTCCACCGGCGGCGATGATTCCTGCTTGACGCATACCTCCGCCCATCACTTTGCGTACACGACGTGCCTTGTGTATGAATTCACGCGTTCCGACAAGTACGGATCCAACCGGTGCACCGAGTCCTTTTGACAAACAAATGCTGATGGAATCAAAAGCGGCACCGTATTCTGCAGGATTAACCTGATTCACAGCTAGCGCATTGCAAACCCGTGCACCATCGAGGTGAAGTGGAAATCCAAGTTTGTCGCAAAGTGCTTTGATTTCCAAAATTTGCTTAAAATCGTATACAGCGCCTCCACCACGATTGGCGGTATCCTCTATAGAAACAAGTTGTGTTAGTGGGAAATGAACGTCCAACGGTGGATTGATCCATTGTTCAATAGTCTGAGCGTCAATGCGTCCGCGGTCACCTTTTAAGAGTCGAACGGAAGCCCCACTGTTTTTTGCGATTCCGCCACCTTCGTATTTGTAGATGTGACTTTCTTCGTGACAAATGACTTCTCCGCCAGGTTGCACATGAACATTAATCGCAATTTGGTTGGTCTGTGTTCCGGAAGAACAAAAAAGTCCAGCTTCTTTCCCAAACAGTTCTGCAGCATAGGTTTCCAAGGCGATGATGCTTGGGTCTTCACCAAAAACATCGTCACCAACTTCCGCGGTAAACATCGCTTCCTTCATGGCTGCACTCGGTTTTGTCACGGTATCACTTCGAAAATCAATCATTCCTATTATTTTTAACAAAAATAATGAAAATGGAAAGTGAAATCAGTATTGCCGTCGTTTGTTTAGTAGGATCTTTTGCGACCTTTTTTTCTGGATTCGGATTAGGAACCATTTTACTTCCCGTTTTTAGCCTGTATTTACCGATAGAACTGGCTATTTTGGCAACGGCGCTAGTACATTTTTTGAACAATATTTTCAAAATATCCTTGATGGCGAAGCATTTGGATTTTTCCCTTTTCAAGCGTTTTGGTATCACTGCCTTGATAGGAGCCATTGTCGGAGCGAGTGTATTGACTTGGGTCGGACACGCTGGTAATATGTATGCATCACCCATTTGGGAAGGAAAGTCGATCAGTTACGTGTCCTTTTCCGTCGGAATCCTGATGTTGTTCTTTGTCGTCTTTGAGTGGAAGTCCATTCGTTTTCCCTTTTCTCATTCACCGTATTTTCTCCCACTCGGTGGACTTTTAAGCGGCTTTTTTGGAGGATTTTCCGGACACCAAGGCGCCTTGCGTTCGGCTTTTTTGTCCAAGATTACGCTGGATAAACAATTATTCGTAGCTACGAGTGCCTTGATTTCCTTGTTGATCGATGTTTCGAGAATTTCCATATACAGTAGTTCCACAGAGTGGGGACAGTTGAACGTTCGCTTACTCGTTATCGGTGGATTCTCTGCCTTTGCGGGATCGCTATTAGGCAAGAAGTACTTGAATAAAGTGTCGTATACCTTTATCAAGTGGATGGTAGGACTCTTTCTAACGCTGATGAGCCTCTTGATTTTGACGGGAGGGATTTAATTTCCCTCGGACTTTTCATCCGACACTTCCGCTGCTTTTTTCGGTTCGCCTTTTTTAGTCTTTTCTATCTTTTTGAAGAGTTCCGTTTTCACCCCAAATTGATCGATGCTAAATTCTTCGAGTTTTTCGCTTTTGCTGGTATACGTGGCTTGGTATTTCAATTTTCCATCCGGATAGTATTCCACGTGTTTCCCTATGGGTAGATTGTTTTGGAAAAAAGCTTGTTGCAGCAGCATTCCTTTTTCATCCATCGTTTTAAATTCACCGTTTTTAAAGCCAATAGACCAATTTTCCACGTGTGCTTCTTTTCCGCTTTCGTAGAAGTAGGTCCATTTCCCATCTTTTTTTCCCTGCTTGTAATTCAAGCGCATTTCCACTTTTCCGGAATCCGTGTAGGTAATGTGCGGACCATCTTGAAGTCCAGCTTTGTAATAGACCATTTTGCCAAGTTTGGATTCGCGGTAATAGAACTTTTGAACGCCATCCATTAAGTTATTTTTGTAGGTGTGCAGTTCGATGGTGTCGTTTCGTTCATTATCATCAAAAAGGATATAGGTTCCTTGCAACAAATTATTCACGTGGTTGATTTCCCGCTCTTTTTTTCCTGATTCATAGAAGACAGTACTTTTCCCATTTAATTTACCCATATCATACGATTGAATAGACTGTCGGCAGCCATTGCTGAAGTAGGAGGTGTCTATGCCATCGCGAAATCCATCGATGATGTTTAAAGATTCTTCTAGATTCCCGTTTTGATGACAGGTAGCACAAGTTCCGGTATATGGAGTAGCAAAATCGCGTTTCATCACATACATATTTCGCTGATCATCAAAGGAAAGTAGGCTGTAACAGTTTTTAATATTTCGAAAATCACACTTGTGGATATTATTTCCACAGGGACTCTCATCCTGACTAAAAAGTGGAGTGGAGAAGATGATGTAAGTAATAAGAAGCGCGCAATATTTCATGCTAAGTGGATTAAAATCAAACAGAAAGTTACGCTATTTTTTGAATCGCATCTTTCATTTTCTCCGGAATTTCGATCGTGGACTTTGTCTTGGAGTTGAATCCTACTAAAACTGAGGAGCCTTTGGTCACAAGTTGATCGCTCACAGTGATTTCGTAGCCTAAGGTGAAGCTTTTTGTCCCGATATGAATCAAGTATACTTTTACATAGGGAACGTCGTTTAAAACGATTGGTTTTAAGTACTCGACCTCATTCTTCAGTAAAACCACACCTTCTTCCATCCAATTCCAATGATCACCTACCAATGCAGAAAAGTAATGCATGCGCGCGATTTCGAAATACGTTAAATAAATCGCGTTGTTGACATGTCCTAAAATATCTAAATCGGTTAAGCGGACATGAATACGAGCTTGAGGAATCATTTGTCGAGAATTTGATATTCTGAATTATTGCTAATGAATTCAGGAACAATTTTTTTCATTTGGGTGACAATCGCCGTATTGTCTTGCTCAACACAAAGTTGCACAAGTGTTTGTATGCGTTGCATTTGTTCATCCGTTTCAATGCGTGTTTTGGCGATCATGATTTTCTGATGATGTGTTGGAATGGTATTTTCCTCATTCGCTAATAATTCCTCGTACAACTTTTCGCCGGGACGCAATCCTGTAAACTTTAGTTCAATGTCTTTCCCAACTTCTAATCCAGAAAGTTGGATCATTTTTTTCGCTAGGTCAATAATTTTCACCGACTGACCCATTTCAAAGACGAAGATCTCTCCACCTTTCCCCATCGTTGCTGCTTCCAGCACCAATTGACAAGCCTCTGGTATGGTCATGAAGTAGCGAGTGATTCGTTCGTCTGTAACGGTTACTGGACCGCCATTTTCGATTTGTTTTTGAAACAAGGGAATAACCGAACCATTGGAACCGAGTACATTTCCAAAGCGTGTGGTGATAAATTGCGTTCGCTGTTGTTCGTTTAATTTTTGAACATACATTTCCGCGATGCGTTTGGAGGCACCCATGACATTTGTTGGATTCACCGCTTTATCCGTAGAAATCATGATGAATTTCTTTGCGCCAAACTCCAACGATAAATCGGCTAGAATTTTTGTCCCCTTGACATTCGTATGAACGGCCTCTGCAGGATTCAGTTCCATCATTGGGACATGCTTATACGCTGCGGCATGAAAAACAATGTCCGGTTGAAACGTTTGAAAAAGTTTGCGCATTCTTTCTTGATTGCAAATATCTCCGATAACCACTTCAAAACAGCAGTTTGAAAAATGTTGATTTAATTCAAATTGCAAATCAAACAACGGTGATTCGGCTTGATCCAAGAGGATAATGTTTTTTGGATTGAATTGAGCAATTTGTTGAACAAGTCCGCTTCCGATGGATCCAGCAGCGCCGCTTACTAATATAGTTGCTGTTGAGATTTCTTCAGAAAGCTGTTTGTTTTGTATGTCGATAGTTTCTCTTCCAAGCAAATCCTCAATCCTGATTTTTTTTAATTGTCGTGAACTAAATACGCCATTAATCCAACTTTTGGGATTTGGTACTTTTTGCACTTCCATCTTCAAGGAAATGGCTTCATCTAAAACCGCTTGAAGTTTTTCTCCATCTGGATTTTGAATGGCTACAATCAGGGTGCTTGCTTGAAACTCTTCTTTTAGTTTCGCTAATTGTTTGGTTCTGTAAACACGAATCCCTTCGATTCGCGAACCGCTTAACTTTTCATTATCATCGATAAAAGCAACACCAACTTGCTGGTTACGCGTATCCTTTTCCAAGGTACGCTTTGTGATTAATCCGGAAACGCCTGCACCATAGATAATTACGGACTCTTGTTGTCCTTTGTCTTTCATCGTCTCTAAATACAGTAACTTGATGACAAATCGTCCACCGACGATGAACGTCACACTAGCTAAGAATTCCATAACCAATACGGACATCGGAAACAGGAATAACCCATCTAGTTGATAAAAACGAATGAGTCCAGCAATCAAAAAGAGTAGGGTGCAACTTAATTCCGCGAGAAAAATGCGTTTTAAGTCCTCAGTGGAGGTGTAGCGGACCAAACCTTTTTGAATTTGAAAAACGTAGAAAACAAAAAGTTTAACGAAGATGAAGAACCACAGTGACTTTGAAAGGATTTCCCATTCCGATTGAATCAAAGAAAAATCCGCCTTGAGGTCAAAGCGGATTAAATAAGCAAAAGCAAGAGCACATAGATGAATGATTAAGTCCAGAAGAACCACCACCCATCTCGGCGTATTTTGTTTTAATTTAAGCACACGTAAAGATAGGAATTCTTATGGATTACTCAGAACGAACTAAGGTAACATTTCCATGTTTCATGATTTCGTTCCCTCCATTAGAGACGGCTTTTGCGATGTAGAAATATACACCTTCTAAAACATCTTCTCCAGATTCGTCCTTACCATCCCACATAAAGGCTGGATTGTCATATTCTCTAACTACTTGTCCCCAACGGTTTAAAATCGTACAATTGAACGTTTTAATCCCTCCAAAGAAAAGTAATTGGAAATAATCATTCGTTCCATCATTATTCGGTGTAAATACGTTCGGAACTTCAATGTCACAGAAGTAGAAATTAATGGTTGCCGTATCAATGGAAACCCCGCACATGTTTGTCGTCGAAACAATGTATTCCCCAGTTTCCGTTACACTGATGGCTGATGATGTTTCTCCAGTTGACCATAAGTAGCTCACATTTTGAGGCTGAACTAAGGCTGCTAGAACTTGAGTTTCGCCAATACAAAGTGTGGTATCCAAAATGGTCGTAAATGGATCAGCAACGAATGTTAATTGGAATGTTTCAGTGAAATTACACACACTATCTGTCATGGTGATGGAATAAATCCCAGCTGTATCCGCAACGATTGTTGGATTTTGTCCTGCAGGATTAGAGAAATTCACAAGTGGTGAATTCGCCGTCCAATTGCTTCCAGTGTATGAAAGCACTCCGTTAATTTGTAGCGTTAAGTTACATAGTACCGTGTCTTGAAGAGGTGCGATTGGTGATGGGATAGAATCTACTATTACGACAACACTATCCACGCATCCGATTTGGTCAATCACAAGCAAAGAATACACGCCGCTTTGTAATCCTGTAAAGTTACCTGTTGCATTGTTGGAGATTAATGCTGGACCTTGGTAAAGAACAAACTGATAAGGTGTGATTCCAAGCGATGTAGAGGAAGTGATGCCGCCATCGGAAAGGCTACAAAATTCTAAATTAGAGTTAAAATTATCGATATTTGGATTCGTAGAAGGGAAAATCTCAACAGATTCTGTATTGAAACAACCATTCTGATCTTCTACGTAAATGGGATAAACTCCAGGTGCTAAATTGATGAAATTGACTGCAGCTGAAAAAGTGGTCCCGTTATCAATACTGTATTGAAAAATCGGTGTTCCACCATCGATATCAAAATCGATTACTCCATTATTGAGTCCACAGGTTGTGGTGACCGAAGTTAAATTGACAATCTGCAAGGAATCTACTCCGTCTAATAGAGCGGTCATGGTATCAGAACAGTTATTTTGATCTACCATAATGATTGTATACATCGCAGTATCCAAGTTATTAAACGTACCAGTCGGTTGGAAAGCAGCGCCAATACTATAGGTATAAGCACCTGCACCTCCAGAGGAAACCGCGGTTAAACTACCGTTGATACTACCACATGTTGGATTGATTGTTGTAATGGAATCAATTTGAGGATAACTCACAGAAATTGTAATGGTATCATAACACGTGTTAATGCTATCGGTCATCATAACGATGTAAGATGTAGTTCCCGTTGGTGCTACAGGAGTAGGATTGTTTCCAGTGTAAACACCTGGACCATAAGAATAATTATCGTGTAACCAAGTAATGTTAAAGTTAGGTGCTGTTGCAGTAATCATGATATTATCTAATCCCCAGTGGTCATAAGGTGCACCAGACACCGCTAATTGTGTCCATCTAAATTGTGTGGAAGTTGTTTGCGCTGCGGCTGGAATAGGTAAACAATAGTTTTGCCAAGAAGTCATTAGTGGATCATATCCACCCAATGGACTCCAGTAATTCATGGTTGTCCAAGAAAGTCCTGCATCCGTCGAATACTGTATATATACTCCTTCACTAGCTAAATCGGGACCTTCACATGGAGAAGCTTGTGCTTGAATTGCATAACGCATATCGAAACATACTTGTCCACCGGAAGAAACATCCAAGGCAATAGTCGTCATTTCACGCGGTGCAACAGATTGATTCCCCATCCACATGAAATCAGTACCATCCAAAGAAGGAACGCCACATGTATTGTTGGCAATTGTTACTACCTGAGAGAATAACCATCCCACAGGCACACCACTATTAAAGTTTTCACCGAAGGCTACTTGACTTGTCCCACTTCCGTTCACACTTAAAACGGTAGAACCATTACAAGGAATGGTTGTATTTTGAGCACTAGCGATTACCGTACATTGAGCACGCAACGATTGTATAGATGTAGCTAGAATCGTAGCTGCAACAAATAAGTTTGTTAATTTCATTCGTGTTAGTTTACAACTACGTTTTTAATATTGAAATCTGTCAGTGTTGTTTTTGTCAAATGCGCTGGCATGTGATGAAAAATGGTTAAACCGAAATGTGTACGGTCTAGACATTCACCAACTAATACTTCTTTAGGTTGAAGGATTTGAGTATATGTGTATTCGTCATGGCCACAAGTTGCACATTCTCCGTCATAGAAGAGTTCGAAACTGTAGGTAACCGTTTTAACGGTATTTGATTCGTTTTCAATCGTCAACTGAATGAGATCTGACTCATATCCTTGAGCAGGGATGTTACAATTGATTTGTTTTGTACTGATTTTAATTCCGTTAGCTTCAATGTTCTTTTGAGCATTCAATCCGAATCCTAAGAAACAAATAGACAGAATAGTTAGGTTTAGTTTCATTATATGTAACGTTAAAATTTCAAATTGTTTGACGCAATACTTTCACATTAAGTTGCATCTTTGGTAAAATTATTAAAAAAAAGTGAAATAATGCTCGAAATCGAACGCAAGTATTTGTTGAAATCGATGGATTGGAAAGATGAATGTATCCAGTCTGTTACGAACATCCAACAAGCTTATCTCTTTGAAGATAAAGATAAATCGCTTAGAATCCGTATTAGATCTAAGGAAGCATTTTTGACGATCAAAATGGGACAAGGTTTGGTCCGTAATGAGTACGAATATGCGATTACCTTGGAAGATGCAGAAGAAATGATGGCAAAGGCAAACTTACGCTGCCTGGAAAAAACCCGTTACGTGATTTTACACAAAAATAATTTATGGGAAATCGATGTGTTTCATGGCAAACACAATGGACTAATATTGGCAGAGATTGAATTGGGTAGTATCGATGAGGAAGTTGAACTACCAACATGGATTGGTGAGGAAGTAACAGAAAATCCAGCTTATTTGAATGTTCAGTTATTTAAGAATTTATAAATCTATTTCCTCACTGATTAAATCACTATCCAAAAGGTCAAAGACCATCACTCCTAAGTGTGCCTGAAAATAATAACGAAATTGCTCATTGTCCTTAATAACTGGCCATTTTTCTTCGTCTATACAGATTTCAGCGCATTCTCTTTTGATGATTTTTTTTCGGTATTTTTCCAGAATCAATTCATCATCCCAGAAATCCTCCTCTATTAAATATACAGATGGTTCTGGATTCTCTGAAAAATAGAGGGTGTCCTCACTGTGTTGAGTAGACCATTTTTCAAAGTTTTTTGTTGGATAAACGACAATTTGTCCGCGATTTAAAATGTTCATTGTGCCGGAATTAAAGTTGTTTTTATACAGTCATAATTGTACCACAGAGCTGGTTTGTTTTTGACTTGCTGACAAATATAGATAAAGCGTACCTTGTTTTCCGTAAATTGAATGAATCGAAGCCATTTTAATAAGTCAATTTTTGAGTTACTACTGATGACATGTATGCTTTGATTCGTACAAATAAAAACAAGGTTTCCTGAATGATACAGATATTGACGGCTGTAAATTTTAACCAATGCACTCCGCTGGCAAAATTGTTGGTCGAACCAATTGTAAAAAGTGTTTTTAACGATGTTAGAATCGGATTTAAACCGCCAAAAGCGATGATTAAACACCTTTTGATTGGAATCGATTAGATTAAAACGTGCTGATTTTTCAAAAATAAATTGATCCAGAAAGGAGTTAGTGGTATCTTTTTCGACACTTGAAATGGCAAATCCAACAGAATCTTGGTTGTAGGAATTAATCATCTCCTGAAAAACATCTATGGTTACAAGCGGTTTAGGTTTGGAGGAATAATTGGACTTTGACCGAATCGAATCTAAATCTTTTATTTTTCCCGAATTCGATTCCTTACAAGAAGTCGTCATCAGTCCAAGGAAACTTAAACTGATCATCGTTAAAAAGTATTTTTTCAGATTTCCCATTGCGATTTTCTGTAAATTTGGACAAAATTACGCATTATGAAGAATATCATGTTTTTATTTTTAATGAGTATTGTACTCATTTCTTGTGGTGTTAAGGTTCCTTACACAACGCAAATTCGAGACGAATTCACATTGGATACTGACGAGAAGGTACGTCAAGTTCAATTTTACACGTCGCACACCATTATTTTGAATCAAGAAAAAAGAGATGATAGTCAAAATACCACCCAAAATGGAACGCTTGTTGCAAGTTCTAGTAGCGAACGTGAAAGTGTGGTTATTCCAGCATTAACCAAATGTATTTTTGAAGGATTTGGTCCTAAAGGTGAAGTGCAAGTGCGTTTTGAAATTGGGGAGGCTAAATTATTGACTTTCGCTACCAAAATTGAAGGTAGCTCAGTTAAGCGTTATTACTTTGAGGCGGATTGGAACAGTCAAGGCGGACCGAAAATTAACTATGGTGGGAATACGTATAAAGTTGATTTAATGCGCGGAGCACCTCGTTCTGCCCATCTCTTGGTCGTGAAAAAACGACTTCAGAAAACAAAGCGCAAAGAACGTGTCGTTCGCGGATTAAAAGTATAAGTATAATCCTAGCCTTCATTTCTCACATTACAATTTCCAATTTATTGGATCAAAAACCAAACGCATGCCAAAAATAGCATTCAACCGAGATGGCTTTTCAGATGAAGAGTTAAAAGGAATTTATCTTAAGTTGGTTCGGCCTCGAATCATAGAGGAAAAAATGCTCATTTTGTTACGTCAAGGGAAAATTACAAAGTGGTTTTCTGGTTGGGGGCAAGAAGGAATCTCGGTAGGTTGTGCTTATGCCATGAATGATGATGAATACATCCTTCCGATGCATAGAAATTTAGGTGTATTTACTACAAGAGACATTCCTTTAAACCGATTATTTTCTCAGTTTCAAGGAAAAATGAATGGATTTACTAAAGGAAGAGACCGCAGTTTCCACTTTGGAACACAAGAACATAAATTAGTGGGAATGATTTCACATTTAGGTCCTCAGTTGGGGATCGCTGATGGAATTGCGCTTGCCAATAAAATTACGAAAAGTGAAAAATCAACCCTCGTTTTTTCAGGAGACGGAGGCGCTTCAGAAGGAGATTTTCATGAATCTTTAAATGTAGCCGCTGTTTGGGATTTACCGGTGATATTTGCTATTGAAAATAACTCTTGGGGACTTTCAACACCTTCTGTTGAACAATTTAGATGTAAACAATTCATCGATAAAGGAATTGGTTTTGGAATGAATTCCCTTCAAATTGATGGGAATAATATTCTTGAGGTTATTCGTACCGTTCGAAAAATAAACGAGGAAATCCGCGTCGACTCGAAACCTTATTTGTTGGAATTAATGACTTTCCGCATGCGAGGTCACGAAGAATCTTCCGGCACAAAATACTATCCAGAAGGAATTCAAGATGAATGGGAGAAAAAAGACCCTGTTTCCAATTATGAAGCGTATTTGCTTGAGCTAGGATTATTAAATGAAAACGAGATTCAGCAAATCAAAGAAAAGATGAAGACGGAAATTCAAGAAGGATTCGATGAAGCGCATGCGGAACCTGCCATTGAAGCATCGATCGAATCGGAATTAACTGATTTATTTGCACCGCATATTCAACAATTGATTGAAGCAAGTGGACCAAAAAAAGAAATGCGTTTTATCGATGCGATTCAGGATGCGTTGACGCAATCCATGGAGAAACATGATAGCCTCGTTCTGATGGGACAAGATATCGCAGAATACGGTGGCGCATTTAAGGTGACGGAAGGACTTGTAGAAAAATTCGGTAGGGACCGTGTTCGCAATACACCGTTATGCGAGTCCGCAATTTTAGGCGCAGGACTGGGATTATCTATTTCCGGAATGAAAGCGATGGTGGAAATGCAGTTTGCTGATTTTGTTACCTGTGGATTTAATCAAATCATCAATAATTTAGCAAAAATGCATTGGCGTTGGGGTCAAAATGCAGACGTTGTTGTTCGCATGCCGACAGGAGCTGGGACAGCCGCTGGACCTTTTCACTCGCAAAGCAATGAAGCTTGGTTTTTCCATACTCCTGGGTTAAAAATACTATATCCATCTACACCTTACGACGCAAAAGGATTACTTAACGCCGCTTTTGAAGATCCAAATCCAGTGCTTTTCTTTGAACATAAATTCCTTTATAGAAGTTTAAAAGAAGAAATCCCAACGGAATACTACACGGTCGAAATTGGAAAAGCGCGCACCGTTAGTTCTGGAACCGATTTAACCATCATCACCTATGGACTAGGTGTGCATTGGGCAACAGAAACAATGGCTAAATATCCAGATGTTTCAGCGGAAATCGTTGATCTTCGAAGTTTAATGCCATTGGATAAAGAGGCAATTTATCAAGCCGCAAATAAAACCGGAAAAGTCATTGTGTTACATGAGGACTGTTTGACCGGTGGTATTGGTGGTGAATTAGTAGCATTGATTACGGAACATTGTTTTGAGCAATTAGACGCGCCAGTTTTGCGCGTCGCATCCATGGACACGCCTGTCCCATTTGCGGTCACTTTGGAAAAACAATTTTTAGCATCAGAACGACTAGGGGCAGCCATCGATCGAATTTTAACATATTAATCCCCCGGAAGCAAGTTGATTAGATCGATTCTTAAAATACTTGCTCCTTTATCCATTGTTTGGCTATTTTCGAGTATTTACCGCATTTTACTCGTGAGTTTAAACAGTAAAAAATTTCCTGATTTAACTTTTCAAGATTATGTTATTGGATCCGGTTTCGATTTACTTACCATTGCGCTGATTTTTCTCCCCTTAGCTTTTGTACAGTTTTTACCGCTTTCAGATAAGTTTGAACGGATGCGCTCTTGGTTTAAACTATTCTTTTTTTCCATTGGAACGTTGTTTATTTTTGTTTTTAATGGTTGGGATGTCGCTTATTTCTCCTACACAGCTAAACGAACAAGTGTTGATTACTTCGTTTACATGCTAACAAATACCGAGACTTCGAGTCTAGCTGGTGATTTTATTGTGGAGTTTTGGTGGTTAATCGTATTTTTTGTTTTCAGTTTATCTTTCTCTATTTGGTGCTTTTATAAAGTAAAGTCAGTACCTATTCCATGGAAACTGCGAAAAAATTGGGTAAGCTTCGTCCTCGTGCTTGCAACATTTGTACTTGTCGGGCGAGGTGGATTTCAGTTGAAGCCAATTGGCATCATTGAAGCAACAAATTATAGTAGCTTGACCAATGCCCCCGCAGTGCTTAATTCTGCATTTACCATTATCAAAACGATAGCGGTGAAAGGAGTGGAGGATAAAAAATATTTTAATGAGGGTGAATTACACGCGATTTTTAATCCGATTCAAACAAGTCAAGATCAAAAATTGCTCCCGAAGGGAACGAATGTCTGTTTTATTTTGCTTGAAAGTTTTGGTTCCATGTATTGTGGTCCAAATAGTCCTGAAAGTTACACTCCCTTCTTAGATTCTATTTTGAAACAATCCATGTTCTTTGAAGATGCGATTGCGAATGGACGAACTTCGATGGATGCACTTCCTTCTGTGATTTCTTCCATTCCTTCTTATACAAACGAATCGTTTATCTTATCAGCATTCAGCGCCAATCAATTTCAAGGACTTCCATCCATCCTAAAAAAAGAAGGATATTACTCGGCCTTTTTTCATGGCGCAAACAATGGTTCCATGCGTTTCGATGCATTTACTTCGGCTGTTGGATTCAATGCATATTACGGAAGAGACGAATATCCAAACGATGCGCATTTTGACGGCAACTGGGGAATAGAAGATCACCACATGCTGAGTTTCGCTGTGGATGAGATGAATCGCTTTAAAAAACCATTCTTCTCCATGATTTTCACCTTGTCTTCGCATCACCCATATACAATTCCAGCAGGATTTAAGTCCAAAGTGAAGCATGGTCCAGAACCACTTTGTGCGACCATATCATATGTCGATTTAGCATTGAAAGAATTTTGGACAAAAGCCAAAAAGCAAGCTTGGTTTAACAATACCCTATTCGTTTTTTGTGCGGATCACGTGGGACCAACAAAAAGATCTGATCGCTGCTCTTTAGAGTGGACATACCGCATCCCAATTGGATTCTATCATTCCTCCATGAACTTGCCTAAAGTGAAAAAAGGAAAGGTATTCCAGCAAATTGACATTATGCCAACAATTATTGATTTATTAGGTATAAAGACTGATCTCTACTCCTTTGGAACTTCTTACTTCAATAATAAGTCGATGCCAAAAATGATTTGTGAACAGGGTAATTTGATTTCGTTTGGAGTTTCCAAAAACGGAATATCAACGACCGTTTGGAATGAGCGAATGCAGCAACAGCGAAGTTCGCATCAACAACAAATCATCCGTCAAATGAAAGCATTGTATCAGCATTATTCGCACGATATGATCACAAATCAGTTGACTCCTAGCTCGAAGAAGTAGGTGTTACCGCAGCTAAGCTTCGCTTGGCAAAACTCCATTTTGAAGTATTTTCGTTACCTTTGCATTCTATAAATAGAGCTATGGCACAGAAATACGTAACGAGAGCAGAAGATTATTCTAAATGGTATAATGAATTGGTCTATCGTGCAGATTTAGCAGAACACTCTGATGTTCGTGGTTGCATGGTAATCAAACCATATGGATTTGCCATTTGGGAGAAAATGCGTGATATTTTGGATGTGAAATTCAAAGAAACTGGACACTCGAATGCATACTTTCCTTTGTTAATTCCAAAATCCTATTTAAGCAAAGAGGCAAGTCATATCGATGGTTTTGCAAAAGAATGTGCAGTAGTTACGCATTATCGCTTGAAAAATGCGGAGGATGGAAGTGGTGTCATTGTCGATCCAGATTCGAAATTGGAAGAGGAATTGATTATTCGTCCCACTTCAGAAACAATTATTTGGAACTCCTATAAAAATTGGATTCAATCATACCGTGACTTACCCATCTTGATTAATCAATGGGCAAATGTTGTTCGCTGGGAAATGAAAACACGTTTGTTTTTGAGAACGACGGAATTCCTTTGGCAGGAAGGACACACCGCACATGCGACGAAACAAGAAGCCATCACTGAAGCTGAACTCATGTTGGATGTGTATGAAGACTTTGCCGAGAATTATATGGCAATGCCTGTCGTTAAAGGAAGAAAAACAGCAAGTGAACGATTTGCTGGCGCGGACGATACCTTATGTATTGAAGCAATGATGCAAGATGGCAAGGCCTTGCAAGCTGGAACATCGCACTTTCTTGGTCAAAATTTCGCCAAAGCATTTGAAGTTAAATTTGCTGATAAAGAAGGGAAACTTGATTATGTTTGGGCAACATCTTGGGGTGTTTCCACGCGTTTGATGGGTGCTTTGATTATGACGCATTCCGATGACGAAGGACTCGTTTTACCACCGGCATTAGCTCCGATTCAAGTGATAGCAGTTCCCATTTACCGCACGGATGAAGAATTAGCAGCGATCTCCGAGAAAATGGGAATACTCGCAGCGAACTTAAAAGCAAAAGGCATTTCCTTTAAATACGATAATGATGAGAACCGTCGTCCTGGATGGAAATTCGCAGAGTACGAATCAAAAGGTGTTCCAGTTCGCGTAGCGATGGGCCCTAGAGATTTAGAGAACGGCAAAGCAGAAATCGCTCGTCGCGATAACAAAACGAAAGAAGTTGTTGATTTTGATGGATTGGAAAATTACATCGAACAATTATTGGCGGATATTCAATCGAATTTATTAGAACGCGCTAAAGCTTTTCGCTTAGAAAACACGCGTGAAATTGATTCATACGAAGAATTCAAAAAAGAAATCGACAAAGGAGGATTCTTCTTGGCGCATTGGGATGGCACATCAGAAACGGAAGAAAGAATCAAGGAGGAAACGAAAGCGACTATTCGTTGCATTGCATTAGATCGCAAAGAAGAGGCAGGGGTTTGTATGGTAACAGGTAAACCTTCTGCTGGACGAGTGATTTTCGCTAAAGCGTATTGATTTGTCGGTATTTCGCTTTCAGCAATTCGATATCGTTCAATCGAAAAACCCGCTCAAAGTTGGAACAGACAGCATGTTGTTGGGCTCATTTATTGATCCAATAGGTGCAAAAACAGCCTTAGATATAGGAGCTGGAACAGGTGTTCTGTCCTTGATGGTCCTTCAAAAAAATCCAAAGATTCAAGTAGACGCTGTGGAAATTCATTGCCAAGCAGCGGAAGAATGTTCCTTGAATTTTGCAAATAGTCCATGGGGGAATGCTGCTACCGTACACTCACTAGATTTCTTAGATTTCCATCCATCGAAACAATATGATTTGATTTTTAGCAATCCGCCTTTCTATTTAGATGGACTAAAATCAGGGGACAAGAGTATCGATCAAGCGAAGCACATAAGTAGAGATAAGTATGAGCAATTCATTCAAAAAACATCCGAATTATTGAGTGAGGATGGACGGTTTTACGTAATTGTTCCTTGGTCTCAATGTGATTATTTGTGCAACATAGCGATAGAAAATCGGCTTCATCCCCTGGGGAAAATAACGATTCATGCCACCAAAGAGAAATTGAATTCACGTGTTGTTCTTTTGTTCTCAAAAAAGGAGGATTCATTGATTCAATCGGAGTTTACGATTCGATTAACGGGAGGCGGATATACGCCTGAATACGTTGCTTTAACAAAGCAGTTCCATTATGCAGATTTATCCGAAAAGCCTTAGTGCTTTTTCCAATTACTGACAGATGTACTGAATCCAAGGGAATGAATGGATCCTGCTTTTGAATAAAACTGAACACCGTAGTCTAAAGTAAACTTTTTCAGTTTCAAGGACATCCCCATAGAGAATCCAGCGAGTCCAGGGAAATCGATTAATTTCATTTGCTCACGGCGCATATAATTGAATCCACCTCGTAAATGAAAAGACTTCGAAGCATATAATTCCATTTGAAAATTGAGGTGATTTGCGATTTTGCTTCCAATGTTGGGGGCATAAATCGGAATGGTATCTCCGGTCAATGGGTCATACGTTGGTTGGGCTAGTGGATCCAAGTAAATATTATTCAATTGATTTAATTGATGTCCTTGAATTCCAAAACGAAAAGGTGCGTGTTTTAATTTATAACTGAGTCCAAGCTGAACCTCTAAAGGAAGATTAGATTGACTATTATCGGTAAAATCTTTCACTAATACACCGATGTTCTTTACTAGAAACGTGGCGCAAAATAATTGATTGGGATGTACAAGAAGTCCACTAAAGCTTCCTGCTAAACCAAATGCACTGTATCGATAGAGGTGTGAACCTAGAAAGGAAACACTAGCACCAATGCTCAATACTTCGTTTATTTTTCGACTGTAGCTTGTTCCTACAGCATATTCACCACCATTAAAACTTCCGATAACGTTTCCAAGCTCATCCGTTTCCTCAAATTGACCGAAACTAAAATAACGTAAACTTGGAGCAAAAGTACCCAGTTTAGTATGCAAGGCATAACTCACATTTCCGAAATTAACTCCAGCAGGGTAGTTCCCGTACGAATATTGGATCTTCCCATTCATTTTCTCATTTAACAACGCAGGATTATCTAAAGCTAGTCCAAGGTCTTGGTCATTGAAACTAATCAAGCCATTTCCTGCACCTGCATTTCTTGCGGAACTAGAAGCATTGAGGAATTGAAAAGTTGTATTACCAAGGTCATATTGACTAAAACAAAATATTGGAATGAAAAATATGAGGACAACTAATTTCAACATGGTTTTACAACGAAAAAAATCAAATTTAATTGTGAAATTAAGGTATAAAATCTATTTCTGAGTTAAAATCCTTTCTGTTTTCACCTTTTGAATCAATTTTGGACTGATTTTTGTTTTGGGGAAGTGAAATGGAAAGAACTAGACATACCATCGTTTATAATGAGTTAATGCAGCAGCATGGAACGTTCTTTAAGCATGTCATGCGTAAAAGTATTCCGTATCAGGAGATCCCCGATACTTTTCAAGAGTTTTCGATTCATTTTTTTCAACTTATTGTCGATCGATATGACATTCAGCCAGAGTTGTTTGCTTCATATGGTTGGTTAAAAACAATTACGCATCACTTTTGTATCTCGGAAATCCGAAAAAGACAAGCGAAAAAGAATCAAGTTTGGGTAAACACAACTTCGGAAAAGGTGATTATTCAGGAAAATCCCGTGTATGATCAGGAGGAGTTGATTTCCCAGTTATTTGAGGCTGTTCTTGGTTCCGTTAATAAGCGTGATGCCTTAGTCTTAAAAATGAAATACTGCTACGACAAACCATCGAAGTACATTTCAGAGAAAATGGGTATTAAACACGTCGATGTATATATTCAGCGAATAAAAGAACGCGTTAGACGTCAAACTGGGAATGTGAACTTAGATGAATGGCTCAATAGTAAATCTTAGAAGTCGATATGACGTTCTTTTTTATCTGGATAGATATCTGTTATTTTCACAAGAATTCCTGTTTCCTCTACATTTCCAAACTCCGCATTAATCGCAGTATCAAAGGTCATCATGCTTGGTGAAAGATTCATGTAGATATTCATCAATGGTGGAATGAATTCTCCGTGTTCTCTCGTAAAGCCGTTGAGTACTTTGAATGCTTCTTTGTAGTCTAATCCCTTGATTAATTCCTCGAAAATTGTCGGGTCACTTTCGATTTGAAGTGGGTAAAAGGCTTTCATGAGTCCCATTTTATCAGGAAAAAAGCGATGTAAAAAGAATAACAAGAAATCACGGCAGGATACATTGTAGTTTGCATACATCGTTACCTTTCCAAAGAAATACTCAATCTCCGGATTAAAACGAATCAAGGCCCCCAATCCGTCCCAAATATTATCTAGTGCAAAAAGTCCTTTTCTAGGGTTGTTACTAGGTTGAAAATCAGGCTGAACCCAACTTCTTCCTAGCTCGATTGTATACGGCAGGTAATCACGTATGAAGGAAATATCAAAATCAAAATAATCTTTGGTTGACAAGTGAATGTTTTGGTGCTCGTCGATTGCTTCGATGCATTTTTTAAAGCGATAACCACCAATAATTGCTTGATCTTCAACAGACCAAACAATCAATTGTTCGTATGCATATTCTCCTAAATCGTATTCGTCCAAATCGATGGCTTCTCCAGTTCCTCCACCTGCAGCACGAAAAGTCACTTCGCGCAAACGTCCAATTTCTTCCAAAACATTTGGTGAATTGTGGCAATTGACCACATAAATTTCATTTTCACCCTTACGTGTAACTCGAAGAAAGCGCTCTGTGGTTAATTCAGCTTTCAATAATTCTAATTGAACAGCTTCTCTGATTGGTGTCATTTCGTGGTTTTTAATTGATAAACAATCGTTTTAAACCAACTAGCGGCTTTGGAATCGTTCATTTCTGGAGCGATATCTTTGCCCATAATTGGTTCTCCAACAGTATAAGTAATGATTTTATTTTTCTGATTCAGCATTTCGTCAGCTAAGTAAAACATCTCGACATTTGCTTTGATTCCGAGAAATACTCGAAGTTTATAAAGGCGGTAAAAGAATGGCGATAGTTGTCCACTGATATGAATGGGTACAATAGGCCGGTTCAATTCTCTGCCGTAAGTCATAAATGTTTTTTTCCATTCAAAATCCTGAATAATTCCTTCATGTACTCGGCTTACTATACCGGATGGAAAAATACACAAGGCATGATCTTCGTGAAACGCTTGTTTGATGCGTTCTCTTGTGGAAATGCCATTCGATCCATGTTTGTTGATGCCAATAAAATACGTATTCAAGTTTTCGATGTTCATTAGAATATCATTGACGATGAATTTTATATCCTGCCGGTGATTTTTTAAGGCCACAATAAATGCGACAGCATCTACACCACCTAATGGGTGATTCATGGCGATAATAATGGGGCCTGTTTTTGGAATGCGATCAATGTCTTTGATCTCAAATTTGAAATGAAAGTAGTTTGTTGCTGCTTCACAAAATTCGAGTCCTGAAAGTTCTCCATGCGCTTGAATAAAAGCGTTTAATTCTTTTTCACGCAAGGTTTTTCGCAAATAGCGAATAACGAATCCCGGTAAAAAACGCAATAATTTTGGATTTTTACTTCGGATGATTTCTTTAATGTCAATTGCTTTGGGTGCTTGCACGATTCGAAATTACGATTTTTCAAGTTTCTAAAAGGGTAGATCCCTCATGATTTATTCACATTAGGCTTGTTAGAACTCAAATTCAAAATTCATCCCGTCGTACAACAAGGAAACATTGCTTGGAAGTTGTGGAATAATATCCTCATGCTTCCCGAAAAGGTGTGAAATATGAGTAAGAAATGCCTGTTTTGGCTGGATATCAGCGATAAACGCAAGGGCTTCTTCTAAGTTAAAATGTGAAACATGTGGATATTTGTGCAGCGCATTCACAATGAGGATATCCACATGTTTAATTTTTGCACGTTCCTCTTCCGAAACTGTTTTTGCATCAGTGATATAGGCAAAGTTCCCAATACGGAACCCCAAAACAGGTAATTTATAATGCATAACCTCTATGGGAGTCACAGGAATGCCATCTAGTTCAAATGGATTCTTATCGATGGAAATTAAGTTTAGTTTTGGAATACCGGGATAATCTTTTTCATCGAAAATATAATGGAACTCTCTCCTAAGTGCGGTGTCCACGCGATGTGAACAATATACATTCATTGGTTTTTTAGATAAATAATTAAAAGCACGAACATCATCTAATCCAGCGATATGATCTTTGTGTTCATGTGTAAATAAAATTCCTTCTAAATGAGTTACTCCTTCCCGTAAGAGTTGATAGCGAAAATCTGGTCCGGCATCCACACAATAATTTGCGCCTTTCATTTCGATTAAAATGGAAGCACGAAGTCGTTTATCTCGGGGGTCTGACGAATGACAAACAGCACAAGCACAAGCAATCATAGGGATTCCTTGCGATGTTCCTGAGCCTAAAATACGAACGGTTCCTGTCATGCTACTAAAATACTATAAACTGACGATGCGGTGCTGTTTATCCATGCGTAAGAACAAATTAATAATTGATTTATTGTCTCGATTTTCTGCTTCTAACTGAATGTAACGCATCCAATGCATTGGCTCTTTTCCATGAAAATGAAATGGTGCAAATCCATATCCTTTGTATGTTCCACGGTCGATCCAAATGAGGCTTTTTTCTCCTTTGTTTCGTCCTTTGTCAACGATGAAAAAAGAGTCCCCTTTAAAATTCAAATATTCCAACAATTTATTGATCCGTTGGTTGTATAATTCCGGACTTTCTTCTTGCACGCATGCGCCTTTACACGCTTTAATCGTGTAATGAAAGCAAGCACTTTGGGAAGGATAAAGGTGACATAGTTTTTGACAAAGTTCAAATTTTTCCACCAATTGAGTTAAGTATTCAGAACCTTCTTTTTTGGAACTAAATTGAATGATTGCTTGGGCGTCTTTTTTAGCCATGGAAGCAACGTTTAATCGTACATAACCATGTTCATCTAGGTCATCAAATATCCCAAATGGGAAGAAACTTTTTCTCAGCTTTCGATTGTAAATCGGTTGGTGTTTTTTAATAAGCACAGACTCCAGCAGCATTGCAATGAGTTCACTGCCAGTTAATTCGTGTTCAACTCGACAAATATCCTGAATCATTTTGAGTCCTTTCGCGGTTTTAGTATTGCGTAAATGTTGCTCAATCCGTTTTTTAATATTGATACTCTTGCCAATGTAAATCAATTGATTGAACTCATTGTAGAGCAAGTAAACACCTGTTTTCGATGGAAGATTATCGATGAGTTCCAAACTTAAATTCGGATGAATGGACTTTGGATTCAGTTCTTTTTGAATGAAGGTGCTCAGTTGGTTTGGATCCTTGTGGTAAATCAAATGAAACAACTCGGTTGTCGCTTTGGCATCACCATCGGCACGATGTCGCGCGTTATTTTCAATTCCGATTTCCCGACACAATTTCCCTAAACTATAGCTTGCGCAACCTGGTATGACGTAACGAGAGGCGCGAACCGTACACATGTGTGGAAGTCGAAAATCGAAGCCTAAACGTCGAAACTCACTACGAAACATGCCATAATCGAAGGCCACATTATGCGCAACAAATACGCAGTCATTGGTGAATTCTATGATTTCTTTTGCGATTTCAAAAAACTTTGGTGCGTCCGAAACCATGGCATCTGTGATGCCTGTTAATCGCACAATAAACTCTGGGATAGCTTGTTCCGGATTGACAAGTGAAATGTATGAATCGATGACTTTTTCACCATCGTATTTGTACATCGCTAGTTCAGTGATTTTGGAGTCTTTGGTATTTCCTCCGGTTGTTTCTACATCGACAATGACAAAATTCATGTCTGCGAAGTTAGGAAAAGGATTGATATGGGATTTTAACAGCATATCAAATTTGTGTATTTTTGAAAAAAAGAAGGATTATGAAATTAATTTTAAGTGTTTTCATTACGTTAGTGAGTGTTTTTTCAATGGCTCAAAGTAACTTGACTATTTTTAATAACGGTGGACAACAGTTCTATGCAATCTTGAATGGCATCAAGCAAAACTCTCAGCCACAAACAAATGTGTACATATCTGGAATTAAGAATGGTGGTTATTCATTGAAGATTATTTTCGCTGATGGTAAAACGGCAGATGTCGATAAGAATTTGTTTATCGAGTCTCCAAGTGATATAACGACACGTATTACCTTCAAAAAAGGGAAAGGAAAATTGCAATTAGTGAGTTTAGTTTCAACAGAAGGAGTGATCACTCCAGGAGCAGTTATTTATCGTCCATCTGATGCAGCGGTTTATTCAGACGCTGTAGTTCTAACAACGACCGTACAATCTACCACAACGCAAACAACGAATGGGAATAGCAACACGAATGCGCAAGTTCCAACGACGAATCCAAATGCGAATTTCAATATGAATGTTTCCGGAAATGGAATAGATCCAAATATGCAAAATGGAAATGTTGGCATTAGCATCAATGTTTCAGGAATGGATCCAAATATGCAGAATGGAAATATGGGCGTAAACATGAATGTTAATGCGACAGGACTAGATCAACAAGTAAATCCCAATGCGAACGTGAATGTTAATGCATCTGGAATGACTCAAACGGTAACTCCTTCTAATAACGCAAACATCAACATGAACGTCAATGCGAATGGGATGAACACGCAGCAAACTCCCGGACAAACGTCCATTACCACTACTACGACAACCACCACTACGAATTCTGGAGGAAATGTCAACTATCAAACGAACAATCAACAGAATCAAATCAATACGCAGGCGAATGTGAACACATCAGGAGCAATCATCGCTTGTAATCGAACTTTAAACAATTTACCGACATTTTTGGAAGAATTGAAAGATCAACGTTTTGAGGATGATCGCATAGAGTCAGTGAAGTTGGCATTGAATTCGACCTGTTTAACTACCGAGCAAGCTGGGAAAATCGTTGAGTTATTTACCTTCGATGAAAACAAACTAGAAGTGGCTAAATTCTTATCTGATCGCTTAATGGACCGAGAGAATGCAACGGCTCTTGTCAAACTCATGACCTTCGACTCCAACAAAATGGAATTTAGAAAGTACGTGGCAAGACATTAATTTTAAAATAATTCAATAAAAAAGCCCTGACGAATCTGTCAGGGCTTTTTTTATTTAGATGTTTATTTCTTTATCCTTCGAATGACGAATCTTGTAATCAAAGTCGATGACTTTGTTTTCCTTCGGTTTCAAGTTGAAGGACCATTCAATCACTCCGGTTCGTTCGTTCAAGCGTCCTTTCGCCAAATTAGCAGATTCTATGGTAATGTCTGTGTTCTGCGTAATTGGAATCTGGTCTTGAATCACGATGTCAATGGAACTCGATTTGCTGTTGCGCACTTCAACCGAATAGGCAAAAGTACGTTCGCGCTTATCTTGAATGACTTTGTCCTTGCATTCCTTTTTCAACAAGGTTCTTTTCACCACAATGTTTGGATCCTTTCCTAAGGACAAATTCAAGGTGTCTTCCATGCGTGTTGGATCGATGTACGTTTCTCCAATATAGGATCCATCAAAGAAGATATTCGCTTTTGCTGGGATCAATTGAAGTTCATCCAACTTTGTCATTTGGGCAACGAGGTAAACTCCTGGGTCCAGTTTCGGAACAGCGTAGTATTTGAATGTTGTCGCCAAGTCCGTTTGCTTGATGAGCACCATGTGTTGGTCGTTGTTAGATGGAATAGAATAAGGCAGGTCGATTTTAAATTCCGCTGCGATGAGCATCTGAACCACGGTGGTGAAGTTTGCTGCTGTTAAAGCATCGTCGTAGGACTCCTTTTGAGTGAAGGAATATCCCATGTTCATCGCTTGCGTGTTGATGAGTCCAGCATTTGTTCCCGAACATACTGTTGTTTCTTGCAATTTCCGACCGTATGCCGCTTGATAATCGATGTACCATGGATTCAATTCCGGTTTCGTTTTGTTGGCGTAAGGATTATTCGTGGAAATATTTAATCGAACGTCATTCCAGTCCAACCCTGAATTTTGGTGAACTTGCGCTTTGTACGTTAAGTTGATTTTTCCTGTGGATGAATCACTGCGCAAATCGTAGAGTGGGGTCCAACCGGCTTGTGAAACAACATACGAAAAACTCAATTTCCCACTAACGATTTCCTTGGAGGAAAGGGTAATCACTATTCGCGGAATAGCTTTGTTTTCTTGTGGTTTCAAACCGTTGCTATTTTGGTAATTACGCAGTTCTTCCAACCGCGTTTCCATTTCATGTTTCGTGTCCACTTTTAGCGCTTTTTTACGTTGTAAACTCAGTAGTTTCTTGTTGATTTCGTTCATCTTTAAGGCGTAATAGTCCACCGCGGACTTCAACAACAGAATGGAATCATTGACTTTTCCCGTTCCCTTCATGGATCCATTGTTGCTGATGATGTACTTTGTAGCATTCAAGACGCCGATTTCATCATCGATTTCTTGTATATCGAAACCCCAAGAACGCAAAGAATCCTCCAATAAGGAAATATTGCGTTTGATTTTTAAGGGAATACCGTTTTCCGTTACTTGCGTCGGTTGTGGATAATACAAAACATATTTTGAGTCCAAAATGACGACATTACCTGTCGCTTTCACTTGAATGCTCTTCGGATCAATGTGTGGACTAATTCCTTCAATGCTGACTTCCGTCACACCGACTTTCGCCGTGTAATTAGCTTTGTGATGTAACTGTGCTCCCTGGGAATAAACGGTTACTTCCGTTAAACTTGCCTTGATGAGGTCTTTTTCGGTGGCTTGCGCTTTCCAACTAAAAGTCGCTAATGCCGTTAATAAGAAGATTCTTTTCATGTTTGTCTGTTTTTCCTTGCTTACATGCGTTGTTATAAAAGGTTCATTTCCGAAACCAATTGACTGAGTGATGGCGTTTTCCAACATAAACATGCTTACCTTTGTGACATGAAATTCAAGGACTATTCCCTTATAGATGAAATCAAAGACCAGCTCGACATCCTCGGATTCAAGCGTCCAACAGATATTCAACATCGCGCCATTAAACATATTTTAGATGGCGAGGATGTCATGGCGGTAGCGCAAACAGGCACGGGTAAAACGGCGGCATTTGTCATCCCGATGATTCATAAGTTCGCGACGAAAAAACGAGGATCTTACAAAGGAATACGTGGTTTAGTACTTGTCCCGACAAGAGAATTAGCAAAGCAAATTTCGGACGTTGTCGTGCAAATTGCCGCGAAAACTCCGGTGAGTGTACTTGGACTATACGGCGGCGTTGAACAGGAAAAACAAATTGATCGTTTAAAAGGCAGTTTGGATGTGTTGGTATCAACACCCGGACGTATGTTTGATTTAATTGCGCAAGGATTCATCGATATTACTAAATTGGAAATACTCGTTTTAGACGAAGCGGATTTGATGTTGGACCTAGGATTTACAAAGGATATCCACGATGTATTAAAGAAAATTCCTAAAAACAGACAAACGCTATTCTTCACTGCAACAATATCCAAGAAAATTAAATCTTTGGCTTATGACGTTGTAAAAGATGCCATCCGCATTCAAATATCACCGAAGAATCCCGTTTCGAAGAATGTCACTCATGCGGTTGCATTTATTGAAATGGATGACAAGCGATTCTTTTTGGAAAACATGATCAAAGAATACCCTGATTTTAAATTCTTGGTATTCGTTCGTACAAAAGTTCGAGCGGAGCGTGTCGTTTCAGCGATGGAGCGAGTAGGAGTGAAGGCAGAAGCGCTGCACGGTGGAAAAGAACAAGAAGATCGTTTTGCGATTTTGGACCGTTTTCGTTCGACGGAAAACCAAGTATTGATTACTACAGATGTTGCTTGTCGAGGAATTGACATTCCGAACATGGATTACGTCATTAATTACGATTTACCTGATTCTCCGGAGAATTACGTTCACCGTTGTGGTCGAACTGGTCGTGGACAACAAACCGGTCAAGCTTTGTCCTTCTGTAGCGAAGAAGAAGTAGCCTTTTTAGATGCCATCGAGGCGTATACAGGAGAGGAGATTTTAAGATACGACATCGACAACAAAGATTACATGTCCATTATAGAGGATACAGAGGATTTAAATTACAATTGGAAAAAACTGATCGAAGAAAATTCTGATCCAAATGAATGGGCAGACTAACATAACTTTGGATAATTAATTTTCATTCCTTATTTTTGAGAAACCAAAAAACTTAATTATGAAAAATTTAACCTTACTTCTTTTCTTATTTCTTGGATTAGAATCTTTTGCACAAACAAAAACGATTAATGGAGTGAAGTTTCCGTTGACGGAGAAAATCGGTAAAAACGAATTAGTATTAAACGGTGGTGGACTTCGTGAAAAGTATTGGATGGACTTGTATGTTGCAGCTCTTTATTTAGAAACAAAAACATCGGATGCAAGCAAGGTGATTTATGGAACAGAAGAAATGGCGATTCATATCAAAATTATCTCTAGTAGTGTAACTCGCGAGCGTTTTCTGGAATCAGTAAACGAGGGATTCGCAAATGCTACATCTAAAGCGTCTTCTGAGGATAAAAAGAAATTCATTGGTTTCTTTTCAGACGAATTTAAAATTGGAGATATCATTCATTTCGATTACACAACAGATAAAGGATTAAAAGTGACGAAAAATGGAGTAGTAAAAGGGACGATTCCCGGATACGATTTCAAGAAAGCTTTATTTTCCATTTGGCTAGGATCTAAACCTGCGGATGAGAATTTGAAAAAAGGCATGTTGGGCAAAGGATAGTCCACTGATAAATTATATTTAAAAAGACATCTTCGGGTGTCTTTTTTTGTTTTAATAAAGAGCTATTTTCAATTTGTGACTTATATCACCTTTTGATTGAAATAGGTACTTTATCTTTGTACTGTTATTAAAATGAATCAGATGAAAATCGAACAAATTTATACAGGATGTTTGGCGCAAGGCGCTTACTATATTGTCAGTGGAAAAGAAGCAGTAATCATTGATCCATTGCGCGAGGTACAGCCTTACTTGCAACGATTGAAAGACGATGAGGTAACATTGAAGTATATTTTTGAAACACATTTTCATGCTGATTTTGTTTCTGGACATTTAGATTTGAGCAAGACTACTAGCGCACCAATTGTTTACGGTCCATCTGCTAATCCCGCATTTGAGGCAATCGTTGCGGAAGACGAGCAAATCTTCGAAATCGGTTCCATCAAAATAAAAGTCTTACACACACCGGGACATACCATGGAAAGTACGTGTTATCTATTGCAAGACGAAAATGGGAAGGATCACTCCTTGTTTTCCGGAGACACCTTATTCCTCGGAGATGTTGGACGTCCAGATTTGGCACAAAAAGCTGCTGATATGACTCAAGATCAATTGGCTGGATTTTTATACGAGAGTTTAATGACGAAGATCATGCCTTTGTCGGATGATGTAACCGTTTATCCTGCACATGGCGCTGGTTCAGCATGTGGTAAAAACATGATGAAAGAAACAGTCGATTCGCTAGGGAATCAAAAGAAGATGAACTACGCCTTGAATCAACCGAATAAAGAAGCGTTTATTGCTGCGGTGACGGACGGATTATTGCCTCCGCCAGCTTATTTTGGATTCAATGTCGCAATGAATAAAGGTGGCTATGACAGCTTTGATGAGGTGAAGAATCGATCCATGAATCCACTGACACCAGAAGCATTTGAGTTAGTGGCGGAATCCACTGGTGCTTTGATTTTAGATACACGTCCAGCAGGAGAATTCACCATAGGATTTGTTCCAAACTCAATTAACATTGGAATCAAAGGTGACTTTGCCCCTTGGGTTGGCGCCTTGATTGGAGACGTGAAACAAGAGATTTTATTGGTAACCGATCCAGGAATGGAAGAGGAAGTCATTACGCGTTTGAGTCGGGTTGGATTTGATCATGTGGTGGGATATTTATCCGGTGGATTCTCCGCTTGGACAGAAGCAGGAAAAGAAAGCGATCAAGTACACCGCATTACTTCAGAGGAATTCGCTTCGCAATTCGATGCAGAAAAATCAGTTGTAGTAGATGTGCGAAAAGAAACTGAATACGCTGCTGAACACGTTTCAGATGCGTACAGTAAACCATTGGCGTATATCAATGAATGGACGAAAGACATCAATCCTGATGAGCATTTCTTCATGCATTGTCAAGGTGGTTACCGAAGCATGATCGCAGCAAGTATTTTGCAAGCAAGAGGCTACAGAAACTTCACAGAAGTTGATGGCGGATTTGCGGCGATTTCGAAAACGGAAATTCCCACGACGGATTTCATCTGTCAGAGCAAAGTGTTGAAATAAGTGGAGATTTTCGGATATCTTGCCGCTGTTGTTATTGGACTTATTCTTGGCTTAATTGGTGGGGGAGGATCCATACTCACCGTTCCTGTGCTTGTGTATGTGTTTCACATTTCAACGGAATTAGGAACAGCGTATTCCCTTTTTATCGTTGGGACAACGAGTTTCGTTGGAGTACTTCCAAAATGGAAGCAAGGTGAAGTTGATGTACGCACGGCCTTGCTTTTTGGACTACCCTCCATGTTGACGGTTTTTAGCACGCGCACATGGATTTTGCCGGCAATACCAGAATTGATTTTTTCCTCCCAAGATGTTGTTTTGACGAAGTCAAACGGAATGTTACTTCTGTTTTCCCTTCTTATGCTATTCGCTGCATTCAAGATGTTGCGCGGATCAACAGAAAAGGAACAGGTGCATCAGTCCTTTCAATGGAATAATTATCC
>Ga0209444_10000062_pt1 | contig 57073 bp, 46 predicted proteins | sample LauGreFaBDMM15DN_2_FD_188215 | JGI IMG/M metagenome (GOLD analysis project Ga0209444, IMG submission 188215) | Freshwater lake microbial communities from Lake Michigan, USA - Fa13.BD.MM15.DN (SPAdes) (version 2) | ecosystem: Environmental > Aquatic > Freshwater > Lake | place: Lake Michigan... | reverse complement strand
GGTTGATGTTGACTCCGACGGATGCTTTGGCGCAGACGAAAGTCGAGACGAAGAAAAAAATTGTTTTTGTCGCAGGCAAGCCGAGTCATCCTAAGGGCGAACATGAGCACCGGGCCGGCTGTATGTTGTTGGCGGATCATTTGAATAAGAGTGGATTGCCGGTGGAAGCGGTAGTCGTGACGGATGGTTGGCCTCAGGATGCGAGTGTGTTTGATGGCGCTGCGGCGGTGGTGATTTATTCGGATGGAGGCAATGGGCATCCTGCGATGCGGCAATTGCAGGTGATGCGTGCGATGATCGAAAAAGGTGTCGGTATCGGCTGCATCCACTATGCGGTTGAAATCCCTGCTGGTGAAGCGGGTGATACCATGCTCGATGGCATCGGTGGATATTTTGAAATGAATTGGTCAGTCAATCCTCATTGGGATGCGAAGTTCACCCTGCCTGAGCATGAGATCACTCGCGGCATCGATGCTTTCAGCATACGTGATGAGTGGTACTATCACATGCGTTTTCGCAAGGAAATGGAAGGCATCAAGCCGATTCTGAGCGATCTGCCGCCGAATGAAACACTGACGCGCGGTGATGGTCCGCACTCGGGCAATCCACACGTGCGCGCCGCGGTGCAAGAGCGCAAGGAATTGCAGCATGTGATGTGGGCCTTCGATCGCCCGAAGTCACTGGGTGGTGGTCGTGGGTTCGGATTTACGGGTGGGCATTTCCACAAAAATTGGCAGCACGATGATCATCGTCGCGTGGTGCTGAATGCCATCACCTGGATCGCCGGTGTGGAAGTTCCTGCGGATGGTGTGCCATCGCCGACGCCTGATGAGGCAGCGATGCAGGCGAATTTGGACGCGAAGTGAACTGGCTCACACCGCGCCTAGTCCGAGGCCGGTGAGGTCTTTGGTGTGATACTTGTCAGCGTGGCTGGCGTCTCAGATAAAGTCAAAAGAGCAATCAATCGTCAACGAGTCATCTTTCATTCGTGCTCTATGCCGAGTACTTACCGTTGCTCTCGATCCAAGGCTTTCATCACGCGAGCTTCAAAACCTCTAGCCATGGCATCAGGTAAGAGCATTAACAGCGTGTTTTTTCACCCAGTAAATCTCTATGGTTCCGTGCAAGATGCTCATGGTATGGAGTTGTGGCTCGGCATTGTCTTAGAATGATTTAGTCCAGCTCGCGATCAGTTGCACTTTGTCTGCACAATTGCTTTCTAGCAGTAGTCACGCAGGGGCAAAGATGAAATGGTGTATTCGTTGTTACGAGATGACTTTAGAATTTCTTGTTGGATGCCCAAGATAAAGCGGAATCGATGTCATCGAATATTTCGCCACTTTGCTGCTCGAGGTGAAGAAGAATGGAGCTGTTGATTTGTCTATCGTTGCGTTCTGCTGCGGCACGCCATAGCGAAGCTTGAATCGGATGTGTGATCTCTGAAACATCAAATAGTAACTCGTTCACGATGTCGGCAGGACCCACTCGAAAAAAATCTTTCAATTTCTCGCTGGCATAGGGGAGGTGAGAGCTCGACTGTAAATTTTCTCGGAGCACTTCCATCGCTTGTTGCTTTTGCAGTTCATCAGTATTCGTGTACAATGCATCGAGCGAAGCCATCAATCGCTCTCGCATTTGTTCGTTGTATTGGGTTTCGGCGATGCGTTCTGAAGAGTTCGCGCCATTTTTCTTGGCTGCATCAGCGCGCCCTATTGTCGAAGCAGATGATCGATGCAGTATCATCTTTTTATTGCTCATGGGGAATTGTGTTACATTTTCTTCTGATGAGGAGTTATAGGATTGCTGGATGGCCATCCAAGCTGATATAGCCAATAAAATCCCTGCAATGTAGTAATAACGTTTCATATTATTCAATGTAATAGATTTACCGGATAAAATGAGATATTCTATCCGGTAGTTGTCATGAATTTAAAAGATCTGTTAGTTTACAGCAAGAGTATAACCGCGTTTGGTGAAATAGGCTCTCAATGCTGTATCTGCAGCGGCAAAGGTGGCCGATGCTGCCGAGGCGGGTAGATAGATGCCACGATTCAGAGTCGCACTCGCTGTTGCGCTTTTGATGATGGCAGATGTTACGGAACTGGATTGGGTGCTGGTGGTGATCAGATCCAGTCTTTGGATGATAAGCCCAGTTTTATCAAGGCTGGCAAGGAGTGGATGATTGACAGAAGACTGACCAATCGCAACGTTTCCAATCGCATATAGGCCGCGCTTTGTTACTGCGGTGAGTGCGAATGAATTGTCTTTCTTATAAGTTTTGGCTTTTGTATCGACGTCATATTTCGCAATATTCAATGGTTGCATAGCAGCATCGTAATCAAGAACATAAAAGCTAATAGCGCTTGTCGCCGCTCTGGTTTTTGTGGTTGCCGAGAACGTGAAGCTTGCGGTAGTAGTTTTGCCAGAATAGACACTGATGGTACCAGCGTTGCTCGATTGCATCATGACTAATGCAGCAAAGATTCCTGCGCCAATTTTTCTAATGGTAGTTTGCATTTTAGTAATATATTTTTGTTTATTTGAGCGTTCAATCGCTCCACTATTGATACGATGTAATCTTCGATTTTGGATCACAGAAATTCGCATTAATTTTCATTTTGTGCATTTTTCATGAATCACGTTAGAAAGAATTCACGCTATTTGCGTTTTATCGTAACTACAAAACTTGCCTGAATATAGACCAAAATTCTTTGCGTGCTTCTTTTGTTGTTTCGGGCTGACGTCGGTAAGTGAATTGACGTTCTTTCGCAAATCGTTCGAATCGGAACCGATGACTCCGTAAAGCATTCCCATGGCCTCAAGTTTTTTCTCGGCATTGTCTTCGAGAGACTTGGTCCAGCGATTGATCAATTGTTCTTTCTCTAGCGCAGTTGTTCCTTGCAGGTGGGATGATGGGGGTAAAGCGAAAAAGCACTGGCTTCGGCTTGCATTGGCGAGAAGCCAGTCGTATTTTCGCAGCACCATGTCTGATCTTTTCTCTCCTGATCCTCAGCGGAATCTCTTGCCTTGTGATGGTGAGGTGTTTGATCATGGGGTGATTTTCTCTCCGCGTGAAGCCGATGGATGGATGGGTGAATTGCGTGACTCGGTGCCATGGCAGCACGATGAAGTGATGATGTTTGGCAAACGCATCGTGACGGCACGCGAGGTGGCCTGGTATGCAGATATGGGTATCAGTTATCGATACTCCGGGGTAGTGCGCCATCCGCATCCTTGGTCGGCATCTTTATTAGAGCTGAAAGCCATCGTCGAAAAACACTGCGGCGTGGTGTTTCATTCTTGCTTGTTGAATTTGTATCATCACGGCGAGCAAGGCATGGGCTGGCACAGCGATGATGAGGAATCGATCGTGGCTCAATCGCCGATTGCCTCGCTAAGCTTCGGTGCCGAGCGCAGGTTCTGCTTCAAGCACAAACGCGAAGCATTGCGCTGTGAGACTGCGTTGGCGCATGGTTCTCTGCTTGTGATGCAAGGAGCCACACAGCAATGCTGGTTGCATCGCATCCCGCAGATGAAGGCGGTAAAAGAGCCGCGCATCAACTTGACTTTCCGGCAGATGCTGATGGGGTGATGCGAGTGCTCCTCTATGGGGCATTGTGGATTTTTTCCGACAATAACTTTCGAGCGGCGGCGAGGTCTAGCTCTGTGAAAAATCGGTGGGGTAGGATAATCGCCAACATTGGGTTGAGGTGCAAAAACAAGATGCCATGTTTCGACTGCCATTTCATAAAACGATTCCATTTTGTTAGTGCCGGTTCACCGCGATCATCGTTGCTATGAAATCCTTCTTCATCGATAAAGCCTTTTAGTTCATCGCGAAGGCGCTTGTATTGCGCAAACTGCTTGCGACAGCGGCGGCGGAAGATGATCGGCGAAAACACAAACAGTAACACGAAAAAATAAACTGCTAGTGATCCGTAGATAAAGTCTACAGGTTCGACTCTTAGGGTGTGATAGAGGCAAAACAATCCCGCCAATGCTACGATCGCGCGATACCATAACCTGCGCCTGAAGCTGAGGATCTTTTGCGCGGTCACATACTCGTCGAGTGTGATGGTACCTTGATAGGAAATAGGGTTCATCGTTTTTATCAAACTCAATTGTTGTTTTCAGAATACGGCAGCAAGGGCAGTCCGACAAGTTCAATATACTGTCGATTCGCTTGGGCTTGAAGGTCTCTGCAGGGGTTTTCTTTTTCGGCTTTTTACTGACAAAATCGACCGCGCTTCGGCGTAGTATGCGAACGATGCTTCGCGCGCTCACTTCACTTTTTTTTATTTCCTCCATTGCCTCGGCGCAGTTGGAGTTTTCGGGAATCTATCCACACTTGGTGCTGACGAATAAAGAAGGCGAATGCGGATCGGGCGCGGTGGTCCCATGGGCGAATCGCTTGTGGGTGATCACCTACGGACCGCACTTGCCGAAAGGCTCGTCGGACAAGCTTTATGAAATCACGACGGATCTGAAAAAGACGATACGTTTTGAGTCGATCGGCGGCACGCCTGCGAACCGCATGATTCACGAAGAATCACAGCAGCTTTTTATCGGCCCCTACATCATCGATGCCAAACGCAATGTGCGCACGATTCCCTACAGCACGATGTTTGGTCGCCACACTGGGCTTGCTCGTCATCTAACCGATCCCGCGAGCAAGATCGTCTATGCGACTATGGAAGAAGGCATTTACGAAGTGGATGTGAAAACGCTCGCCGTCACCGATTTGTGGATCGATGAGCAATTGCAAATCGGTGGCGCGCAGAAAAAGGGCGTGATCGAAAACAAAGAAGGTCGCAAGGCGGGGCTACCTGGTTATCACGGCAAGGGTTTTTACTCAGCGCAAGGGCGCTACGTTTATGCGAACAATGGCGAGCATGGTGGTGGCGCATTGGTCAATCCGCGCACGCCCAGCGGTGTGCTTGCTGAGTGGGATGGCAAGGCCGAGAAATGGACGGTAGTGCGTCGCAATCAATTCACCGAAGTCACGGGCCCTGGTGGCATCATAGGCAAAGCGGAAAGCCCTGATGCGCCCTTGTGGTCGATCGGTTGGGACCATCGGTCGCTGATTATGATGTGCTTGCACGCAGGAAAATGGCATACCTATCGACTGCCAAAAGGCTCGCATTCCTACGATGGTGCGCACGGTTGGAACACCGAGTGGCCAAGGATTCGCGACATCGGCGAAAAAGATTTCCTGATGACGATGCATGGCACTTTTTGGAAATTCCCGAAAGATTTCAATCCTACATCTTCGGCTGGCATCGTGCCACGCTCGAACTACCTGAAAGTCATCGGTGATTTCTGTGAATGGAATGGCAAGCTGGTTTTCGGCTGCGATGATACCGCCAAGTCGGAGTTCCTGAACAAACGCAAAGCCAAGGGCGACATTGCTCCACCGCGCTCTCAATCAAACTTGTGGTTCACCTCGCACGAGACCCTCGATCAGCTCGGCGTGCCGATCGGTCGCGGCTCGGTCTGGCTTCAAGATGCGGCGAAAAAAAATCAAGCATCGGATGCCTACCTCTTTGCGGGGTACGACCACCGCTCCCTGCATTTGGTTCACAAAGAAAAATCGGTGGTGGATTTCTTGTTAGAAATTGATCGCGCTGGCGACGGGACATGGAGCAAGCTCAACACCGTTAGCGCGGGTCCAGGAAAAACCACTGTCCACAGCTTTGCAAAGGACGCACCTGGCGTGTGGATTCGCGTTACTCCATTGCAAGATTGCGCTAGTGTTACCGCGCAATTCACCTATCGCAATGAAGCGCGTCATCTCAAGACAGATGCCAAACTTTTCGCCGGACTTGCGAAGGCGGCAGACAAAACCGTCATCAGTGGTCGCATGCGCGCCTTCGATGACGATGCCTTAACCTGTGGTTTTGTCGCCACGGCTGAAGACGGCAGCAGCCAAGGACTGTACGTGATGAATGAGGATATGAAACTCACCCGCAAGGATGATTCCACACTCGAGGAGAATATTGCTCGCACCACGCGCATGCCCGAGAAAGCCTACAGCGTCGATGAAGCTTCGGCATTGCTGATCGACGACAAAGGCCAACGCTGGCGCTTTCCGCGCGGGGCAGCCGAATTCGCGAAACCTGAAGTCATGGCGAAAACACGCATCGCCCGCGAAGTCGCCACCGAGCGCGATTTGCTCAACCTTTGCGGTACTTTTTACGAACTGCCAGCTGAAAATGCAGGCGGCTTCGCAATGGTCCGTCCGGTGGCCACGCACAACAGGATGATTCAAGATTTCTGCTCATGGCACGGACTTTTCCTTCTCAGTGGCATTAGCGCGGAAGCTACCGATAACAAACACATCATCCGCTCCGATGACGGCAAAGCCGCCGTGTGGGCTGGCGCCATCGACGATGCCTGGAAACTGGGCAAAGCAGTGGGCGAAGGTGGTCCGTGGAAAAATACCAGCGTCAAAGCGAACGAAAATTCCGATCCTTACCTGATGACGGGCTTCGATCAAAAAACCCTCACGCTCGAGGCCGATAAAGCTACTACGGTCATAGTAGAAGTAGACATTAGCGGCTACGGCGATTGGGTCACCTACGAAAGCCTCGAACTCACTGCCGGCAAATCTCTGCTGCACGAATTCCCCATCGCCTTCTCAGCTTACTGGGTGCGCTTCCGCAGCGACAAAGATGCCAAGATTTCTGCACAATTGAGTTATCATTGATCTCTCAGTGGAGCGCGGATCTTTCCTGCCCGCCGTAGCCTTGGCAGAGGAGGGAGTCCGCTTCTTCCATCAACAATGGCAAATACTGCCCACAATGCCTCTAACGTTCTGCGTGTTGCCCAATGGTCCATGATTCGCTGATGTGTGAAACATGATCACTTCGTATTTCCCGAGTTTACTCTCAGACTCACAAAAATTCATTTGCAGCAGTCGAAAAGCAGTATATTCTGATCGTATGATAAAGTTTTTCGCAGCACTACTTGCTTTGTTAAGTGGCATTGTCATTTTCACGCCCTTCGATTTGCCCCCAGTTCCATTTTTTTTCATCGATGAGGCCATTGCGTTGGTGATATTTACTAAATCCATGGGATACCTCGGCATTGACCTGACTCGATTCATCCCCTTCCTCCGCACCAAATCTGGGAAACCGCTTGCACCTCAAAAGGCTGCGGACGTTCCGCCAAGTAAGACCGGACCCACGATCGACGTCTGAGTCTCATGCTGGAGCGAAAATGCAGGAGTCGCACTCATTTTTTGCGAAAGATTGTGCTCGGACTGCTCGTAATTTGATGTATCAATGAATCAACCTATGGAAGAAACCAAAGTTCGCAAGCCCATTGTCCTCAGTGTGTTGGGCTTGATTACCTGTGTCGCACTTGTCGCCATGCCGTTTTTGGCTGGGCCACCTTCGGAAGAAACTTCGAATAATATGATGCGCTTTCTGGGGCGCTTCCACCCCGTGTTGCTGCACTTACCGATCGGCATGGTGACTTTGGCAATCTTGATGGAGTTAGGCTCGATGATCACTCGTCGTGTCTCTACCACCACACGCACGACACTTTTCTTTGCCTCAGCTTCGTCCGTCGTCGCTGTGCTGGCTGGATTTCTTCTCTTTCAAGGCGAAAGCGACTGGTCAGAATCAGAAACCGCCAATCGCCACTTATGGGGCGGTATCATTTTTGCCTGCGTCACCATTCTTGCCTTCATCGTCAAGGCTTGGTCTGACGCCGGCGCCTCAGCCGTATGGTTTTATCGCTTCCTGCTGCTTGCTAGCGGTGGGGTGATGGCCTTTGCCAGCCACGATGGAGCATCGCTCACGCACGGTCCTGATTATCTTGCCAAATACGCTCCACCCGCGCTCAAGCCGCTGCTTGGTGGCAAGGCTGTGGCAGTAGTAGAGGTTGCTGCCGAGCCATTGGTTTACGCAAACGTCGTCGCGCCGATGCTCGAAGAAAAGTGCTGGAAATGCCACAATGAGGAGAAAACTAAGGGCAAGCTGCGCATGGACACCTATGAGCTTCTTGTCAAAGGCGGTAAGGAAGGCCCCGCACTGGAGCCTGGTAAGGCCGATGAGAGCAACATCATCATTCGCTGTGAACTTCCCATCGATGACGATGAGCGCATGCCTCCTGACGAAAAACCCGGTCTCACCCCTGAGCAGTTGACGGTCATCAAGTGGTGGATCAATAGCGGTGCCTCGAACGAACTGAAGCTCAGCGAAGCCAATCCGCCCGCTGATGTGGCGCCGCTGATCAAAGTGTCAACTGCGGTCTCCCAAGCCGCGGCTCCTGCCGAAAAAGCGGCCGCCGCCGCTGCTATCGCTGACCTGGGAGCCAAGCGTGAGGAAGTGAAAAAATCCCTCGCCGAGATTCAAAAAGCCTACCCCGGTGCCCTGCAATTTGAGTCACAGGATTCCAATGGCCTGACCTTTACTGCCGTCAGCATGCGAGGGAAATTTGCCGATGCGGATTTCGACAAAATCGGCACTGTGATTAGCTCGCTGGTTGCCGTCGATCTCTCAGCTTCCGCGATCACCGATGCAGCACTCGTGCCGCTGGCCAATGCGAAAGATCTGCGCAGCCTGCGCCTGTCCGAGACCAAAGTCACCGACATCGGCATGGATCATGTCGCCAAGTTGCTGTCGCTCGAAAGTCTCAACATCTACGGCACGGGCGTGACCGATGCCGGATTGCAAAAACTCGCAGCCCTGCCCAAGCTCAAGCGTCTCTACGTTTGGCAAAGCAAGGTGACACCAGCGGGCATTGAGGAGTTGCGCAAAAAACTCCCCGGCTGCGTCATCGAGGCTGGCTTGCAGTGATGCACGCCTGTTATACACGGGTGCATCAAGTCTTGTGAAAAAATGAAGCAACCATAGCAGCTCATCCCAGCTAGTTGGACATGGGCTGCAATTACAGCAAAATCATTACAATGATTACAAGATTTTTGCAGGATTAACAAGATTCAAAAAATCAGTGAAATCAGTGATTAAAATCGACTTCATTCTGCAGACTACGTTTTCACAAATTGTGATGCGCGGCAGTATAGAGTAAATAAAGTCGATTCGTAATCGAGGCCAATCGATACAAGATTCGCAGGATTTTCAAGATTTCAGGATGGGTTTGAAAACGTTATACCTGAAATCCTACATTTGACCACAACCGGAGCGCAGAGGAGACAGCGAGACTAACTAAATTTTCAAATACTCCCGCAAATTCCACTGAAGATAATGATTGTGAAAGGCAATTTTGAAATTGCTGCTTTCACTGAAAAGTGAGCCATTCATTTCAGAGCTAATTCAGTGAAATCAGTTTAAATCAGTCGAATCAGTTGTTTAAAGGTCTATTATTTTATTTTGCTTCGGAGTTCGGGTTGAAAAGCCCTTTGCTATGGGAACGAACGAAACGCAAAGGCGCAGAGTTCGCAAAGTAAATCGCAGAGGATTTTTCATCTGCCCACCACTTTCAGTTGCACCCAGTAAAAGCTTTGCAAATGGCGGTGGGCATGCTTGAGTCGGCATGTGGCGGACGCGATGGAAACAGTCGATATTATTTTGCCTCTGAAGCAATCAGAGGATCTGGGGGCGTGGCGTAAGGCGATTGCAGATCGATTGAAAATCGCGCCGCAGCGTATTGCCTCGATGAAGCTACGCAAGCATTCTGTTGATGCGCGTCAACGCACGATCAAGGTGCAATTGCGCATCGAGGTGGGCATTGATGTGCCCTTGCCGCCTGATGTGACTCCAGTTTGGCATTGTGATCCTTTGTCCGCGCGGCCGCGGGTGGCGGTGATCGTCGGTTGTGGTCCGGCGGGGATGTTTGCGGCGTTGCGTTGCTTGGAGCGAGGGATTAAGCCGATTTTGTTGGAGCGGGGCAAAGATGCCAGCGCACGACGTTTCGATCTGGCACCGTTGCTGCGCGAGGGACGAGTGGTCGAGGACTCGAACTATTGCTTCGGCGAGGGTGGCGCGGGGACATTTTCTGATGGCAAACTTTACACGAGAGCTACGAAGCGCGGACCAGTGGCGACGATTTATGAAGTCCTCGTAGCTCATGGTGCTCCGGAGAAAATTCTCACCGATGCGCATCCACACATTGGCTCGAATTTGCTGCCAAATGTGGTCAAGGCGATCCGGCAATCGATCATTTCTGCCGGTGGTGAGGTGCATTTCCAAACGAAGGTGGTCGATTTCGTGATTGAGTATCAAGTCATGCGCGGCGTGGTCTGCGCGGATGGTCGATGCATCGAGGGTGATGCGGTGATTTTAGCAACAGGTCACTCGGCGCGTGATGTTTATCAAGTGCTGGCGGCGAAAAAGATTTTGTTAGAGAAAAAAGCCTTTGCGGTCGGGGTGCGGATCGAGCACCCGCAGGCCTTGATTGATCAAGTGCAATACCACATTCCGCGCGATGAAGAGCGGCCGCGGATGCTGCCTGCGGCGCGCTATCGCTTGGCGACGAAGATCGATGATCGCGGTGTGCATAGTTTCTGCATGTGCCCTGGTGGATGGATCGTGCCAGCGGCGACGGAGAATGACGAGGTGGTGGTGAATGGCATGAGTCTGGCGCGGCGAGATTCGCCATTTGCCAATAGTGGAATGGTGGTGACGGTGGAGCCTGAGGACACCGAGCCATTTGTCGCTGAGCACGGGATTCTCTCGGGCATCGCTTTTCAGAAGCATCTGGAGCGGGCGGCGAAACAAGCCGGCGGCGGGGGTCAGAAAGCTCCAGGCCAGTGCGTGGTGGATTTCTTGAGTGGAAAAATTTCTGATACCTTGCCGACGATGAGTTATTTCCCCGGAGCAACGTCAGCCCCTTTGCATGAAATCATGCCAAGCTGGATGGTGCGGCGGATGCGCACGGGGCTGCGGCTTTTCGGTAACCAAATTCGCGGCTACACGGGAACCGATGGATTGCTGTTGGGCTTTGAGACTCGCACAAGCTCGCCGGTGCGGATTCCGCGCGATGAAACAACCTTGCAACACCCAGAGGTGGCTCGCTTTTTCCCATGCGGCGAAGGTGCTGGTTATGCCGGTGGCATTGTCAGTGCCGCGCTGGATGGTCTGAAAATTGCGGATGCGGTGTGAAAGATGCTTGTTGTTTTGCAGGGCTGATCGTGGTCGCGGATGGATTTTTAGTATTCGAGACGCCGGCAGCAGGCTGCCTTTGTGAAAGCGGCAGCAGGGCTTCCGCAGTCCATGGTGCAAGGCATTGTGAAAATCTCATGAAGTGTGCAATCTTGCTTGCACTTTGCTTGATCTTGGAGATGTTGGGGCTGTGTCAACGATTCTTGAATATTTTTTGAGCTTGGATGTGAAATTGGCGGAGCTGATCACGCAATATGGAGTATGGATTTATGCCATTTTGTTTGCGATTATTTTTTGTGAAACGGGATTGGTGGTGACGCCCTTCTTGCCCGGGGATTCGCTGCTTTTTGCGGTAGGTGCGGTATCGCACACGGCACCGCTCAATCTGTGGCTCTGCGGGGTGCTGATGTTTGTGGCGGCTGTGCTAGGAGATTTTGTCAACTACTGGATTGGTCGCTTGGCGGGACAGTGGATGATGCGAAAGTTCCCAAGAATCGTCAAAGAATCGAACATTCAGAAGACACACGAGTTTTTCAACAAATACGGAGGCAAGACGATCATCATCGCGCGCTTTGTGCCGATCGTGCGGACCTTTGCACCCTTCGTGGCTGGAACTGGCAAGATGGATCTGCGCAAATTCATGTATTACAATGTGAGTGGCGCGTTGCTGTGGGTGGGTTCGTTGATTCCGCTAGGTTATTTCTTTGGCTGGATCCCGGTGGTGAAAGAAAATTTCGAGCTAGTGGTCTTCGGGATTATCGGCTTCTCGTTGCTGCCGATGGTGATCACGTTCTTGAAGGAGCGGAAAGCGGCGAATCAGGCGAAATTGTGAGGAGGCTCACGGGCTAGCGTGAGTTGATTGCGTAGAGATTTTTTTTGCTTGTCATGAATGAGGATGCGTGGTGTCTTTTAAGTGTCACTTTCGTGACAAACTAAATTCCCTACACTGTTATAAAAATCCTATGAAATCCTTGTTTTACCTCAAGGCATCATTTTGTCTACTTTCTGCATTACCTGCCATGGCAGCTATTACTCCGGTGGTGGAGTTTCGTCTCGGAGAGGCTGGCTCTCTCGATGCGAACAATGGCCCGGTGGATTCCGCACTGTCTGGTTCGCCATCTGGCGCGCAAAGCATCGTCAATGCCATTACTGGCACGAGTGGTGTAGCCGTGGGCGAAGCTGGCGTGCTGGCTCCGGGCTCCACCAAATACTTGGATACGAGCAATGCTACAAACTCGGGATGGTATGCATCGGGTCCGATCGGACTAGCAAATGATAATTTTGCCTTCGGAGTATTCGCCCGTGCAGATTCTCTTGCTGGTGCGAACCAGGGCGATGTTTTCACCTTGGGCGGAGACGGTGGATCCTTCAAGCTATCCCTTGCGGTAAATGGCTGGGCGGCTAGTGCGCATAATGTTGCATGGATCGGGCCTGATGGCGGGGCGAGTGGAAGTTTTTCTCCGCGTACTTGGGTGCATTTGGCTCTCGTTCGCCAATCAGGCGTAACGACATTTTACATCAATGGCGTTGCCAATGGTTCCTATGGTGGCGCCCCGACCCACGGTAGCATGCACTTCTGTGTGAGTCCTGGCGGGGGGCAATATTTTGACGGTATGGCTGACGAGGCTCGCGTGGTGACATTCGATAGCACTGATAGCACCGTTGACATCCTGAATGCACTGACCAATGGCCCAGCGCAGGTGCCTAATCGTCTGGTTAGCACTGCCACGACGGCATATGACCAAGTGGCATTGGCTGCTGGCACTACGTCCGAATTCCGACCCGGGGTCGACTCAACGAAAATCAACAAGGTCGATTCCTTCACTGTGGCGAGTGGTCATACGCTGAAAATTGTAGCAGACGTAGGTCTGTCGATTGGAGAATATGCTCTTTTTGAATATCAGTCGAGCACACCGATAGACCTCGCAAATTTCACGCTGCAGTTGCCCTCGCGGATGGGCGCTACCCTTGTGCAGGATTCCACCAACGCACCTGTTCATGTTGTGCGCGTCGACATTGCAGGGATCGGAACGGTGAACTGGAATGGCAACGTGAGCACGTTATGGGATAGCGGTTCTGCACCGGATGTCGGTGGCGTGCAGAACTGGTCGAGCAATGGCAATGCCACCAACTTCGCAGCTGCGGACTCTGTGGTGTTCAATGAATTGGCAACATCGTTTGCGGTGTCGATCAATGGTGCAGATGTGAGTCCCTCTGCCGTGCTGCTTGATCCCCTCGGTGTGGATTACACCTTTAGTGGATCTCATGGCATCAGTGGAACTTGCGTGGTTTTAAAATCCAGCTCAGGAAAAGTAACGTTTGCTAACACGAACAGTTACACGGGCGGTACGACCATCGCCCAAGGCACGCTGGCGCTGGGAGATGGCGGCACTACGGGATCGGTGGGTGCTGGCGCTATCATTAACAATGGCACTTTATTGATTGATCGTAGTGACGACATCAGCATGGAAAATGCGATCAGTGGCTCGGGTGATTTGATCCACGATGGAGCTGGGACGACAACATTTTCCTCTGCGTTAGGCAGCACAGGTGCCGTCACGGTCAATGACGGTTCGCTGGTATTTCTCAATAACATCGCCAGCAATGCATTCACGATCGCCAGTGCTGCTCAGATGGAAATCAACGTGCCGCTTGCCACGAATCGCAACATGGCGACAAGTGTGATTTCGGGTGCCGGACATTTGATCAAGTCTGGCCCTGGCATACTTGTTTGGGCTGAAAGTGTGGCGACGTTTGCGATGGATTCTGGTGCTCTGATCGATGTCCAAGCGGGCTCCTTCGTCGCTGGCAGCAATGCCAATGAAAATTGGACAAACAACAAAGCGGACCTGCATGTGGCTGGGGGCGCGTTGTTCGATGCCTCTGAGGCAACTACGGTGGCAAATGGTGGGATTTTTGTCGATGCGATCACGGGTGAGGGAGTGATTCGAGTGGGTTATGGTGCTCCGGGTTCGTATTCTTCCAAGATCACCTTCGGTGTGGACAATGGCAGTGGCACATTTGCTGGTGTTCTTGCCAATGACGAGGCGGTGGGTTCTTTCACGAAAGCAGGCACTGGCACTCAGGTGTTAAGTGGCATGAATACTTACACGGGCGATACCACAGTGGATGGCGGCACGTTGTCGATCAGCCAAGCGTATTTAGCGGATGGTGCTGATGTGCGCCTCGCCGCGGGTGCTACAATGGATCTGACGCATAGCGCGGTGGATTCAATCGATCAACTGATCATCGATGGCATCGCTCAGCCAGCGGGGATTTACGGTTCGCTGAGCTCCGCTGCGCTCACGAAAGTGTCCTATCTAACGGGCTCTGGGATGCTGCGTGTGGGGATGTTTGGATATCCTTCTTGGGCTCAAACCAATGCTTCTAGCCAAAATGCATCCGCTGATGCTGATGGCGATGGTGTGGCCAATGGGGTCGAGTATTTCATGGGCCTTACCGGTTCGGGAATGACGGTCAATCCAGCGGTAGTCGCTGGCTCGGTAACTTGGCCGCGTGATGCTGCGGCCTTGGCATCGTTTGTGGTGCAGATTTCAGAAGATCTTACCACTTGGACAGCGGCTCCAGCTGCTGACGTTGATGACTCTGATTCATCTGAAGTGATCTACACATTGCCCGAGGGCGAGGTGAAGCACTTCGTGCGTCTGTTGGTAACTCCGTTGTAATATTTTGCTCAGACCTCGAACAATGAGGTAACCGACTGTCCGCCGTTAATGCGGCGGATGGCTTCGGCGAGCAATGGTGCGATCTCGACGGCGTGCACTTTTTCGCCGTGGGCCATCGGCACGGAGTCGGTGGTGATGACTGTTTCAATCGCAGATGCTTTGATGCGCTCGCGGCCCATATCGCCGAGGACTGCGTGTGATACACCAGCGTAAATGCGGCGTGCACCATTGCGCTGGAGAATTTCTGCTGCGGCACAGAGCGTGCCTGCAGTCTCGGTCATGTCATCAACGAGCAATACATCGCGGCCTTCGACTTCACCGATGACGTTCATCGCCTCGACCTTCGTCGCGCTGACACGGTGCTTGGCGACGATGGCGAGGTCGGCACCGAGGGCATCGGCGTAGGCGCGGGCCATTTTGACACCACCGACATCGGGCGAAACGACGGTGAGGTTGCCATCAGCTCCAGCTCCCTGCTCGCGCAAGTAGTGAATGAGAGCGGGTTTGGCATAAAGATGATCGACGGGAATGTCGAAAAAACCTTGGATCTGCGGGGCGTGGAGGTCCATGGTAATGATGCGATCGACGCCGGCTTCGGTCAGCATGTTGGCGACGAGCTTGGCAGTGATCGGCACGCGCGGTTGGTCCTTGCGGTCTTGGCGAGCATAGCCGAAAAATGGCATCACGGCATTGATACGGCCGGCACTGGCACGGCGAGCAGCATCGACCATGATCAGCAATTCCATGATGTTGTGGTTGGTGGGTGGGCAGGAAGGCTGAATGATAAACACATCGGCTCCGCGGATGTTTTCGTTAATTTTCACGAAGGTCTCTCCATCGGGAAATGCTGTGACGTGCACGTCAGCAAGCTTAGTTCCCAAGTTTTCGGCGATTCGTTCTGCTAGGCCTCTGTGAGCTGTACCACTGATGAGTTTCATGCGCGGGGTCACCATGCACAACAGCGGGGTGAAGTGCAACCCTTCGTATCAAATCCGTGTAAATTTTTCGCTAGCAGATGTATTACAAATCCTTTAGTAGATATTTACCCAATTGAGCAGTCCTTCGTATTCTTCTTTCCTGGGACGGAGTAATACCAATTCTTGCTCAAATTTCATGCTCGTGGCACAACTGATTTTGGCTTGGGGAAAACTTTTTACCAAATGAGAGGGGTATGCCATATCTGCTAGGATGAAGCCGACGAAACGGTTGACTTTTTCAGCAAGCAGGAAGACGTGAGCCTTGTCGCTGAGTTTGTTCAACATAACGAGCACTTTATAGCTAATCCATGCTTATATAGTGATCCTTATTTTTCATGGGCGACAGGTGTTTTTCGCAAAAAATCAGCGTCCTTTGCCAAAGGCTGCCGCTAGGTCGAGCAAGGCGGCATTTTCCACTCGATCAGCCGCAAGAATTGCTTTTTTCTGGAGCTCCACGATCTCCTGTATGCCCTTGTGCGCAAGCCCAAGCATCGCGGTCATTTCCTCCGCACTGAACACAGCTTCTTCTCCTGAGCCTTGAACCTCGACAAATTTTCCGCTTTCCGTCATTACCACGTTGAAGTCCACACTCGCATCTTTGTCCTCTGGGTAGTTGAGATCGAGAATCGGTGTGGCTTGATAAACGCCGCTCGACACCGCCGCGACCAATTGTTTCAACGGGAAATCTTTGATTTTTCCGGCCGAAAGCAAGCGATTGCAGGCAATGGCCACGGCCACGCAGGCACCTGTGATCGATGCCGTACGCGTGCCGCCATCGGCTTGCAATACATCACAATCGATCCAAAGCGTGCGTTGACCGATTTTTTTCAAATCGACAACTGCGCGCAGGGCCCGACCGATCAGTCGCTGGATTTCTGAGGAGCGACCATCGATTTTTCCCTTTGAAATATCGCGCTGCTTGCGTTCCAGAGTCGAGTAGGGGAGCATCGAGTATTCTGCCGTCAGCCAGCCACCTTTGACACCCTGCTGCTTCATCCAACGCGGCACATCCTCTTCCACGCTGCACGCGCAGATCACTTTTGTATTACCAAAGGAAACCAAAACCGAGCCCTGTGCGTAGGGCGCGACGTTTGTGGTGAATGTGATTTCGCGGAGTTGGTCGGCATATCTGCCATCGGGTCGAGTCATGCCGAGATTCAACACGAGGAAAGAAAATGCGTCCAGACTTTCGTGCAGAGAATGCTGCGAAATCGTCAACGCGCAAGATAGGGAACCTGAAACGGCCCTGCCATTGCGTAGATTGGGATGATGGCACAGTTGCCCGGATTTTATGTAATACGCAAGCTCGCGATTCTAGGCTTTATGAAGCAAACTCGCTGGAAAGAATATGCTCACAGTTTCTAACACACTAAGCTATTGCATACGAACGCTTTTTCCTACAGCTGCTTTTACGCTCATACAAATCTAGCAATTTTTTTACTGATAGCTACGAATCCGGTCAGGAAAACTTTGCCATTCGAGCGTTCGATGAAATCAGCTGCATCACGCAAAAACCGCGGTGACGGGTTTGCCTTTGTTGCCGACAGTGAATGGGCGACCGCTGGAGCTGACTATGGATTTACCGATAGGCATGCCGCAGGCGTGGGCGACGGTGGCGTGGAGGTCGCCTACGCTGACGGGGTCTTCTTTGACTTTTCCGCCTTCGGCATCACTGGCACCGTAAACGAATCCACCTTTGGCTCCGCCACCGGCGATGACGGAGGAGAATACCAAGGGGTGGTGACCGCGACCACTGCCATCAAAGCTGGGCTTGCGGCCGAATTCGGTTGCTACTACTACCATCGTACTTTCGAGCAATCCTCGGGCATCAAGATCGCTGATGAGTGCGGCGAAGGCGGTGTCAAATTCACCACCGCGCTCTTCCATGCCACCTTCGATGTCTTTGTGCATGTCCCAGCCGCCGCTTTCGACTTCGATGTAGCGCACGCCACCTTCTACCAATCGACGTGCCAGCAAGCAGCCTTGGCCGAAGCGATTTTTGCCATATTTTTCGCGCAATTCTGAGGGCTCGCTGTTGAGATCGAAGCATTGCAAATCTTTGCCTTTCATCAAGCGCAGGGTGCTTTCATAAAAGTCGTTGTAGGCAATCACGCTGGGGTCGTTGACGGACTCGGTGAATTTTCCATCGATGTCGCGCAGCATCGCGAGGCGTTTCTGCATCACGCTGGAATCTGCTTGACTGATGGCATGTTTCAGACCTTCGTCTGGATCCATGATCGGCAGTGGGCTCATGGTGGCGGGCAAAAATCCACTGCCGTTGTTGGCGGGGCGATTGATGCAGACGCTGCTCGGCAGGGTCTCGTGGCTGGGGCCAAGAAATTTGTGAGCCCATGCTCCGAGGGTGGGATGCACGATAGTACCACGTTTTTCAAATCCCGTGCGCATCAGATAGCGAGCTTGATCGTGCACGCCGACCTTCGCCGTCATGCTGCGAATCACGGTGATTTTGTCGGCGACTTTTGCGGTTTGCGGCAGAAATGAGGAGACCTGAAATCCGCCCTTGGTGCTGACGGCTTTGCCAGGGCCTTTGGAGGCTCCGGTTTTGGGATCGAAGCTATCAATTTGGCTTAGGCCACCCGAGAGTTGAAGCATGATCACAGCTTTGGCTTTGCCAAATCCTGGTAAAGTGGCGTTGGCGGCAGCGGGAGTTATCTCGGCCGCGTTGAGAGTTTGACCGGGAACGAAGGGCAGCAGGCTGAGGCCAAAGGCGGAACGCGCCATGCGCTCGACAAAGAGGCGTCGTGTGATTTCATTCACTTTGGTGTGATCGGATTTCATAAGGTCGGAAAGTTTTTTGTTAGGATTACGGGATGAACAGGAATTCGCGCGTATTGAGGAGAACCCATGCGATGTCGGAAAGTGTTAGGCCTTCTTTCAATGCTTCGGTGGACTTGGCAATCTCGGCACTGCTTGGGGTGCGACCGAGGAAGCTGAGGTAAAGCGAGGTGATTTGATCGGCGGGGTTTTTCTCTTTGGCTGCTTCATTCATCGCCAAGGAATCTTGGGTGATCATCAGCTGCACAGGACCATTCATCAGTTGCAGAAGTTGTGGCACGTTGCCGTCCACCGTGTTGGTGTCAGAGACCAGTCGATCGCTTTGGCCGAAGAGGCGGAGGAAATGATTTTCTGGAGCAGGTTGCTGGATTTCGCTGGCGCGGGCTAACAACAATCCATGGCGCTGGGTGGGGGTGCCACCTTCATAAGATGATGCGAGCGCACGGGGATTGCCGCCATTTTTCTTGCCGCCGCCTTTCACCACGATGCGATTTTTTTTCAGTTCATCGATCACGGATTTCACCGATTCAGGTGTGATCGCGTTGTCGCCGAGGTCTGTTTTCTGCATTGTGTCGCCACGGCGCAGAAGGATGTTGTCGGCAACGCTGCCAGTGGTGAGGGCGATGACGGAATCCCATACTTGCTCGGCGCTCATGCGACGAATGACTGGTCCTTCAAAGCGATAGGTTTGCGGATCTTCCGGTACCTTGCTGGCGAGACGTTGATAGGCGGCGGTGTGAAACAAAATACGTTGGAACTCGCGGAGGTCAAACTTGGCTTGTTTCATGTAAGTGGTGATGTGGGCGAGCAATTCGGGATTGCTGGCGGCGGAGGGGTCATCGATGTCTGAAACGGGTTCTTGCACGGCGAGGCCGAAAACTTTTCTCCACATACGATTGGCGATAGCCGTGGCAAAGCGTGGGTTCTCCGGATGCACCATCCAATCGGCAAACTGATTGCGTAATTGTGCCGAGCTGTTCCCGGTGACAGCATAGGCAGGGTTGTCGTTTTTCGTATCATCCCAACGAATCAAAGAGGGCTTGGTGAGCTCGCCGGGTGTGGCGTCTTTGTATTTGTAGTCATTGGGGAAGGTGAGTTTGTTTTTCGAGAGATCGACTAGATTATAAGGGTTCGAGGCGAGGACTTGATTGACCATCGCGCGTGGCAGTTCTGCCATCTCTTCTGATTTGATTAGTTTACGGGTCTCGCGATAGACGCGTTCGTGGAAGCCATCGGTCGCGCCGAAAAAGGCGGCCATGCTGTAAAAGTCATGCTGCGACCAGTCGGCAAAGGGATGATCGTGGCATTGGGCGCAGGAAACGTTGGCACCGAGAAAAGTCGTGAGTAAGTTCGCTACGCCATCGAGCGGCATCTGAGCATCGCGCAACAAAAATCCAGACGCACCATTTTGGTTCAGCTTGCCATCGGCGGTCAACATCTCGCGCACCATGTGATCCCACGAGGCATTCATCGCCACTTGTTCCTTGAGCCAATCTTCGTAGAGAAATGCTTTCGCGCCCTTGCCGTAGTCGTCTTTGACGCGCAGCATGTCGGCGAGCCAATTGAACATTTGCATCGTGTAGCCCGGAGAATTGAGGAGCTGATTGATCAAGGTGGAGCGTTTGTTCGGCGAGCGATCATCGAGAAAGGTTTGCGCCTCCTCTGCGGTGGGAATACGGCCGATGGTATCAAGATAAATGCGTCGCAGAAAGAGCGCATCGGAGGCAGTGGGGTTCGGCGCGATCTTGCTAGTGGTGAGTTTGGCATTGATGGTGTCGTTGAGTCGTGCGGCGGCTTTGTCAATGATCGCTTGGGCCATCGGCGGACGCGGCTCAGCGTTTTTGCAGGCTTGGGCAAAAGCTTGATCAGCCTTGCTCAGTCGCGAAATCGCAAAGCGCACCAAGCGTTTGTCCTTTTGCTCCACGGTGACGATGCCGTTTTCGAGTGCGCGATACTTGGCATCGAGCGCTTCGCCATTTGATGATGTCCAAGTGTGCCAGGAAATCGAGGCCTTCGGTGTGAGATCGGGCGGCAGCGTGACTTCTTCTACGGCGGCTCGTTTTTTTCCCTTGCCCTTGCCTTTTTCTTGGCTCTTGGACGGTGGTGCCGCCATCAGCGCAACGCCGAGGCAACAGAGGAAAGAAATCGTCAGGGAAAATGTGCATTTCATAAGTAGATAGGTAATCAAACACGGCAAAGGGAGAAAAGTTGCGTGGAAATTAGCTTGCAGAGTGATGTGGGGCTTTGTTTCGACGAATTTACGGCTGTTATGAAGTATTTTAAGCGACCGAATTTGCTTGCAGTTGCTTATTCCGATTAGCATATGATGGATTATGTAACTTGCAGATTTTGAAAGTCTAGCGCTTCAGCGGCTGACGGATGTGCTTGATTTTTTGCAAAACAAGTATTGGTTCTTTTTCCATTTTCCGTTTGAATGGTGCGGGCGACGATTCTCTCGGTGCCTCAAATTTTAACCAATTTATTGATTATGGGACGCGCATTTGAATGCAGAAGAAGAGCCAAGGAAGCACGCTGGGATAAAATGTCCAAGGTGTTCCCGAAGATGGCAAAATTGATCACCATGGCAGCAAAAGAAGGCGGGCCTGATCCGATGACCAATGCGAAGTTGCGCCTCGCGATCTCGAATGCCAAAGCCGAGAACTTGCCGAAAGATAACATTGATGCGGCAATCAAGCGCGCCTCTGCGAAGGATGCGCAGGACATCGTGGAAGTGAACTACGAGGGCAAAGGTCCGCACGGCGTGCTTGTTTTTGTTGAGTGCGCTACCGACAATTCGAATCGCTCGGTGACCAACGTGAAAACCTATTTCAACAAAAATGGCGGACAAATGGTGCCCAGTGGTTCACTGGAGTTTCTTTTCTCTCGCAAGACTGCGGTGGAATTTCAGTTGATTCAAGGTATGGATCTGGAGGAGATCGAACTCGCTCTGATCGATGGTGGCTTGGAGGAATTGGTAGTGGAAGATGACCTTGTGACGGCCTATGCTGAGTATGGGAGTTTTTCGACGCTGACACAGGCCTTTGAGCAGCTTGGTATCGAGGTGAAAAAAGCTGAGTTGCGTCGCATCGCCAGCAATCCCGTCGAGCTCACCGAGGAGCAATTGGAGGAAGTGGAAAAACTCATTGATAAGATCGAAGACGACGATGACGTGCAAGCGGTGTATACCAACATTGCTTAATCCATTAGTTGGTCTTTCACAAAATCGGCGATAGCAATCGTGCGGCACGGCAGCAACATTTGAACCACCAAGGTTTGTTTTCGTAATCGGCTAGAGTGCTCTGAGTGGCATTGCTGAAATCATTTTCAAGCATGGCTCATTATCGCTTTGCAAAAGCTTAGCAGAAATTGCCTGATTAGACTAGAAATATACGCCAATTTTTTTGTCAATACAGTCCTTTTTGACGCAAATAATCCATCGCCGAGCGTGCGGCACGGCGCCCCGTTGCAAAACATCCCTGCATCAAATAGCCGCCCGTGGGAGCCTCCCAATCGATCATTTCTCCTGCGAAAAAAATGGCTGGAGCACCCTGCAGTGAGAGCGATTTTGTTAGATCGCGCCAAGCTATGCCGCCAGCGCTGGAAATGGCTTCGGCAATCGGCCGTGGGCCTCGCAAGGATAGCGGAAAATGTTTCACCAATTCTGCGAGACGAGCCGGATCCTCAATGCCGCGCAACTCCGCCTGCCATGCAAATAAGGCGTGAGCTTGCTCAGACAATCGCCAACGCGTTCGTGATTCAGCGATCAGGTTTCGCTTCGCCGATTCCATTTTCCGCAGTAATTCAGGAATTTCGGCGCTTGGTTTGAGATCGATCTCGATGACTGGCTCCTGCATTCTCCGCAGTGCCGCTCCGAGTGTATAAATGATCCCACCTTCGAGGCCGTAGCGAGTGATCATCAGTTCGCCGCTTGCGTATTCTCCATCGGCAGAAGCGCGGCAGTTCTTCAAGGGTAGACCTTCGATTTTATCTAACAAATCAGCAGGCCATTCTAGTTCCCAACCGCAATTGGCAGCGACTAATGGTGGCACGTTGACGCCCAAATGATTCAACAAAGAAGTCCATGCACCGTTTGATCCGGTGATCGGCCACGAGGCTCCACCAAGAGCAAGAATCACGGCATCAGGTGAATCGACATAGAATAAGTCTAACATATTTTCTGCGCTATCTTTCCCTGCATTTTTTGTAAAATGTAGACGCAGCAAGGGGTCGTGCTCGATTTTACAAAGCCGATGGAGCATATGAAATCTCACTTGCAAGCCGCGCAGTCGATCGACCCACCTTCGCAACAAGGGAGCCGCTTTCATCTCCTTGGGATAGACACGGCCGCTGCTTGCCTGAAATGTCTCAATGCCTAGTCCCGCCGCCCAATTTCTAATTTCTTGTGGGGAGAAATCAGTTAGCCAATCTACCCAGCAGTCCTCTGGCATCTCAGGGCCTCGAAAGCGTGTGCGAAATGTTTCCATAGGCTCGCCGTGAGTCAGATTGAGCCCACCACGACCAGCTACGAGAAATTTCCGCCCCACAGAGGGCATCGCATCGTAGAGATCCACCTGCACACCTTGCATCGCTAGTGTTTCCGCTGCAAACAAGCCCGCTGGTCCGCCTCCGACGACGGCGATTCGAGCTGTGGATGATGGCGGCATGGCGCTGAGCCTAGGCAAATGCCGGAGCGCTGTCAATCATGTGGCACTGATCTTACTTGCTCACGGCGTGAGAGTCGCGTTAGCATGCGCGCCAGTGAACGAGGGACCAGAGGCGATTCTTGAATTTGGAGTCATCGATGAAAGCGATGACTTCATCGTCATTGCGAAGCCTGCGCCCTTGATTGTGCATCCTTCGAATGGTCGGGATGAACCCACATTGCTCTGCGGACTAGAGGAGCTGTTAGCCTTTGAAGTAGCTAATGGAAAAAAACCAGCGATCATCACGCGGCTTGACCGCGAAACCAGTGGCCTAGTTCTCGTCGCCAAGAACACCGATGCCGCACGGCACTTGGCGATGAGCCTGCAATTTCGCGATGCCGAAAAAGAATACATTGCTCTTGTGCACGGTCGTCCCGAGTGGGCGGAGATGACAGTCGATCAGCCGATCATTCGGCAAGGATTGGTGCGACCCAGTGCGATTTGGTTGAAGCGCACGGTGCATAAATCGGGGCGCGAAAGTCTCACGCATTTTCGTTTTGTGCGCAGTTGGGAAAATCACCTCGGTGTGTTTAGTGAAATTGCGTGCCTACCACTCACCGGTCGCACCCATCAAATTCGCGTACATTTGTCCCATCTCGGCTTGCCCATCGTCGGCGATAAAATCTATGGCACCGACGAAACTACGTTTCTTGATTTCATCGATCGTGGATGGAGTGATGCCCTGCGCACACGGATGATCTTACCGCGCCAAGCCCTTCATGCAGCACGCTTGAAAATCCCCTGGGGCGGCGCAATGCGTGAGTGGCATTGCCCACTTCCTGCAGATCTTTCGCACTGGATGAATGACCCAGATGCTGTATCATTCCCTTCCCAGGAATCGGTTGGATCCCCAAGTATCTCAGCTAATTTAGCGATTCTCTCCGCACATATTCCGATTGCATTGTCGAAAGCGGGCACACATCTTTCAATCAATTCGTTATGAAAACTCCCACCACACACGGCGCATTGCTCAAATGGGTCACCGATATGACCGCCCTCTGCATACCCGATCAAGTCGTTTGGTGCGATGGCTCTCAAGATGAGTGGAATCGCCTGACACAGTTGCTGGTCGATCAAGGCACTTTCACACGCCTCAATCCTGCGATGCGTCCGAATTCGTTCCTCGCCCGATCCAATCCCTCTGATGTCGCCCGTGTGGAGGATCGTACCTTCATCTGTGTCAAACGTCCCGATGAAGCTGGCCCGACAAACAACTGGGCCGATCCCACGGAAATGAAAGCGATTTTGTTAGGGAAATTCCGAGGCTCGATGAAAGGACGCACCATGTATGTGATTCCCTTCTGCATGGGCCCCCTCGATTCGCCGTTGGCCAAGATTGGTGTTGAAATTTCTGATAGTCCTTATGTTGTCGTCAACATGCGCATCATGTGCCACATGGGTTCACATGTGCTCCAGCGCCTCGAAGATGAAGCCAATGGCGTGACGCCGCGAAAGCGTGATGGTCATAGCTATTTTATTCCCTGCGCACACACGGTTGGCGTTCCGCTTGAGGCAGGGCAAGCTGACTCTAGTTGGCCATGCAACGATGACAAATACATCTGTCATTTCCCTGATACCCGCGAGATTTGGTCCTACGGATCGGGCTATGGTGGCAACGCCCTGTTAGGAAAAAAATGCCTCGCCCTGCGTATCGCGTCGAACATTGCGCGAGAGCACAAATGGATGGCCGAGCACATGCTCATCACCGGCTTACATTCGCCCGATGGTAGCGTTACCTATGTGGCTGCCGCATTTCCCTCGGCCTGTGGAAAAACCAACATGGCGATGTTAGTGCCGCCAAAAGAATACGCTGAAGCTGGCTGGAAAACTTCCGTCGTCGGCGATGATATCGCATGGCTGTGGCCGCATGAGGATGGTAAATTGCACGCGATCAATCCTGAAACGGGCTTCTTTGGAGTGGCTCCTGGCACCTCCTACTCAACGAATCCCATCGCCATGGATTCCATGAAATCTAACACCATCTTTACCAACGTTGCGCTCACCGATGAGGGCGATGTTTGGTGGGAAGGCATGACGAAAGAAGCTCCTGCGCATTTGATCGACTGGACTGGACAAGATTGGACACCTGATTGCGGACGCCCATCATCTCACGCGAATGCACGGTTCACAGCTCCCGCAGCACAGTGCCCCACCATTGATCCAAACTGGCAAAATCCTGACGGTGTGGCCATCGATGCGATCATTTTCGGCGGTCGCCGAGCTACTACTATGCCCCTAGTATTTCAAGCGTTCAATTGGGGTCACGGCGTCTATCTGGGTGCCACCATGGGCTCGGAAATGACGGCTGCCGCGGCAGGAACGATCGGTAAAGTTCGTCGCGATCCGATGGCGATGTTACCGTTCTGCGGCTACAACATGGGTGCATACTTCGCGCATTGGTTAGAAATGCGCCGCTATCTCACGCACTTGCCGCGCTTTTTCCATGTCAATTGGTTCCGCAAGAGCGATGAGGGGAAATTCCTCTGGCCGGGCTTCGGCGAAAACATGCGTGTGCTTGATTGGATCGTGCGTCGCTGCAAAGGCGAAGCTGCAGGCCACGAGACGCAGATTGGTTGGACACCTTCGTATGATGATTTCAACCACTTCGGGCTTGCTGGTTTTGGCGAACAAGAATTTGCCAATTGCATGGCCTTTGATCGCAAAGAATGGAAACAAGAGCTTGTTAGCCAAGCCGAGTTTTTCATTGAGCTCTATGATCACTTACCCAAGGAGTTGCTGTTCCAACGAGAGTTGCTGGCTGCGCGTTTGGTGTAAGATCAGTATCGTGGACTGCGGCAGCCCGCTACCGCTTTACAGAAAAGCAGCCTGCTGCCGTCGGCTTGAAATGCACTTGGGTTGCCGGCTAGACAGCAGGGCTGTCATCGACAAAGCGGCAGTAGGGCTGCCGCAGTCCAAGGTTTATTTTGTCGCAGCTGCGGCTTCTTTAACGGCTTGCTCACGCATTTCGGTATACCATTGCTTGATATCATGATTGCCTGGCATGGTTCCTGCCTCGACGGATTTGAGAAATTTTTTGGTGATGGCCTCGGCGCGCATCGGCTTGAATTCTGGTTTTTGCGATTCTTCGACTGCTTTTTTGGCCGAGATCAGTGCCGCATCTTTGTTGCCTGCGCGCCATTGCAAGCGCGCCTGATCGATGTATGCCATGCCGCCAGAGCGTAGTGAGCTGTGTACTTCGTCAAAGCGGGCGGCGATGGTTTTTACTAATGATTCCGGTGCCGTATCATCTTGCAAAACGGCATTGCTGGCTTCGTAGAGAAGCATTCCAGCCATCGGTTTATCCGTGGCGGCATCTAGGTGTTTTTGGATCGCTGCCCAGTCTTTTTGTGTGATGGCCATGCGCAGGACCATGGTTTGGATTTGTTGCTCTGGCAGTTCCATTGCTTTGGCCTCTTCGAGATGTTTGTTCATCTCCTCGATGTTCTTGGCGGCCATCGCCTGGTAGAACGCGCGCGAGTTTGCCATCATGACTTCGCGTTTTTTTTCCATATTGGAAACGGATTCGGTGAGTTTTTTGATGCCTTCATCCCCTTTCAGTGCGCTGCTGATCATTTCATCGGTGAGCTGCGATGGATGCGTTTTGAGCAGAAATTTTCCATCGCGAACCAGAAATGCCGTTGGAATGCCTGTGACGCCTGCCGCCTTAAGCCACTCGGTTTCAAAAGCCCCGCCTTTGCCTACATAGACCACGGGGTAGCTCATGCCCTTACCCTTTTTCTTTACGAATGCGGCAACTTTCTCTTCGCCATCTTCCCAAACATTCATGCCGATCACGCGCAGGCCTTTGTCGTGATACTTTTTGTGGAGCTCATTTACGTGCGGAATGGCAGCGATGCATGGTCCGCACCATGTGGCCCAGCATTCGAGGAGGTAGAGTTTTCCTGGCTCCCAGGTTTCTGCGACATCTCCTTGTGTGCGTTTTGCCGCAAGGATGGGCTTGATGTCAACCTCTGCTCCCGGCAAGAGCGTAGTGGCAGTTACTTCGGTCTTAGCATCCGCGGCCGGTGTTGCAGGTTTGATGGGAGTGGCAGGGATTGACTGGGCATGGCCGAGGGCGATGCATGACAGAAGAATCAGAGTTATTTTCACAAGTTGATAACGCCGCCGCCTGCCTTTTTTGCCCCTGTTTCGCAAATTGTGCGCAGTGTTGATGAAGAAACGACCGAGCTTGTATTGGAGCGATGCTTTGTTTCTGATTTCGACTTTTCTCCTTGCCATTATTGGGGGATTAGGTATCTTAGACATACCCGATTGTGCAAATGGTCGGCATAATAACCGGAGCGAAAACTCCAACCCATAACAAAACCAAATAATACAGTATATGAAAACTAGCAAATGGACTCGTAAGGGTTTCACACTTGTGGAACTTCTCGTCGTGATCGCAATTATCGTTGCGCTTGCGGCTCTCTCCACTCCAGCGATTCTGAAACAACGTAAGAAGATGGATATGACACAGGCGATCAGCAACTCGAAACAAGTGTATCTTGTGCTGATGGACTTTGAAAATGACATGGGCAACTTCCCTGACCCAGATTTGGCACGTGAGAACGAGGACCTTGAAGGATTTTCCAGCAGCACAGCGAACCAACTGCTCGGTCAATTGATCGCAGGTGGCTATACCAAGTCTGAGGAAATTTTCTACGCCAAAGGTGGTAACCCCGCTGGCAACAAGAAGCCTAATGACGTGATCAGCCCACGCACGGAAATCCTCCAAGCAGGTGAGTGCGGGTTCGCATATGTCATGGTGACAGGTGACGGTTCCGGCCCACGCGGTCTCAGCACATCCGACAACGGTGGTCTTCCCGTGATTTGCGCTCCTGTGCAGTCCGGTGGCTCCGATGCGGTGTTCAAGCTAGAGCCCTATGACAACCGTGGTGTTTATCTGCGCGTTGACGGCTCTGCTCGAAACGAGCGTCTGAACCAAACTAACAACAAGGTGAAAGTGGCCAGCAAAACTCTGTTCGATGCTGGCAATGGCACAGTGTGGGACACAACACTGACCCCACAAGTAGTGCTTCCTCAGTAAGCATCATCTAAGATCCTCATCGATCTGATTCAGGGCGGCCCTTCACGGGGTCGCCCTTTTTTGTGAGCTTTTTTCCAAGCATCCGAAAAAAGGGGTGCCGTTTCCCTGTAAGCCGGATTCTGTCCCGGCGGCCTCGCGGCAGCCATGGGCGATCATTTCTCTCCTTACTTGCGTAAGACCCCGCTTGCGCGGAGTGCGACTATTACCCGGAGAAGTGAGCGGGTCGCTCTCCCCTGTTCTGTCTTGCACCACGTGGGGTTTGCCCTGCCACCTTCGTTACCGTCGGCGCGGTGGGCTCTTACTCCACCATTTCAACCTTACCTGATTCTCGCAAGCGAGACCATCGGCGGTATATTTTCTGCGGCACTTTCCATCGAGGATCTCTCACGATCTCCCCGTCCTCACTTTTCACGAGGCACGCTACCCTGCGGTGTCCGGACTTTCCTCAGCCGGCCTTGCGGCACACTGCGATCACCCGGGAAACGGCAAGCAAATTGTAGGGCTCTTTGACGTGGATGGCGAGTGTTATTGTGGCGAAGATGTCTGAGCGTCTTTTTTCTGGGTTTTATAGCGCTATCATTTTTCTCCAAACATCGGATTTTGCGCGAACTAATTGTTCGAGAAACTCAGCGGCACGAGACATGGAGACAGCGAGTGGATGGCCGAGGCTGCTAATGGCGCAGTGATCGAAAAAGATCGCTGCATCGATGACTTCGGCGCTGATGTGCCCAGCTACCGCGATGCAAGGTTTGCCCGCGCGCTGGGCAAGTTTGGCAATGCCGATGGGGCCTTTGCCGCTCAGCGACTGAGCATCGAGAGAGCCTTCGCCGGTGATTACCAGATCTGCCGATTTCACGCGCGAGCGGACGTCGATGGCATCGGCTACCATCTCGAACCCAGGTATGAGTTGGGCATCGCAAAAATGCAGCAGTCCAAATCCTAAGCCACCTGCCGCACCCGCGCCAGGAGTCAGTGCATGATCATTTCCGTTACTAAGCTGGGCGATGCGCTGGAGTAGGACATCGAGCCACAGCACATCCTCAGTACTAGCGCCTTTTTGTGGGCCGTAAATCGCAGAGGCTCCGCGTTTGCCGAAGAGGGGATTATCGACATCACAGGCAACGAGGATTACGGGCAAGGGCATACGTGCGCTGGTGTCGATTCGTGCGAGCTGTCGCAAACTTTCTGGCGTAGGCGAGAGTAAATGACCGGCATGGTCCAGAAATTCGACACCGAGCGCGGCTGCCATCCCAGCACCTGCATCGTTGGTCGCAGAGCCACCGATTCCTATGATGATATTCTCGGGTTGATGTTTTTCGATGGCATGACGCATTATTTCTCCTGTGCCAAAAGTGGAGGCCAGAGCGGGATTGCGCTCCTCGTAGCGTAGACGCCACATGCCACTGGCGGCGGACATTTCCATGACAACGGTGGATTTCCCAGCAGTGGTGATGAGACCGTAATCGGCGAAAATGGAACGGCCTAGCGCATCATGGCATGGTGCCTGATGAAGGCTGCCGCGTAGCGCTGCGACCATGGCGGCGACAAAGCCCTCACCGCCGTCAGCGATCGGGCAAAAATCGACATCCCAGTCTGCGCCGAGCCCGCGTTGAATCGCTGCACAGGCTTGTTCTGCAGAGATCGAGCCTTTGAATTTATCACAGGCAATGAGGGCGCTGGGCATGGGTGAAATGTTAGGCTTCGGCGTGTTCTTTGTGCAGCGCGGGCGCGATGGCATCGATGGCTTGTAGGGTTTCTGCCGATAGATTGGGCACATTGAGAGCTGCGAGATTGTCATCGAGCTGAGCGACAGTGCGTGCTCCGATGATTACCGAGGTGACGGCTCGTTGTTGCAGTGCCCAGCGCAAGGCTAGGTAGTGCAAGGGCATGCCGAGATCGTTGGCGATATGCTGAAGAGCGCGGATTTTTTCCTGCTGAGCCATCACTTGTGATTCTTGCAAAAAGCCTTCGGAGCGAGCTGCACGCGAACCTTCAGGAATGCCATCGACATACTTGGGAGTAAGCATCCCTTGAGCCAATGGGCTGAACACAATCGAGCCGATGCCGTTTTCTTCCAACCAAGCGTGAATGCCCCCGGCCTCAGGCCAACGATTGAGAATGGAATACGGTGGCTGATAGATGAGGGTCCGCACTCCCATGGATCGCAAAATTTCGACCGCCTCGCGGAGCATCGGCAGAGGATACTTCGAGAGTCCCACGTAGAGTGCGCGACCTGATTGCACCGCGGTAGCGAGCGCTGACATCGTTTCTTCCAGCGGCGTATCAGGATCGGGGCGATGCGAGTAAAAAATATCGACATAGGGCACGCGCATGCGGGCCAGTGATTGATCGAGCGAGGCAAGGAGGTGCTTACGTGATCCCCACTCGCCGTACGGGCCTGCCCACATCGTGTGGCCGGCTTTGGTAGAGAGGATAATTTCATCGCGATGCGCCGCAAGGTTTTCGTGGAAAATTTTGCCAAAGTTGCTTTCGGCTGAGCCAGGAGGTGGTCCGTAGTTATTGGCGAGATCGAAGTGTGTGATGCCCGCCTCGAAGGCCCGCACAATCATATCGCGAGCGGCCTTCGGGTCATCGACATCACCAAAATTGTGCCAAAGCCCCAGAGAAACATCAGGAAGCAGCAAGCCAGAGCGACCACAGCGGCGGTAGGAAATCATGGCTGAATCTTGAAGAGTATATATCAACTGACAATCTCAAAATCATGCAAAGAGAGGTAAAGGCGAACAAGTCGGGTAAGACGCGATGTTACTGGGTCGTTCATTTTCGCTGAGATACTATATATAGTAGTAAAATCCACCGTTGCATGGATGACAATCGTGGATAAAATGGAGTGATGCAACAACGCGTTCCATGTCCTTTTTTACCAATCGTCGACGAAGTATGCGACTATCGGATTTTGCAACAACATGGTGCGCGTCGCGATGCAGGTTTTTATTTATCGGCGCTGCAGTATGCGCAGCAGCTTTGGTGCGATGGGCATGCGGGGCGCGCATTGTTAGCTGCGACGCGGGCCTTGTATGCGGATCTCGCGGAGGGGGATGAAATTCTTTCACGTTGGTCTTTGCCGTATGCGGCTTTGGCGTGGATGATGAAGCGCCATGAGCGCGATGATTTCCCTGGCAACCCGCGCTTGAGCTATCAGCATCAGGCGACGCGACTGCGTGGGGACCGTGCGGAATTGCGCTCTGCCCGTGCGTGGGCGGTATGGGCGCTAGCTTGTGCGGCGCGTCCGAGTTTGCTAGGCGATGTTACATGCCCTGAGCGCTCACATGAGGAAATCACTATAGCGCTTCAACAATGGGGGCATGGAAATGAAGAGCTAGTTTGGGGAAATGCCCTGAGTTTGCTTGCGGGAAAATGATTATTCAGGGATCGACAATCTGACTTCCCTTGAGCGCTGTGGTTTGCTATGGTGGCGGGGACATGGAAGCGAAGACAATCGATCATGGCCCGGCGGTGAGGCAATTTTCCGTGATGCTCCCGAATCGAGTCGGGGCATTGGCCGCATTGGTAAAAATGCTGCGCACGCACGCGATTGAGGTATTGGGTTTAAGCATGCAGGATGCACGGGATGCTACGATTGCTCGGATCGTGGTCAGCGATCCTGAGACGACTGGTCATCTTTTTTTGGAAAAAGGAATTCCACACACATCTTGTGAATTGCTCGTAGTGGAGTTGAAAGAAGCGGGGCCCAATTTATTGCAATGCCTCGATCACTTGATGATGGCGGAGACCAATGTTGACTTTGCCTATCCACTGCTGTCGGTGTATCGAGGCTACTCGTTGTTAGCGATGCATGTGGATGATTTGGAATTTGCCGCCTCCATTCTCAATAGCGCGGGTTTCACTCTGGTGTGGCAAGACACCTTGAGTCGGTAGTTACTATGGAGCGTGATCGCTCGTTGTGACTTAGTTTTCTGCGAGTTTTTGTAAATTTCCATGCAGCACAGTCATTGCGGAACCAATGCCGCGTAGATCAAGAATGTAGCGTGTGGAGGTATCGTGGTGCACGGAGATTTCTAGGTTTGTCACCTCACCTTGGTGCATGATGTTGTAGTGGCAGCAAAATTGCTTTTGGATGCGCAATCCTCCCGCTCGATTGCAAACGACCTCGGTCTGGCTCTCGCTGAGTCCTCGATCAAATGAATGCTGCATGCCTAAAAGAAATGTTTTTAGCTGACTAAGTTCCAGCTCCGCTTGGTAGTGTTCCATCGGCTTTTCGGTTCCGTTTTTTCCCGCCCATGTGGCATCGATCGGCTTGCCATCAGCGGCTAACGGATCGCTCGCCAAGGAGCCAATTCCTTTTTCGAAACCCTTGCGTATCAATCGGTTGAATGGCCACATAATCATTAAGATTAGCGAATTCGTGCGAAAAAGCCATAAAAAACCACCGCCTTGGTAAAAGCGGTGGTGGGAGAGGTGCGAGGCTGCTAGAGCTTATTGCTCGGGCATTTGTGGCATCGGGAAACCACCGCCGGCTGGTGCGGGAGGTGCTTCTTCAATGCTGACCAATTCCAATTCAAAAATTAGCGTGCTGTTTGGGCCGAGTTGCTCGCTGCGACGTTGATCTCCGTAGGCCAGAGCCGCTGGGATGAACAATTTCCACTTCGCGCCGATGGGCATGGTGGTGATGGCTTCTTTGAAACCAGGAACGACTTCGAGTGTCATCGGAACGGGTTTGCCTTCGGGTGATTTGTCAAACTCGGTACCGTCGATCAGCGTGCCGCGGTAGTTGACGAGGAATTGCTTGTTGTCCTCGGCACCTTCTTTAGGTGCTTCGTATTTTTTGTCACCGCCCTTGGCAAGAACTTCGTATTGCATACCGCTCTTGGTGGTGGAAACTTCCTTGCGCTTGCCATTTTTGGCGAGGAATGTTTTTTCTGCTTCGAGATTTTTGGCCGCGAGTTCTTTTTCACGTTTCTCAAGCAAGTCGCCCAATTGTTGCATGGCAGCTTGGATCTTTACTTCGGAAACTTCAGGTTCTTTGTTGCTCATGGCGGCGACGAATCCTTTGAGGAATTCGGCAGTCTCGAGGTCCGTGAGGCCGATGCCGAAACGTCCGACTTGTTGGGCAAACTGGCGACCGTTTTGGAAGCCGAAGCCGTAGGAGGAATTCGTTTTGATTTGCTCGGGTGTGAGCTTGGGCGCTGCGGGAGCGGCTGGGGCAGCATCTGCGGCCTCCACAGGAGCTGTAGCGGCCTCTGTCGGTTTAGCAGCTTTTTTTGCTGGAGCGGCAGCTTCTTTTGCTGGAGCGGCAGCTTCTTTTGCTGGAGCGGCAGCTTCTTTAGCCTCCTCAGCATGGATGGCGATGGTGGTAGCGAGCATCAGCACGCCGGGGATGAAGGATAATTTCATGATTCGAATAGGATAAATGGGAGCACCCAAGCTAGGGGCTTGCCCTTTATTGTCGAGTGCAAAAAGCGCGGGCAGGTGATAAAAGCGCGATTGTCACCGAAAAATCGTGCCTTAGCATAGCTAATGTGTATTTTACGTGATTGAGAGCGGGTGAATGTGGATCCTCCAGACCATCGCGCCTAGGAGACAATTCATTGCAGGAAAAGCCAAATGTGGCATATTCTCGTCGTGAAAGAGGAGCGGATTTGCTAGCGCCTCGGGCGCGGCATCGAGCGAGCAGCTGGAAGCAGCATGCCTGGCTGCGCGAGGTTTGGTGGCGGATGGAATCATCGAGATCTCGCAGGGCGTTTGTAGTGACGATTCCTCGCACGCCAAAGGACCGATCCGATTGCTGAGAAGCAAAAATTTTCCGCAGATATGTTAGATTTTTCAGATCAAGCCAACCGCGGCAAATGTGGATTCTCTAGCCATTTGGGTGGGATTCCTTGAGCGGCAGCGAGCAACGAGCCCACCACCGCTCCGCGATGGCAATTGTCGCCGCCGACCATAGCATTGCTCAGTATGCCCAACTCGGCATTCTGGTGATATTTCCAGCAAAGATACAATGAAGCAGGCATGGATTCGGCGATGTAACAGGCTGGGCTGAAGCGTTGACCGATGATGTAGGTATCTGGCTGATCCGTCCATTTTTCTGCCTTGGTGCCCGAGATCCAATCCCCAGCTTCGCGCTGAATGGCCTCGCGCAGTGATAGTCCTTCGCGAATGCGAAACAGCAATCGAGCTAGGGTATCGGCAGCGCGCAACACATTGGCATGCGCATGTGTGAGGCCGACGTGTTCTTTCACTTTTGCCCGCAACTCTTCATAGGAGGCATCGCGCAGCACATAGCACAGCGCAGGTATCTGAGCGAGACCGCCGATGTGCTCGTCTGCGATGGCGCATTTGCGCGGCGCTTTTCCCATCGCATATCGTGTGAAAAATCCGCGATGATATTCTTCCATATAGGTATCCCGATGTTTGCCAGGAGTGCGCATGAAATCAATGTAATGCTCTAACCACTGATCTGGATCATAGCCGCCGTTATGGAGGCACAGGGTGACCAATTCGGCGGCTAACTGAAAATTAAGCGTGTTTTCGCCAGCTCGCAGAAATTGATGATAATGCACATCGCGCTGACCCCAATACACCGCTTGGTCGTGCAGGATTTCGCCTTTTTCGTTAGGCGCTTGGTATTTTGATCGCCATAAGATCGAACCCGTGTGCGGATGTCTCGGCGCGAGATACGTGCTGATGTCGCCATACTCGCGGCGCAGGGCTTCGCGATCGTAATACCAATGCACAGGCATGGCGATGGCATCCGCGACTAAAGAGCCAAGAAAGGCGCGAGCGAAAACATCGTCGGGTAAAGTAGGCAGAGAAGAAGGTGCGGTCATAAAAAAGCTGCGCTTGTTGGGCCGATGTCGGTCTGGCGATGCGCGACGACAATCAAGCCGTGATTTTCGATTTTGCAAATCGCACGCAAGAAAGTGCTCGGAAAACCCGTGCAATCATTACTGGTTTAACCAATCAAAATCAAGCGAGGTGGCTCACCATCGACCGGGTCAGGGGCGCGGTGAATGCAGGGCGGCACCGCAGTTCCTGGGTAGTCGATGGCAATGCGCCAAAGGTGCCCCACACCAAAGCTGAACGTGCGTGCAGCGGGCAATGCTTCATAGTGCATATCATAATAATTTCCCGTTAGATAATCGAGAAAGCTCTCATCATCCGCTCCCCCAAAATCTGCGAGTAATCGCGCACGCACGGCAGGCACTTGTGCGCGCAGGATGACATCCTCATGGCAAACACCAATACTCGATGCTCCTGCATAAGTGCAAAGATATGTATCGGCGATGTCAGTGGCACGATCTATATGGAAAGAACACACATCTGTGCGCATCAGCTCTTGCTGATCATGCCCGATGTAACCGTTGACGCAATCGATCTCGGGATCGAAGCCATAAGCGCGCAATTCCTCCTGATCGCGGAGCATTGCTTCGATTGCGATTTTTCCCGCATCACTCACCCGAAGAGCAAGCAGTTGATCGCGGTCCAGCGTGGTGATGCCACGCTCTGCGCGGAGGTGACGAATTACCTCGGCAAAATCGCCATCTAACGAACGTCTCAGGCATAATGCATTGACCTCAGCGCACATCGGCGTAGAAACGAGTTCGGCAATGCTGTTCACATAGCGCACATGCGGATGATTAAGAGGTTCGGCTGTCATGTCGAAAAATTTGCACCAGCGATTCATGCAGGATTTGCCATAACGCGCACGAATAAAATTACCAACTTAACGTGAGTCATCTCAGCAAACTCACTTGCTAGAGATCTGCTCGATCGGAATCCTCAGGAAAAACAAATCGCCACCACCCTCGTAGAGCACGCCCAGATGGCGATCATCCACAGGTGCAAGACACGAGTAACCAAAACCCACACGCTCATCATAGAGCAGTTGTTTTTCGAGCGGCCAGCTCATGCCCTCGTCATCGGAGCGTTTGATCGTCATGCTTTTCCGCGACGAAGTGCTATCAGGATTGCTAAAAAAATGAGTTTTCGTTTGATCCCAGCCTAACACACTGCCCATGCACACAGGTTCACGTAAGGCTTTGCGGTCCGTTGCATGGGGCGTCCATGTGGCACCCAGATCTTTCGTAATCAATACGGTGCGCGCTCCGCCGCGATTATCGCGACAGTTTAGGATCAAGCTTCCATCTTCTTGCTCGACGACTTGTGCCTCCGTGGTGTCGATTTTCCCCCCACTGCCGATGTGCCAGGTTTGACCACGATCTTTGCTCCAAATGATCGTCGAAAAAGGTTTGCCCTGTGTCTCACCGCCATCTGCCGAGCGATACTGCGCCGCAAACACCAAGGTGCCATCGCGCATTGTGATGCCTGCACCCGGTCCATTGAACATCATGCGCCACTCAGGCTTCTTCAAATCCTTCGTCAAATTTCTCGGCTGCGACCACGTCACGCCGTCATCATCGCTATGCACCATAATCAGTTGCGCAGTTTGCTCTGGCTCCAATCCTGGCCCGCTGCCATGCCAGCCGCGATTGCCATGACTCCACAAGCCCACGACCCACAAACGCCCAGTCACCCGATCACACAAAATGGCTGGATCACCCACACCATCGAAGCCAAATTTTGGGTCGCTCCCCAAATCCATGATCACCTGCATCGGCGACCAGGTCCGTCCCCCGTCCACACTGCGCGAGAGGCCCACATCAATGTCCGCAGGCAAATCCCCCGCATGCTTGTAGCGGATGTCATAGACCGCACAAAGCGTGCCTTTGTTCGAGCGCGCCAATCCAGGAATGCGAAAAAACTTGGAGCCATCATCGCCCATTTTCCTTACCGCGACACCGATCCGTTGCAAGGCACTTTTTTTACCTACCTCATGCACTTTGCCGGAAATGGTCACGCTGCGCAAATGGATCTGCACACTCGCATCCATCGAGGCGTCGTCCTTGAGCTTTGCGCTGATCCAAAAATGTTGCTCGCCTGTGGCCAATTCATGATCTAACAAAAATTTACTCAAGTTCTCTGCCTTGCTAATCTCCGCCAATTTCTGGGTCAATGCCCCACCCGCTTGCCGATTTCCCGCCATCAGCTGCAGGGAAACGATTTGGTCTGAGGCGAGAGTGCCCGTGAGATCAAAGTTCACAGATTCCAAACGCAAGCGATTTTTGTTCCCGCCGGTTCCTATGGTAAATCCCATCACGGGATTGTAATCGAGGCGCCGCATCAATGGCGTCACCGGACTCAGCGCCTCAATCTTCGTAAGCTGCATCGGTCCATCGATCACGTGCGCTATATCATCGATCATCACTCCCGCCTCGCTGCTGCATATCATGCGCACTTTTTCCGCACCCGCAGGAATGCGCGCTACCACTTCGGTGTCAAATCCACCGATCGCGATGCCATCATGCTCATTGAGCTTTTGCCATTTTTTACCAATCTGGGCTTCCACGCGAAAAGCAAATGGCTCCACACGCGTCCAGCGTTCCGCCCATAGCCGTAATTCACTGGCTTTGCTCATGCGCACGGGAAATGCCAACTCTACTGTGACGTCCGCGCCGCCTACCAGTTTCAAGCTACGATCTCCTGATCGCCCCTTGCCGCGCAAAATTTCCGCCTGCCCCAGCTCTGCCGACCACCGACCTAGCGATGAATCAAGCGATCTCAGTGGCTGCGCATCGATTTGATCGAAAGTCTCCATCTCCGCCAAACTCGGGGCAGCCATCATACTTAGCACGAAAAATACACTTTTCATGAGACCACTATAAGCACAGTGAATGCATATTGTTTCAAAAAATACACTGGTCTGGAAATCAAACCAAAAGATGATTGAGCACTGTGATGTTTTTTCTTGTTTGGGGTAGGGATGAACGAGTCAGATTTTTCGCTCAGCAACTTCTGCCTGAGGCTTTTGATTTTCCTAACAGAAATTTCAGTTCTTTAGCTAGTTGGGGTTTTTCGTTGAGTAGGTTTTGGCTTCACCAGATCGGTCGCAAGGTCGTAGAGCTGCGCTGGAGACGTGTCGATACGCTGGTATTGCCGGAGTTCGAGATTTTTACGTAGTTGTTGCCGCCAGAGCCTGAGTGATCGAGGTATTTCCAGCTACCGCGGAGGATAGCGAGGTGCTCACAAATCTCATCTGCAGTGGGATGATCGCCATTGTTAAAGTTCTCTTTTTTTAGCATAAAAAACCACCTGCCTTCAGCGTAACTGGGGCAGGTGGTAAAAACAACAATTGACAACAAAAGAAAATCTCAGCGGACCGTGTTGCTGCCGGTCCGATCTACCAAGCCAACCGATTAAAGTTTTGGCTTGGACGTGCGGCGCACGGAGGCACCGAAACGTTTTTGGAACTTGTCAATGCGACCTTCGGTGTCAACAAACTGCTTCTGCCCTGTGAAGAACGGATGGGAGTCTGAAGTGATACCGACAGTGATCAAGCTGTGCTCGACGCCATCAATGACTTCTTTGCGGTCCGATGATTTGGTGGAGCGTGTGATCACACGAGCACCCGTGGTCATGTCAACAAACACGACAGGATTGTAGTTGGGATGAAGATTATTTTTCATAAAGAAGTGACACTTTTTCCACGCGGTTCCAACGCGCGGGGGCAAAATTATAGAGATTCGAGAAAAAAAGTCAAGCTATCCCGGAAAAAATCACAAAATTTCACGGCAAAACGGCCGAATTTGTTTCGATAGGCTGACTTTTCATGGGGGCCTACGATGCTTTTTCTACTTGCGAAGAGGATAGGTGCCACTGTCGAAGGTCTTACCGTCGGCCGTGAGGGCATCGCAAGTGAATCCATCCTTGGCGAGGGTGACTCGTATCAAATGATTGATTGGCGCTTGTTTCGCGATCCAGGGACGTTTCTGCAATTCTGCCTTGGATGGGTTGCGCACAGCCACCCCCCAAGCTCCGTCTCCGAGGTAGGGGATGCCATTTGCATCGTCACGTTTGCCAGCAGTGAGTGGCCATGTGCGTTTGTAGGTGTGATGATCGTGCTCGAAGACAGCATCGACTCCATTTTTTTCAAAGATGGGACACCATTTTTGCTGGATGTCAACGGCATCATCTTTGCAGCCTGAGCCCCACGCGGGACGATGGTAAGCGGCAAAAAGAAAGGGTGTTTTTTTGCGGTTTGCAGTGCTTTGCGCAAGAAAAGGAACTTGGCGAGAGATGGCTTCTGTGTGCCCTGAGTCGAGGAGGATGAAGCTCAGGTAGTTGCCAAAATCAATGGCATAGCGAGAAATCACCCGGCTTCCCTCTGAGGGCATGCGGAAGAGCGTATAGAATTCATCTGCTTTGTCTGGCGTTGGGGTGTTGTTTTCGGGGAAAAATCCACCACCTGCGACTTCGTGATTGCCAATGCCCATTACCATTGGGATGAGTCTGCCATCTTTGGCTCGGCAGTGCGTGACCCACGAGTCGATCCATTGATACCAGCGGTCGGGGTTGCCGTTGTTGGTGTAGGCGTGATCGCCAATGAGCGCTGCGAATAGGGGGGCTTCTTGGCCGCAGCGAATGTTCATGGCATCGAGTAAGGGCAAGGTGTGAAACATGTCCCCGCCAATGACAAAATGCATGGGGCGAAAAGTCTCGGGCGCTGTTTGCATGAGATGCGGGCCGCTGATTTCTTGTGTGCTTTCGTTGCGGATGGAAAATTCGTAACGGGTATCAGCTTTGAGGCCTTTTAGAGAAACGGAAAAAACCTTGCTTTCTGTGCGAGCGAATAGGTGTGAGTTGGCGCTGGTCCAGGTCATTTCTCCATTCCCAACGGGGCGATACCCTAGTGTATATTGCGCATCCGCCTTCCAGGGCACAGCATCTGGTAGACTGGTGGAGGTACGCCAGTCTTTTTTGGGGATTTGGTTGACGAGATACTCCCAAGAGTCACTGCGGGTGATAAGATCGGTGCTGGTTTTGCCCTTAATGCTCAGTCGTATATCGAGAGAGAAGTCGCTGCTATCGAGCTTGTCGTTGACACCTTGCATTGCGACGATCGATCCCGTTTTGAGGCTGCTAGCAATTTTTCCTAGAGAAAATTTTTCCCAAGCTTTTGCCTCGTGTCCCTCCGGTGCCTCGAGCTCGGCATCGGCACCTGTCGAGTTTTTCCGCAGAACTTCTTTGCCATCAATGTAGATCACAAATCCATCATCATAGAGAGCCTCTACGATTAATTCATCATCGGCGTTAGCAGGCGCTGCGAGGGTGATTTTTTTTCGAATCGATACGATGGTATATTTGTTTTGCATACCATTGAGCACGGTTTGGTCGTCGTTATCGCCGTAGCCAAATCCGCCACGTCCGAGGGACCACTCGCCTTCTTTGGCCTGAAACCCGGAACGGTCTACCCAACGGATTTCGGCTTCATGGCAGGGATCTTGAAACCACTGGATGTAGGGGCCGTGGTCGATGGCATGGAGGCAACTCATTGAGAGCAGGGAAACAAGGAGAGTTCGCATGGGAAAAAACTGTCAGCGGGATTTTGGGCAAAGCAAGGAAATTCCAGAAAGGTTAGGTAAAATGGATGGCGTCACAGTGACCACCAGCCGCAGGGTTCGTCTTGGCTGGCACAGCAGATACCGACCTGCGAAAGCCCCTTTTTTGTTAGGACATCTTGCATGATCCGGGTGGCAATCTTGCTGCAGTTGCAATCACCGCTGAGGTGGCCGAGCACGACTTGCCGCAGGGCGGGGTGGCTGATGTTTTCTAAAAGCTCAGCGGCTTGTATATTGGATAAATGTCCGTGGCGTGAGCTGATGCGCTGCTTGATGCTCCATGGACGTTTGGTATCGGCTGCGAGGAGTTCATCGTCGTAATTTGCTTCCAAGTAGATGCCGTGAAGGCCTTGAAGGTGCTGGGTGACGCTGTGAGTGACATGCCCTGCATCGCTAATGATGCCAAAGTTTTTTGACGCTGAGCGAATCACATAGCCGACGGGATCGACTGCATCGTGGAGGATCGCAAAGCTTTGGATTTCTGCATCGCCAATGCTGAACGATTGGCCTGCATCAAAGGTCTTCCAGCAGGCCTCGATGCCAGATTGGCGCAAGACGTGGGCGGTGGCTGCAGTAGCGTAGAGGGGGATCGTGGATTTTTTGAGCAAGGTTTTTAAACCCCGCACGTGATCGCCGTGTTCGTGAGTGATGAGAATGGCATCGATGCGATCGAGGCCCATCTGTTCGATGCGCATTTGTAGTTGCTTGGCGGAAAGGCCGGCGTCGATCAACAGGTTGATGCGCTCTGTTTTTGCCAACGTCGCATTGCCTGCACTGCCACTCCCAAGTATCGCGAATTCCACAGCGCTGATTATGCGCAGAGAGATGGCAGAAGGTCAAGGATGAGCTGATTTTCTCTGATTCCATGCTTGCCAATAATAACAGTTCGGTTGAACATGCGCCATGCGCAATGTTGAGATTCTCCAAGAGTATTTGACGCTGGAGGATTGGCTGGATCGCTTTGATGAGGAAAATTTGGGAGCGGCCAAAAAAATTGCACGTGATCGCAAGTTGAACAATGTGCAAGTGGAAGCATTGGATGACGAAAATGTCTCGGTGATGGCGACCTGTGCGAGCAAGCCATTGGCGCGTTTGGAACTAAATTTTTGGATGCACCAAGGCGAGTGGGACATGGATACGTCGTGCTCGTGCACGGTGGCGCATTTTTGTGAGCATGCAGCGGCGGCGATGTTCATGCTCTCGATGAATCACAATTTAGTGCGCATGCTCGATGGGAAATTTCCTGCCACGAATAATCCCCTAGGGCTAGCGCGGGCAACATCGCTTCTGGCCCAAGATCACGAGGAAATTCCGACATTAGTTACCAGTCCGAGCTTTCGCTTGGATGTTTGCCGTGAGCCAGTGCTCGATCGCAGTGCCGCGATCATCTGCCAATATCTCGGAGAAAAGGAGCCAACCGAGTGGGTTTTCGCGCGGGCCTGGGCGATCTATGGCACACATGAACTGCCGCTTTTTTCCTCCCACTTCGAGCAAGATCGGCAAGTGAAAGATGCGCTAGGTGCTCCGCTGATCATTCGCCGTGATCGCGCTGCAGAAACCGTCGCCGCATTGTTTCTCCGAGAAATCGGGCTCAGTGCGTTTGACTCCACGCCGATGCTGCGCTTCTTGCACGGTGCGCAAAAACGGGCGCTGCCGAGCGATAGCCCATGGGTTCCCCAATTGCCGCCATCGGCCTCGGCACCCTACTGGCATCAGTTCCGCGCGATTCATGCGCCGCGGTTGTTAGAGCGCGAGTGGCAGCTGACATTCACGGATAACGTCGGACATTATGTCCATGATACTCCGCCCGATGACTGGAACACGCTGCTTGCCGAAGATGAATCCCAACGTGGTTGGTTCTCACTATCGGTGGGATTTCAAGTCGGTGATCGGCAATACGACCTGATGCCGATTCTCGCCAATCTGCTAGAGGATCAGTATCTGGAAGAAACCTTGGATCGTCCTGATAATGGCTTCGTGTTGGCCCCGCTGCCTGATGGATCGGCGTTAAAAATTCCGTTAGGTCGGGTGCGAGCGATTCTCAAGCATCTTGTCGCCTTGATCGATCCCGCGCATCCCTCGCAGGTGCGGATTCATGCGCTCGATGCTGCCGCCTTGACCGCCGTGGAAGAACTTGGGCTTGATACGCCGCCGTCATTGATGCAGCTGCGCGATAAAATTCAGCACTTTTCTGGCATCGAGGAAGCCCCGCCACCAGACGGACTTCAGGCAACGATGCGCGATTATCAAATTACCGGTTTCCGCTGGATGCAGTTCCTTGCCGCGCACGGGCTTCATGGAATTCTTGCTGATGACATGGGTTTGGGGAAAACCATGCAGACGCTCGCTCACCTGCTCACAGAAAAAGAAAGTGGCCGCACACAGGGGATGCCTTGCTTGGTTGTCGCGCCGACATCGGTGGTGCCCAACTGGCGCGCTGAGGCACTCAAATTTGCTCCATCGCTGCGCATTCTCGTTCTGACGGGCGCGGATCGAACGAAGTATTTTCCGAGCATTCCGCATGCGGATGTGGTGCTGACATCCTTTGCCATTCTCCAGCGCGATGCCGAAAAGCTTGCCAAGCAACCATTTCACCTCGTTATTCTCGATGAGGCACAATACATCAAGAATCCCCGCGCTCAGGTGGCTCAGGCGGCCTGCAAACTCCAAGCGCGGCATCGCTTGTGCTTGTCAGGGACACCGGTAGAAAATCATTTGGGAGAGCTCTGGAGCCTGATGCGTTTTCTTATGCCTGGATTTCTCGGCAGCGAAAAATCGTTCAATGCGAATTTCCGCAAGTGCATTGAAAAACAAGGCGATGAAGTCAAGTTCGATGCTCTCAAGCGCCGCTTGGCACCACTCATCATGCGCCGCACCAAGGATCAAGTCGCCAAAGAACTACCGCCCAAAACAACGTTGGTGCATTTCATCGAACTACACACTTCGCAAAAAGATCTCTACGAAACCATCCGTGCGACGATGGACAAGCGCGTGCGCGATGCCATTGCCTCACGCGGCATCGAGCAATCACAAATCTTGTTTCTCGATGCCCTGCTCAAGCTGCGCCAACTTTGTTGTCATCCGTCTCTTTTGCCCGATGAGTTTTCGAATAAAATCACCGCATCGGCGAAGCTTGATTTTCTCACAGAACTGCTCGCCACTTTGCTCGAAGAAGGTCGGCGCATTTTGTTGTTCTCTCAATTCACGAGCATGCTAGCGATTATCGAAAAACACTTGCAGCAGAAAAAAATTCCCTATCTGATTCTCACTGGCGGCAGCAAAAATCGCGGCGAATTGGTGGAGCAATTTCAGACTGGAAAAATTCCGCTATTTCTCATCTCGCTCAAAGCGGGTGGCACAGGGCTGAATCTTACTGCGGCGGATACCGTCATTCACTACGACCCCTGGTGGAATCCAGCTGCGGAAGCTCAAGCGACTGATCGCGCTTACCGCATTGGCCAAGACAAGCCCGTTTTTGTACACAAGCTGCTCTGCGAAAGCACGGTCGAGCAGCGGATTCATCTCTTGCAGCAAGAAAAAGCTGAGCTGGCCAATGCGTTGCTCAATCAAGCAGATCGCAGCGCAAGGCTGGATCACGCGACGCTGAATCATTTGCTCGCTCCGCTGGATAAGTGAAAAACAGCAGCCGTAAAAAAACGTGGGCCTGAATGAACAGACCCGCGTTGGTGAAATGTTTCGATGATGTATGTTGTTAGCCTACGACCTCAACGTTTTCGGCAGGAGTTTCTTCCGTTTCACGGTAGTCAGCATTGGTCACTTTGGCCCACCACAGAACGAGTGCCGAGGCGACGAAGATCGAGGAGTAGGTGCCGACGATGATGCCGATGAGAATCATCAATGAGAAATCGCGCATGGCCTGACCGCCGAACACGTAGAGAGCAACAACAGTGAACAATGTCGCGCCCGAAGTCAAAACCGTTCGAGATAGTGTGGCATTGATGGCCTCGTTCATGATGTCTTTTAGCGACCCCGTGCTGTAGCGCAAGGTTTCACGAATCCGGTCGAAGATGATGACAGTGTCGTTGATCGAGTAACCAGCGATTGTCAAAATCGCAGCCACGTGGATCAGCGAGAGTTGATTGCCCGTCATGGCGACGACTCCGCAACTAATGATGACGTCGTGTAAAAGAGCAATGATGGCACCCACAGCGAAGGACATGCGGTAACGCAGGCTTACGTAGAGGAAAATCAAGACCATGCCCAAGAGCAGTGCTAAGGAAGAATCCTTGAGGAACTCTTTGCCGAGTACGGCTGATACGTTTTCACGGCTCGGGGCGAGGTTGAGGGTTTTGATCTCAGGGAACTTCGACTCCAACGAGCTGATGATGGAGTCGGCGTCGTTCGCATCGCAACGGACTGTTACGAGACGTCCCGTGACGATGTTGTTTTCTTCTTGCGGAATGGCGTCTTTAGCCAATGTCAGAGTTTTGAGATGCTGGGCAACATCATTGATGGGTAGCGCCTGATTTTCGCCGACGGTATAGGTGATGATGCTACCGCCAGTAAAGTCGATGCCCAGCGCTTCATCTTTCTTCACGAGATACACACCGAGTGATGCGATAACCAGAGCGAAGGAAATGATGGCGCAGAGTCCGCGCTTGCCAAGGAAGTCGTAGCTACCACCCTTGATGAGGTCGAGGAATCGGAAGTTTTTGATGAGGTTAAAATCCAGACCCCAACGGAAAAACACGCGGGTGACGAGGATCGCGGAGAACATCGAGGCGATGATGCCGATGGTCAGGGTGATGGCAAATCCTTTCACGGTGCCACTGGCGCGCCAGAACAATACGAGTGCGGTGATCAGCGAGGTGAAGTTCGAATCGAAAATCGAGGAAAATGCCTTTTCATAGGCGAGAGCAAGAGCGTTTTTCACGGATTTACCTGCGGCTATTTCCTCGCGCAGACGTTCGTAGATCAACACGTTCGCATCAACCGCCATACCGACGGTGAGAACGATACCCGCGATACCAGCGAGAGAGAAGCTAAAGCCAAACATCGCCATAATGCCGAAGAGCATGACGATATTGACGACTAGTCCGATCAAAGCGACGACACCAGCGATGCGGTAGTAGATGAGAATGAAAATGAAGGTAGCGGCGAGGCCAACAAGGCCTGACATGATGCCCTGTTTTACGACGGATGCACCGTAGGTGGGGGAAACGGTGCGTTCTTCGTCGATCTTCAAGGGGTTGTTGATCGGGTTCATCAAGTTTTTCGCAAGGTCAACGGCTTCGTTCGCGCCATCGAGTCCGGTAATTTCAAATTGTTTGCCCAATGGCACTTGGTTGACCACGGGAGCGCTGATGCATTTCCCATCGAGCACTATAGCGATCCGATCACGGCGCTCAGTCATCGGTTGTGTCAAGGCGATCATTTTGTCTTCACCTTCACCGTTGAGTGTGATGCCTACGCGACCACCACCCATCACGCTGGGGAATGCCGCGACGATGTCAACACCCTCTACGGCAGGACGGCGATTCAACAAGATGTGTGATTCGATCTCTTGCTCCTCGGGGGTGCCCTCGGCAATTTTGTAGCTATAAGGAAATGCTTTGTAGCCGGGCTCGATGTGGTCACCCTTGGCGACTTGCTCAGCAAGAGTGTCAGAGTTGGGATGAACCTCGCGCAGTTCAAGTTTGGCTGCCTCTTGAAGTTTTTTACGAATGCTGTCAGCGTCGTCAGGCTTCATGCCGGGCATTTGCACGACGAAACGGTCGATGCCCTGACGGAAGAGAACGGGTTCAGCGACGCCAGAATTGCTGAGACGTGTCTCGATGATATTCATCGCATTTGCGGTATCGAGTTCGGTGACTGCGACTTTGTTTCCTTCTTCGTCCTCGCGTTGCTGCACCTGCATGGTAAAGGACGATCCACCGATGATGTCGATGGCGCCTTTGAGTTTTTTGTCCAAAGGAATTAAGGCGACAGCGCAAAGCAAGCCGATGAGCAAGAGCAGGATCGTACCGATGTTGCGCTTGCGGCGCTCACTTTCTGTGGCGAAATACCAACCAAAGAGCACGAGCAACGCCAATCCGAAAAAGAACAAATTGCTGGGCTGTGCGGTGAAGTTTTCCACCCAGGCAGGCAAGGCGGCAAGTGTTGGAATGATGGGCATCATGGGAATCAGTGGGTTGAATCAAGAAGCGGATACAGGAAGCATGGAGGGGCGGGGAGCAGGGTGACGATAAAATGTTAAGCGTCTTTTTTGATGACGTGAGCAACGGCTGTTTTGTCGAACTCGACCATGGTGCTATCGGCGATTTTGATGACAACGGTTTTTTCTTTGAGATTGTGAATGAGGCCGTGGATACCGGCGGTGGTGACTACTTTATCACCTGCTTGCATGGAATCGATGCGCTGTTGCAATTCCTTGCGCTGGCGTTGTTGCGGACGGATGAGTAGGAAATAGAACATCACGACCATTGCTCCCATCATGAGAATTTGTTGGAGACCAAAGCCGGGTGCTGGTGTGGAGCCGCCGGCAGCAGGAGCGGATTGAGCGATGATGGTAAAAAGTTGTGGGATCATAGTAGTTTGAGGTAGCGTTTGTTAAAGGAATTCTTGAAAGACATAAAGGTGCCGTCGTCGATGGCGGCGCGGGCGTCGCTTACGAGGCGCAAATAGAAATGCAGATTATGGAAAGAAAGCAACCGTAAAGAGAGAATTTCTCCAGCGCGGAACAAATGGCGGATGTAGGCGCGGGAAAATCGAGCAACGTGTGGGTGGGCGGTTTCGCAGAGCGGACGCGGGTCTTTTGCGAAGGCGAGGTTCTTGATTTGGATCGGTCCGTCCAGGGTAAAGGCGGTGCCGTGACGGGCAATGCGGGTGGGCATGACGCAATCGAACATATCGACGCCGCGGCCGATCATTTCGAGGATTTGCGGCGGAGTGCCGAGTCCCATGGCGTAGCGCGGTTTGTGATCGGGCAAAAACGGCACGGCATTGTCGATGGCGCGGAACATTTCCTCCTCGGGCTCGCCGACGCTGACACCGCCGATGGCGTAGCCGTCAAAATCCATGGCGGCGAGCTCGCGCGCCGATTGCTCGCGCATTTCTGCGTAAATCGAGCCCTGGACAATGCCGAAGTGCTGTTGGCGACCCTCGCCGGAGCGGGGCTCGTGGGTTGTGACCCAGTCCTTGCAGCGATGCGCCCAGCGGGTTGTGAGTGCGAGCGAATTGGCGGCGTATTTTTCGTCGCAGGGGTAGGGCGGGCACTCATCGAAGAGCATTGCGATGTCTGAGCCGATGGCGGCCTGGATTTCCATGCTAAGCTCAGGAGTGAGCATCATTTCCGAGCCATCGAGGTGATTTTGAAAACGTACGCCTTCTTCGGTAATTTTGCGCAATTTCGCTAGGGACCAAACCTGAAAGCCTCCCGAATCGGTGAGGATGGGTTTTTTCCATGAGGTAAATTCATGCAGGCCACCAAATTCTTTGATCAGTTCGTGGCCGGGGCGCAGCCAGAGGTGGTAGGTATTGCCGAGAATGATTTGCGCGCCAAGGGCATCGAGATCATCAGGGTGTAGAGTCTTGACTGCGCCCTGTGTGCCGACGGGCATGAAAATCGGGGTTTCCACCGTGCCATGCGGAAGGTCCAATCGTCCTAAGCGGGCTTTGGATTCCGTATCTGTCTTGAGCAATATAAATGGCACGAGCGCGATTGAAAAGGAAAATCGAAAATAAAGGAAGCTTGATTTCCAGAAAATCGGCGGTTTTTGAATCGGTTACTGCGCGCTGGGCTGGAAGGTCGAGTCGAGCAGTGTGGCGCGTGCTTGGCCGACGAGGTAGAGGCTGCCAGCGATGAGGATGGGGGAAGAAGTGGAGCCTGCCGAAACGCGCGCAGCTTGCAGGGCGGCGAGGAAGTTTTCGTGTTCGCAGATCTTTGCGCAGTTGCAATCGCTTGGCAGTGCTTGGTGGAGCTCGCTGCAACTGAGGGTGCGCGGGCTGTTGACGGGGCAGAGATGAATTTCTCGGGCGATCGGCGCGAGGAGCGCGAGCACACCGCTGACGTCTTTGGAACTGACGGCGGAAAAAAGTAGGATCGGACTCGCGGTTGGAAATTCCGTCTGCCAGGTCTCAGCAAGGACTTCGGCGGCGTGTGGATTGTGCGCGCCATCGAGAATGATGGTTGCTTCACCAGGGCGGCGAAATGTTTCAAAGCGGCCAGGCCAATCGGTGTGGGAAAGCCCATATTGCACGGCATCATAGCGCAAGTTTAGGCCGAGGGCGTGGAGGGCGGCAAGGGCGACAGCGGCGTTCCAGGGTTGGTGTGCGCCTTTGAGGGACAGCGGATAGCCGCAAAGTGGTTCATCGACGATGGTCAAGGGAGCGCGTTTTTCATTGGCTTCCATGGCGATGACGCGTCCGGCATCGGCGGGCTGCGGGGCAGAAACGACGGGTTTTTCCGCACAGATGATGGCTGCTTTTTCTCCGGCGATGGCGGTGATGGTGTCGCCGAGCCACTGGGTGTGGTCGAGGCCAATCGGGGTGATCACACAGACATCGGCAGGCACGGCCGTGGTGGCATCGAGCCGTCCGCCCATGCCGGTTTCGAGAATGATCAGCTCACATTCGCGTTCGGCGAAATATTTCATCGCCAGAGCGAGGGTGATCTCAAAAAAGGTCGGGTGGGTTTCGAGCGAAGCGCAAAGCGTGTGCAAGGCATTGAGATGACGCAGGCATTCCTCTTCTGGGATATCTGCACCTGAGACTTTGATGCGTTCGCGGTAGTCGATGAGATGCGGTGAGGTGAAAAGCCCGGTGCGCAAGCCTGAGGCGCGGGCGACGGCGTCGACGAAAGCGCAGGTGGAGCCTTTGCCATTGGTGCCGGCAACGTGGATGACCTTCACTCCGCGCGTTGGGTTGGCGAGATACTGGCGCAGGAGGTTCTTGGGACCATCGAGGCCGAGCTTGATGCCGAACAATTGCGTGGAAAACAGCCACTGGATGGCGGCGGAGTAGTCAGCAAAAGGCATGATGAAGGTGAAATTTATGGCTGGGAGGCAAGATGCCTCCGTCACGGCTAGGAGAGCATGTAGGCGAGGAGTTTGCCTAGTTTGCCGCGTAGGTCTTTGCGGACTACGATGTCATCGATGAGGCCGTGCTCCAGCATGAATTCGGCGGTTTGGAAGCCAGGTGGCAAGTTCTGGTGGGTGGTTTCCTTGACTACCCGTGGGCCAGCGAAGCCGATCATGCACTTGGGCTCGGCGAGGTTGATGTCGCCAATGGTGGCAAAGGATGCGGTAACGCCGCCCGTGGTCGGATGGGTGAGTACGGAAATGTAAGGGAGTTTTGCCTCGGAGTGCCAGGCGAGAGCTCCGCAAGTCTTGGCCATTTGCATCAGCGAGAGCATACCTTCTTGCATGCGGGCACCGGATGAAGCGGAAACAATGATCATGCCACGTTTTTCGGCAATAGCGACTTCAATGGCGCGGGTAATTTTTTCTCCAACGACAGAGCCCATGGAACCGGCGAAAAATTTGAAATCCATCACAGCGATGACGGCAGGTGAGCCCTGAATGGTAAGGCGCCCGGTGATGACTGCGTCATTAAGCTCCGAGCTGGCGCGTTGTTGCTCGATTTTTTGCGGGTAGTTGGCGAATCCAAGCGGGTTGGCGGAAACGAGTTCAGCATCGAGCTCTTCGAAGCTTCCAGGATCGGCCAGAGTGGCAATACGCTCGCGTGAGCCGAGGAGGAAATGATGGCCGCAGGGTGGGCACACGTTGAGATTTTGCTTCAGATCGAGCTGGTGCAACATGGCGTCGCAGGACGGACATTTCGTCCACATGCCTTCGGGCATGTCGTCGCGTTTTTCCTGAGGACGAAGACGTGGTTTATCGAAAATTCCCATGATCGGTGAGTGGTTCGGTGCGCGGAGAAGGGCTCCGCGTGGGGAGAGCTTAGCCTCTCACGACGGTTACGACAACTATGTTTTCTAGGAGATTCTTACGCAGGATTTCGGCGCATTCTTGCACCGTGGCGCCAGTGGTGAAAACATCATCGATAAGAATCACCCCCTGAGCCTTGCCGCCCTCGATCCAGCGGCGTCCGCGGGCGGATATTTGAATTGCGCCGCGCAGATTTTGTAGGCGTTGTTTGCGGCTGAGATTGGTCTGGGTCGGAGTGGCGCGAACGCGATTCAAGACGGGAATCATGGGCAAACCGAGGATTTCTCCGAGATGTCGGGCGATTTCTTCGGATTGATTGAAATGCCGATGCTGCTTGCGCGCCCAGTGCAAAGGCACGGGAACGAGGGTCCATTTTTCGGCAAGTGCGCGCTGAAGCCGTGGGTCATCGAAGGCCTCGGCAGCGAGAAGCGCGAGCTCGCGAGCAAGATGAATCGCTCTGCCGTATTTGAAAATATGCACCAAGTGCCGTGCGGCATCGCTACTGAGCAATACAGGTCGCGCAAACGAAAAAGCGTAATCGAGATCGGTGCAATTTGGGCACAGAAAGGCGGTGCTGATGTTGCCCTCAAACATCTCGCCGCATTTTTGGCAAAAGGGAGTAGCTACGCGAGGCAGCTTACGGCGGCAGTCCTCACAAAGGTAGCGGCCACCGACTAGTGGCGCCTCGCAGAGCTCGCACGATGGCGGATAGACCATGTCGAGCAATCGCGCAGAAATGCTCTGCCAGCGGGAGGAAAAATACGCACGGTTCATGTCGGGTGGCTGCGTTGAGGGGAGTGCGCCGTGAATTGCCAAACCCACAGGCCGATGAACCATGCGAGCACGAGGGCCATCCAGCCTTGGTGATGTCCCAGTTTTTCCCAAGTGAAACATTTTGTCGCTACAAAGATCCCGGCGATAAAGCCCATGTGCAGCCCGATGGGCAACCACAACGATGCGCTGCGATAGCGGGCCATGCCCAGGACCAGTCCACCTAGCAAAGTTGGTAGACCCCACATCAATACATGCAACGGCTCGATGGCAGTTTGTGTCATGGATTGAACCACGCTGACCAACTTCGCATAGCTCACAATTTCTGCGCTTGTCCAGCCCACGGGCACTTGCCATGAACTGCCGATGAATCCAATGCAAGTACTCAACCCAATTGCAGTGATCGGGCCGAAACTCCGCAGCAACAAGCCCAGCGTGATGCCTCGCAGAAAAATTTCGATCATAATTGAGAACGCCCACCAACGTAGCAAACTCATGCCCGAATCGATGCTGAATAAAATTACCCGATTACCTGGCTCGGCCCAACCGCGCCAACGAGCATAGCCACAGGCTAAGCCGATGAGGAGCAGCGGCATCATCAAGCCCCAGCAAAAATCACGCGTTGCCGTGGGATTCTGCCGCAGCCTGATCGAGCGTGTAATCGATGCCCCATAACCTAGAACCAGAAGTCGCCACGGTCGATCCTGCATCTTCATCATCGACACACCACTCGCCATGCTTGACCAAAAAACCGATAGCAAAAGTAAGGCTGCGATCAGAAAAGAAAATCGACCAAAATCGACCAACTCGCATCCTTCCCAACTTCGGGCCAGCTCTAACAGCAACCCTTTGGTTTGCTTGCCGATTACGATCTCGCTAATCTCCATCACCAAACGTTGCCATAGCGGAATCATCGCAAGACCTAACAAAGCCGAAGCGCCTAAAAACGCCAGCCATTTGAATCCTGAGTTGCGATCCCCGAAGTGCACACTCGCAGGCTAACGCCTTAGCGATCACTTGAAAACAAAAATCCCCACCAGCAGCGGATGCCAATGAGGATCTTATGTCTGATGTCAGAAAATCTTATGCCTTCCTACCACTCCACCGTCACGCCGCCATAGAGCGCCGAGCCTGCACCAACTATGGCATCGCCGTAGAAGTCTGACAGGAAATATTCCTCATCGGTAAAATTCTCCCATCGCGCGTGAAGGCGGATGTTTTCTCGCACCTGGTAGTTGGTATGCAATCTGCAGATCGCGTAGCCATCGAGTGGGCTGCCACCCCACGAGTGATCACTCATGGCGTGAAGTCCTACTCCCAGTTGCCACAGCGGCGTGACTTGCCAATCTAGCCCCGATTGCCAATGCTCGCGCGGCTGATCGCTTAAGCTTTTGTCGAGATACGTCAGTGCCAAGCGATAGTTGACATTTTCATGGAAAAATCGACCTTTTGTACCGAGCTCAAGGCCCGAACTATCAGCCTCGCCAGCCAAGTTGATGGGGCGTGGATCGGCAAAGGAATCGATGCGATCTTCAATCTCGTTGCGGAAAAACGTCAGCTCGATGCGGTGATCATCGTCGATACGTTGCTCGATGCCGATGTCCCATCCCAGCGCTGATTCAGCACGGAGATTGGGATTGCCCACTCCAAACGAGGACCCGAAAAGATCCAGATAGCTTGGTGCGCGGAACGATGTGCCGATACCTGCCCGCACAATCGTTTGTGTCGCCTTGATTTCATACGCAGTGCCTAGACGCCATGTTTCTTCTTCGCCATAAGCGGCATAGTCTTCCCAACGCAGCGCCGCATAAGTTTGCCACGTAGGTAGCGGTTTCCACTCAAGGGCGGCATGGGCTCCGTAGCGATCGCGCTCCGCATCCGTGCCGATGGTGTTTTGGAAATCACTGCGATGCCCGAAAACACCCCACAGCAGATGTAGGTTCTCGCGCAAGGTCAGATCGTGATCGCTTGATAGTGCCGTCGCCCGCATGTCCGTGCCGTAGTTTCCGTACTGCGAGTCACTGTCGTAAAACTCTTGCTGGAATCCGAGTAATGTTTGCGAGCGCCAGGCATCGGTGATTTTTCCTTGCAAATACAAGGTCACGAGCGATGCATCGAGGTGATCATCGGAGTTGCCAAGATTGTTGTAAAAGGCATCCACACCGCGATACGTAACGCCGAGTTGCCATTCTTTGCCGATGTCTTGTTCCAGCCGCAGCGCAGTGCTCGCTTGGTTAAAATCCTGCTTCGGAAAATCATTCTCCGTCTCCTCATAGCCTGCCGAGAGGAAATACGACAGGCCCTTTTCGGTACCTTGGTAGCGCAGTCCAGAGCTAAACGAATCGAACGATCCCGCTTCCGCAAACCACGTGCCGATTGGATCACCAACACCGCGCGCCGTTTCCAAATATAGCACGCCGCCTATTGATTCTCCTCCGTAGGCCGCGCCTTGCGCACCGCGCAAAATTTCCATCCGCCCGAGGTCGAACACCCGCGAGGCCCCGAGCATGCTGCCCATGGGCGTGGTAGAATCGCTCAAGCGCATCCCGTCCACCACCAACTGCGAATACGCCGTATTCGTGCCGCGAATGAACAGCGAGCCCAGAGCTCCCGTTTCTCCGCCCGTGGAAGTTGCGATCACGCCAGGCGATTCGTTCAAGGCCTCGCGCAAGGTAAATACCCCGCGTTTTTCCAATTCCTCCGGATCTAGCTGGCTCACCGCCGCTGTCACATCAGCTGGTTCCCTCGGCATACGCACGGCAGAAACAATCAGCTCGTCTAATTCCGTTTCCACCTCAGCATGCATCACGCCGAGTGAACAAACGCTGATCGACGCGATCCAGGAAACACCACGTGCCACGACAGCACGCCGACTCTTCACCCTTAAGGGCGTTCTATTTTTTTTCATATATAGTTGCTCTGCAAACCTGAACTCCGCAGGTCGTTCGATCCAATGATTAGGCTGGCGATCTGACTTTTTCCTCCTGTTGCCAAGAGCAAATCACAGTGGCGGTACCGTGCTGGAATCACACCAGCTTCCCCATCAATTTACTGCTCCATCCATAGAGCTTCCCTATCATGCCCATTTCTAAGCTCTTAATTCTAGCCACTGCCATTACCACAAGCAATAAAAAAATCATTATCAACCCAAAAAAAGATCAACTGTAATCTCTCGCGTGATGAGGAGAATTTTTTGAGCTATCAAACTTTCTTTCCGCTTGATTTCACCAGCGGTTCTGATCGGATCAGCTCGTTGCGCTAATTCCAGCAATACTCTAACAAATTTACTGCTTCCATGGCTACGAAAAAATCTGCTCCGAAAAAATCCTCCGCGAAAACCAAACCCTGGACCATAAGCATGCCAGAAGATCAGTTCGAGCGCATGCGTCAGATTCTCGCTGCACCCAGTCCGATCGGCATGGAGGCAGCCATGACCACAGGGGTGATCGAGCCAATGATGCGTGCATACATGCCTGAGGGCTGGGCGATCCATCGCTTCAAGGGCCATGCGGGATTGGTGCTCGATACGCATCCCGGTGATACCACACGGCCTAGCATCATGCTCATCGGTCATGCCGATAAAATCCGCATGCAGGTTCGCAGCATTTCGGAGGATGGGAAAATTTACATCAACACAGATTCATTTTTACCCAACGTGATTGTCGGTCATGAGGTCCTACTTTTCAGCGAGGAACCAGAAAAACCGGGCAACTGGCGTCGCCTCGAAGGTGGCACCATCGAGGCGATTGGCGCGATCCATTTTAGCGAGCCGTCACAGCGCTCAGGGGATAAAGGCTTGTCGCCTGATTCGATCTACCTTGAATTGCAAATGCACGGCGAAAAAGCCAAGAAACGCTTGGAAAAGTTAGGCATCAAGGCAGGGGACCCGATCATTTTGCATCGCCCGATCAAACGCGGCTTCAGCCCCGATACCTACTACGGTGCCTACCTCGATAACGGCCTTGGTTGTTTCATGGTTACGGAGTTGGGCCGATTGCTCGCCGAAAGCCCGCTGAAAAATCTGCGCGTTTTGTTGTCCATCGCCACACACGAAGAGATCGGACGATTTGGTGCTACGGCCCTAGCCGGAGATTTCAAACCCGATGTCCTGATCGGTACTGATGTTGGTCACGATTATCTTGCTGCACCCAACCTCGGCGCCAAACGCATGAACCCTGAGGCTATGGGTAAAGGCTTCGCGCTAACCGTCGGCTCGATCGTTACGCCTTATCTCAACCAGTTGATCATGGAGGCCTGTCAAAAGGCTGGGATCCCCGTGCAAACCGCCGTCGTCGGTCGTGATACGGGCACCGATGCCATGGGCGCGGCCCTCGCGGGCTTCGACTGCGTGGCCACCAGCATCGGCTTCCCGATCCGCAACATGCACACTATCAGCGAGACCGGCCACACCGCCGACATCCTAAGCGCACTGCACGGCACGTTTGCCAGCCTTCACTACATGGATGCCATGAACAAAGGCAAAGGCATCACGCGTGAAGATTTCAAGAAAAACCACCCCCGTCTAGATCTTACCAAGAAGTTGGAGAGTGGGTGGTGATCTCCACGCAGGATGATTTTTTTTGAATCGCCTACAACAGGGCCTCGCGTGAGGATTCGCATGGCATGATGAGGTGAATGCTTTTACTCTCATCGTATGAGTCGATGCTTGCAAAAGTGTGTCCTGCTTTTCCTGCTGCTGATGTTAGTCACGGCGGCAGAGGCTCAGCTGAAATTGGTTGCGCCGCGTGCGGTGACTTTGCAGAACGTCGGCCTCGCGGGTGATTGTGAGACGTGGCACAGCGAGCATTTTCAGTTTGTGGTGCAGGGAGCGGTGAAGCCTGATGATGTGAAAAAAATCGCAGTGATAGCCGAGACTAAACAATTTCCCGCAGAAATAGTGGTATAAGCCCTTGCGTTTTAGGTTTTTTCGTGTAGTATAGGGGCGTTATGAGTAAGCGTTGGTTGGCTCCATGGAAGGATTCGCGGGAAAAACCTGCGATTTATCACTGCGTGTCGCGTGTGGTGGATCGGAGATTTATCTTTGGAGACATCGAGCGTGAACAGTTTCGTATGATCATGCGGATGATGGAAAATTTCACGGGGTGCCGTGTTCTTTCGTATTGCATCATGTCGAATCATTCTCACATTCTGCTGGAAGTTCCGCCGATGCCAGGAGGTGGGATTAACGATGAGGACTTACTGAAGCGGCTGCGTTCCTTATACAGTGAGGGCTTGGTGGATGGTGTTGAAAAGGAGCTTACGGCTGCGAGGGAGAAGGGGCGGGCGGATTTGGTGGCAGCGATTCATGGAAGATATACTTATCGGATGCACGATTTGAGTGAGTTTATGCGGACGCTGATGCAGCGGATGACGCGATGGTACAATCGAAATCATGAACGCAGGGGCACGCTATGGGAGGATCGTTTCACAAGTGTCATTGTGGAAAGCGGCATCGCCGCTCGGATGATCGCCGCTTACATCGATCTCAATCCGGTTCGTGCCGGAATGGTTGCTGAGCCGGCGGAGTATCGGTGGAGTAGCTACGGGGAAGCGGTGGGCGGCGGTGCGAAGGGCAATGGCAAAAAAGCGCGCGAGGGACTTGTTAGGGCTTGCATGAGCCACAAGGGCGTAGGATTTGCAGCGGAGAAGTGGCAGGAAGTGGCGCGGGTATATCGGAAA
>Ga0209444_10000061_pt1 | contig 57286 bp, 45 predicted proteins | sample LauGreFaBDMM15DN_2_FD_188215 | JGI IMG/M metagenome (GOLD analysis project Ga0209444, IMG submission 188215) | Freshwater lake microbial communities from Lake Michigan, USA - Fa13.BD.MM15.DN (SPAdes) (version 2) | ecosystem: Environmental > Aquatic > Freshwater > Lake | place: Lake Michigan... | reverse complement strand
TCTCTGTGTCAAAAGCTACCGCCGCAGCCCCAACAAACGCCGAAGTGCGATCTTGGAGTCACTGCGCTTCATCATTGCTTTGCTGGTGATCGCCTTGCTATGGCAACCCGAATGGCTCACGGTCATTCATCCGACCACCAAACCGCGTATCGCCGTGATCTGGGACGACTCGAAGTCGATGGAAACCACCGACGCCCAGCTCCCTCAGCTTTTTTCTCCTAACAAGGAAATCACCACCCGCAAAGAGTTCACTCAGCGCCTCCTTGCCTCCAACCTCTGGTCGGCCCTTTCTGCCGAAGGCAAAAACGAACTCGTCACCCGCTCCTTTTCCAGCCATCCCACCGATCCGGCACTGAAAGCCTCGGCGGGATCGGACTTGAGCACACCGCTCGATGAACTGCTCGAAAAAGAAAGCAACCTGCGCGCCGCCGTGGTAATATCCGATGGCGATTGGAACCTCGGACAGCCACCCGTTTCCGCTGCGCAAAAATTTCTCCTCCGCAAAATCCCGCTTTTCACCATTCCCACCGGCTCCGAAACCCGCCTGCCCGACCTCGATCTCCTCACCGTCAATGCCCCCACCTATGGCATCGTTGGCGAGAACCTACAAATCCCCTTCACCATCCGCAGCTCGCTCAACCGCGAAGTCAAAACCACCATCCGCCTTCGCGATGAGGCAGGTCGCGAGCGCACCAAAGCCATCACGCTTCCGCCTAACAAAACCACCTACGACACCATTCTCTGGCGTCTCGAAAAAGAAGGTTCTTCCACCTTGGAGTTATCTTTTCCTCCCTCTCAAGGCGAGTTGGTGCCTCTCAACAATTCTCGCAAATTTACCATTTCCGGCAAACCCGAAAAAATTCGTGTCTTGGTTGTCGAATCTCTCCCACGCTGGGAATATCGCTTCCTCCGCAACGCGCTCTCGCGCGACCCTGGTGTCGAACTTTCCTGTTTGCTCTTTCACCCACAACTCGGCATCGGCGGTGGTCCCGATTACCTTGAAAAATTTCCCGATAAAATCGAAGACCTCTCCAAGTATGACGTAATCTTCCTCGGCGATGTCGGCATCGGCAATGACCAACTCACCAAAGAACAATGCACGATGATTCGCGGGCTGGTCGAGAACCAAGCCTCCGGTCTCGTCTTTCTCCCAGGCTCCCAAGGCAACCAGTTTTCTCTCCTCGACACAGATCTCGCCGACCTTCTTCCGGTGCATTTGGACTCTAGCAAAAAAACGGGAATTGTGGAAACCAATGCCTCACCACTCGCACTCACATCCGACGGTGCCTCATCGCTACTCACCATGCTCGGTGATACCGAGGAAGACAACCCCATCGTCTGGCGCAGTCTCCCGGGTTTCTACTGGCATGCGCCCATCGAGCGCGCCAAGGCTGGCACCACCGTTTTGGCCGTTCACGCCAATCGCAGCTCGGGCAACTACGGTCGTATTCCACTGATCGTTACCAAGACCGCTGGCAGCGGAAAAATTCTCCACATGGGCATCGATTCGGCATGGCGCTGGCGGCGCGGTGTCGAGGACAAATACCACTACCGTTTCTGGGGCCAAGTCGCACGCTGGATGTCCTACCAACGCAATATGGCAGCAGGTCAACGCATCCGCCTTTTCTACACGCCCGAACGTCCCTCACCCGGTGACACTGTCACCCTCCACGCCAATGCATTTGACAAAAATGGAGCACCGCTGCAAGAAGGCAAAGTCGCCCTGCTCCTCACCGCCCCATCCGGAACCGACCGAACCCTGGATCTCGGCAAGGACGACAATGCCTGGGGTAGTTTCACCGGACGTTTTGCCATTGATGCCCCAGGCTCGTGGAAACTCAGCGCAAGCATCGTTGATGACGAGTCCAAACCCGTCGAAACCACGCTGCTTGCCCAATCCATCGATCTCGAAAAAACCGGCCAACCCTCACGCCCCGATGTCCTAGAGGAAATGTCACGCATTGCCCGCGGCCGCATGATCCAGCCCGAGTCCCTGCCCGATCTCATCAAGGAAATCAACGCCTTACCCGAGCCCCGCCCCCTCGAAAACCGCATTCCCCTCTGGCATCATTGGCTGACCATTACCAGCATCATCATCTTGCTAGCCATCTTCTGGATCGCCCGCAAACTCAACGGCCAGTTCTGATCAAAGTATGGAGCGCGGACTTCAGTCCGCAAATCACATCTACCCCTAGCGGAATCAAAAATTCCTCGCAACATCGCCGCCACTTTTCACGTATGATTTCTATGACTCATCCGCGTCTTTATTCATCCCTATGGATCGTCGCCCTATCAATCTTTTCCTTGTCGGCCGACGAGCCAACACTCCGCCCCTATCAAGAGATCGAAGGTCAACGTTTTTGGCACAGCGGCAATACCAGCAAGTATTTCAAGCAAGAGAGTAAAAAACTCCACGCGGAGAAAAAACCACCCGCTCGCCGTGCAATCCTCAAGCAACTTGAAGAGCGGTCCTCTTGCCCTATCTCGCTACCTGCCACACCCGTTCCTCAGCAAGCCATCAACATCTATCAGAAAATTGCCGAGGCCACGGTTCTCATTATGACACATGATGGAAAAAATGGCGACCGCTATGGCACCGGCTTTTTCATCGCTCCGGGCGTGATTGTATCCAACTGGCATGTCGTCGATACAGAGATCGATTTCCCGATGATCGCCGCCATGACCTACGATGGCACCCTGTTGACAATCACCGAAGGCCTAGCAGGAAACGAGGCCGAGGACCTCGTCGTGCTCAAGGCTGATACCGCAGGCAAAACATTTCCTCATCTCGCTCTCGCACCTAGCTTGCCCAATCCCGGCACGGCGCTTTGGCAATGCGGTCATACGCACACTGCTTACTGGACGTTCACTGATGGCATCATCAATCGCTATTGCATGGAACCCTTCAATGTCGATGACAAAAAACCCAAGATCGACCATGCAGTCATTGACATCTCGCACAAAGTTTCCGCAGGATCGAGCGGTAGCGCCCTGATCAACGCTCGCGGCGAGCTCGTCGGCATCTACCACCATCGTCGCTGGTACAACCAAACAGAAAAGAATTTCGTCGCGCCGAAAAATAACAAAATCGATGAAGCGAAGCGTCCGCACATTGAGGATCGGGTCGTGCTTTTCGAGCGCAACCTCGCCATCCCCGTCAACGCTCTGCGTGCGATGATCACTCGTCAACCCTGATGACAGAGCAAGATTCTCATACGGTCACAGGTTTTTATTGATAATATCGCCCATGCCTGCTAATAAATCCCTCGTAACGAGACAGAATTCTCACGTAAAACCAATCAACCTATTGAATACCATTATGCGCTTCGGATTAAATACTTTCCTGTATGTTTCACCATTCGTAACAGATAGCGTGAAACTTTTCCCCAAATTCAAAAAATGGGGCTTTGAGACCCTCGAGCTGCCCATCGAAGATCCCTCCCATATTGATGCTGCAAAAGTGCGCGCTGCCGCTGACAAAGCCGGCATCGCCATCGGCACAGTCTGCGCTTGCATGGGCCCAGGCCGTGACTTCCGTGGCTCTGCCGCTGATCAGAAGACTGCTACCACTTACATCAAAACCCTCATCGACCAAGCCGTCATTCTCGGAGCGCACTCGATCATCGGCCCGATCTATTCCGTCGTAGGCCTCATCGGTGCCCACAGCGACGAAGAGAAAAAAGCGCATTTTGATCTCGTGGTGAAAAACCTCAAGCCCCTCGCCAAGTATGCGGAAGAAAAAGGCATCCTTCTTTGCATCGAGCCGCTCAATCGTTTCGAAACTGACTTCCTCAACACCTGCGATCAAGGCCTCAAGCTGGTCAAAGCCGTAGGCTCGAAAGCCGTCAAACTTCACCTTGATACTTTCCACATGAACATCGAGGAAAAAGACCAAGCAGCCTCCATCCGCAAGGCTGGTGCTCATCTCGGTCACTTCCATGCCTGCGGTTGCGATCGTGGCACGCCCGGCGGCGACCACATCGATTGGAAAAACATCGTCAAAGCACTCAAGGACATCAACTACAAAGGTGACGTCGTCATCGAGTCCTTCACCACTGACGTCAAAGTGATCGCACGCGCTGCGGCCATTTGGCGCAAGATGGAACCAAAACGCGACGATATCGCCGTCAACGGCCTCGCCAACCTCAAAAAACTCTTCAAGAAAAAATAATTACATGAAAAACCTCACCTGCAGCTCCCTTGCGCTCCTCAGTCTCTGCTGCTGCCAAGCTGAAGAGAAACAACTTTTCAACGGCAAAGACCTTAGTGGCTGGGAAGGATTGCCCGATAATTGGTCCGTCGTCGATGGCGCCATCGTCGGCAAAAACACCGCCGAAAAACCGCTGAAAGGCAATAGTTTCCTAGTCTGGAAAGGCGGCGAGGTAGCTGACTTCGAGCTGACATTCCAATACAAATTCGCCTCCAACTCCGGCAACAGCGGTGTGCAATATCGTAGCAAGTTGGAAGACCAGGCCAACTTCGTCGTCTCCGGCTACCAAGCAGATTTTGAGTTTGGCAAAACTTACAGCGGCATCCTTTACGAGGAAAAAGGTCGTGGCATCCTTGCACAACGTGGCCAAAAAGTGACCATCAATCAAGGTGAGGCAGCCAACAACCCGAAGATTGAAGTAGCAGGAGAAGTCGGCAAAAGCGACGAGATCCAAGCCACCATCAAAGCGAACGATTGGAATACCTACCGCATCGTAGCAAAGGGTGGTCATCTGCAACATTTCATCAATGGCAAACAAACCGTCGATGTGACCGATGCTACCGCAGAAGGTGCCAAAAAAGGCATTCTTGCTCTGCAAGTCCACGCAGGACCACCGATGGAAGTTCACTTCAAAGATTTCGTTCTGAAGCAAGATTGATTTTTCCTATTACACCATTTCCCAAGCCACCTCGCTCAACAGAGGTGGCTTTTTTCTTGGCCTTGGACTCCGGCAGCCCTGCTGTCGAGCCGAATGTCTAAGAGTATTCCCGCCGTCGACAGCAGGCTGTCTTTTCCCATAGCGGCAGCGGGCTGCCGCAGTCCAAGTAAAAAACCGAAATTTTCACCAAGCCTTCATCATTGCTTCATAATACCATGCTCAGATCGGTTCGTAACGCAGCACGAACCCAGCAATGTTCACACTTCCTCTTCACCGTCTCACGATAATTCCCGAGCGCAAAAGCCTTGCGACAACACGAAAGTTTTTCATCCGTCACCATGCGTTGTTTTGCCTATTACTCATCGCATTCAGCACATGGCCATTGATCAATTGGTTTGGCAAGCGCTTCAATGATGGTGGAGATGAACCATGGGGACTCATTCCCCTGACTGCTGCTGCCTACTTTGCATTTCGCTCGTATCAACAAGGAACTCTTCATCTCACAAGACACTCCGCAAGAAATGCCGTGGGCTACTTATTGATGCTTATCTCCGCGCTAAGCATCTTGCATCTGCCACCCATGCTCCGCGCCATACTAGCGCTCGCAAGTATCAGTTTTCTGTTCTCAAGTCGCCGACAATCCGGATGGCTCATGCTTTTACTTCTCAGCATGCCTACTCTCAGCTCCGCAGAGTTTTATCTAGGCTGGCCGCTGCGTTTGCTGGTGAGTCAATGCTCAGCATTTTTGTTAGACCTAGTTGGACTTTCGGCACAATCGAAAGGCACTGCGATTTTATGCAATAATCAATTGGTTCATGTCGATCCCGCATGCTCTGGCATTCGCTTTCTCTGGCATGGTATCCTCGTTGCAGCATGGATCGCCACATGGCATGAAACCTCATGGATGAAGACCCTGCGATTGGTAACAGCAACGACGATCCTAGTAATCCTCGCCAACATTCTACGCGCTTCTTTGCTAATTCTACAAGGAATTGGCCTCATTCCCGCGGGCGACTTATTACACGAGTTCATTGGACTGATCTGTTTTGCTTTAGCATTATTGCCACTGCGTTTTCTTATTCCGAAACCAAATACGAGCATCGTACATATCCAACCCAAGAAACATAACGCCACGCAGTGCATCACACGCTACACCTGTCTCAGTGCGGCAGCCATCAGTAGCCTTTCACTCGGATCTCTCAAGCCCTGGGTCGGTAAAGTCTACACACCTTCAACCATCACACTCCAAGAATTCTCATTTCAAGGAACTACGATGAATGTAGTACCCTGCACACTTACCTCCGATGAAATGCGATTAGCCGAACATTTCCCCGGCACCATCAGCGTATATCGCTCAGGAAACACGCAAATCATTCTCCGAGAAATGAATCTCGCAACTCGAAAACTTCATGCCTCACGCGATTGCCTGCGTGCCTCCGGATACGAAGTAAGCGATGCCAAGGAAGTTACCGGTGCCCATAACAACGTATGGCTCTGCTACCGAGCTCTTCACGATGGCCAACGCTATATCGTTCACGAGCGCATCACTAGCCTAGTCGACCAAAGTACCTGGACTGACGTTTCTCAGTGGTTCTGGCATGCATTACGCCGCCCCCTTAATGGTCCATGGCGCGCAGAAACCATCATTCATCGCGAGGAGGAACTCCCATGATTGATCACATTCACAAGTTATGTCGAAACATTCTCCAACCTCAACCACAATGGGTTTTGGAGTTGGATGCACGCCGCGGTCTCGGCATCGTCTTCATTGGCATCATCTGCTTAGCGCTCTACGGCTTCACTGTCGGCTACTGGCGAAGCCCATTGATGGGAGTATTTGTAGCCGTCAAAATGCCGATGTTGATCGCACTTACTCTTGGTAGCAATGCACTTCTCAATGGCTTTCTCGGCATGCTTTTGCAAAGCGGTCTGGGCTTTCGTCAATCTCTTATGGTGCTTCTCTGGGCCTTTGCCGTCGCAGCCATTTTGTTAGCAGCGATTTCACCCGTAACATTTTTTCTCGCTTGCAATGCCCCTTCTCCCGAAGCGCCGAATGCCGCGATCGCACACTCATCATATCTTCTAGCTCACACCTGCATCATCGCTTGCGTAGGCCTATTCTCCCACATACACCTGCATCGCTTGCTTACTCATCATGCTCCATCGCGACTTTCCGCATGGCTAACGCTCCTGTCATGGCTGGCAGGAAACGCCGTTCTTGGAGCTCAGTTTTCGTGGATTCTGAGACCCTTTTTCGGAACACCCACACTCGATGTCCGTTTCCTGCGCGATGACCCATTTCACGGCACGTTCTACGAAACCATCTGGCATTCACTCAAGCAAATCATGCCCGCACAAGGCATCATTCTCATCACAGTCTCCATCATCATCCTGTTCATAGCATTCGTCTTCAAAAAACAACTTTCTCACATCAACCATACCAACAAACCATGAACCCAGAACTACCAACAACCACGCCACCGCCTTTGATCCCACGCGAGTTTTCGCCCAACCCTACGTATCGCGAAATGTTTGAAGGGCTACTCCGCCACCCCAAAGAATTAGCACGCGCCCTAGAATCATCCGGCATGCGTGTTCCGCTGCAGCTCAGCATGATCGCACTGCTATCATTCCTCGTATACGGATTGATCTTAGGCTGCTTTGCCAAACAGCAACAGTTCTGGGCCGCCCCGTTGAAAATCTCAGTGGGCATGATCTTTGCTGCGCTCATCTGCTTCCCCAGCCTCTACGTATTTTCCACGCTCGCTGGCGGAAAGTTTTCGCCCAAATTGCTCTGCACCTATCTCGCAGGCTCGCTTGCTTTGATGGGATTGTTGCTGTTAGGTTTTGCTCCCGCCGTTTGGATCTTTGCCGAGTCAACCAATTCATTGGGCTTCATGGGATTTCTCGCTCTGATTGCATGGATGATTTCGTTCGGCTTTGCGATTCGATTTCTCCGTGTCGCCTCGACTGCACAAGGCGCTACGCAATCGGGACCAATGATTGTTTGGGCCATTGTCTTCTGCCTGGTCACACTCCAACTCAGCACATCACTACGCCCGATCCTCGGACGTTCTGAGCACTTTTTGCAACTGAACGAAAAGCGCTTTTTCCTCCAACATTGGTTCGAATCCATGCCACTAAGCCTTGATGAAACGGCAGATGAAAGCTCAGCTCGCAACGGTCAACGCGGCACCGAGACAACAGCACCTGAATCAGCGACACCTAAACCCGAAAACACCTCCAATCCCATTCTCGAAAAATAACTTCCATGAAACCAAAACAACGAACCATCATAGTTTCTTCAAAAAACGAATTCAAAAATCAGAGAGGAGAGCACAGCTCTTTGCCTTTCCATCTGTGGATTCTCCAACCCACGCGTAAAAATTTGCGAAAAAAACCCAACATAGAAAAGACTAACAAAATCTTACACAAAGAGTTTCGCGAGGAATTGCTATCCTGATGCTTCATGCCGCCAGCCAAAAGTCGGTTTTAATGAAATTAAAGATCGCCCCTCATTGTAGATTTACAAAATTCTCCCAAGATTCCGTCTTTTCAATCGCTAGTTGCTCTTTTATGATACAGCCATGACGCGCGAAACCATGGTAACCATCCTCGAAGAGATCGCTTTATTGATGGAACTCAAGGAGGAAAATCCATTCAAAATCAAAGCCTACCGCAGTGGCGCCGAGACGGTGCATTCATTTCCGGATGACATCGTGCAACGCGCCATCGACAATGATTTGACAGGAATCAAGGGCATCGGTGAAGCCTTACGCGACAAATTGCACGAGATTGCTGTCTCCGGAAAATTGGAGTTCCACGAAAAGCTACGCGCAGAATTTCCTGCCACATTGTTTGAACTATTCGACCTTCAAGGTCTTGGCCCCAAAAAAATCAAAGTGCTTCACCGCGATCATGGGATCAATTCCTTGGCTGACCTGCAACTCGCCTGCGAGACAGGAAAAATTGCTGGCACACCAGGATTCGGTGATAAAAGCCAACTCAACATCCTCAGTGCCATTGCTCAAAAGGCTAGTCACTCGGGTATTTTCCGACTCGGCTCTGTGGCACCCATCGTCCGCGAGTTTCTTGATCTGCTTCAACAGCATCCCGATACCCTACGCACCGCGGTCTGCGGCTCGTATCGTCGAGGGAAAGAAACCGTCCGGGATATCGACCTGCTGGTTGCCACTTCACAACCGGCAGTTCTCACGGAATATTTCACAACGTTCCCTGGCATCAAACAAATACTCGCTCAAGGCGACACCAAGATTTCTGTCCTCTTAGAAGATGGCTTGCAATGTGACCTCCGTGCTGTAACCAATGCGCACTTCCCCTTCGCGCTTCAATATTTCACTGGCTCCAAGGAACACAACGTCGCCTTGCGCCAACTCGCACTCAGCAAAGGTTGGTCGCTCAATGAATATGATTTCAGTCCTGTGCGCGATGACGCACAGCTAATACCCGATGTTTATGAAGAAAAGGATATTTATCATGCCCTAGGACTTTCTTACATTGCTCCCGAGATGCGAGAAAATCTCGGTGAGATCGAGGTCGCACAACAGGGGGAATTACCCAAGCTTATCGAAATCGACAATTTGCGCGGTACCTTTCACAACCACACCACCGAGTCCGACGGCAGAAATTCATTAGAAGAAATGGCACAAGCTGCGATTGATCTTGGGCTGCAATATCTCGGCATAGCCGATCACTCACGCTCATCGTTTCAGGCCAATGGTCTTGATGAAGATCGACTACTACGCCAAGTCGCAAAAATCCGCAAACTCAACAATAGCTTCGAAGGCTTCCAACTTTTTGCGGGATCGGAAGTAGACATTCTTAAAGATGGCTCGCTGGATTTCTCCGATGAAATTCTCTGCCAGCTCGACTACTGCGTCGCCTCGGTGCATGCATCGTTTACACTTAGCGAAGAAGAGATGACCAAACGAGTCATTCGCGCCATGGAAAACGAACACGTGACCATGCTTGGGCACATGACCGGTCGACTGCTCTTGCAACGCGAAGGCTACAGGATCAATCATGCAAAAATCATCGACTGCGCCGCGGAGACGCGGACCATCATCGAACTGAATTGCAATCCCAAACGCCTCGACATGGACTGGCGTTGGTGGCGCCGTGCTCGCGACAAAGGAGTGCTGTGTTCGATCAATCCCGATGCTCATTTTACACATCAATTGCAATTTTTGCACTTCGGCGTCATCCAAGCCCGCAAAGGCTGGCTGCGCAAGGGCGATGTAGTCAACACCTTAGACTATGAGGAAATGTCTCGTCTCTTGAAAACACCGAAGGCGCAAAGAACCGTGGCGGCGGATTACATCCGCCAAGCCTAGGAACGCACATCATAATGAAATGTGGCCATGACGCGTGGCCATGACGCGTGGAAAGCGCCGCCACGTTATTTGACCTCAATCAAAGTGCTGGCACTGTGGCTATTAAATTCGGGCGCATACATGCACTGGATCTCGGCGATGCCGCTGGGGTAGAGGCCGCGGAGTTGGATGCGTGCACTGGTCTCGAATACATAAGTACCACGTGGCAAATACTCGATGAAAAAGTGATCAGCAGTGTCTTTGGTCATCTCGTAGTAACCGAGGCCGTCTTGCCATTTGTATTGGCTGAGCACGTTGGTGGGCTCAGTACCGCTACCGCGTTGGTTCTTAAGATGCACATATTCCATGTTGCGATCCACACGGATCTCGAAGCGGGTGACAAGCTCATCACCAGGAGCCAAGGGGCCTTTGACAGCTTCGAGAACTTTGCCTTGCGCAGTGCTGCGGTTGACAAAGAGTGATTTCTTCACCTCTAACGGATTCCCTTCGTGTGGTGTGATTTTGGAAACATCTTCCAAATATTGCCAATGCAGCGAACCCCAAGAAACGCCTTTGTCGGCTTTGGTGAGTTTCACTTTGCCCATCTCTGCTTTGATTTCAGCAGTAGAGAATTTTTTCTGATAGAAGCCTGTGCCGACTTCGACATTTTCTGGCTTCACAGCGACGCCTCCGAGCTCCACGGAAACGAGGGCATCGGAAGAAAGTTTGTTCGCGCCACCTAACAGTAATGCATATACCGCATCGGCTGTGGCTTTGGTGGTCTTCCAACCTTGCGTTTGTTTTTGCTTGAGCAACCAGACTTGGCAATCGTCCACCGCTTTATCATCGGACGCAACCTCACGCAATGTTTCAATGATCATCGCTTGGGTCTCAACCGGTGCTTGGTGCCAGTAGTAATTTTCGTTAAAACGCCAATGCATACCGAGTTCATCGGTATTGCGCGCATTTTCACGGAGCGATGCGACAATCGCAGCGGGTACATCTTTGTTGCCAAAACGATGCAGGCTCAGAGCGCTGTGGCAGCGTGTCATCAGGCTTTTTTGCTCAGCCCAGTATTTGGCTGCCTGAGCGAGGAAATAATCGACTGCCTCTTTGTTCTGCTCAGCAATCGGACGCTGCGCTACGTAAAAACTACGACCATAGAGATACATCGCGATGAAGGAATCGTAGTGATTCAGGCCGCGATCTTTGCCCTTGATTTCATTGTAACGCTTGGTGATTTGCGCATCGAGCCAATCGAGCGCACGCAAGGCGTGTTGGTTGTCGATTTTCACACCGAGATGCTGCAATCGACCAGTTCCGGTGACCAAATACAGCGTGATGTAATCACTGCCTGGTCCACCCGGGAACCATGACCATGAACCATCGTTGTTTTGCATTTCACTCAGGCGTTTCATGGCGCGGGCCGATTCGCTGTCGATGCGATTGTCATCAAACAACACTGCCACATTGCGACGAGCTTCGGTTTCGTTGCCGGCATCGCGCAGCCACGGCGTTTCCTCAATCAGCAAACTCTTAAGGTCTTGATTTTTCAACAGCGGGCTGTCGAGAGTTTTGGGAGCCGTGCGCCACGCATCGAACACACGACGAATCTTCGGATCCGACTTGGCGATGTGACGGGCTAGCTGATTGGCATACCAACGGTTGAACGTTTGTTCAGCGCATTCATACGGATACTCCATCAGATACGGCAAGGCCATGACGGCATACCATGCAGGCTGACTCACCACTTCTACCGTCACACTTTGGTGACGCAAGGTATCCGAGGTGGCACTTTCTAACAATTTTTTCAATTCAAACTCGCGAGTGGAAACATCACGCATCGGCAAAGTGATGGATTCGGTCACCAATTGGCGTCGCGACAACACCGGGATCATGCCTTCTTCGCCATCGGATAAAGTCGCCGAAGAAGCCGTAGCTTTAAAGTTCAGGAAGCCAGCACCATCGGGCACTTTGATACGCCAAGAAATCGTGCGCGATTCTTTCGCGGGCACATCGAAGGCTTGCTCGGCATTTTGCAAGGCGAGTGTGGCATCGCGCGATTCCAGCGTGATCGCATCGGCAAAGGTCAAACGCGCTGCGCCTTGTTGCGGTTTGTCGGATAGGTTCGATACCTTCGCGGTAAATTCAATCTCGTCACCCTCGCGCAAGAAGCGTGGTGGATTCGGCTGACACATCAGATCTTTCGCCGTAACCGTTTCGCCGCCGAGGCTCCCAGAGCGCAGTGAAGCATCGTGAGCAAAGCCGAGGAAACGCCATTTCGTGAGCGCCTCGGGCATGGTGAAGGTCATGCGAATGACGCCTTTTTCATCGGTGGTCAAATGCGGTTCGAAGAATGCCGTTTCTTGCAGATTTTTGCGCGGTGCGACTTCGACTTTTTCTTGCTCTGCTTTTACATCAACTGCTCCTCCGCCAGATGGATTGTTGAGAATCGCGTTAATGCTATCACGTGTAACAACTGCACTACCAGAACGATTGCCGCCGATAGCCATTTTGGCCATCGGTGCCGCTGTGGAAAACGCATCTGCAGTTTCCATGAGCATAGCACCTCGAGCGTCCATCGGAGCACCAGCTCGCTTGAAACGAAGTGAGCCTCCACCTCCCCATCCGTCGCCAAAAGGATCATTTCCTCTATCAATCATCCCCAAGTTTTCATCCCAATGCCATTCAATCGCAGAATCAATCGCCATGCCTGGATTCCAGTTGTCATCGCGCTGTTGAAAGCTAACAAGTCCTGTGGTGCTTATCCAGTTGCGATCAAAGTAATCTGCATACAAATAATTGCTGAGCGAAGGACTCCACGTGTGTTGAGCAAAGGCATCGAGCGAGGCATCATACAAAGCCGCCACCATTTCCACTTGATCTTTTTTGGCACCTTCCACCACCACGGTCCACGTTTCTTTTGCGCCGGGTTCCAGCTTGCTGCGCATGGTTTCAAATTTCACCCGTAAATCGTGTTGCGACCAAGGCACGGAAATCCGGTGATGATAGACATAAGCTCGATTGTCGCGGACGAAAATGGCACGCACTTGAAACCCACCGCGCAATTCATCCGTGACCGGAAAGCGCAGGATTGCTTGTGTGTTCGTGCCATCACTCCACGCACTGCGCAGGACTTTTCCGCGATGGACGAATTCATAATAGAACTGCGCTTCCTCGTAGCCCGTGCCCCAACAGGCAACAAACTCTTGGCCCGGCTCTAGACTCGATGCTTTCACGCGAAAGTGATCAGTGATCATCACAGGGAAATCATTCGATGCCAAATCGATCACACGCAGCGGCAACAGCGCGGTGACTTTTGCTCCTGTGCTATCAGCAGTCTCTAACACCGCACGATATTCCCCTGCGGGAAGTCTTACCGAGATCTCAGCTTTGCCCTCAGCATCGGTAGAAAATTCATTGCGCTGCACGACGTCGCCAAGCTCCCAAGAATTCGGATCGTTGGGATTTTTTTCGTCCTTACTCGGCGCATTCCATCGATGATAAGACGGTGCTAAAGGACTGCGGACAATTTGTTTTGGCTCGATCAATCGATGCACCACAATGCTGCCTTTGCGAGCGACGGGAGCATCGTCCACCGTACTGGTGTTCACCGAGATCTTCACATCAGCATCTACTTGCTGCCACGCATCAGCTTGCATCGACGCCTGCGTATCAACATAAGCGGCCTTAACGGAGCGCGAATCCTCGCGCGTCTCACCAGTGCTATCGGTGATTTCGACTGCCACATCATAGGAGAAAATCGGCGAGTTCTCAGGTTTCACCGAGCGATCAGGTTCAGCGACGAAAGTAATTTCCACTGATCCATCAGCCTTAGTAATACCTTCGCCATGAGCGATTTGTTTGCTTTCTCCTTGCGGCGCAAACCACCAGCACCAACGACACCAATCGGGCCACTGCGTTGCGCGGGTGACTGTCCACTTCACTTTAGCACCATCGATGGCTGCTCCGGTGTAAGAAATCGCCTTCGCGCTTACGGTGACTTTTTGATCAAGTTTCGGTGGCGCAGTAGCATCGCCCACAGTGACCTCAAACTTAGGACGTTTGTATTCCTCAATGCGGATCGACGACATGCCATTCACGCTGCGCAGCGTATACATGCCGAGCGCGCGATCGCTGGGTGCGGTGAAGCTCCCACTGATAGAGCCAAAAGCGTTAGTCTGCGCCTCAAACTGACTTACTTGCTTGCCATTCATATCGAACAACTCCACCTTGCACGATTGATTCACCACGGCATGGTAATCGTTTTTACTACGATCATAGTAGCATTGCAGTGCCTTAAAGCGGATGGTTTGGCCGGGGCGATAGATGGCGCGATCCGTGAAAATATAAGTCCGCGTCTGCGCAACATTGGCTTCTTGAAGACCATGATTCCAACCATTGCTGCTGGGCAGAAAATCTTTGCCCTCACGCGCAACGATCACAGTTTGCAAATCCGGCGCGGTCGGCAAAGAAAATTTCCCTTCTGCATTGGTCTTGCCACTTTTGATGACTTTCCATGGCTGATTGTAGTTGCCCGCCCACAAATCCACTTCAGCACCGACTTTGACTTTTCCACTCAGTGCATCGGTGACGATCCCGTCATTGCTTACAGCGGAAACATCAGTCACCAGCATCAAATCCGAACGCCAAATCAAGGTCATGCAGGTGAGATTTTTCGGTCGAGAAAAATCCTCGCGATGGCTTGACACCAGATAATAACAACCCGGCGCGATGTCATGAGGCGCTTGCAATTGCTTGGTGCGCGGCAGAAAATCATCAGTCGCTTCAAGGTCGATGCTCCACGCCTTAACAGGAGCTTTGCCAATCATCGAATCGTAATTTTTTTCCTCCATGCCAGGCTGCAACTCAGGCTTCCATTCGGCGGGATAAAGGCGGAACCATACTTTATCGATGTTGCGATAAGTCATGGTGAACACCGCGCCTGCGGCATTCCATGAGCGCTCAGTGCTGAGCTCCATTTCTTTGCGATCAATGTCCGCGATCAGCTGCTGACAATTGCTACTCAGCACCGATTTCGGATGCGCTTTGACAGCGGCATCCGCAATCTCACGAGCTTCTTTGCGGCGTTGCAAGCCATTGAGCTGGCTGGCCAAAGCGTGAGCGACAACGCACTCTACTTCTTGTCCGCGCGCCTGTTCTAACAACGCACGCCATTCTTTTTCTTGGCGAGCGGCATCGACTTCCCCTGCGACAGCCGAAGTTGCCCAATGGCGACGTTTTACATCCACATACATGCGGGCCGCCAAACGATCTTGGTGAAAGGCGAGCCATTGTTGATAGAGAGAAATCGCACGAATTTTCGCAGAAAATCCACTAGGTATTGGTGGTTTCCAAGCGATAAAATCAGCAGCATTGGCAAAAGTAGGTGATGTGGCATCAAAGGTGAAATCATCCTCTGCGGCAGCATCCACTCTTTCCTCCGCCGCATAAAATGCCAAGGCTTGCTGAAGCAGGAAGTCATACATGGTCGGCATCACCTCATCTGGGATATTGCCACTTTTCAACAACGGCTGATACGTGGAAATGGCTACCTGCTTCAGCGGCTCGGCCAGTGCCAGAGCCTTGGTAAAGCGCGTATCGATCTCACGCATCATCCGCTTCAAATCCCAGGTTTTCAGGTCGGTCGAAGCATCATCGGCAATAGCCGTGCGCCCCATGATTTGCCATTGTTCCTCCTGAAAATATGCCCACAGCCACATTGCCTGCATGGTTTGCAAGACAGGCTTCATTTCGTCTGGCGCAGTGGCGATTTCCTGATCGAGCCCAGCGACTAACAAGGAAATATCGCCCTCCTCGATTTGCGAATCCAGCATCATGCGATAAGCCGTGGCCCGAATCGCATCAGGCCATGATTTTTGCTGACGAGCCAGAGCATCAAGACTTTTCAATTTAGCAATCGCAGATTTCGGCAAGTCTTTTTCCATGGCTTCATCAACTTTTTTCCAACTGGCATCAAATGGCCCCGCGAAGACCATCGAACAAAACAACAAAAAGCAGAACACCAATTTCATGAAGGTTGTCATATCAGTAATACGACACCAGAGACAGATGAAACTTAGAAAAAAGCAAAAAAAGAAAAACTACCCTTCCAAGAGGAGAAATACTCAATTTTTCTCAATCACCTGCGCCACGGGAGTCGAATCGCCGAAATTGTCAAAATCCTTCATCGCCCAGACCAGTTTTTTGTTCGCATTCACTTCGATGAGCTGCGGCGCATTTGGCCCGGCATGGCAATTGACAAAACGCGTATTACCGTTGGCCAAGCGTTCCACGCCGCAGACCCAGGCCAACTGAATTCCTGTCAGATCGTTCTGCTCGATTTTCCAAACAATTTCCCCCTTCGGCGTCACTTCCAGCACGCTGTGGCCGTTACCCGTGCCGATCAGCGTATTTCCATTTTCGAGCCGCTGCACGCCAAACACCGCATTGCCAAATGCTTCCGGACCATGGCCACCTGCTGGTTTACGACCAAACAACGGCACCGCACATTCCCAAAACACTTTGCCATCAGTATCATACTCACGCACCATACCATCGTGCTCGTGCGCAGCGAGATAGTGACCATTTTTCAGTTTCACGACCTGCCGAGTATCGCTATGACCACTGGAGGCTGAAACTTTCATCGGAAATTGCTTGGTAATCTTGCCATCCTTCGCGACCTCAAGAATGCGCGAGCTGCCCGATTCAGCAATCATCGTATCACCATTTTCCAAACGTTGAAACGCATGGACTTCCACGTGTTTGCCAGCATTTTCCGGACGTTTCGAGGCATCGTATTCCCAGACGATTTCTTTTTTGTCATCGAAAGTCACTTCCACCACGCGCGACCAGTTAACCTGAAACAATAGGTTGCCATTCGCCAGAACATGCGCCGCATGGATTGGGCCTACTTTGTATTCCCACTCGATCTTGCCATCGGCATTGACTAAAGCAAGTCGTTGCTTGGAATCATCGGCACACAATACCTTGCGTGGCTCGCCTGTTTGTGCGGCGAAACTGAGGGAGCAGGAAATTGAAAGAAACAAGATGGGGTTTTGCATGACTGAATCATACGCCAGCCAGCCCGTCATCTGTCAAGCCGAGGTGAACTTTTCGATGTCTTTTTCCAAGCCGTAGACCACCAAGCGATCTCCCGCCTGAAACACGAAATCGGGCCCCGGCAATCCACCGATCACGGGCACATCTTCTGGCAATTGAGCTTCGTGCTTGGCTCGTCGAACTGTTACCAAATTCAAGCTATGTTTGCTGCGCAGCGAGGATTCGAGCAAAGTCACACCTTCTAAAAAATCAGGGCATAATAGTTCGACCACCGCATGCGTGGAATCGACCACAAAGTGACGCAAAAATGCCTGATTCGACACATGACGTGCAAATAATTCCGCGGCCAAGGCCTCGACGCGAATCTTTCCGCTCACTTGCATCATATCTAACAACTGCTCTTGCACTTCATGAAACACCCGCGTGTAAATCCGCTTCACACCGATCTTCTGCAAGTGCGCTGTCATCATCAAGCTGGCCTCGAAATTTTCTCCCACCGCCACAATTGCAGCATCAGCCTTCGCCACACCAAGCTCTAACAATACCTTGCGATCCGTAGCATCACCCTGCACCGCTAACGTTACCACATCCTTCACCGCATCGACGTGCGCTTCATCGTTATCGATAGCCATCACCTGATGACCCGACTGCGCCAACTCGCGCGCAATGCTTGTTCCAAATGCTCCCAATCCTAAAATAACAAAGTTCATAATCGTTCGTATCTATCGTAAAAAATCCGCTTAACCCAAAGGCACCCGCGCCTCGGGCAATCGCACGTTCGATGGCTTATGCGTGCCAGACAATGTCATCGCAAATGTCAAAATTCCAATTCTCCCGGCAAACATCGTCAAAATAATCACCATCTTAGAAAAATCCGACAACTGCGAGGTGAGACCACGTGTCAGACCTACCGTGCCAAAAGCGCTGATCACTTCAAAAATCACATCCCCGGCTGCCGCCAACGGATTACCGATGCCGAGGCAAACCGAGGCTACGGCAATCCACATCACGCACAAAATCAAGGTCACGAAGCTCCGCTCCACTGCATCACGCGAGGCCCTACGATCCCACATCACCAAATCGCGTTGACCTAACAATAAGCGTTTCGCTTCTAACAAAATAATTGCAAATGTCGTCGTCTTGATACCTCCTGCTGTGCCCCCAGGATTGCCGCCAACAGCCATCAACACACAGGCCACCACCAAGGCCGCAGCACCATGACCACCGAAATTTGTGATGTTGAATCCGGCCGTCCGACACGACACCGAATTAAACAACGCCTCCCACCAACCATTACCCGAGATCGCAAAGCCCAGCGTGCCAAACAACAGCAGAAAACCAGTCGTCACCGTCGCCAGTCGACAATGCACACTCAAGCGTGGCAGAGCACGCATTTCTCCCGTCCACTTGCGGCGAATCTGTCCCGTCACGTAGCGCGATAATTCCGTAAACAAAGCAAACCCGAAGCCACCTAACACAATCAACACCATGATCACTGAGTGAACCTCATGATTGTCCTTCACCGATGCATGCATCAAGCCGTCGCCATAGGTCGAAAAACCAGCATTGCAGAATGCCGAGACTCCATGAAATACACAATCCCACCACAACTGCGAAGACCGCATGTGCGTGTCCTGCCAATAATGATGCAGCAACAAAATCCCCGCCAACTCGATCAACAATGTCGCGCCAACAATGTGCCACACGAAATTTCCCACCTGCCCCAAATTGTCCTCACTCAGCAAATCACGCAAGGCCACTCGATCGCGCAAATTGATCCCCTGCCCGGCAATCAACGCCAAAAAATACGTCAAGGTCATCACTCCGAGCCCACCGATCTGAATCAACACCAAGATGATCGCCTGCCCCGTAAAGGTAAATTGCGTTTCCACATTCAGTGTCGAGAGCCCTGTCACACACACCGCACTGGTGCTGGTGAATAAGGCATCGATCCACTTAATCCCGCCATCCGTAGCATTCGGAGTCATCAACAAACAAGTGCCTAACAAAATCGCTAGCGCAAAACTCAACAAACCAATCAATGCTGGCGGCAAACGATTGAACCATGATTGATCGCGCACCTTGCGAATCGTGCGCACCACCAGCGGCAAAATCAGCGTCAACTGCACCACACCCATCGCGATATAGGGCACCGATTTTTTCGGGAAAATGGCATCGAGAATCGGCCACAGCGTATCGCCCAAACACATCTGCAAAAACGCAAACAGCGGCATCACCAACAACAGCAAGCCTCGCAACAAATACTGCCGCTTATTGACTAAAAACATCAACCCGATCTCTGCCAATGCCGCGACAATCACCATGCCCCACGTAATCCCACGAATTACCTGCAACACCGACTTATCCACCGGCCAACCGATTTCCCACACCAAGGTGATCAAGGCGAACACCCCACAAAACGAGGCAATTCCCAACAACCGGCCTGACCAAACGTGTCGGTCATCCAAACTCACCTGCATCGCGGTCCAAGGCACGCCCCATCATAACCAAACCCAGTGATCGAATCAAGCAAATATGAGAAATGGGAAACCTCACGCAAAGTCATCCGATGGAAAAGGATTATTCGACCGCGGGCATGGTGCTGGCACTGTCGAAGGACCAAGAACAGTGGGACAAGAAACTCAACACCACCAACCAATCACTCAAAAAGCACATGAAGCCCGATGAGTGGGCCGATCTCGTCACGGCCCAACGCGCTTGGATGGCCGATCGCGATGCGCAAACGAAATCACTCGAAAGCCCCCACGAAAAAATGGAGCGCATGATGTGGATTCCGATCCACGCGGAAATGCGCATGTCCATTACCAAGCAACGCGCTCAATTTCTTGGAAACATGCTGCACAACATCACGATGTAATGATTGCCGCTGAAAGATCAGAACGGCACATCGTCATCATCGAAATCTGACTCATTGCGCAAGTCTGCTGGCGAAGGCTCGGCACTGCGCGAAGCAGCTGGAGCAGAACCACCAGCGGCGGCTCGACGAGGAGCGGGTGACGCACCATCGCCACCGCCTGCTTGAAGCTTCCAGCAAGCGAGATTGACGTAATACTTGCCGTTGTATTCGTTGCCGCGAACGTCAAAACTCACTATAACTTCTTGGCCTACGCTAAATTGATCGAGCACCGTGCATTTATCCTTCACGACCTCAAATTTGATGTCCTGAGGGTATTTGTCATGTGCCGAGGTAACCACAAACTCTCGTTTGGTAAACCCACTTGCGAACGATTGCGTTTCACCAATCCACTTTACGTTGCCTTGCATCTCATACATGGGTAGATTTTACGAAACGGCCCGCTATTGTCAACGGGATTCTAGCCAGCAAGATCGGTTCGGACCTGTAAAACGAAAAAACATCAGCGGGAAAATCTCGCCAGTCATTGACAAATCCGTCCCGACACCGATAATCCCCGCCACACAATCATGGAAGAAGTCATCATCATCGGAACTGGATGCGCGGGATACACCGCCGCAATTTACGTCGCTCGCGCCAACCTCAAACCGCTCATGCTTTCGGGCACACAGCCTGGCGGACAGCTCACGACGACCACTGAGGTCGAAAATTTTCCCGGTCACCCCGATGGCATCATGGGCCCAGATCTGATGATGCGCATGCAAACGCAGGCAGAGAAATTTGGTAGCCGCATCGCCTATGAAATGGTCGAATCCGTCACTCGCCGCGACGATGGCACCTTTGCTGTGAAAACTGGCAGCGAAACGCACGAGGCGAAAACGGTCATCATCGCCACTGGTGCTGCGCCTCGTCACCTTGGCCTGCCAAACGAAAAATCACTCATCGGCCGCGGCTTGACCTCTTGCGCCACCTGCGACGGTGCCTTTTACCCCGATGTTCCGGTAGCCGTCATTGGCGGCGGCGACAGCGCCTGCGAAGAGGCCGGCTTCCTGACTCGTTTCGCCAGTAAAGTCTACTTGGTGCACCGTCGCGATGAACTGCGCGCTTCCAAGATCATGGCCGACCGCGCCTTGGCAAATCCCAAAATCGAACCGATCTGGAATTCGGGTGTCAGTGAGTATCTCACCGACGAAAAAGGTGAAATGCGCGCCATCAAGCTGAAAAATCTCGTCAACGGCGAAGAAAGCGATGTCGAGGTCAAGTGCGTCTTTGTTGCCATCGGCCACGTGCCGAACAGCAGCTTCCTCGGAGGACTAGTCGATTTGGATGAAAATGGCTACATCTTGCAAAATCCCGGTCGCACCTCGACCAAAACGCCCGGACTTTTCGCCGCTGGTGACGTGGCCGACCACTTCTATCGTCAAGCCATTACCGCTGCGGGACAAGGCTGCGCTGCCGCCCTCGAAGCCGAGCGCTACCTCGCTGATCACGAAGCGTAATGTGAACGGAGACTCAAGACTTGCAGACATAAGACGCAAGACTTGAAAGCAGTCTCCGTGTGCGAACAAGAGTGCCAAATGCGCAAATCGACACCAGCCTAGCCCAACAGGCTAGGCTGGTGTCGATGCTGAGGCTTTACCCCGCACCAGCTTTAAACATAGTATTCATGAATCTGATTTCCTCCCAAAAAGTGATGGGATTATATAGAATGAAATGCCCTTTGCTCTGAAAAAAATGGGGAAGGGTAAAAAAAGCCAAATTTTGAGGCTATTTGTGATATTTTTCTAAAATAATCCACTTTTTGCTTGCCAAGTCTCTGCATACAGGTATTTTTTGCGTCCCGAATTATGGCAAAAGCAAGCTGGATCGCACGAAATAAACGCAAACAAGCAACGGTGGCAAAGTATGCCAACCTGCGCATGAAATTGAAACAAGAAAAAGACTATGTTGGTCTTTCTATGCTTCCCCGTGACGCAAGTCCGACACGCGTGGTCAATCGCTGTGAATTCAGTGGCCGTCGTCGCGCATTCTTGCGCCGCTTCCGCCTCTCCCGGATCAGCTTCCGCGAAATGGCATCCGCCGGACTCATTCCTGGCGTTACCAAATCGAGCTGGTAATATCGGGCAGACATTCAAGCGCGCTTTGTGCTTGATGTTGCATCGCTCTCTGCGAATATCGACGCGGATCGGACACTACCCGAATCTGCGTCTTTCTTATGCCAATCTACGAATATATTTCTGAATCTCCCGAAGACCCGAGTCGATCGTGTCGCGTATGCTCCAAGGGCTTCGAACTACGCCGCCCCGTGGATCGGGCTCCCCTTTTCGCTTGTCCACTTTGCAAGCATCCGCTGAAAAAAGTAATTTCCCGCATCAATACACCGACGATTACTAAACCAATGTCGATCGTGGATGCCAAAAAAGCAGGCTTCACCATCCTTGAGCGCCGGGATCAGGGCGTGTATGAAAAACTGTGATGATGCAAAGTTTTCTTCCCATCATCGCCTCCGCCTCCACAGATTATCCCCCACTGTGGCAAATCATCCTCTACCTGGCAGGAATGTTGTTTTTCCTCCTGCTCAACGCATTTTTCGTAGCAGCGGAGTTTTCCATCGTTAAGGTCCGCCCGAGCCAAGTCGAAACAGCCGCGAAATTGAAGCCCCGCCGCGCGCAGGCTACCCGCGAGCTGATCAGCAACCTCGATCCGTATCTCTCCGCCTGCCAACTTGGCATCACCATCGCCTCTCTCGCCCTCGGCTTTCTCGGTGAACCATTGGTAGAAAAAATCGTCGGTCCCACGCTCTACCAGCTTTTCCCTCAACTAAGTGGGCAAAAGATCTTTGGCCAAGTGGATGTCGTATCAGCCATCTCCTTCATCATCGCTATCACCTCATTTACAGTTCTCCACGTCATCGTTGGAGAATTGATGCCGAAATCAATCGCCATCCGCAAATCACTGGCCACATCGCTAGAGCTCGCGCGACCACTGCAAATCTTTGCCAATGTTTTCTCGATCCCGATCTATGCGCTCAATGGTGCAGCGAACTGGATTCTCAAGCATGTCTTCCGCATCGAGCCCGTTGACGAGCACGGCCACGCGCATAGCGGAGAGGAATTGGCATATTTGGTCGCGGAGAGCGAACGAAATCAAAAAGTCACTAAGATTGAGAGAGAGATTTTGGTCAATGCCTTGGAGCTGAATGAAGTGTGGGTCCGAGATGTCATGACGCATCGCGGCGATGTCGTTTACCTCGATGCCAATCAATCTTTTGCACAGACCGTAGAGATCGCCCACAAGTCCAAGCACACCCGCTTCCCTCTGGTAATGGGCCACCTCGATAACACACTCGGTCTGATTCACATCAAGGACATTCTCAAAATCATGAGTGAGCCTGATCCGGATCTCATGCGGATCAAGCGCGAGATGAAGGTGGTGCCAGAAACCATGCCTCTTGATGTGTTGCTAAAGTTTTTCCTCAAAGAGCGTGCGCACATGGCTCTCGTTGCGGATGAATTTGGCCACATCGGCGGCGTGGTGTTTCTCGATAATGTCATCGAAGTTCTTGTGGGCGATATCCAAGACGAATTCGACAATGACAAATCTGATTTCCATCGCATCAACGAGTTAGAATTTGTCGTAGAAGGCACTACTACATTGCTAGACCTAGCCGTTTTTGAAGAAGACCTTTACATCGAAAGTGGCGAGGTTACTACGGTAGGCGGCTACATCACACAGGTGCTTGGTCGCTTTCCCACTCTTGGCGAAACCTTACAGTTTCTTGGCTACGAGGCCCGCGTCACCAGCGTAGACGATCGACTCGTCGGCCAAATTCACTTCCGAAAACTCACGATAGAAGATCAGGAAGAAGTGGGCGAAGAGGCATGATTCGTTTTAAGTTTTCAGTCTGAAGTTTTAGACTGTTTCTCAAAAGTTCGTTCGTGATCAAAGAGTTTTTGGTGTGCAAACCGACTTGATTTTTTCAGCATCACACATCATGTCCCTGAGAGAGTCGAAGAGTCTCTGGCACAACTCTTCGCCTTTTCTTGTGAGGTAGCCTGCCAGGTAATGGCTCTTGAGATGCTGCCAAAGTCTTTCAATGGGATTGTAATCCGGGCTGTATGGTGGCAGTTATATGGGGCAGATATGATGCCAATGGAGATTTTTGGATTTATGCCAACTGGCATTATCCAGCACCAAATAGATCTGCTTTTCTCCGGTTGGCACTTCTTGCGCCATGGTGTCGAGAAAAGCTTGAAATGTCTCGGTGTCATTGTGAGGCACGATCAAGCTAACCAGTTGCCCATCATCAGGATTGACTGCCCCCACAATGTTTTGGCGAATGTGCCCACCATAATAACCTTGCGTAGGCCGACTACCTCGCTTGACTCATCTTTGTCTCGGACGGGGATCACCTTCAAATCCTGCCTCATCACCAAAGAAGAGGCTTATGTTCGGATCTTTGGTGAGTTGAAGTAGTTCTTGATGAAATGTTTCCCGCCGCTTTTGCCACTCTTCTTTGTCGGGCGGCTCAGGTATGGGTCGAGGAATTCGTCGCGCATAATTGTTCTCATGCAAGTAACGCAAAAGCGTGGGATAGCTGATGTCGAGATCTCTATGGTTTTTGAACCATCCACAGAGCTTCACTCCAGTCCAATGGAGTTGGTCGGCAAGCTGGGGTGAATCCACAATGGGCAGAATCTTGCTTTCTACCTCCAACTGCGAGAGTTATCGAGGTCGCCCAGCACGAGGCTTGTAGGTGATGCCATCGATACCGCGTTCATTGTAGCATTTGATCCATAGCTGAAGACAACGCTCTGTGATGCACGCATGCTTTTGCGCTAGTTCAAAGGTCGCGCCACAGAGCAGTAAATGGATGATATAGACTCGCTTTGCTGCCTTCTGATCTGGGCAGCAACGTATCGCTAACTCCAGTTCTTCGGTGGAGCAAGTTTGAGGATTGGGCATGTTGCGGCTGCGTGAGATGCGCCAATTTTAGAATCTAATAGAAAAGGTACAAGCACAAAGTGCATGCAATAGGAAAACTATTTTGAGAAACGATCTAGACTAAAAATATTCACACTGAGCGTACAGGCACTCAAGAAAAAAACATCCGAAACCTGCCCGCAATTTACACAGGTTTGAGCGGTTCGAGAAGTAGTTGATCATCATCTACCATTCAGTGATGTAACAGGTGCAAAAACCAGCAAGCAGAGATGTGGATGAATCGAGAAAAACCAATCACTCGATCTCGACCGGATACCCATGATAAAGGTAAAGCGCTCCATAAGTCCAATTTGGTTTCGGCATCCCTGGCACGTTCACTCGATCCATCATCAGCGCGATGTAAGGCGCGGGATAGCCTTCTGGCAAAGGAATCACATTCGGCCAAATGCGTGTGCCGTTGTTGTCATTCCATGGCGGCATGTCCACCTTCAATTCGCCCGCTGGTTCGAGATCGGGATACGTGCGAATGTAAATTTTACGATCCGCACTGCCGAATAGCGCGTAACGTTTGTCGCCAAATTTCTGAATCATAGTGCCCGTGCTATCCATCTCCACCGGACCTGCGAGACGCGTGTAACCACGATCCCATTGATCGCTCTCCCACATCCCGGCACGATAGATTTTCCCGTGTTCGCACAAAAGTATGCGCCACTTTCCAGCAGCTTGATCGTAGATACCATGGGGGTCTTCATGAGCTCCAACGAGCCCCATGGACGTTGCCTTCATGATGGAAAATCCACGTCTCGGATCTTTGATCGAGCGGATTGCAAGAATCTCTTTCGTCTCTGCTCTACCCGCCTCTCCCAAGGCACTGAATCCTGTTGTCCACCCTCGCCACTCGCCAGACTTGGTATCGCGAAAGATGTGAGAAGCAAGATCATTGCGAAACAAGCCATCGTTCATATCAAACACAATGACACCCTCGAATCGAAGATCAAACACCGAAGGATTAAGCGAAAAAACGCCTTGCAGCGGATGAGGAAGTGCCCGACCGCGCAAGGTCATCGTGAACCATAGTCGGCCATCGTCGAGCAGTGGTGCGCCTTCTTCATTGGTGATCGCACGAATGTCTGCTTGCCCAGTGCCAGGCGAGAGATACGACGACACTTCCTTGATTGATACTTTGGCTCCAGCGGATAATTTTGATCTAACAGAAAATTTCATCGCCTGCACCTGTTTACGTTCGCGTAAATCGAGATACTGCGAAAAATCAGAAAAACCAACGAGCGTGGATTTCTCGAATGACTCCAGAAATAGATTTACGCCTACTGCAGACATCTGCACGCGCAGAGTAAGATTTTTCGCTGATGACGCGGCAGGCACAGGCCACGATTTTTCCATCACTTGCTTGCCCTTAGCGCGCACAGTCCACACGATAGCATCGGGCTTGCCCTCTTTCATCAAGCATTCCGCCGTCAGCGCATCATTATTAGCGGCATGAGTAAAACAGAGCCCGATTGAGCCATCACCTTCCAAAGAATCCAAAGCGAGATCATAGGTTGCAAAAGGATTGAAGCTACCAACCCAACGCTGCGAGAGTCCCCCTCCATCGCTAGCAGTTCCGATAAGTCGCCCGTTATTTTCTTTCCATGAAACGGCAGAATTCTCCAGCATTTCGGGATGCATCAAATCCAACTCCATCACTTTCGCGGGACGCAAAGACGACAAGGGGATCTGCTGATTTGCATCAAAGACCATGCGCAACGTCGCCTGACGTCGAAACTGAATTTTATCAGGACGGATTTCATTCTCCGCAGCGATGACGAAAATTGGTGAAACCACAAGCATGGCCAGCAACCGTAAAGGATTCATGAAATATGACATACGTCAATGCGCCGAAAATACTAGCATCAAGTTTGTCAACATGGCCGCAATCATTTTGCGGAACTGCTCGAAAACTAAAACACCATCGTACTGCGTGGAGGCAGTGCAGGCAATTTTCTCAGGTCCATCATTTTTCCTGCAACGAGTTCGAGGCATTGCTTCGAAGCATCCTTGGGCGCGATCAACGGAAACGTCGTATCTTGGGTCGTATTCATCAAGATCCACCACGGCCCATAACGGGCCGAGTTGGAACATATTGTTGGTGATAGGAAAATCTTGCACTATAAGCACACCTTGCTGATTGCGGCATGCATTCCCCATGATGATGGCAGAACTTTGAAAACCGCTGAAGGTATTGCCTGTGATATTGACGTTTCTCATGCGCGCACTTTCTCCCATCGAATAGGTGAAATTTACACCCATCACGCCTCCGTGTGGACCATCAATTTTGTCACTCTCTATCGTCATATTTTGAACGCGTACCAACATGGCATTGCGCATGTACGGTGTCTTCAGATTGTTACGAATCACCGTGGATAAGGTCATTCGGTTAAGATTTATAACCACAACATTAGCAGCGACCAAAGCGGGCAACGCGCGATTGAGTAAGACCCGATGACTACGACGTTGCGCGATAAATTCTACTTTTTCGACATTCGCCACGCCGATAAATCGATTCGCTTTGGTATCAAGAACCTGCAATGCATCGCCCTTAAGAATGTTGTGGTAATAATAGCGATTATCGGTCGTGTTTAAAGTCATCGCTTTCGGAATGTCCGGCGAGTAGTCGCCAATTTTTTCCAGTAGTGTTGCGAAGTTTAAACAGTCATCACCTGGAGCCTCCATATGACAATTTTCGATCAACAACTTGCCCCGAATATTCATCAGATGGAGAGCTGGTTCCAATGATTCTCCGCCACAAAGTTGTTCGTGAAGTAGTGAAACATACCACAACATATATCTCAGATGCCCCCCTTGAGCATCCCATTCCTTCCGCAGAAGAAGTCCGCACCTTACGTCAGTATTCCTTTACATACTTCCACGCATCAAGCGAATAATTTGTTAGATAACTTTCTAGCAGATGAGCTGCAAATCAACGCGCTCCATCAGTCTCACGTTTGGCAAATTACCAAAATGCCACAAGCCCCGGAGTGCTCGTCACGGCAGCTGTGGATTCCATTGCCGCAATTGACGACGCTAGACACAACATAGCTCGTAAAAATTCATGAGTACCCTGTTGGAAAAAGAGCTATCTCGATGGTCGATTTTACTAATTTATTGTCAATTCAAAAGTCAGGCAAGTCATCCTAACAAAATGATCAACAAAAAATTAGGTCTCTTTGCGTATCTGGACGCAAAGCGGAGTGACCCAAATTTTGATTCAGACTAGGGGATTCCCACGCATCCTACTTGACTTTTGGGATGGTCTGCATTCATATTGCTTCGGCATCTATGATGATATCTCTTTATACTTTCGAACTGTCACTTCGACGCCTACTTGTTTTCACTGTTGCACCACATGCGCGGAAAGGAGCTGCGTTGTGAGCTCGGGATTGTTTGCGCTGTTGGATGATGTGGTGGCGATTGCCAAAGTCGCAGCCTCCTCGATCGATGATGCCGCGGCTATGGCAGCGAAGGCTGGCAGCAAAGCCGCGGGCATTGTGATCGATGATGCGGCGGTGACTCCGCGTTATGTGGTCGGACTCGCTGCAGATCGAGAACTACCGATCATTGCCAAGATCGCCAAAGGCTCATTAAAAAACAAGCTGCTGATTTTATTGCCTGGCGCGCTGATACTGAGTATGTTGGCACCATGGGTCATCACGCCGCTATTGATGGCAGGTGGTGCCTTTTTGTGCATGGAAGGTTACCACAAAGTGATGGATCTGATCCGCCCAGGCCATCATGACGCGCACGCAGATGCCGAGGCGGCACCGATGACTGCGGAAGAACTGGAAGCATCGCAAGTCAGCAGTGCCGTGCGCACGGACCTGATCCTTTCTGCCGAAATCATGGCGATCACATTGGCTGGTATAACAGAATCACCACTTTGGATGCAAGCTCTCGTGCTAGCGGTCGTGGGCTTAGGCATGACCTTGCTGGTGTATGGCGTTGTGGCATTAATTGTCAAAGCCGATGACGTCGGTGTAGCACTCGCGAGATCTGGCACGGGAATCATCCGCGCGATGGGTCGAGCTCTCGTTTTAGGCATGCCCTCTTTCCTCAAAATTCTCAGCTTCATCGGCATGATCGCCATGCTATGGGTCGGTGGTGGCATTCTCATTCACGGCCTGCATCAACTCGGCGTGCATGGCCCTGAAGAGATGGTTCATCACGCTGCTGAAGTTTTTGCGAGCATCCTCCCCTCTGCCAAGGCATTCATGCAGTGGTTAGGCAGTGCTGGTATCGCCGCCGTGCTCGGGGTCATCATCGGTGCCCTTGTCGATCCCTTGGTGAAATACGCCATCAAACCGCTATTCTCCGTTTTCAAACGCAAGGCCTGAAAAGGACTACACGCGCATCTAGAAACTAACGCACTCGATAGGATGCGCTAATCGGCACGTTTCTGCTCGAAGAGCCACTTGTGCATCTCCTTGTCACGATAGACTTGGTCGGCGATGCCGTGATCGCCTCCCGGAATCTCGGTGTATTTGATCTTGCCGTTCAGCTTCTTAATCGCTTCGACGATGTTACGTGAGGACTCTACCTTGACGGCTTCATCTGCGTCTCCATGAAATGCCCAGATAGGAATATCCTTCAGTTTTTGAGCATTCTGGGGACTGGCTCCACCGGCGACGGTGACTCCCGCAGCAAACAGTTCTGGTTTCATGGCGAGAAACTCAAAAGTCCCGAAAGCTCCCATAGAGTAGCCGGTAATGTAGATGCGTTTTTGATCGATGGGAAAAGTTGCGAGCATATCATCGATGATTTTGAGAACCATGTCAGCATTACTACCTTTCCATCCACCTTCCCCTAGGCTCTGGGGAGCGAGCACCAAGCAGGGTTTTTTGCTTTCATTGGTAAAAGTGTTCGCATTCCCTGGTTCTTCGGGAATCATCACATCGTTGCCTCTGCCGTGAAGATAAATTACCATGGGGTAGGTATCTTTCTTTGACCGGCGGATTTTGCGATCTCCAAAAATGCGAAACTTCATTCCATGAGCTTCATGACGCTCCCATTCCCCCGTGATGAGTTTGACCAGCGCAGGATCAGGTTCCTTCACTTCCGCTGGGGTGCTGGACTCGACCTTTTGGGTTTTGATCCATGCCTGATCTTCTTCGGAGAGTTTCGAAATAGGAAGAGTGAACAAGCGTTGATCGCTCTCTCTTTTGATGGTGACCTCGCCATCTCTGGTGCTGATAAATTCAGCTTCGATGCTCTTGAGCCCGTCGGCCGTTTTCCACGTGCGAACTTCCGCTAGGGAGATCTGACTGATGATGAACCAGAATAGGATGATAAACTTTTTCATGTGCTTTGTGTGATTGTTCATTAGTTTGCCAAACATCAACATAACGGAACTTCTGCCAACGTGAACGATTTCGATCGGATTGTCCATGACTGAATCTCAGATCTCCATGGCTAACGCATTTTATTGGATGATCATAATGAATTCATCTCGTGCGGTTAACTATTGAATAATTTCAGCCACAAAAAAACGCAAAAGTCACAAAATTTCAACCTTCTGCGTTTTTTTGCGGCCAAAGAATTGATGGGAAAAGAGATTATCTGCCATAGTGTGTTTGCCCTGCTCCGATCTTGGACGTAATGATTCCGCTCTATCATTCTCCAAACGATGAGTTATTTGCCGATGAGAGGGCTACCCCCCTTCACACGCCGCTAGGGCTCACGGTAGCGATCCAAAAAAAGTTGAGCAATGCGGCAATATCAATGAACAGGCAAAAAAAAGCGCAACACAGAATCCAGCGCCGCCCAGGCTCCTTGGTCACCCACGCCATAACGACAGCAACCATGAGCGCCATGATCGAACCGAGCCACAGAAGAAGAACACCCTGAATCAAATACACAATCCATGGAATCGCCTCCGATTGCCATAACCCAGCCAAAATCACGGTGGCACTCCAAGCTCCCAGCAATCCCATCCAGTGCCGTTTCCGCTGACCCAAGATAAACTCCAAAATCGTCCAAGCGCACGAAGCGACAAATGAGGCTATGAGAAATGGCAAAAAGGAGTTCATTGTTTTTTCGAATCTTTTGGTTCGAGAATGATCAGCATCTGTAATCAAAAAAGAGAGTAACACCCGATCACTGCTTTAATCTGCATCGCAACTGGAATGAGTCGTACCAATAATGTGCCTATCTTCTTCATGGCTGATATTTCTTTCAGAAGGCGAATTGTATCGCAAAGAGAATAAACGTCGATTTTTACTTTTGATCAACAGTGCATAAACACGACCTCCCCCCCCTACTCATCCGACGACTGGCGGCGTTGGGTTTTTTTGTCAGAATGCTGGCGTTTGTCGGCGACCATGCGTTGCTTTTGCTTGCGGGATTTTTGGCGCTTTTGGCGGCGGATCTTTTCGATCTCTTGTTGGCGTTTGGAGAGGATGCCATTTTTGATTTCGTCGATCCGATCGCAGAGTTCTTTGCGGGCGAGGTAGCGATTGAGCTCACGGGAGCGCTCGCGTTGGCATTTGATCTCGATGCCCGTGGGCTCGTGTTTCAGGTAGACGCAGGAAGAAGTTTTGTTGATCTTCTGCCCTCCCGAGCCGGAACCCGTGATAAATTTCTCCACAAGATCATCCTCGCGGATTTCCAGCACAGCCATCCGTTTTTCTTGTGCAGCAATTTTTTCTGAGGAGATCATCGGAGTGAGGTTATTAGTGAATAGTTATTGGTTAAGGGTTATTTGTTATTGAGTAAGACTTTTCACGATTAACCATTAACTCATAACCAATCACTCTTCCCTCACCTCGTCCCGACGACTTCGAAGGTGAAGCCTTTGAGGTATTCGGTTTCGGGGAGGTGGAGCATGACGGGGTGGTCGAAGCGTTGGGTGTGAGTGGCGATGAGACGCAGCGACTTTTTCGCATCGTGCGCGGCCTCGGCGATGTTTTCGAGAAACATGCCACGTGTGGCGTGGTGGGAGCAACAATAGGTCGAGAGGATGCCGCCTTTTTCTAGCAACTTCAGAGCGCGCAGGTGGATTTCTTTGTAGCCGCGCATGGCATCGGTGAGGGTCTTTTTGTTGCGCGTGAAGGAAGGAGGATCGAGCACGATGAGGTCGTAGTTCGGCTCGGCTTCTTTGAGGAAATCGAAAACGTTGGCCTCGATGACTTCGATGTTGAGTTCGTTGCGCGTGGCATTGGCGCGGGTGCTATCGCAGGCGCTGGCGGAGATGTCGACGGCGGTCACAGCTGCGGCACCAGCTTTGGCGCAGGCGAGGGCGAAGCCACCTTGGTTGGTGAAGCAATCGAGCACTCGTTTGTCAGGAGCAAATCGTGCGAGCTCGCCGTGGGCTTGGAGCTGGTCGAGGTAAAGGCCGGTTTTTTGTCCGTCGAGCAGATCGATCTCAAAAACGATGCCGTTTGCGGTGACAGGAAAAACGCCGGGATTTTCGCCGTGGAAAAGAGTGACTTCCAGCTCGAGGCCCTCGGCGCGGCGGATCGGTGAGTCATTTCTCAGGACGATCGACTTCGGGGCGAGCACATCGATAAGCGCCTGCTTAATGATATCCTTGCGCATGTCCATGGCTAAGGTGAGCGTCTGCATGACGAGGTGGTCGCCGTAGCGATCGACGATCAAGCCGGGGATGCCATCGGACTCCGACCAAACGATGCGACACAGGGTGGAATCAAACGGCATGCTTTCGCGGTAGGTGACGGCCTGCTGGATACGGCGGGTGAAAAACTCCAGATCTAGGTCCTGACGGCGGCGGGAAAAGCGGCGGGCGATGATTTGCGACTGCGGATTGTAGATTGCGGTGCCCATCGGGCGATCGCGAAAATCCTTTAAGGTAATGACATCGCCGGGCAGCGGATCGCCGAAAACCTTCTTAACTTCGGTAGCGTAAACCCAGTCGTGTCCGTGAAAAATGCGTGCCCGAGGGGCTATGATAAGTCCTGCCATAGTATAGTATAGTGAAAAAAGAGAAAGATTGTTCTTGATGCGCGGGGGAGAGAGTTGTAGCAAAGCGCACAGCTATGGGACAGCAAATTAAAAAAGTAATCAAACGTCGTCGCCGCAAGGACTACTTGCGTCGCAAAAATGAGCAAGCCAAACTTGGTGGATCCGTGAAAAAAGCCAGCGTGGTGAAAAAAGCGCCAGCTGATGCATCCGGTGAAAAAACAGCCAAGAAAGCTGCGAAAAAGGCCGCTACGAAGAAGGCTCCTGCGAAAAAAGCCGCCAAAGCTGTTGAGGAAACTCCCGCAGCCGAGGAGAGCTCCGAGGCGTAATCCACGCGACTTCTTCAACAACCTAGGTTTTTTCCCAAGGCGGTCTTCCCATTCGGTGGAGATCGCTTTTTTTGATGTTGATTCTGCCCCGACGACGATGTTCCTTGATTTTTCCTCGTATTTTTGGTATCTGCCCGTAGTTCTGCTCGGTGCTTGCGTCGGATCGTTTCTGAATGTGGTGATCTATCGACTGCCGCTGGGCCTATCAGTGAATGAGCCTAAGCGTTCATTTTGCCCGCTGTGTAAGAATTCGATCGTCTGGTGGCGCAACATTCCGATTGTCTCATGGCTGCTGCTGCGCGGAAAATGCGCCGATTGCCATGCACCGATTCCCTTGCGTTATTGGATTGTCGAGGTCGTCACGGCGCTACTTTTCGTCGCCAGTTGGTATCAATCCAGCGTGCTCACCGCGCTGCTGCTTTTCGTATTCATGGCGCTGGCTGTGGCGATTGGCTGGATCGATGCCGAGCACCAGATCATCCCAATCAGCCTGACATGGGGTGGCAGTGCTGTTGCGCTGATCTATGCGGGATTTCATCCAGAATTGCTGCATCTGCGCGATCCCGCCGCCGCGTGGCACGCGCATCAAGGACCATGGTGGACGGGAGTTAAGGATGCCGGACTCGGCTGGGTGCTGGGATTTTTCGGCCTGTGGTCAGTGGTCTTGCTAGGGAAAATGATTTTTGGCAAAAAAAAGATTACCTTTGATGTGCCCACCGACTGGCAACTCATTGATGCTCCCACTGATGCCGATCCCGTAGTCTTCTCCTGCGAGAGAGAGAACATTCCGTGGGATGATCTTTTTTTCCGCAAATCCGATGAACTCCTGCTCGAATGCACCGCCATCGAACTCAACGGATCTACCATCGATCAGGGCTTGCTGAAAATTCGCGAACACGAAATCACCACGCCTGATGGCATGGTGCATCGACTCGCAGACGTCAAGACCCTTGGTGGAAAAGTCACCCAAGCCACCATCCCACGCGAAGCGATGGGCATGGGAGACCCTCATTTGCTCGGCATGATTGGTGCATTCATAGGTGGCTTCGGCGTCATATTCACCATCGCTAGTTCCGCCGTTTTTGCCATCGTTGCCGCAGTGCTCGGGCGCATCGGTTTCGGCCGACCCCTGCCCTATGGACCCTTCTTACTCCTCGGAGCTCTTACCTGGATCTTTGGAGGTTGGAAATTGTGGCAACTCTATGTCGATTGGATCACCTTTCGATAAATTCTAACAAAATTTTACCACTGTGCATATTTTGCGATGATAAAAAAATCGCCCTCCCGCACGTAAAATGATTTCCAACACGCAAAAAATCACTATCATATAGCTCATGTCCGCACCCGATGATACCATTGCCTATTGCCACGCCTGTGGAACCGCAATGGATGTCAGCAAAGTTGCCCCTTTCAGCAATGTTGAATGCCCTGCTTGCCAGAAGCACACACGTGTCAAACGCGAGTTTGGCCCCTACACCCTTCTTCGCCGTCATGCCATCGGCGGTATGAGCATGGTTTTTGTCGGTCACGACAACACACTCGACCGTGAGGTTGCGCTCAAGATTCTCAGCGAAACCTACAGCACTGATGAAAAACGCATCTCCTCCTTCGAAGAAGAAGCCCGCATTACTGCAGCAATTTCCCACCCTCACGTTGTTCGTGTTTTCAAAACCGGCAAGGCGTTTGGCCGATTCTACATCGCCATGGAAATGGTCACAGGAGGCCATCTCGAGCACCAAATCAAAGAACGTGGCGCAATTCCTGAGGCCGAGGCGCTGCAACTCGCCATCGAGGTCGCCGAAGGATTGCGCTCGGCCCATGCAGCTGGCCTGATTCACCGCGACATCAAGCCAGGAAACATCTTGCTCGACTCCGCAGGCAGCGCTAAAATCGTCGACTTCGGCCTCGCACTAATGACCAAGGGAGGTGTTGCCACGCCCGATGAGATGTGGGCCACTCCATTTTACGTGCCACCCGAAACCATTGAAGGACGCGAGGAGGACTACCGCGCCGACGTTTATGCCTTTGGCGCCACCTTTTATCACGTGCTCGCCGGCAAGCCTCCCTGCACCGAGGAGAGCATGGTCACCACCCAGCTCCGCGAAGCGAAAAAAAACATCATACCGCTCAGTGCCGCCTGCCCCGAACTATGCCTCGAAACAGCGGCCGTTATCGAGTGCGCCATGGCCTATGACCCATCGGCCCGCTTCCGCTCATATGATGAACTCATTGAGTCGCTCCAAATCGCTCTGATGGTAGCGCAGACGCATGAAAAAAACTTGCGCAAAGGTATCCAGCCTAGCAACCAGCCAGTTCCTGTTGCCATCACTCCCGCCGAGCGACGCCGCATCGCCAAAAAGCTAACCACCCAGAAAATGATCACCGCTTCGGCAACTGTGCTGGTCTTAGGCGTCGCCGGCTGGGCCGCGGTAAAGCTTTTGGGCGGCAAGGAACCAACAGCAGCTTCAGTAGTCGTCACGAATGATCCAAACGCAACAAACGTGCCCGTCATCACCGACCAATCGGGCGTTGCCATCAATAATCTTTACCAGCAAGCCCGCAAACTCCTCTCCGAAGGCGACTATGATGCCGCGCGCGAAACATTTCTCCAACTCCGCGACAACGGTAACGTCCAAGAGCCGACACGCACGTGGTGTGGCTTTGAAGCCATGCTATGCGCTTACCTGAATGGTCGCAGCAACGATGCTCGCGCTGATGCCAAGAACCTCGAGCAACACCTCAAAGAGCCCTCTGTTCCAGGAGTTATCCGCAAGGGTTTGCAAGATTGGCTTCCACAACTCCAAGAATTCAAACCCATCTCTGAAAACATCGCCTCGTCTACCCCACAAGATGAACTGATTTTTCTCATGATTACGATGGCGAATGCTTGCAAAAATTGGGAGCAAGGAAAGATGAAGGAAGCCCTCCCGGCCTTCGAGATCATCAAAAATGCCACGATCAAAGGCAACAACTCGCTCATCGAGATCTATCAAGAAAAAGCCAAAGACTACTTGGCCGATGCCGCAAAGCTGCAAGCAAATGAACTCACCAATCTCCCTGCTACCCCGCAAGATTGCCGTGATACAGCGGAAAAACTCGAACCTATTCTCACTACACTCGCGACGCGTGGTCGTGCAAAATTCATGATCCGCGAATGGCAACTCGTCCTCGGGCGCCATGCCAAAGTGTTGGAAACATCACCGAATGCTAACACCACTGATGAAGGACCATCGTTTGCCGATGTCATGAAAAAACTTCCATCACTGACGAACAACTGCCAATTCCTCGAAGCCGCCGAATTACTCAAAAAAACCAGTGAGTTGAATCCACAAGAAGAAACGCAACGCACTGCCTTGCTCGGTATGTGCGAAGGTGCGGGGATTTTCCTTGCCGACCTCGAAGAAGACATCTCCAAGTCGCCGATCACCCTGGCAGTCGCCGCCAAAGATGGCCGTAGCTTTTCAAGCATCAATGCCGCGAGCGAAGGCATGGTAACTCTCGCCAACGGCGACACCGAGGCCTCTTTTCCTTGGGCGGGCCTGCCTCCAGCCAACATCATCAATATCTATCGCGAAGTCATTCGCAAAAATTCCGGCGATGTCAGCATTCCGCTGCGTCACGAATCTGCGATCTGCTTCCAATGGCTCAGCGGAGAAAAAGATGCCGCACAAACCGCTGCCAACTATCTCAGCAACTCCTCTCCCTCTTTCAAAAAACGCTGGGAGCAATGGATGGCAGCACTAAACTAAATGCCACCCAAAGGCATCAAACGATTGCTCTCATTTCAGCAATTCAATCATCGCCTTGCCCATCGCTTCACCCACATCCATGTAGACTTCAGCTTTGCCACCGTAGTGACCATTGCCGCTGCCGCCTTGAGCCATCGGATTGGTGAAGACCGTCGCCACGTGCCCCTTAAACTCGGGATACTTGCCAGATTTTCCATCCACGGCCATTTGCGCGTCGAACACTTTTTCGCCATTGCCACCGCAGCCTTTTTTCGATTCGCCTAAAGTGCCCATGACAAATTTTGCATTGGGAGCCTCGAAGTCTTTGCGCAGTTGTTGAATGAAGCGCACCAAATTTTCTTCATACTTCTCGGCATGCGCCGCATTGCCACAGTCTTTCTCCCCTTGCCAAAAAAAGAAACCTGCTACTTCGTATTTTTTCGCCTCGGGGTAATGCTTGCCTAAGTCCGCGAGTACTTTTTTTGCATCCTCAACGTCATCATCATACTGCTTACCCGCATACCACTCACCTTCGACTTTATCACCATTACCCTTCGGGTTGCCCGGTGTGCCACGATAACCTGGCTGCGTCTTGCCACCGTGCTCATAAGGCTCACTTCCTGGAGGCAAAAGATCCCACCCGAGACTGCGATTGCCGATGCAGCTTTTGATGACCATCACGGGAGCCTCAATCGCATTGCCCAGCGGATGACCCAAGCCATACTCCGGCCCCATCGTGCGACCAGTCACTTTCATCCACTCATTTTTCAACATCCCCTTGCCCTGCATGTATTGCACAAAGCGAACATCTTTGCGCTCATGCCAAGAACCATCTTCTTCTACGAGATACGAATACTGGCTCTTGTTCTTCACAGCATTCTCTAACGAAACATCGCCACCTGCCACTTTCCCCAGTCCGACCATGTTGGATTGCCCTAGCAAAACAAACACCTGCACAGGCTTACTCATGTCAGCGGGTTTGCCATCGGATTTCTCTAACAACTTGTCTTCGGTAATATCCGCAACCACAGACGCACTTGGTGCAGGGCCGTTGGCATCCACTTTCCCCTGCTCTTTCAAAAACGCATTATCCGCAGCAGAAACTTTGTCTTGCGGGAATTTTAGGATTTTTCCGTTAGCCAACAGCACACTCACTAAGCCGGATTCAGGATCATACGATTTCAGTTCCCCTTCGAATGTTTTCGCGCCATCAGGACTGCTCCAAGTGCGAGCTTCTCCGATCACGGAAAAAAGCAACATACAAGAGCAAGTGACGAGAAGTCGTTGAGAGAACGCAACGATCGAAATTAGTGGTTTTACTTTCATGGATTTTTGAATTTTTTCACACGCATCATTGCATGCAAAATTACGCTATGTGCTTGATCCTTTTTTCCAGAGGTTGTAAAGCAAAAGCGCCCAATATACCTGACCGCTAATGGGTCAGGATTAAACATCGGTCAATAAAAAATCAATCAGCTCAATGGCAATTAGTGTGAATCAGTGGTTAAAAAAATCATCCCAACAAGTAACGGCAGCGCAGCGATTTACTGCTTTGCGTGCTTGATGACAAAATCGATCAATTCTTGACACTCAAAAAATGCCGGAGAAATTTCATGTCCACCGCCGGGGATGATTTTCACATCACATGTCCCGCCTGCCGCTTTGTAATTGTCTTGAAGTAACTTGGTGTTATCGATAAATGGCACCGGATCATCTTTATCACCATGTACGGAAAACATCGCAACTTTGTGTTTTGCTAGACCTGCGAGATTGTCAATCGGGTTGAATTCTTTGAGCTCAGCAAGAAGATCTTCCTCAGACATGCCGAAATCTGCTAGGGTTTCTTTTTTCGAATACTTCAATGACCAACTGGCAAGATTGCACACTGGGTAAATTCCAGCCCAGGCACGCACTTTTTCGGGATGCCGAAACGCCCATGATAGGGTCATCATCCCGCCTCGACTCTGACCTAACAGAATTGGTTGCTTCGAGTAACCGCGCTTGATCATCGCATCGTAGAATTTTGTGAACTTTTCTGTGCTACCTGGAGCGCCTCGGACTTCACCGATGTCATAGCCCGCAATCGTTATGCCCTCTTTCATGAAAGCATCGAGATATTTTTTATGCTTCACGATGATCACATCGCCATTGATAACTGGTGCATACCAAATCCATGGCTTGCCTTGTGCCGGGCGAGGAGCCTCATACACATAGGCTTTCTGTCCATCGACATCAAAAATATCTGCTTTCTTGGGAACACTGGGCATGTTTTTCCATGTGGCGGCATTGTCGATTTGCTCGGCGGCATCGAGTTTCTTTTGCATCTCGGCATATGGTACATCTTGCACGCTCGTTTTACCATCGATGAAAAATCTCGCTTGGCCTAACAACAATTGCACAGTCTCTCCTTCTGCTGCTTCCACTTGATGAGCATGATCCGCCGCTTGGCCATTGACCAACCATTGGGCATCATCGGAAAACACGCTTGTCGCCATTCTTTGGGGCTGCTCAAAGCCACGCTCGCGCTGCGCAAATATTACCAATCCCAAAACTAGTGCCGCCGCCACGCTCAACCAACCAATCAATCGTCTACTTGTAGATTTCTGCGATGAAACATACTGATCACCAATCATGGCTCGGCCCTCAAACTCTTCATACAACACATGCTGCATCAATGCATATTCGCGATACAATTGCGCAAATTCTTGATCCTCACGCAGCCGCTGCTGAAATGAGACAAATCGCTCCTCATCGCACTCTCCATCGAGCACTTTATGAATCCACTGGTAATCGCTCATTTTCATGGAATGGGTGCTGGTGTTTGTTTCATTTTTTGCTCGATGCAACGGCGCAAAACAGCTCTCAGATTGAATAACAAAGCCTTCAGCGGGCCCTCGCTCTTGCGCACGATCACCGCATAATCTCGCAACGAATCCTCACTCGCGAAGCGACACTGCAGCAATGCACGATCTTTTGGGCGCAGCTTCTGCAAACACCGGTGCAGGGCCTGATGCTGTTCCTCGAGCTCATCCGTGTCCACCTGCAACACATTTCGCGCCGAGGAATTACCCGGCATCAACGAACGAATGTAAGCTAGCATTGCTGTCTGCTGGTTCGTCAGCTCACGCACAAATTCCTCTGTCCCTTGTTCCACTGGCTGCCAATCATCCATTACAGATTCCTACAACACATGTCCCATTCCGACAATCGTTTTATTATCACGCGAAAATTTCCACAATCTGCCAAAAAAAGTCACATCTCACCACTCTATTCGTTGACTTCTCATCCTTTTCCAAGCATAACGTGCGTCCGATGTCATCCATTCTTCCACCACGTCCTCGCCACGTCGGCTCCAAAGTGCGGGTCTGTATCGTTGCCTCCAATTACAATAAGGAGTTCACTGACGCACTTGTCGAAAATGCCATCGACGAACTCGGGGAGCTCATGCCGCAATCGCGCGTGGACCTGATTCGCGTCCCAGGTGCTTTTGAAATTCCTGTCACCATTGCCAATTTACTCAGCCGCGAGTCACCCGTCTGCGTCATCGCCCTCGGACTCATCATCCGTGGCGCAACAGCCCATGCCGACCTCGTCGCCGAGTCCGTTACCTCCTCTCTTCAACAACTCGCCATCACACATCGCATCCCCATCATTCACGAAGTCCTACTCTGCGATGATGAAAAACAAGCCTACGCACGCTGCATGGGTGTCAACATCAATCGCGGACGCGAGGCAGCCCGCGCCGCAACCTCAATGATTGATATTTTCCAAGAACTCGAGCGCTCGATCCCACGCACCAACAATCGTCCTAATGCCTAGTCGTCGCCAAATCCGCGAAGCAGCCGTCCAATTCCTCTACTGTTCTGACCTCGAAGGTGGCGCACCCGCAGCCGATTACCGCAATACTTTCTGGGAATTACTCACCGAGTCTGATCGCCGTCGCCTGCTCCACAGCACCATGCGCGCCCTCGAACACATCTGCCAAGGTCGCCTCGATCGACTACTCGAACTATCCGATCGCAGCCCACAGGCACTCGCGCGCTTGAGCGCATCCACCGACTTTGCCATTCTGAAAAACGAACTCCAACTCGTCCTGCGCTACGAGTCGGAATGGACCATGCAATACAACATCTGCCGCAAAATTCCCGTGCACGATGCGGATCAAGAAACCGCAGTCACACAGCTCGAAGTCGCATTGAAAAAACTTTACGCCATCGAGCATGACCTCAGCGCCGCCCGCATCCGCTTCATCAATGCCATTGATGATCAGCCGCAGCTGCGCAATCCACTCGAGCCCGTAACAGCCTCCATTCGCCGCCTCCAGCGCATCTCAGACCGTGTGCGTATGCTCGAAAAACCCGAAAATTTCCCTGATCAGACCGATCTCAAGCATCTCCGCGAATCTCAAGTAGACCTCATCGAATTGCGCCGTGATGCGGACTCACTCGTCGATCTCGTTCTCAAGCACAAGGCCGAAGTGGATAAATCTCTTGCCGAAATCATCACCAACTTCGCCCCCGAGCGCATCGATCCCGTTGATCGCGCCATTTTGCGCCTCAGCGCCTGTGAATTAATGACCCGCCCTGAGCTCTCGCCCAATATCGTCATCAATGAGGCCATCGACCTCGCGAAAAAATTCGGCTCCAACGATTCCGGGCGCTTCGTCAATGGCATCCTCGACCAACTCGCCAAATCCTGACGCACAACCCGCAGCAGTAGAAAAAAAGCTTAATATTCCTCTCCTCGTAGGCTTGACCACTGGCTCTGTAGCGTTCATACTAAGTAACTTATGCTATCACGGACATCATCCGCTCTAGCCATGCCAGCCTGCACGTCATCGAGACATCGCTGCAGCAACCTCAGTATCTCAAGCAGGCTCTCCAACCTGCCGATCTGAAATCTGATCAAAAAATCAGTGTCATCCGTTCTGAAAAAGTGCAAATATCACATGAATCGATCGATTTCACAAGTCGATTCCACCCATTAGAAACCTACCGCAGCATGTCATCAATGGGCACCAAATTCCCATAGCGATGAGCTGTCGCGGAGAGACTCTGTTCACGCAGGAAAGACAGCATTTCCATGCGACCCAACGCGAGTACACGACGTGTGACGATGCGCAAGCGTTGTTCATGAGCGATCCGATGCATTTCTGCACCTGCACCCACAGCGCGTAAGACACCATGCGGTGCCAAATCACGTAACCCTAACAAAAACTCTTCATCGCTTTGCTTAATGGCACGAATGTTTTGCGAAGCAATCTTGGACAGTAGCGTCGGCGACGAGACGATGATTTGTGTCACGCCAGCTCGCTCCGCTGCAGCCACGAGACGCAGCGTGTGCGCAAAAGGTTGCTCTGAGGACGCGCGTATAACCGCATGGGGCATGGCTCGATAACGAAAAAGATTTTTTTCACAAATCAATGCCGTCGGATCATGAGCGATGCCAAATTCGTGAGCCCACCAATAGGCATCACTCTCCATCGCCGCCATCAACCAAGCATCGTCCGCCGCATGATTCCGCGCAAAGCAACGAAGTCCCTCACCAATCTCCGCACGCTGCTGCGGTAGAGCTGTTTCTTGCCAATGAGAAAATTGCGCCACATAGTTTGGTCCACCTGCTTTCGCACCGGCACCAATGCACGAGGACTTCCAACCGCCGAATGGCTGACGTTGCACAATCGCCCCCGTGATCGAGCGATTCAAATACACGTTACCAGCCTCCACCGTGCCTTGCCATGCTCGAATTTCTTTGGGGTTTAGCGAGTGAAGGCCCGCAGTCAGGCCAAATAATGTATCATTTTGCCAACGCATCGCCGTCTCGAAATCGGGCGCACGCATCAGACCTAAGACCGGACCAAAGCACTCGGTTTGATGATACCACGAGCCAGGACGTATGCCGAGCTTGATGCCCGGCGACCACAAGCAATGATTGCCATCAATCATTTGCGGCTCTAACAACCAAGACTCGCCCTCATCCAATGTCGTCAAACTGCGCATCAATTCAGGACCAGGAGCACGAACCACAGGCGTCACGATCGAGTCCAGCGCCCACGCAGAACCCACGGTCAGCGAAGCCGCAGCATCGCGCAGTTGACGCAGGAAGGCCGGATCATCGTAGCGCTCCGCCGTGATGATCGCCAGCGAGGCAGCACTGCACTTTTGCCCTGCGTGCCCGAACGCGCTGCGCACCAGATCTTTTACCGCCTGATCAGGATCACAAGCATTGGTGATGATCAACGAGTTCTTTCCACTCGTTTCCGCAAACAAATTCATCGTCGGCTTCCATGAGTGAAATAATTTTGCTGTCGCGTAAGCCCCCGTGAGAATCACCGCATGCACGCGATCATCCGTCAGCAATGAGGTGCCAATCTCGTTATCAGGGCAGACCAAAAATTGCACCGCTGAGCGCGGAATTCCCCCATCCCACAACAACTGACACATGTGATACCCCGTCCATACCGCCTCAGGAGCGGGTTTGAAAATGACCGTATTTCCTGATGCCAATGCCGCAAGAACTCCACCTAACGGAATCGCAAAGGGAAAATTCCACGGCGGCGTGATCACCACGGTGCCTAAGGGCGTTGCCACAGTTCCATCATGAAACGAAGGGTCTAAATTACGATGCGCATAGTAATTAGCAAAATCGATCGCCTCGCTAAATTCTGCATCACCTTCCGCTACCGCCTTGCCGGTATCACGCAGCATCACAGCAATGCTATCACCGCGGTGCTTGGCAAGATGAGCCGCTACTTTTCGCAACGCAAGGGAACGTTGTTGCTGAGTCGTATTTCGCCATCCGCTGGGATCCGCAGCCGCACAGGCCAGTGCTTGTTGCGCCTGATCTGCCGATGCGAGGGAGTATCGATAGTTCACCACTCCGGGGCGAGATGGATCTTCCGCATCCACTTTTTCGCTAGATTCAATCGCTTCTCCAGCGATCACTAAAGGAATGCTAGGAGCAGCACTGCTCGACTGCTCCAAGACTTTTCCCGTGGCCCAAACAACATTGGCAGGCAACGCCCAATCTGTATCCGCTTCATTGTGAAAGCCCTCTTGCAAGCTGCGTTCTTGGGTTTCTTCTACCTTACGATCTTGCATACGCTGTGGCGCTGCGCCAACACTTTGTTGCAGCGCACAAGCTTCGATAAAACTTTGCTTTTGGCGCTCCCACTTGTCATCTCCCTGCTGCATGCCAAAAAGATCACGCAGGAAATTTTCGTCCGCGGTGTTTTCATCCAGTCGACGCACCAAGTAGGAAATCGCACTGGCGAAATCCTCTCGCCTCACCACGGGAGCATACAGTAACAAGCCTTTCGCATGGCGTCGTGCTACCCGCGCCTGATGATTGGCCATGCCTTCTAACATTTCCAACTCCACCCGTGCTTCGACACCCTGATCTTCACGCAACAACAAGGTATATGCGATATCAAAAAGATTATGTGATGCCACGCCGAGCCTCACTGCCGCCGCGTGTTTCGGCTCACACCCATAATGCAGCATGCGCTTGAAGTTCGCATCTACTTCTTTCTTCGATCGATAAGGTGCCTGCTCCCAATCATGCAAGGTCGCCTCAACCTGCTCCATCGCTAGGTTCGCACCTTTGACAATCCTCACCTTGATGCCCGCACCTCCTCGGGCCACGCGCGCCAACGCCCATGTCGTCAGCTCCTGCTGTGCGGAATAGGAATCAGGAAGATACGCCTGTAAGACAATGCCTGCTTCTAACGATAAAAATTCTCCTTCATCTAGCACCTCAGTGAAGGCCCGACAGGTCAAACGCAGATCGCGATACTCTTCCATGTCGAGATTCACAAACTTATACCCGTCCGTTTCCGGAATGCGATACGTCATCGCCTGTCGATACAATCGACGCAGCCGCTCTTTGATTTTGAGGATCGTTTGCTCCACACCAATTAAATGAATCTGACTGAAAATGGCGGAAATTTTCACCGAGATGTATTCGCAGTGTTCATCGGCCAAGCGGTCCAGATTGGTCTCCAATCGATGGTCTGCTTCTTCTTCGCCCAAGATCGCCTCACCTAGTTGATTGAGGTTCATCTTCATGCCATCGCGACGTCGTTTTTTCAAATGCTTGTGCAAGGCGCGATCTCCTCCCGGAAGAACCACCTTCGCGCTCTCACCGCGCATTTTGGCCTCGACCAACGGCATCACAATTTCCGGTGCCAACTGCGATGCCGCAGCGCCGATTCGCATCATCGCCTGCTCCCAAATCGGCAAATAATCCGGCATACCATGCTCCTCGACGATGTCACGCAAGCGCTGCGCCTTTTGATGATCTTGCGGGTAGCGAAACACCTGATCCGTGAGCATGAGCGTCGTCATTTTTCCTTCAGGATCATCCATCATCCGCGAAAGCTTCCACGCCTGCCAGCGCTCCGCCCAAGTCGCTTCTCTCGCCGCCTCTCTCAAAAGTTGTTCAGCGAGGATCACAGCACGCGCTACCAGCGGAAGATCGGATGTTGTATCGTTCATAGGTATAATATTTTAAAAAATGTATCAGATCCAGCAACAAGTCACCGAAATCTGTGTCGCTTGCGAACAGGATTTACAAGAACAATTCAAAAAAACTTATCGAATGATGATGTGGCTACAAACATCACCATCTTGGCACTGTCTCAGCTCGGAAACTCGCCGATTCACCCTTGCCCCGATGCCATATCCTGCTAGCTTAGTGCCGATGCAGCATGGCTTACGAATCGGAATCGCGCAGATCAATGGCACCGTCGGAGATTTCCCCGGCAATGCAAAAAAAATCCTTCACGGCTATCGCGCGTGTATGGACCAAGGTGCCGATTTGGTGATCACCCCCGAAATGTCGCTCGTCGGCTACCCCCCACGCGATCTCGTCCACAAATCGCAATTCGTCCCCAAGTGCCTTCAAGCCCTCGATTATCTCAGCGAGGAAATCAAGCACGTCCCGCTCCTCGTCGGCTACGTCGATCACAATACCCACACTGCCCCAGGCCGACCATTTCGCAACGCCGCCGCTTGGCTGGAGTCAGGGAAGATCATACACAAAATCTACAAAACCCTGCTCCCTACTTACGATGTGTTTGACGAGCTTCGCTACTTTGAACCGAGCGAAAAATGCGACGTCATTCACTGGCAAGGGCATCGCCTCGGCATCACCATCTGTGAAGACATTTGGACCGATGACTACCTTCCCCGCCCGCTCTACGATCGCGATCCCATCGAGGAATTTAAGCAGCAAGGCATTGATCTTTTGCTCAATCTCAGTGCCTCGCCCTACCACATCGGCAAGACGCACACTCGCCGTGAACTCATGGCTCGCGTCTCCGCCGAGCTCCAAGCCCCCGTCGTTTATTGCAACTCCGTTGGTGGCAATGACGAATTGATTTTCGATGGCCACTCGCTCGTCGCCACGCCAGCTGATGGCTGCCTCATTCAGCTCCCCGGCTTCACCGAGGAAATCACCACCGTCGATCTCAGCCACCTCAAGCACCGCATCGATGAGCCATCCGCGCCAGAACAGATTTTCCACGCACTAGTCCTCGGTCTGCGCGACTACGCCACCAAGTGCGGATTCTCCAGCGTCTGCCTCGGTCTTTCTGGCGGAATCGATAGCGCACTCACCGCTGTCATCGCCGCCGAGGCCCTCGGTGCCGATCACGTTTTTGGGCTCACCATGCCCTCGCCTTATTCTACGCGTGGCAGTGTGGACGATTCATTTTTCCTCCAGAAAAGTCTCGGCATTTCCTGCACCGAGGTCTCCATCGTCGATACCTTTGTCGCCGTCAAACAAAGCATGGCCGCTGTTTTCTCCGGACAAAAAGAAGATGTCACCGAGGAAAACATGCAGGCCCGCATCCGCGGACTTTACCTCATGTCGCTATCCAACAAATTCGGCCACCTGCTTCTCACCACCGGCAACAAGAGCGAACTCGCCGTCGGCTACTGCACCATCTACGGCGACATGTGCGGCGGTCTCGCGGTAATTTCCGATCTACCAAAAACCACCGTCTATGACGTAGCTCGCTGGATCAATCGCGAACGCGAAATCATCCCCTGGAGCACCATCGACAAGCCACCCAGCGCCGAGTTACGCCCCGATCAAAAAGACCAAGATACCCTCCCCCCCTACGACATTCTCGATGCCGTTTTGCATAAGCTCGTCGAGCAGCAACTCTCCACCGAGGAAGTCATCGCCGCAGGTTTCGACGAAACCATGGTCCGCTGGGTGCAGCGCCGCATTGATCTCAATGAATGGAAACGCCAACAAGCCGCTGTGGGGCTTCGCGTCACCAGCAAGGCCTTTGGCTCCGGTCGCCGCATGCCCATCGTCCAGCGCTTCCCGAGCTAACGAGCTAACGAGCAAATCACTTGCCTCGATAAAAATAAATCGCCTTATCGCGCCCGTCGTTGTTGTGCATCACACCACGCCACACAACCTTACCTTGCTCCGTGCTCTTGGTGAGATAGCAAGTCGCCGAGTGCACACCATTCGTATACTCATGCAAGACCAACTCACCTTCCTTCGGGTTGCTGCCGCGTAATACGTATACCCGTCCCGATCCACCAGGACAATGGTAGGTGCCATTGACTTTGCCATTGGCATTCCACGTCAAAGTAAATTCCGCATTCTGCTGCCCAATCTTGCCCACATAGCCATTCGTTTCATCAGCCAGAGCCGAAACACTAAAGCCCAAAAGCATCATCAAGCACGACAGTTGTTTCCAAAATTTTGTATTCATATAGGTTCGATTTGATTTATCAATATCTAGCACCCCCCAAGCCCTAGGTCAATCAAAATTGAGGCTCAAAATGCTCATTTGCTTTTTTCTCACTGCTCATCCTCCTATGCAAAAATCTTCAACAGACAAGCTGCTCACTGAAAACTCAAAATCCCTCTCCCCACCGCCGCTTGAATCTCGTGAACCTTCACGAAATCCTTCACCCCCGGCGAAATCTCCGCGCCCGATGCTACATCCAACGCCGCAGGAAGCACTTGTCGCACCGCCGACTCCGCATTCTGCGGCGTAATTCCTCCCGCCAAAAACAACGGCTTTCCGGGAAAAGCTTCACGCACTTGCTGCACCAGCGACCAATCAAACACCTTGCCCGTGCCGCCATAAACACCCGGTGCCGCGGTATCGAGCAATAAGGCATCCGCGTTGGCAAACTCCGCCAAGCCAGCAAGATCCGCCGCGCATTTCACCCCATAAGCCCGCACACAAGGAATCCCGCGCGCCTGCAAGGCCTCCATTTGCGCTGCTGATTCATCGCCATGCAACTGCACCACATCGATCAAATCCTGCCGCACCAATTCCTCAATGAAATCATTTTTTGCATTCACAAAAACCCCCACCCGCACAATCGATCCATTCACTTCATGCAACCACGGCGCCGCATCATCCGGCGAAATAAAACGCTTCGACAAAGGCCAAAAATTCACCCCCAACGCCGTCACACCACTCGCCACCAAGCCCCGAGCATCCTCCGCCCGAGTAATTCCACAAATCTTCAGCGAAACCTCATCCGCCGCAAAAAATCTCTCCAACAAGCTCATCTCCGCCAATCCTAATTCACTAAATACCACTTGTCGAGCAAAGAGGAATCGGGGGATTTAAAGACCCCATACAATCAGACATAAGACGTAAGAAAAAGGTAGAGTTATTGGTTTAATAGGCAATGGTTATGAGATAAATACATTCCATTCAACCTAACAAAAAATTCTTGCCTAAATAGCCCCCCTGAGAAAAAACATCCATCCCGCGCAGTCACAGATTCATCTTTCTCACTGCTCAGTTTCAGATTTTCAGCCTTTACTTCCCATTTTTCCATTTGCATTTCACCCAAGCGCAGCGACTATTTCTCCCATGAAGAAAGTCGATCCCAATGACGTCGAAAAACTTAGTCGCGGCCAGGCAACCAAGGCTCGCATCGGCAATCGCAACATCGGCCACCGACTCAACCAAAAGGAACGCATTCTCTTCGAGTCCGCCAAACGTCTTGGCTACCTTAAGATTCCCCTCAGCGGCGCGCGCAAAAATGTCGTCCACATCTACCAACTCTGGTGCAGCGCCGAAGGCCGCGAATGCATCATCCACAACCCAGCGCCCCACAGCCCAGCCTGAGCCATGCTCAATACCTTTAAACGGTTTGACATCTTACTTTATGTCCATGAGGCGGTCGGTGTTATCATCGCACTTAACGAATTGAGCCGTTTTTGGATTGTATGCCTCAGAGAATTCACGAACTGCGCCATTGCGACCTCCGTATCGAATGCATCTTCAAAGCTCCAAATATTCGTCACTCAAGCGTATGCGCAAACAGGAAAATGGATTGCGAGGTGAAGATATCCATAATCGATGAAAGGGCATTGGAAGCTGACTCCCAGGGCACGGCGAATAGTGTAGGGTCGGATTCGTAGGCGATTTGTGTCACAACCCAATTTTTCGTAAAAGGTTTCTGTGACTTGGCAGTCCACGATACGACTTTCACAGGCGGGCTGGAATTCGTAGGCCGCACTTTGCCAGATTGATCTATCGGCGATGGGCTTGGCGGCGAGGATCAAGGCTAGGAGCTACTGGTCTTTTGCTCAGACAGCGCGATGAATTCGCCCCATCATCTTCCGGCAGGTAGGCATCGACTCAAGGAACACTCGCAATTTTCCCCAGCGATGCGATGCAAGGCTCTGGCACAGATGCACAATTCCGCACCAACACCCGTTCGCAAGATCGGGTGTTTTTTGTGCCAATGGCAAGAATATATAAAAAAAATTGAATCTGAGCGAATCCGTGCTTTTTTACCGATGTATGAAAAACATAACCTTGACTGCCGCCTTCTTGCTCGCCCTTAATTCCTGTGCTTCTTGGGCTGAGGTAAAACCCGTAGTCCCCACGCCCGCACCTGCTTATGTCAGCGAGGCTCCACTACCTGAAGGTTGGCCTGCACCTGGGCCCTATGACAAAGTCTCCGCCAAGACCATGCCAGGCTACCGCGCCGCTTTTACCGCCAAATCCGCTCAAACCATGGCGTTTTGGACACTTTTCACCCATATCAAGAAAAACGACATCCCGATGACCTCGCCAGTGGAAATGGCCATGGAAAACGAAGAATCGGCACTAGAAATGGCGTCCATGGGATTTCTTTACCAAAATGGCAAAGTTGGTACCGCTGGCGCTGCGGGTAAAAACGTCGAAGTGCGCGATGTGCCGAGCCAAAATGTTCTCAGCTACACTTGGCAAGGTGATGACACCAAAGAAAATGTCGCCAAAGCCAAGACCGCCATCGATGCCGCGATCACCGAGAAAAAGCTCACGCTCGAGCGCTACCGACTGCTCGGCTACAATGGCCCAGCGACTCCTCGCAACAAAGCAACATGGGAGCTCCAAGCGATTCTCAAAAAATAAGCATTCCCAGCCGCTCAATTTCCGCTAGCATCAGCGCAGTGACTTTAGCTGACCTTGGATGGAACTCGTTTTTTGCCGATGCATTCGCTGCCCTGCCCGCAAATGACTGGGTGCCCGCACGCTTAATCCGCGAGAGCCCGATCAACTACGGCGCCTTTCTCGAAGATGGGGAAGAAATCGACGTCGTCCTCTCCGGAAAAGTATGGCACGATGCCAAAAATGATGCCGATTTGCCCGCGGTTGGCGATTGGGTGGCCGTCAGCGTCGGTGGAGATAACGAGGATTACGTCATCCGCGCGCGCTTACCGCGGCAATCGTGTTTTTCTCGTAAAATGCCCGGAAAAAGTGCCGAGGAGCAAGTCATCGGCGCCAACATCGACATCGTCACGGTCGTTACCGATGCTGGCGAAGATTTCAATCCTCGTCGCATGGAGCGCTACTTCACGTTGATCCAGCGCTCGGGAGCCAAGCCAGTCGTTCTGCTGAATAAAGCCGACCTTTACCCCAAAAAACAAAATCAGGAAGCGGCTGAAATTCTCCAACAACTTTCGCCCGATGCCTCCATCCACATCACCAGTGCGCTGCACAATACAGGGCTAAAAGTTTTGCTAGCCCACCTCAAACGCGGCACCACCATGTGCATCGTTGGCTCCAGTGGCGTCGGCAAATCCACCCTCGTCAATCAACTCTATGGCGAGGATTGGCAGTGGACCGATGACGTCAATGAAGTCACCGGCAAAGGCCGCCACACCACCACTTCACGCGAGCTAGTTCCCCTGCCCAAACGCGGATTGATCATCGATAATCCCGGCATGCGCGAGATCCAAATGTGGACCGATGAGCAAACACTGCGCGAGAGTTTTGCCGATGTGGACGATATCGCTCTCCATTGCCGATTCCAAGATTGCAAACACGGCAACGATGCAGGCTGTGCCATTCGCGCCGCCGTCACCGCTGGCAAACTCGATCCTGCAAGACTCGATAGCTACCTGCGTCTCGATGATGAGATTGAAAAACTCCGCCGTCGTCAGAAAAAACGTCAGATCAATACCGAACGCCGCGCCAAACGTGATCACCGCGTCAAAGCCCGCAATCTCAACGACCGCATCCAATTGGAAGCCGATGAGATCGGCCTGATGCGCCATGGCGATGATTCCGACCTCGATTGATCGGTGCAACTTTTTTTGTAATCCTCTCCACGGATGACTTGCCAAACACTCAGCTTTCCTTCAAGCTCCGCGCGTGCTAGAAATTGTCTTCAACGAACTCAGTGCCGCCGAGATGTCCAAAATGGGCACCATGGAGCAGTTGGAATTACTCGATCAATTTCACGTGCAAAAAAGCGACCTAGAGAATCTTGACGGCGAGAAATTTGGCCTCATCGAACGCGATGGGAAAAAGCTCTATCGCTTCCGCACTCAAGACTGGCGCTTGTATTTCGAGGTCAAGGATGGCTCCGTCGTTGTCCATCGAGTGCTGCACAAAGGCACTTTTTCTGACTTTTTATTCCGCTCAAAAATGCCTTTGGCTGAAGACGAGGAATTGGCGCAATCCAAGCACTTCTGGAAGCTCATCGATGAAGGCCGCAATGCGAAACGTATCTAATATTTCAAAACGCATCTAGCATTTCCCCTTCTCCAAAACCTAATTCACGAATGAAATTCATTGTCTACACCGTCGCACTGGCCATACTCGGATTCGGCTGGATGAACCACTTGCAAAACAAGCAATCTGTTACTGCGGTGACGGAACTTTCATCGACTATCAATGACAACAACATCAGCAGTGACATGCTGCCCGAGTTATTAGAAAACACCAAGGATGGCTCACAGAAAAAGGCGATCAAGGAGTTGATGGCACAACTCAAAGGTCAGGAGACAGATGTCGAAGAAACCACCGAAGCCGCTACGGCACTGGCCGAGGACGTCGATAACAGCACAACCTTCATGGGCATTTTGCTAACATTTTTGACCGCGGGATACGCGGGTATTCTGTTCGTCATGCACATCCTGCCGATCTTGGCTCACCGCGCCACGCACCAAATTTTCGACAGCGGAGCTCAACTGGAAAAAGATTTGATGTCGGATGCCCGCTCGAAAGTTGCCCAAGGCGACTACGAAGGTGCAATCCAAGCATTCCGTGAAGCCGCAGAAAAAGATCTAGGGAATCGCCTGCCATGGGTAGAAATCGTCAAGCTCCAGCGCGACGTGCTACAAGTGCCTGCTGCCGCCATCGAAACCATCCGCGAGGTACTGGAAAAATACACCTGGCAAGAAAACGATGCCGCTTACTTCCTGTTCCGCCTCGCCGAGCTATACGATGCCGACATGGGCGAGCGCGAGAATGCCGTTTCAATTATGCAGCAGGTGATGCAACAATTCCCCGAAACTCGTCACTCCGCCAATGCCCGCCACAAGCTTCACGAGTGGGGCGTGGTCTGATCGGCTGCGTTCCCTTCGCCGTTGGCTTTCACGCCAACGGCTCTGTCTGACGGCATTGAGTTGCTGTTCCGCAGTACTTTTTGCTGATGACTGGTCGCTGATCGCAGCAACATTTTGGATCCTGTTCTTGATCATTGCCTGGACGGATGTGAGGAAGTTCTTTCTACTATGCCTCGCGCTGAGCCTTCTCTGTGGTGGACTGCATCGCTATCGCGTGACAGAACATTTCACGCAGCTTGCTGAAATCACGAATGCATCGCTCAGCACATTTGAAGTAAAAATCACCAACATTCCCAAGCAACGTGCTCAATCATGGGAAGCTCAAGCCCGTGTGCTGACAGGCGAAATTTCCGCGCTGAACGGCAAAAAGATCGCCCTCAGTGGCAGCGGAGCCGCACCCGCATCTGGAGCATTTCTGCTCGTGCATGGCCGCATCGAAGCCGCCGAAGGTCCACGCAACTGGGGGCAATTTGATCAAGCGGATTGGTTGCGCCGCAATGGTAATATCGGCATCTGTTTTGCCCAAGAAGTCAGCAATGCGGGCCGATCCGACGATGCCTTGATGCATTGGATTTTTCACCTGCGTCAAAAATTTCGCAACGCAATCACCCAAGGGCTTACACCTGGCAGTGATGAATTCAAAGTTATTCTTGCAATGGTGATTGGCGAACAACCTCCTTACCAAGACGGTCTGATCTTGCCGTTTCGCAACAGCGGCACCTTGCATCTTTTTTCCGTGAGCGGTCAGCACGTGAACCTCGTGGCTTTACTATTGTGGCTTGGCCTGCGCATTGCCCGCGTGCCGCGCAAGTGGGCGATCGCAATGCTGATACCTGCGATCTTTTGCTATGCACTTGTCACCGGTGCCTCGCCACCCGCCATGCGTGCGGCATGGATGGCTTCCGTCTTCCTCGCAGCATTTTTGTTTCAGCGAAAACCGCATTTGATGAATGCCTTGGCAATCGTCATCATCGCCGCTTTATTGTTGCAGAGCAACCTGATCTTTCTGGCCGGGGTCCAACTTTCCTATGGTGTGGTCGCCGCCATCTCGATCGGGTTGGCCTTGAGCCAAAATTTCATCAAGAATTTGAGTTATCACGATAGCTACTTGCCGCGCGAACTCTACACCCGCAAGCAAGAATTCATTGGTAAAAGCTGGGAAAAACTTTTGCAATCACTCGGCATTTCGCTAGCGGCCTGCCTTGGTTCGGCCCCGCTAACGATCAAACATTTCGGAATGATCACGCCGATCTCGATTGTGTCCAATTTATTTCTGAGTCCACTAGTTTTTGTATTGTTAGGCTTGGCGATGCTATCGACCTTTCTCTCGGTGCTCTCACCCACCGCATCATCGTGGTGCAATCAACTGAATGCACAAGTTGCCCGAGCTTGCATCGGCACGTCGGCATTATTTGCGGCCATTCCCGGTTCACACCAAAATCTCTCTTGGCATCGGATCAAAAATGACTCCATTCACATTCACGATCTTTCACGTGGTGGTGGTGCAGCTCTTGTGCAAACTCGCAATTCAGACGTTCTGCTAGATACCGGCAATGAGCGAAATTTCCACAATATCGTGCTCCCAAGTTTACGCTATTTTGGCTGCGAACCAGATACCGTTTTTTTGAGCCATCCAGAATCCCATCACATTGGCGGTGCCACCATCGCCACAGATCACTTGCGTTTGCGGCAAATCATAAGCCCGGTGAGCCAATCGCGCGCGGTCTCATTCCGCAGCTTGTATGCAAAAGCTATCCGCTCGAAGTTACCACTCTATCAGGCCCGTGAGGGAGTGGTGATCCGGCAATCCCACGATGTCAGTTGGACGATTATACATGCTCCTGATCCACAAGATCGCTATGCCATCGCCGATGATCGCGTCGCGATATACCTGCTCACGTTTCACGGTTACCGGATTCTATTTCTCAACGATGCCGGCCCCAGTGCGTGGGACGCCCTGCTCGAAAGCTATGATTCGTTGCGCTGCGATGTTATCGTTTGTGGACGACATCAACTGCATCCGCTCATGGCGGAAGAAATACTCGATCTCTGCCAGCCGCGTGTGATCATTTCAACGCACGCAGATTTTCCCGCTGAAGAAAAAATCCCCTCATTTTGGCCCGAGCAACTCGAGCAGCGCAATATCATCCTTTTTGATCAGGGACAAACGGGCATGATGCGACTGGAATACAGATCATCGGGACAGCTAGTTTTTCAGAGTTTTCTCGGGCATCATGAATTCACGCTCGATCAAACAAGCGCACGTGACTAATTGAACCAGGGCTTGCAATTTTAATCGACCTCACTACATTCCCCGCCAACAACCAACGAATCATCGATGCCGAACTACGATTACGAATGCGAAACCTGCGGAAAACGCTTTGAGCTTTTTCAGAGCATGAAGGACGACAAACTTGTGAACTGCCCTACCTCCATTTGTGATCATGGCGGAAAAGTCAAACGCCTGCTTGGCACCGGCGGCGGCATCATTTTTAAAGGTGGTGGATTTTATCAAACCGACTACCGCTCCGAGTCTTACCAGAGTGGAGCGAAAAAAGACTCGGCTAGCCAAGCCACGCCAGCAGCCGCTCCAGCACCCGCCAAGGAGAGCAAACCATCAGGCCCTACAAGCGCTTAATATATTTCACATTCCTTGAACAATTTTTCTCAATCGTATTCTTGCATAATCAACCATTTTCTCTAAAAACAACTTCACGCGTCATTCCAAACATCTTATGAAACCATCACGCCTCTTGCCTCTTGTCCTCGCTTTGTTCGTGCATCAAGCAACTGCCGCCGTCAGTCTGAAAACAGAAGATGCCGCAGCAACAACCGTTCCTTCCACCATTGAGGGCCCGATTAAAGAAGCACTAGAAGCTTTCAATGACGGCCGTCACGTGAAAGCCATCGATCTGGCCCGCCCGCTTGCCGAAAAAGGCAATGCCGATGCCATGTTTCTCATGGGAGTTGCACACGAAAGCGGTCGCGGCGTGGAACTTTCGCGCGATAAAGCGTTAGATTTTTTCAAAAAAGCCTCCGCGGCTGGGCAAAAAGACGCGACCTACCACCTCGCTCAGATTCTCCTCAGCTCCAAAGAAAAAACAGAACGTGAGCAAGGGAAGAAAAACCTCGAAGAAGCTGCGATTAAAGACCCAGCAAATGCGGGACGCATTTTGGGCGAAGCCTACATCAAGGGCATGATCACCGAGAAGCCAGACTTCGATCTCGCCGCTCAGTGGTGGACTGCCGCTAGTGAAGCGGGTGACGTTCCATCGATCCTCGCTCTAGCGCGCCTGTATGAAGCCACGAAGGATTTCCCTGAAAAAGCCGATGCCAAAAAAGCTCTCGAACTCTATCAGAAAGCCATTACACTCGGTGACAAATCAGCGCTCGTAGCCGCTGGCTCACGTTTGCTCAATGGCGATGAGACCATTCGCGATGAAAAAGAAGGTCGCGCCATGCTCGCGAAGGCGATTGAAGAAAAGCAATTCGATGCCTACCTCGCGCTCGGTGACTTCGAGGAAAGCGTGAAAAAAGATGCCAAAGCAGCACTCGCCCAATACGAGCTCGGTGGTGCATCCAAGCAAATCGATTGCGCCCTGCGTGCTGCCGATTTTTACCTCGAAGGCAAAGATGACACCGAGAAAAACGAAATCAAAGGCACCGAATGGCTGCGCAAAGCCGCTGAAATCGGTCACCCCGTTGGCAGCTATCGCTATGCGGCCAAGTTGCTGCAAGTACCCGATCCTGACGAGCGCAAGCCCGAAGAGAAAATCGATTCCGCGCGCCGCGCCTATGATCACTTACTGAATGCCGCAATGGGTAACATCGCCCAAGCCCAAAACGAAATGGCCTTATTCTATCTCTCCGCAGCCATGGGCGTAGCTGATCCTTCGGCTGCCGCAGGTTGGTTCCAACGTTCCGCACAAGCGGGTAATGCCGTCGCCATGAACAACCTCGCCACCTTGTATGAAAAAGGTTATGGTGTTGCTCAAAACTTTTCTCAAGCGGGACAGCTCTATGAAGCATCCGCTCGCAGTGGCAATCCTCAAGGCGCAGCCTCCGTAGCTCGCTTAATGGCCTCAGGTACTGGCACCAAGCAAAACCTGCCTCAAGCATGGGCTTGGGCCAACATTGCGATTCAAAACGGCGACAAAGATGCCAAAACTCTGCTTGGCGAAATTTCGACCATTGCCACAGCGAAGGACGTCGAAGATGGCAAAAAAGCCCTCGAAGAACTGCGCAAGGAATTGAGCAAATTGACCGATCCTGCTGCAGCAAAAACCGCAGACGACAAAGATCCTACCGTCGATGCGCCGAAGGAAGATGCGCCGAAGGAAGA